>ENA-UOOK01000015-UOOK01000015.1-fermentation-metagenome-genome-assembly--contig:-NODE-15-length-166380-cov-8.766602_pt1 | contig 166380 bp, 152 predicted proteins | sample MGYA00245777_ERZ724023 | MGnify/ENA primary metagenome ERZ724023 (study PRJEB28704, sample SAMN03018312) | fermentation metagenome | biome: anthropogenic terrestrial biome; feature: soil... | reverse complement strand
GCGCTCTGATCATGAAAATGGAGATCATTATTATCTTGATAAGGAGGATGTTCAATTGACTGAGATTCCATATGAAGAAGGGATCAAATACGTTGATGATAAAAAAGTATTCTATGCTTCTAATAAACACATCGGAATACTTAATTACTTTATGCAAGACGCTCCTGAATTACAATCCAGGATACAATCTGTTAAAAAACCTGAGCATCAATACCTGATAAAATTGGCTGAGCACTATCATAATGCTGTTTGTGAAGGAGAAGAGTGTATTATTTATGAAAAAAAACAGCCATTTACGAAAGTGAATCTTGAGGCTGTCGCCGGTGTAGTGAATTTTGAAAACATTGAAGATCTGAATGATAAATATTATTTCCAAAGCGGAATTATTGCTCACTTCTGGTTACCAAGGACTAACGAGAAAATCTATTTTAAAACTGGTTTCTTGTATTCTCAAATTGTGCAAAACGGAGAGAAAAAGAGCTATATTAAAGTCCCAACTCACATCGGATATTTAGCCCCAAATACTTATCGTATAAGACCATCTATTTCAATTGGGTTACTATCCCCCTCATATTCTGCTGGAGTTGCATTGAAGATTAATAAACGGATAAATATTGGGGTTCAGAGCTGGGTGAATTTTTATTGTGATAAAGTACCTTGGATTCCATCAAACTTATTCAACTATTCAATATTAGGAAATTTTTATATTGAGTTGTAAAATGCAAGAATGGCTAACAGGTCGGTATGTGAAATTGGCTTTCCGTACCACGAGAACATTCTGGCTAAAGAGGTCAGTGAGTTCAAAAACACCCCGACTTCACTTCATCCGTTACGGGGCTCAGCGCACCACCGTCTGTCACCATCCGAGCCAACTGCACTTACCACCGGATGTCAGTCCAATTAGACTTTTCCTTATAAATTAAAAATTAAAATTCAACCTATAAGTAAAGGCAGATTTGTTACCATTAACAAAACCTGTATTCGTAAACTTATAGAACAGAAAGTCCAGGATTAAGTGCTAAACCATTAAAATCACCTGGATGGTGAATAGCTTTAATTGAATATCCTGAGAATTCCGGACCAAATGATATGTGTTCGTTGATGTTATGGCTATACCTCAATACATATACAATCTTCAAAGAATTCCCTTGAAAAAGCTGAGTATCAAAATACGGATTAAGCTGCAATCCAATTGAATTACTTAATTCCCTCTACGAGAAGCTACACTTGAGTAACTAAAGAAGAGGGTACTGCGGGTTTCGCCATGGTGCGGACCTATTTCTGAAGATCAGGGCGAGTTACCTTATTGGTTAATTTAAGGACATAAAAGGAGCTTCTTACATTTACATTCATAGATTTATAAATTTACAGCAAATGTAAAGTCGGGGTGTGACAACCCTGTGTCAGCACTTTTTAACTTTTTATTCCTTTAAAAAGGGCATAAACTGCCATGGCATGTCCATGGCCAAGATTAAAGTCGTCTTTGAGCCATTGAACAACTTGTCCGGCTTTGATTTCAGGCTTAAGTACTCCGTTAACCAGAAATCCCTTTTCAGTGGCCAATTGCTTAAGTTCATCCGGACTTTTCCCGGTTTTGTTCTGAATATTATCCAGATATGCTTGAAACGACATGACTCATTCTGATTTATTGGTTAATAATTTCATGTAGGATTCATGCCGCAGCATAAGTCCCACCCACAATAAAATGCCGATATATACCGGGAAGAGCACATGAGAATATAGTGGTGCTTCAACCCTGAAATTCGTCGCCACAGCGCCTCCCAGGTAGGCTGTGAGCAGAATTGCTCCGAAAATCGATGTGAAAGGAATCGTGTATAAAATTGTACATAGGAGCAGGATCATTCCTATCAGGAAAATGGAGTGATCCGGATAGCCCAGATCGACGGTACCTTGTACGGCGTAAGCATTTCTTGTTATTTTTCCAATGCTGTCAAATAACAAAAAGGCGATCATAAGGATGCTGATGGTCCAACCGATAATTTTTCTGGTTCTTGTTTTCATAATCTAAATTTTTAATTCTGAGCCAGTCGCATAATCCACAACAATCTTCCGGTTTGGAGGCCTGAAATACCAGGATGTAATCACAAATATCGTTTGAAACAACGGGCCAAAGATGGCATTGCCACCATCGCCCATGGCCAGATGTGAAATCAGTGCACCGGTCATTAGGAAAAAGAAACCGGCATAGGCCCACTCCTTGAGTAACTTAAAGTTAGGAACCAATATGGCAATCACCCCCAGGATTTTCCAGGGACCGGCAATGTACATGAAATAGGATGGATATCCGACATGTGCGATTATTGCAGCCATTTGTTCAGCGTGCATGATTTGTGCAATGCCGCTTCCCAGCATCCCTAATGATAACAATGCCGTAGCGATCCAATAAATAATTGTCTTTGTTTTTCTCATCCCTACATTTTAAAGGGTTCATATTCTAAAAACATAAGAACCTCTTTTATGTTTAATATTTATTGATTCAGGCTGATAGCCGTGTTGGCACAGGCTGATGAAACTGTTTCAGGAAAATATGGAATTCAAAACCATATCGTATATTACAACCAGAAAAACATCATTCAAAAAAACTCCCGATGAATCGTACCAGAAAGTCACCACCAAAAAGGCTGCATAATACAATTAATGTTTAACTTAAGAGATTGGACCTTAGGTACAGGAAATGGGGAAATTATATCTGAATTAGAAATAATTTAAAAGTAGGAATCACATGAATAAGGATAAAAAAATGATATCAGGATATATTGCAGGTGGTATACTGGTTATTGGATTAGTACCTTCAATTATTTATATAATTACTACGCTATTTGATAAAGTATATAGACTGGAAGTTATCCATAATTCGGTTATTAAATGGATTATTATCATAGTATTGCTGTTAACAGGAATAATATACGGAATTTGGTCAATAATTATTCAACACAATATTGGGAAGGGTGGCCCTTTAGAAATAGGAAATATAGAAATAAGCCCTAAAACAGAGAATCTGGTTGTATCCGGACCATATAAGAATACAAGAAATCCTATGCTGTTTGGAACATTTTTAATGTATCTTGCTTTTGCACTAATTATCAATTCATTAGCCTCTGTCATATTAGTAAGTGCAATTTTTGTTTTTATGTTGACTGTTGTTGTTAAAATTGAAGAAAAGAGATTATTAAAGGATTTTGGAAATCAATATGAAGAATATCGAAAAAAGGTATCGAAATTCATTCCATGGTTTCAGAGAAAAATCAAATAGAAAAAAACTATTCAGACATTAAATTTATTCTGCTGTGGAAATGAATTTATTATGGAAGAATTATTAAAATACAATCCCGTTTTATTAGCACTTGGAGCTACTTTATTCACATGGCTTGTTACATTGGCAGGCTCGTCAATGGTGTTTTTTTTCAAATCAATAAATAAAAAAATTCTGAATTCAATGCTTGGGTTTGCTGCAGGTATTATGATTGCAGCAAGTTTCTGGTCACTCCTGAAACCTGCGATTGAAATGGCCGAAGCAAATGGAACAATAGCCTGGATGCCTGCATTAGCAGGATTCTTGTCTGGCGGTTTATTTTTATTGGTGGTTGATAAACTCTTACCACATTTGCACATGGGTTTAGCGATTGATAAGGCAGAAGGCATTAAGACATCATGGCAACGAAGCATACTGTTGGTACTTGCAATAACACTTCATAACATACCCGAAGGACTGGCTGTCGGTGTAGCTTTTGGAGCATTAGCCATTAACCCTGATAGTGGAGCACTAACCGGAGCTGTTGCATTGGCAATTGGAATTGGATTGCAAAATTTTCCGGAAGGAGCAGCAGTTTCAATACCATTACGAAGAGAAGGCTTTTCAAGATTGCGTGCGTTCAATTACGGCCAATTATCGGGAATTGTTGAGCCTGTTGCCGGAGTGATCGGTGCATATCTGGTTCTCACAATTACCCCGTTATTACCTTATGCTCTATCTTTTGCAGCAGGAGCAATGATATATGTTGTAGTTGAAGAACTGATACCTGAATCTCAGACCGGGAATGAAACGGACCTTTCCACAATTGGTGCAATGTTAGGCTTTGCAACGATGATGCTATTAGATGTTGCATTAGGATGAGATATCAAAGGTTCGTGGCTCATGAACTCTCCCTATTCCGGCGTGCCGCGATTGGATCCGCTGAAGATTAGAGTTAATGCGGGAAAACACAACGAAGAATAAAACTTGATATAACAGGTAACTTTACAGGTAAGGTGAGAATAGAAAAAATTATCGAAAATAAGAAGCAGTTCCTGGACTTATTGTTGTTGGCTGATGAGCAGGAAAATATGATTGATAAGTATTTACCGGATGGAGATCTCTTTGCTCTGTATGATGATGATTTGAAAAGTGTATGCGTTGTAGTGCCGATAAATAACGAAACCTGCGAGTTGAAAAACATAGCTACCTACGAGAAATTTCAAGGCAAGGGGTATGGCAGGGCATTAATAAATTTCATTATTGATTTCTACAAGAAAGACTACAAAACAATGCTGGTCGGGACAGGCGATACACCGGCAATCTTGTCCTTTTATGAAAGTTGTGGATTTGAAAAGTCACATCGGGCAGAGAATTTTTTCACAGACAATTATGACCACCCTATTTTTGACGGTGACATACAACTTGTTGATATGGTTTATCTTAAACGGGATTTACAGGAACAGCAGAATATATAACAACAGAAATAATAATACTGAGGAATTAAGCACCTGACCCTCGTGCAAACCTCTGGAAGGAGAATTGTATATAAGTTAACAGGCCTGAAGGAAATAAGGAATGGGAAAACATACATAGACATTGATCGATGACTAAACCTGATATTGATTCGGTACAACATCAAACCCAATTGATTACATATGGATAAAATATTGATTTTCAATGACAGGAAAGCCTTCCGTGAATGGTTGGGCAAGTATGGGACAGAGAGTGATGGCATATGGTTACTCTTTGGTAAAAAAGGGGAATTAGTCACACTTTCTGCCGGCGAGGCATTGGAAGAAGCGCTTTGTCACGGTTGGATAGATGGTCAGCTAAAATCCCTTGACAATGGTACCTATAAAAAATACTTTGCTCCTCGTATCCATAAAAGCAAATGGTCTGTAAAAAACAAAGAGCTGGCACAAACTCTCATTGAAAAGGGTTTAATGACCCGGCAAGGTTTAAAAGCTATTGAAAACGCCAGGAAAAACGGTTTATGGGATAATGCCGTACGTACCATCATTGGCGAAGAACAGATACAGGAATTTAAGGAAATCATCCAGCCCCATGAGCCTGCATATACTAATTTGCAGGCAATGTCACATTCAATACAGCGTACATATACCGGATTATATTTTGATGCCAGATCTGAGAAGACCCGACAAACCAGGCTGGAAAAGATTATCGACAGGCTTGACAGGAATCTGAAACCAATGTGAAGATTGCATTCCTGAAATAACAAAACCACGAACAAAGAACAATATCATGTTATTTCCAGGCGGATAGCTGAAAGTCACTCTGACGGAAGAGGGTCATATCTGAATAATTCAGGATTCTTTCAAAGATCCGGAATTTGATGCATCAGAATTTCACCTGTGGTGAGGAATTTGCCATGACAGTCTTTAATAATTAACTATAATCACCTGAATTACATCGGACGAAGATGAAAAATGAGCTGAGATTTCTGGTTATTTCCCTTATGCTTTCAACATCATTTCTTGCTGAGGCTCAGTCTGACTTCAGGCGCGGGTACATCATCACGAACGATGGTGATACCCTGCATGGCCTGATTGATTTCAGAAGTTATACTACAAATACCCAGGCATGCGGTTTTAAGCCAGAGGGAGATGCATCTCCCATGGTATTTAAACCTGGAGACATCCAGGCATACCGTATAATGGATGACAAATACTATGTCTCGAGATCAGTTGATACTGAAGAGGGACCGAAGGAGTTGTTCCTTGAGTATCTGATCAAGGGAGAAGCAAACATCTATTATTACCGTGACAATAAAGGGGAGCACTACCTTATTGACAAGCGGGGCGCACCGCTATCTGAGCTCCCCTACCATAAGGAGGAGGTTGTTATTGAAGATGTCACGCGTTTCAAAGAAACAACAAAACATATTGGACTTTTAAAGGCCTATATGAGTGATTGCCCGGCACTTTATAACCGGATAGAATCATTAAAAAAACCGGATCATGACAATCTTGTAGCCCTGGCAAAAGATTATCATCAACTGACATGCAACGACAATAGTTGTATTATTTATTCCAAGAGGAAACCTGCCATAGGGGTGGCAGCTGAACCAACCGCCAGTTTTTCCTGGTTCAGGCACGGAACCGGTATCTACACCGGAACAGGTTTAGTACTTCACTTATGGTCGCCACGCAGCAACGAAAGACTATATTTCAAAACCGGATATATGTATACAAGAGGGGTTCTCTACGAAGGTTATAATGATGAACATGAGCGGGTAGGAATAGAACTTCCCATACACAAGATCCCGGTTCAGTTAGAATACCTGGTTCCGGGCAGAGTGATTCAGCCGAGGTTTAACTGGGGAATTAATCTGATTGGCACAACTAATTATGAAAGAGCTTTTCTCCAGACAGCCGGGGCGGGTTTACTGGTAAAAGCGTACCGCGGATTATATATAAGCGCTGAGGCTCAGGCAGAGTGGACGCCCATCCTGGTAGCTCTGATGATGGATATGGATATCAATTTTGTCTCTCTCTCATTAAATACAGGATTATATTACAGGTTTTAAATTCACAGCCTGGCAGAATGGAGGCCAAGTGCAAACTGAAGACCGGTAGAAGCGAAGGATCCTGCCTGGCCGGGAAGAGTCCGGGCAGTAATGGAGTGACCTGCCTGACCAATTTATCCAATTAATCAACTGCTCGCAATAACCACCATTTGTTCCTGATGTCAGCAACAATTAATATCTTGCACCTGAATCATTCCGGACTATGAATGACTTCATAAATCAAGTTTCTAAACATCATTAACATGAAAAAAAACGGTTCTTACTTTGTGCTTTTTACCCTGATATTTCTGACAACTTTGAGCTCCTGTGCTTCGATACCCAAAGGTGCCACAGCTGTCACACCATTTGATAAAGAACGCTACCTCGGCAAATGGTATGAGATTGCCAGGCTTGATTTCAAATTTGAGCGGAACCTGAACAACACCACTGCTGAATATTCCCTGAACGAGAACGGAACAATCAAGGTTGACAACCGGGGATACAACACTGTCAAGGAAGAACAGGCACAGGCCATTGGAAAGGCGAAGTTTATCGGAGACGATAAGGTTGCCATGCTTAAGGTATCGTTCTTCGGGCCTTTCTATTCCGGTTATAACGTCATCGCCCTCGATGATGACTACCGGTATGCGCTGGTAGCCGGAAAGAGCCTGAAGTATTTATGGATTTTATCCCGGGAAACCACCATACCTGATGAGATTAAAACTAAGTATCTTAAGGTTGCTGAAGAAATAGGTTATAATACGTCTGAGCTTGTCTGGGTAGAGCAAAGCAGCGACAGGTAAGACATGGGAAATGAAAAGGAAAAGATGTTGGCGGGCAGGTTGTACAACGCTCTTGACCCGGAGCTTACAGAGGAAAGGTTGCGGGCCAGAATGTTGCTTAAAGAGCTGAATGACTCCCGGGAAGATGAAAAGGACGCGAGGAAGCGCCTGGTGAGTGAACTGCTCCCGAATGCAGGTGATAATCTTTGGCTTCAGCCGCCATTTTTCTGTGATTACGGGACTAACCTGTACATTGGAGACAATGTCTTCTTCAACTTCAACTGCGTGGTCCTGGATGTAATGCGGGTAACAATCGGCAGCAGGACGCTGTTTGGTCCGAATGTTCAGATATATACTGCCACTCACCCGATGAGTGCGAAGGAACGTGCTGCAGGGCTTGAATACGGTCGACCTGTTACCATTGGCGAGGATGTATGGGTAGGTGGCAGTGTGGTAATCTGCCCGGGCGTTACCATAGGTGACAGGAGCGTAATCGGGGCAGGCAGTGTTGTCACCAGGGACATACCTTCTGACGTTTTTGCGGCGGGAAATCCGTGCAGGATTATCCGTAGCATTGACAAATAGCAGGAGTACGCATCTGAGGCTTTCTGTACGGCTTAAGAACAATACTTTAACCAGATAAAAGGATTATCATGGAATTCAACAGGCAAAAGGTTACCGAACTTGCCAGACGTGAGATCAGGGCCGGCAAACCAAAGAGTGATGTATTCAGGGATATCTATTCCTTGTTCAACGATCCCAAACTGCACGACCCAATCGCACAGATAGTTCAGTATATCCCTGATCCGGCAAGAATCAAAAAATACGGGATAATCAATACCGTATTCATGCTGCTGCTCGCCGCCATCTGCGTTGCACAGATTCTCAAGTCACAATACTCAGCACTGGTTGTACCTCTAATCCTGCTTTATTTAGTCTCCACTCGTCAGACAAGGTATTATCAGTGGATAACATTTGTCGGCGGGCTTTTGATAATAATCTCCCTGACGACGGTCATAACAGGCTGGCCGGAAGCACAGAATAATCCATTACTGACTCTTGGCCTGGCAGCTCTGACCGGAGTGATATTCATTTTGTTCGGGATATTCATGCCAAGGCTACTCACTCCTGACTACAAGACAATTGAAGAGACAACAACTAACAGTGACGGTCATCCGGTCACACATAAAAAACTGATTTTCTGACAAATAAATCATCATTAACCTGTAATTCCAGGCTTCTGCTGCTAAAATGTCATGAAAAAAATTGAAGATATACTGCTTCTCGGCAATCCGCTTCTGTATGAAGTGAGTGAGCCGGTTTTGGAGAGCGATATAAATCTTATACCGGTCTGGAAGGCGGACCTCCACAATGTGATGGAGGAGGTAAGGGCGAAGTATCACTTCGGTCGTGGCATAGCTGCGCCCCAGCTCGGAATATTGAAGAGAGTGATCTGCATCAACACCGGGGAACCAATGCTAATCATCAACCCGGAGCTTCATGACCTCAGCGATGAAATGATGGAGCTGTGGGACGACTGCATGTGCCTGCCAAACCTGCTGGTGAAGGTAAAGCGTCACCGCAGCCTGACACTGAGTTACCTCAACGAGAGTTGGGAGCGCTGCGAATGGCATGTGACCGATGATCTCGCCGAGCTGGTTCAGCATGAGTATGATCACCTGAATGGCGTTCTCTGCACTATGAGGGCAATTGACAATAAATCATATAAGTGGAAGCCGTAGGGGGATTTGCGATTTGCGATGTGCGATGTGCGATGTGCGGTTTGCGATGTGAGATTTTACCTGGAGGACTGCATCTGACAAGGATGTGATAATTGAACTCACAGCCAGAATGGTTATCTTTGATTTATAAAAAAGATAATCCATGGCCACAGCTACTACTACAGCAACAGTAATCGGTGCCACCGGCCTGATCGGTGGTCACCTGGCAGAGCTCCTTTCAAAAGATGATCACTTCACAAAGGTACGTCTGATAACCAGGAGAATGCCGGATTATGTTCCTCATGGAGTTGAGGTTATTGCCATAGACTTTAATGATCAGGATGCATTCAGAGCGGCCGTAGACGGAAGTGACGCATTATTCTGTGCCGTAGGCACCACCCGGAAGAAGGTAAAGGGTGACATGGTTGCCTACCGCCATGTTGACCGTGACATACCGGTGAACGCTGCCCAGCACTGTCTGGAGACCGGCTGCCGGCACTATTCGCTCGTCTCCTCTGTTGGAGCCTCGGCAAAGAGCAGCAACTTCTACCTGAGGTTCAAGGGTGAAGCGGAGGAGGCTGTTTCAGGGATGGGGATACCCTCAGTTTCCGTGTTCCGTCCATCAATGCTCATGGGTAAGCGTAATGAGTTCCGCCTGGCGGAAGAGATCTCAAAGATATTTGCCCCTCCCCTCTCCTTCCTCTTCCCGTCAAAATACAGGCCCATAAAAGGTCACGATGTGGCACAGGCCATGATCGCTGCCGCGAAGCGCGAAGACCAGGGATTCAGGGTATATCACTTCAATGAGATGAAGGCTCTTATAAAGAGTGGAAAAGCCTGACCGGATACTATACCGGAAAAATCAGCCAAATTTATGGAAGTATATATCAGAAGAGCTGTTGAAGAGGATTTCCCGGCAATCCTGGCACTCATAAATGAACTTGCTGAGTATGAAAGGTCTCCTGATGCCGTGACAAACACCGTGGAGCAGATGCGGCAGGAAAAGGATCACTTCCGCTGTTTCGTTACCGGGAGTGCAGAGCATGGCATTGTGGGCATGGCGCTTTACTTCTTTGCCTATTTCACCTGGGTGGGTAAATCGATTTACCTTGAGGACATAATTGTGAGCAGGGAGTTCCGAAACCGGAGGATCGGTGAGGCGCTGATGAAGCGTGTTATGCAGGAGGCCAGGGACGAGAACTGCAAGCGGGTCCGTTGGCAGGTTCTCGACTGGAATGAACCGGCTATCGGTTTCTACAGGAAATGCGGTGCAGAGATCAACGGCGACTGGCTGAACTGCACCTTCGACGAAAAGGGGATCGAACTCTTCAACGAGATGATGTCCTGAATGAAAATTTCCAGGAGACCTCGGGCAAACAGATTTGCAAGTGCAATGAGAATAAACTCCGGCAGAACTCCGAGGGTCACGCTGCTGATATCTCTGGCATTCATGCTGAGAGTCGTAAGCAGCTGCATTGATCCTGTGTGGGATTTTGATTTCAATTTCAACAAAATCACCGTCGGGAATCTCGACAACTCCGGAATCTACTGGACTGATACAGACGACAATACAATGTACTCAGCCGCTGTGGCTTTTAAGGTGACCATTTCGGACGAGATGTTGCTTGCTTCAGGCGTTCTGCGGCGAAGCGATGCGGGATTCACTGGCTTCACCCCTGTCTCTGCCATGTCACCGGAGCCCAGGTATCATCCAAAGCACCGTATAACCGGGATCAGTATTGTCACACTTGAGGATATGTCACCCGGAATTTCTGCCGGAACAGACGTCACCGGGCTGTTCGTCGCCCACCTGCCTCATTTCAAAACTCATGATTTTCTCTATTTAGATGCAGAGGAGCTTCCGTCAGCCTTAGACCAGGAATTTTACCCGGGTGAGCCGTCAGTCAGCTTTCAATTGTTCTGCAGGGAGAATATTGCCGGCAATGCAGCGCAGTTCCTCATCACCGTGACACTCTCGGATGAAAGCACTCTTAGCGCCACCACAAACCCTATTAACCTGGTAAGGAGCGAATAGTAGAAACAATATGAGACACTTAGCCGCAATATTGCCGTTTTTGATCCTTTCACTGGCTGCTACTCCCCTTCTGCAGGCACAGGGCCGTTTCATAGAAAAGAAACAGGCATCAATCTGGTTCGGCGTCAGGGACATTACGCCAGACAGCCTGGCGAACAGCGGCGACCTCGACTTCCTGAACTACCTGCACTCCTCGGATGAAATGGCTGAATATCAGTATCTCGGACTCTCAGCTCATCTCTGGTTCCGGGGCAACTGGGAGGCGGACCTGAAGGTGGGTATGTATGACGACTTTGCGCCCACCAGCCTTAATCTTAAGGCTATATGGATGCCAATGAAATACCTGGGTTATACCGCAGGATTCTACAGCTATCCTCAGCTATTGAATGAATTCAACATGTTCCACCGCCTGTCCGACGAAGGGTTTTACGGTGACACCGACAGCAACTTCAGGCAGAGGTGTGTCCATGAAACAGGAATCATGGCAGGGCTGGTCATGCCGGTCAACTACCGTTTCATCCACCTCACCCTTTACATGAACGGCGGAATCAGCACCCTGTCGAAATTCAGTGAGAAGGTAACCCAGAAGATGATCAATGGCAACATGAAGCGCGAGATCAGGTACAGTACGAAGAACTCCCCGGCACTCTTCTTCTTCCCCGAGGCAGAACTGGGCCTGGACTGCTTCAGGATCGGTGAAGCAACCCTGGGGGTAAGAGGCCATGCCAGCTGGTATGCAGTCAAAAGATCAGTTGATTACAAAAGGGCGACCTGGGAATGGACCTATGACAACCCGGTATATGAGGAGGTGGATAATCCGGCACACAGGTTCTCAAAGCTTGAGATTGACGCCGGCCTGTACCTGACCTGGTGATCTCGGTTCCCACGAAAGCGACAGACCGGAATGTACCTGACATGGTGATCTCGGTTCCCGCGAAAGCGACAAGCCGGCCTGTACCTGACCTGGTGATCTCAGTTCCCACGAAAGCGACAGACCGGAATGTGCCTGACATGGTGATCTCGGTTCCCGCGAAAGCGACAAGCCGGAATGTGCCTGACATGGTGATCTCAGTTCCCGCGAAAGCGACAAACCGGAATGTACCTGACATGGTGATCTCCGGCCTGGTGCTAACAACCTGCCGCATGCCATGAAAGCATTTTGGCATTGACTTAATAATCTTAAATTTGTTAGTAACTAATTACAGCACCAATGAGCGAACTCATCAACAATTCGTCGGAGAGGAAAAAGAGGCTTAAAACACTTATACTCAGACTTCACCAGGGTGAAGCCGAAGATAAGGTCCGGCAGGATCTTTTAAGCACCCTCAGCCAGATCCCGTACGGGGAGGTGGTAGAGGTTGAGCAGGAGCTGATAAGTGAAGGTCTCCCTGAAGAGGAGGTACTGAGGCTCTGCGACGCCCATTCGTCTGTGCTTCACGGCAACGTCGACCTCTCCGCGGCTAAAAAGATACCGACAGGGCACCCGGTGGATGTGCTCATCAATGAGAACAAGGAGCTGAGGAAGGTAGTTGCAGAGATAGAGAACCTGATCTCAGCCATCAGCTATGACTCCGGACCGGTAAAGGACACGGAGAAGTTCCGCCTGATCGGCCTTTTCAACAGCCTCTGGGATGTTGACAAGCATTACCAGCGCAAGGAATACCTCATCTTCCCGTACCTCGAGAAACAGGGAATCACCGGTCCGCCCAAGGTAATGTGGGGCAAGCATGACGAGATCAGGGAACTGATAAAAGGCGGCATCGAGCTGCTTCGCAGCGGTGAGATCACACGCGAGGAGCTGGTGGCAGCCGCTGAGATAGTGTTGCTTCCGGCAGCCAATGGTGTGAAGGATATGACCACCAAGGAGGAGGAGATTCTGTTTCCCATGGCGCTTGACCACCTTACTGAGGCCGACTGGTATGCCATTCAGAAGCAGTCGCTTGAGATTGGGTACTGCCTGTACGATCCGAAGGAAACATGGAAGCCTGAATGGGTGCATGAAGACACTCTCCACGAGATGAACAAGAATGCAAACACGGTGCAGCTTCCCTCGGGCAGTTTCACCATGGAGGAGTTGCTGGCCATACTTAACAGGCTGCCGATAGACATGACCTTCGTCGACCGCAATGACAAGGTGAAGTATTTTTCGCAGGGCGAAGAGAGGATCTTCCAGAGAAACAGGGCGATCCTGAACAGGGATGTGAGGCATTGTCATCCGCCGGCCAGCGCGCACATCGTGGACAAGATCATCGAAGATTTCAAGTCAGGCAAGGCTTCGAGGGCTCCTTTCTGGATCAATGCCGGTGGAAAGATGATTCACATCGAATACTTCGCCCTGCGGAATGATAAGGGAGAGTACCTGGGTACGCTGGAGGTATCGCACAATGTTACGCCTTACAGGGAACTTGAGGGAGAACAGAGGATTCTGTCATATACCAAATAACCATGGACCAGAACAAGGTAATAATCAGTCCGAAGACAAAGGTACTGGCGCTGATTGAGGCATATCCGCAGCTTGAGGATACTCTGATAAGATATATGCCGGCATTTGAGAAGCTGAAGAATCCGGTCCTGAGGAGGACGGTGGCGAAGATTGCCACTCTTCAGCAGGCAGCGATCATCGGAAACGTAAAGGTGGAGGAGCTCATCAATGTTCTGCGCAGGGAAGCGGGTCAGGATCTGATTACCGGTGCCGCCGAGCAGGAGCTGAATACGGTCATGCCCTCCTGGTTTGACCCTGCGCAGATCAGCCAGGAGACTGACATCAGGTCCATGCTGGCTGCCGGTGAACAGCCGGTAAACCAGGTGATGGCCAACCTGAACACCCTCGCGCCAGGTGTGATCTACAGGGTCATCGCCCCCTTTGTACCTGCCCCGCTGATAGAAAAGGCAGCCAGTCTTGGTATAGACCACTGGCTGAAGCAGGAGGCTGATGAATTGTTCCACGTCTATTTCAGGAGGAGCTGACCAGCCCGGGTATTCATGGCAATCAAAACAGACCATACGGAACAGGTGTACTCATACCTGGCGCTGCGAAAGGCGGTGGGCTGGATAGGGATACTCCTTCCGTTTGTGCTGGTGGTGGGTCACCTGGTCATTTTCGATGGAGAGAGTGTGCTTACCAACATGAGCGTATACTATCACACCGGCATGCGCGACGTGTTTGTGGGTGCCCTGTGTGCCATTGCCCTGTTCCTGTTCTTCTACAGGGGTTATGACAGATGGGACAACGTAGCCGCTGATCTTGCAGGCTTATGCGCGCTTGGAGTGGCTTTTTTCCCTACTGTGGAGGATGGCCCGTGGGACTGGATTGCCTGGGTGCATTTCAGCTCTGCCGCCTGTTTCCTGGTGATACTGGCACTTATTTCAATTTTCCTCTTCACCCGAAGTGAAAAGCACCCCACGGAGATGAAGAAGAAAAGAAACCTTGTCTACCGGGTATGTGGCATTGTAATGCTGGCAGCGCTGTCCTCCATTGAGATATTCTTTCTATTCTTTGACAGTATCAACTCCGATTCAAGATTTGTACTGATTGCAGAGACGGTCACTCTCATAGTGTTCGGCATCTCATGGCTGACCAAGGGGGGAACGCTCTATCCGGATAAACCTGTAAAAAAAGAGAATATGGAAAAAGAAGAAAAACTTGTCAGGGTATTTGCGGGCCCGGAACCTACTGCTCTCCTTCTGCTGGAAATGCTGGAGGAGACGGGTGTAAAGGGACTGATTAAGAATGACTCAGGGCTCGGATACATAGGATCTGTACCTCAGGTCATGGATCTGTATATTCTTGAAGAGGACCTGGAGAAGGCCACCCCCCTGATCAATGAGTTCAGGGAAAAGCATTATCCGGAAAAAGATACTTAAACCAGACCCATATATGAAAAGAACATTTTTACCTGCGGCATTCATTTTGCTGCTGGTTGTCGTTTCATGCAGCAATTCAAATCAACCATCTGAAATGATTATTACCAATGCGAGGATCTGGACGGGGAACGCAGACCAGCCGTTTGCGGAGGCTATGGCTGTCTCCGGTGACACTATTGTTGCGATTGGCAGCAACAGCGAAGTGATGAAGTACAGGTCCGGTTCCGGCACTGTCATTGACCTCGGAGGCAGGTTTGTTGCTCCTGGTTTCATTGACTCACACGTTCATCTGCTTCAGGGAGGGTCGAATCTCGCTTCGGTGCAGTTGAGGGATGCCTCCACCCCGGAGGAGTTCATCAGGCGCATTGAAGAGTTTGCCACCACGCAGAAGCCCGGGACATGGATCCTCGGCGGCGACTGGGACGGGATGGGCTGGGAGAGCCTTCCCGGCAAGGCATGGATTGACTCAGTCACCCCTGACCACCCGGTCTTCGTCTCGCGGCTCGATGGTCACATGGCGCTGGCCAACTCCCTGGCAATGAAGCTTGCAGGCATTGACAACAAGGTGAAGGATGTTGCCGGCGGAACAATCGGGAGAGACGCACACGGTGAACCCACCGGCATTTTCAAGGACAATGCCATGGATCTGATCTACGTCAAAATCCCGGAACAGTCGGCAGAAGAAGTGGACCGTGCACTTGTTGCCGCCATGAAATACCTGGCTTCCAACGGAGTCACTTCCGTGCATGCCGTTGATGCAGCAGCATATGCCGACGGCATTGCACGTGTGAGGGCCGGCGGTGAACAGATAACGCGCATATATTACCTGCAGACCATCAGCCGATGGAAGGATCTTAAGGATCAGATTGAGCACGAGGGACGAGGTGACCGGTGGGTGAGCACCGGCGGTGTGAAGGGATTTGTCGACGGGTCTCTTGGCTCACATACGGCAGCCTTTATTGAACCGTACACTGACCTTCCTGCTGACACCGGGCTTTTCGTCAACACTGAGGAAGACCTTTATGAGTGGGTTTCAGCTGCTGACAATGCCGGACTGCAGGTGGTGATTCACGCAATCGGCGACCGTGCAATTAATACCCTGCTGAATATTTACGAGCGGGTTGCCGCTGAGAACGGAGAGCGTGACAGGCGGTTCAGGATTGAACACTCGCAACATATCGCACCCGCAGATATTGAAAGGTACGGAAAGCTTAAGGTGATTGCCGGCATGCAGCCGTACCATGCCATTGACGATGGCAGGTGGGCAGAGGAGTACATCGGGCCGGAGCGCGTTAAGACAACCTACGCATTCCGGTCGCTGCTCGAAAGCGAGGCAACACTTGCCTTCGGGAGCGACTGGTTCGTTGCGCCTGCAACACCTCTTGAAGGGATATACGCAGCTGTGACACGCAGGACACTTGATGGCAGGAATCCGGGCGGATGGGTCCCGGGACAGAGGATCAACGTTGAGGAGGCGCTGAAGGCATATACCATAAATGCAGCCTTTGCTTCGTTCGAGGAGGATATCAAGGGAACGCTGGAGCCTGGCAAACTGGCTGACTTCGTAGTGCTTGACCGGGATATCACAGCCATTGAACCCAAGGAGATTTGGAATATGAAGGTGCAGCAGACGTGGGTAGGCGGAAAAAAGGTGTTTGACCGCACCGGAGAACAATAACCGAAAACGGGAATAATGAATTACAGACAACATATCAGGGCAGCGGCTGCAGCGATGCTGATGCTGCCGGTCCTGAACTGTCAGAACACAGATGCTCAGATGAAGAGAGCCAGAGACTACGGAATAGAGATAGGCATGCTGCGTACCGGCAGTTACAATGCCATAACGGATGTACCAGGTGTCAAGGTAGGTCATGTCACACTTTGGGAGGGTGATTCAGTTAGAACGGGAGTCACTGCTATCCTGCCCCATGACGGAAACATTTTCCAGCAGAAGGTTCCGGCAGGGATCTTCGTGGCCAACGGGTTTGGCAAGCTGGCCGGGTACACCCAGGTTGAAGAGCTGGGCAACCTTGAGACCCCGGTGGTGCTGACCAACACGCTGAGTGTGGCAACAGCGGTTGCTGCGGTGATAGAGCATACCCTCACCCAGCCCGGCAATGAGGGGGTGACTAGCGTCAATGCCGTAGTTGGCGAGACCAATGACGCCAGGATCAATGACATCAGGGGAAGGCACATCACCTCGCAACATGTCCTGGAGGCGATCAGGAACGCGGCGGGCGGACCTGTTGCCGAGGGTAATGTCGGTGCCGGCACCGGCACCGTCTGCTTTGGGTTCAAGGGCGGGATAGGCACCTCATCGCGTGTGCTGCCTGCCACCAGGGGCGGATATACCGTTGGTGTGCTGGTACAGACGAACTATGGGGGTATATTGCAGGTCAACGGCGTGCCTGTCGGGCAGGAGCTCGGGCGTTACAGCTTCAGAACCACCCTGAATGAGTACAAGGAAGACGGATCATGCATGATTGTGGTCATGACCAATGCACCGCTCACCTCGAGGAACCTTAAGAGGCTTGGCTCCAGGGCTTTTGCCGGCATGATGCGGACGGGAGCATCAGGCTCGAACGGCAGCGGTGATTATGTCATTGCTGTATCAACGGCTGAGGAGTTACGTATCCCCTGCTCTTCAGATTCCATTTATGAACAATGGCGCGAGATCAGGAATGACGAGATGGATCTGCTTTTTCAGGCTGCTGCCGAGGCAACCGAGGAGGCCATCATAAACTCACTCTTTGCCGCCGAGACCACGAAAGCCAGGAACGGCATGACCGTGGAGGCGCTGCCTGTTGAGAAGACGCTGGAGGTACTCCGGAAATACAACAGACTGAAGGAGAAATGATTACCGGAAAAATTGCCGGGATAAGAAGCAGAAAACAGCCAAATACAAACATTTCGGATGAGAACAACCATTATCCTTTCAATCTGCCTGCTCATGGCTTCATGTGCAACCAAACAACCGGGAAATACAATGTTTACAGGGCTTGATTCATTGATTGACGCTGAGTTCCGGGCCGGAGAGCCCGGGGGTGCGGTCCTGGTCATGAAGGGAGACAGCACCGTTTATCTTAAGTGTTTCGGCCTTGCCGATATGGAGACCATGGAGGAGATCACACCGAACACGCTTTTCAATCTCGGCTCGATATCAAAAACTTTCGTGGCCAACGGGATACTGATCCTTCAGGAGGAAGGAAAGTTGTCAGTTGCAGACCCGGTGAGCAAATACTTCCCGGAATTTAAAAGCAGGGAGATAGCTGACAGGGTGACGGTTATGCATCTCCTGACTCACACATCCGGGCTGCCGGACAACAGGCCGGTGGATGAGAACCCGGAGTTTTTCATTACCGCGAAAGACTATGAAAACTGGGCTCCTGTAATGCAGACAGATAAACTTGAATTTGAACCTGGTGAAAAGTATGAGTATTCCAATCCCGCGTTCAACGGCCTTGCCCTGATCATAGAGAAGGTCAGCGGGCAGAAGTGGCAGGATTTCATTGCCTCCAGGATATTCGGGCCGGCGGGAATGATTAAAAGCACAATTACCGACGGACCTCATCCCGCGACTGGTGTTTCTCACGCTTATGAGATGGTGAACGGCACGTGGACGGAATCTGATTACGGCGAGTTTCCTACTTTCCCGGCTGCCGGCAACGGAGGGGTGTGGAGCTCGGTGAAGGAGCTTGCGCTGTATGAAAAGGGTATCCGGGGGAATCTTTTCCTGGGCGCGGAGCTGACTGAGAAATCAAGGATAATCTGCCGGCCTGACAACTGGGCGGGAAGTGAGCCACCCTTCATCGGGTACAGCTGGTTTATCGGTAAGGAGCAGGTCATAGGGCAGGACAACGTATTCGGAGTGAAGTTCGTTTATCACACCGGTGATCAGGGCGGATTCAGGGCGTTTCATTTCTCCATACCCGAAAAAGATCTGTTATACCTGGGATTATTCAACAGACCGCCGAAGGATCTTGACCAGTTGATCCTGACCGGGCTGGAGGAAGCCAGAAACCGTAACTGGCTGGATTAATGACCTCAACCTGCTGCCAGCCGCCTCAGTTGTGGCTCAGACCAGCCACCGCTGTTGCATCTGCCAGCCACTGGTGTTATTCCGGCCAGGCTCCGACATAAGCCGGAGCACGCTTTTTCATCTTCAGGTAAGTTTGAATTTCATCCGGTGGCACAGAGGCTGCTGCATGGCCGGGAAATTGTGGAAGAGTTTTGTAGTTACCCAATTCCGGACTAACGAAGGTGCTGCAATCCGTCAGCAGGATACTCTTCGCCTCGAATCCCGGTAAGAATTTATTAATCTCTGCCGGAGAATTCATTTCCCCGATGCACTGTTCATTCTGTACAGGGCTCCAGAGAATCAGGGGTATCCTCTTACGCTCCCCGTTTTTTACATACACGTTATTGTCAATCATGCTGAACTGCGGATCACGAAGGCGGTCGCACAGCATTGCGCGCTGCCAGACGAAGAGATGGGGCCTGTTCAGTTTCTCGTCGGCCACCATGAGATTATTAACAAAAACATGACCGTCACGTTCATCAACATCAGGGCCTGTTGCCGGGTGCCACCCGAAGTGATCGCCCACGGCGCTGCGCTCGCTGCGGCTTATGCATGCAGTGCTGTTGACCAGGGTATTATTGTACATCACTGCGTCACAGCTGTTTAGGATATGTATGCCCAGCTCGCAGTTGACAAAGACATTTCCGGCACAGACAGCCCCTTTTGATATCTCGAAGAAAAAGCCGCTTTCGCTGGGCCAGGTCTGAAGGAATGATACTGCCCTTCCTGTAAGACCAACATTTTCGACCCGGTTGTTGGTAAAAACAGCATCGACATTGCCGACATCATACCAGATCCCGTTTGAGAAGGGAAGGTCTGTCACCAGGTTATCATTGCATGTAACCCGGTAGCACTGGTTGAATATCTTCACTGCGGCCGGATAGTAGCCGCTGATGCGTTCGATATTGTTACGGGTGAAGATGTTCTTTTCAAGGATGACGTCAGATGAGCTGAGGACATAGATCCCTTCCGTGCTGGTATCGCTTATCCTGCAGTTTCGTATTGTCAGCCTGTCTCCGCGCAGGTATGCGGCAACGCGTGAGCAGAATGATATAGTGCAATGTTCAAGGGTGGTACCCACCACATCCTTTCCGTGTTCAGCCTCGGGTGATATTCCTTCAGGATCTTTCCCGTCGATCTCAATTGCCCTGTATGCGTACTGTGTGAAGGTGATCCCCCTGATTACGGGACCGCGGCCATCCGAAGGCCGGCCATGGCACAAGGCTGTAGTACGGTGGATTGCAACATTATGCGCTGTTATTTCAACCAGGTGGTCGCCCGGGTCAACGCCAATGTAAACGAGTCCTGTGCTGTAGTCAATAAAGAACGAGTTTTCATTGACCTCGCCCTCATACCCGGCAGACTGAAGGAACCGGCCGTCTATGAAGACCATATCATCATTGAACCTGTGAAGCGGTGTATCCTTACCGCTCCTCAGCCTTTGCCACCAGTCGGCCGGCGCTGAAGGGAAGAGACGGTCCCATTTTGTCACCCACAAACCGTTGCCAAGGTCATCCCACGTGGTTGCCACACCTGTTCCCTTAATTACGGGCAGCTCATCTGCGTATGGCTGGATGGTTATTCCCTGGTTCAGAACCAGGTCACCTGTCCTGTATGTTCCACCGCGCAGGATTATAACATCTCCGGTAGTTGCATTTGCGATGGCAGCCTCAATGGTTGATGGTGCAGTTATGCTTTCGCCGGATGCGTTGCTGTCACCATCCGGAGCGACGTATATTATGTGACCCGCTTTTTCAGGCACCGGCCAAGTCTGCCGTACCGGTCCATAAGGTCCGTCTGATGGCTGTGCACCTGCTGTGGCCGGGAGAACAATAAACAATAAGGCAGCTGCTGCCGTACGGAAAAAAGCATTTAACTTTAGTGAGAGTTCTGTGTTCATACTTTATGGAGTTAATATTATGAAACCGATTTCATAAAGTTATAAAACTTTAAAGTATCAGACTAAACAATGAGTGCCAAAAGTATCATTTCATCAACCATTATTTTGCTAACATCGTTATATGCCGGCGGACAGGAATTAGCGGTCAAACAGTCTCTGCCAGAGATCGAATGGAACAGCAAGGACATCACTGAAGGGGTTGTTTTTAAGTGGGTTCAGGCAATGATGTTTAACTCTGACCAGGCAATCTATGTACTTGAAATCGATACCACAGCCGGCCGGTTTGAGTTTGGGGTGGCAGCCGGTGATAAAGCTATTGTCACCAGTGCCTATGCAGCCGGAGAGGGTGTTTTAGGGGCCATCAACGGCACCTTTTTCAACATGCAAAAAGGTTATAATGTCCACTATGTCAGGGTAAATGATTCAGTGGTAGCGGTGACAGATGAGAGCGAATTCGGGATAAGGGCAACCGGGATTTTCACCGCCAGCGGCGAAGTCGTTGATATAACAACCTGGGGGCCGGAAAGTGAGGATACCGGATTTCTGAAAGCTGAGGATGCCATTGTCACCGGACCGTTGCTTGCGGATAACGGAAGTGACATTGCCATTGACAGCACAAATTTCAACAAAAACCGTCATCCGCGGTCGCTTCTTGGCATCACCACTGCGGGCCATGTGCTGTTCATTGCCACTGACGGCAGGCAGCCGGGCTATGCTGACGGCATGAGCCTCTTCGAGCTGAGGGATCTGGCGAAGAGCCTGGGATGCACAGAAATTCTCAATCTTGACGGCGGAGGGTCCACAGCGCTCTATGTGAAGGGGGAAGGAGTCACAGGCATAGTGAACAGGCCGTCAGGTAAGGTGGAGAGACCGGTTCCGAGTATTGTCTTTGTAAAAAAAACAAATGATTAAACTGCAAAAAGGAAATGAGCTATACACTTAAACCCGGCCAGAGGGCCATAGATTTCCGGCTGCCGGCCACTGACGGCAGGGAGTACAGCCTGTCAGACTTTGATGATCATCCGTATTTAGTGGTCTTTTTTACCTGCAATCACTGTCCGTATGTGATCGGCTCGGATAATGTCACCAGGGCCACAGCTGAAAAGTTCCGTGACAGAGGTGTGGCTTTTGTCGGCATCAACTCCAACAGTGAGCACACCTATGAGGAGGACAGTTTCCCGAATATGGTCAAGAGGATGAACGAGCACAATTTCCCGTGGAAATACCTCTATGACAAAGATCAGACAGTGGTCAGGGAGTACGGCGGACTGAAGACACCACATTTCTTTGTTTTCGACCGTGACAGGGTACTGGTATATACAGGAAGGGGTGTTGACTCCCCGAGGGATACCACACGTATGACCGTCAATGACCTTGACCGGGCGCTTGAGGAACTTACATCAGGAAAGGAAATCAGCATACCGGTCACCAATCCCATCGGGTGCAATATCAAGTGGGAAGGAAGAGACGCAAAATGGATGCCCCCTGAAGCGTGTGATCTGGTATGAACACTCCTGCCATACAGATCTCGGAGCTTACCAAGAGATATGGCAAGGACCGTGGTATTGATAAATTAAGCCTGCAGGTAGAGGAGGGTGAGATCTTCGGTTTCATCGGACCTAACGGCGCAGGCAAATCAACTACCATACGCGTGTTGCTGAACCTGCTGTTCCCTACTGACGGAAGCGCAAGGATCATGGGCCTCGACACCGTAAGGGATTCAAAAAAGATCAGGGCCCGTACAGGCTACATTCCCTCGGAGGCCAACCCCTACCCTTTTATGACTGCAAGGGAATTCCTTCATTACACTGCATCATTCTACGGCGCTCAACAGGCTGAGAAGAAAATCACTGAACTGACGGAGTTGTTTGACCTGGAGCCCGGAAGAAAGATATCAGACCTGTCATCGGGAAACAGGAAGAAGCTATCCATCATCCAGAGTTTTATTCACACTCCCAGGCTGCTTATTGTCGATGAACCGACTACCGGCCTTGACCCGCTGATGCAGTCGAGGTTCTTTGATCTGCTTCGTTCGGAGAACAAAAGAGGGATGACGGTTTTCTTTTCCTCGCATACCCTCAGCGATGTGCAGATGCTCTGCAGGCGGGTGGCCATAATAAAAGAAGGCAGGATTGTAAATGTGGAAGCGATTGAGACTCTAAGGAAAAAACAACTGAAAAAGATCAGGATTGAATTCAGTGACACGGTGCCCGGGGACCTGGCCAGCCTGCCGGGATTTGAAAACGGTTTCACAGTCACAGGAAATGCAATGGAATTCATTTATTCAGGAGACATGAACAGTCTTGTTTCCACACTAATCGGAAAGGATATTTCTGACATGACCATCGAGGAGCCTTCTCTTGAAGAAATCTTCATGCACTACTACAATTAGTCCGGATTGATCTGATGAACAAGAGTATATTTCTGAGGGAACTTCGCAGCAATGCAACCAGCCTGCTGGTATGGACAGTCATCATAACATTCCTGATCACCGCCACCATGGCTCTCTACAACATTTTCCTCGAAAACAACACGAAGATCCTGGCCATGATCAGCATCCTCCCTGAGGGAACTCTGCAGTTCAAGGGTGTGTCCAATATCAACGACCTCTTTTCCGTCCTTGGATTCTACTCTGCCAATAATGTGATTTACATGCTTGTACTGGGAAGTATCTACTCGATTGTTCTCTCCTCCAACATACTTCTGAAGGAGGAGTATGGAAAAACAGCAGAGTTTCTGCTTTCATGGCCGGTAACCAGGGGCCAGGCCTTCTTCAGCAAGATGGGTGTGGTCATCATAAACATTCTTGGATTGAATCTGGTCACAACCATTGCCGGTTACATATCATTGGAAACCTGCAAGAAAGAACCCTATAATGTTGAAGCGTTTCTGATTCTGTCATTATATACCCTTTTACTGCACCTTTTCTTTGCAGCGCTGGGGCTCTTTATGTCGGTACTTGTTAAAAAGCCCAGGCCGATAACCACCCTCAGCGTGGCATTGGTCATGGTTCTTTATTTCATCTTCACCATCTCCAATATCACACCTGATCTTTCTTGGGCAGGATATATCAGTCCCTATAAATTCATTGATCTCGATGTAGTTAATCCTGCCTACAGGATAGACATTGTAAAAATTCTGTATTTCACCGTATTTTCATTTTTGCTGATCTTCTCCTCACTTAGAATATATCTCAGGAAGGATATTTATCTTTAGAAACAGTTTTCAGCCCGGCGGAAAACCTGGAAGGTGTGGGCGGAGGACCAACAAATCAGTAAATTATGGCAATCAGGACAATCACTCCACTACTAATGGCGATGACAATGCTGATATCGGGGACGCTGCTGTCACAGCAATACCCGGGAAGCATTTTTGACGGGAGCTGTGACATCGGGAGCTGCCGGATCACAGGTTCGACTGAATTTCAATCGGAGAGTCAGGAATATCTTCTGACCGGGTCCGGAGACAATATCTGGTTCGGTTCTGACCAGTTCCATTTCGCATGGAAGAAGCTGAAGGGCGATTTCATCCTCAGCGCTGATGTCAGTTTCATCGGTGAAGGCAGCCATGAGCACAGGAAAGCCGGCTGGATGATCAGAAGCGGGCTCGATAGCGGTTCGCCCCATGTCAGCGCAGCAGTACACGGTGATGGTCTGGCCTCATTGCAGTACCGCACTGTTGAAGGGGGAGAGACGATGGAGAACAGATCCGGGGTGAATGCACCTGACGTAATACAGTTGGAAAGAAAAGGGGACCTGTTCATCTTCTCTGCTGCCGTCAGGGGGAGGCCTTTTGATACCGTGGCTGTCAGGCAGGCATTGATGACCGGCGAGGTATATGCCGGCCTGTTTGTCTGCTCGCACGATAACACCGTGGCTGAAAGAGCTGTTTTTTCCAATGTCCGGGTTACCAGACCGGTATGGCCCGGACTTGTTCCTTACCGCGATTACCTTGGAAGCAACCTTGAAATCCTTGATATTGAGACCGGCCTTCGCAGGGTGGTTTTCCAGGCGCCTAACTCCATACAGGCGCCCAACTGGACACCTGACGGCAGGTACCTGATCTATAACAGTGACGGTTTGCTCTACCGGTTCGACCTGGAAACAGGCAGACCTGAAGTGATCAATTCAGAATTTGCCACCAGAAACAACAATGACCATGTGCTCTCTTTTGACGGAAAAATGCTGGGAATCAGCCATCATGCAGCAGAAGAGGACAACAAGTCAATAATATACATCATGCCGGCAGAAGGGGGTACTCCGGAGCGGATCACAGCGCACGGTCCCTCCTACCTCCACGGCTGGTCGCCTGACGGCCGCTGGCTGACATATACCGCAGAACGAAACGGCAACTTTGACATTTACAAAATCTCTGTAAAGAAAAAGAGCGAGGTCAGGCTCACCGATGCGCCCGGCCTGGATGATGGTTCTGAGTACTCTCCTGACGGGAAGTATATCTATTTCAATTCAGTCCGCACCGGAACGATGAAGCTCTGGAGGATGAAGCCTGACGGCTCTCAACAGGAACAGGTCACATTTGATGGATATAATGACTGGTTCCCTCACCTGTCACCGGACGGGAAACAGATTGTATTCCTTTCATTTATGCCTGAAGTAAGAGCAGATGATCATCCATTTTATAAACATGTATATATCAGAAAAATAACAATTCCAGAACCGGGAACCGGCCGGCAGGATTTTGAATCCCAAACGCCGGAGGTAATTGCATATCTTTACGGCGGGCAGGGCACAATCAACGTTCCGGGTTGGTCTCCTGACGGGAAAAGGGTAGCCTTCGTGAGCAACAGTGGTCCGATAACAGAATAGAATGATCAGGATACGAAAAATAACCAATCCATATCTTGAGGCCAATATCAGGAAGATAGAAGCTGTAAAGGATATACTGCGCAAACAGTTTCCGGCCGTGAGTGAGAGGAAAATTGGTGATCTTGATGCCCGGTTTGTCGATCCCCTGAAGCACAGATATCAGTCATCCCTGTTCATTGCCGAGGACATTCATGAGACAGTAAAGGCATTTGCCCTGCTGCTTTACATGCCTGACCTGCGTTTCTGTTACCTTGATTACCTTGCCACCTCTCCCGCGAGTGTATCCTCAGGGCTGGGGAGTGCGCTTTATGAGCGGATCAGGGAGGAAGCTGTTTCTCTTGACGCCATCGGTCTCTTTTTCGAGTGCCTTCCGGACGATCCGGCATTATGCCGTGATCCGCAGACCCTGGAACAGAACAGGAGGAGGCTGGCTTTCTATGAGCGGTTCGGTGCCAGGCCGGTTGCCAACACACTCTATGAGACCCCGGTAAAACCTGAAGACGATTGTCCCCCTTATCTGGTCTTTGACGGGCTTCGGCGGCGCGAAACAGTCTCGCGTGATGAATTGCGCGCTATAGTCAGGGCCATACTTGAGAGAAAATACGGAGATTACTCCGGTGAGGAGTACAACAATACCGTTATCAACAGCATAACTGATGAGCCGGTGGTTATCAGACCTCCCCGTTACACCCGGAGGAAGATAATACTGGAAAGCCCTGCCATCCTCCCTGAAAAGAAGAAAATTTGGCTGGCCGTCAACGACCGGCACTCAATCCATCACGTCAGGGAACGGGGCTATGTGGAATCTCCCGTCAGGGTAAAGAGTATTCTCAGGGAACTGGATAAAAGCGGGCTGTTCAGGCCGGGCCGGGTGCACGAGTATCCTGACAGGCACATACTTGATGTGCATGACAACAACTACTTCAATTATTTCAGGAAGGTAAGCCGGAGCATTCCCAAAGGGCAGTCGGTCTACCCCTATGTATTTCCCATAAGATATGCCACCAGGGCGCCCAAGGATTTATCTGTCAGGGCAGGCTATTACTGTTTCGACACCTTTACACCGCTCAACCAGGATGCTTTCCTGGCAGCACGCTGGGGTGTCAACTGTGTTATGAGCGCCGCAGACGAGCTGCTGGCCGGGACACGGTATGCATATGTTCTCACCAGGCCTCCGGGGCACCATACCGAACGGTCTGTCTTCGGCGGGTTCTGCTACTTCAACAACTGTGCGATCGCGGCCCATTACCTTAGCCGCAGCGGAAGGGTTGCCATCCTCGACATCGATTATCATCACGGCAACGGGCAGCAGCAGATCTTCTACGGCAGAAGCGATGTGCTCACTCTTTCCATTCACGGGCATCCTTCCTTCGCATACCCCTATTTCTCGGGATTCGAGGAAGAGAAGGGTGAGGGTGATGGCCTTGGTTTCAATCATAATTTTCCCCTTCCGGAGAAAGTGATGCATGAACAGTATGTTAAGGTGCTGAGCCGGGCACTAAACATAATTAAAAAATTCAAGCCTGATTACCTGATAGTTGCGCTTGGTCTTGATCCCGCCAAGGGCGACCCGACCGGGACATGGAGTTTTACTCACAGCAACTTTGCGGCAAACGGGGAGATGATAGGCGGCCTGAAGCTGCCGACACTGGTGGTTCAGGAGGGAGGTTACCGGAATCAGTCACTCGGCATCAATGCCAGGTCTTTTTTCGCAGGTCTGCACAGGGCACATAACAGTAAAAACCATTGAAATGAAGAAATCTATATTGACAATGACCGGTATAAAACGTTACCTGCTGGTTGCGGCTATCCTGCTGGTAGCTGTGATACTGCTGGCGAACAAGCTCCTTGTATGGGGTGCTGCCTTCCTGGCTGCCGGGCTGATAATCCTTGGCATACAGCAGCTTATACAGCTGAATGTGAAGGTCTCAAAGTTCGAAGACAATATCTCAGGGCTGGAGGAAAAGAACCAGGACCTGGCGAAGATGAACGAGAAGCTGATTGAGGAGAATGCGTTCCTGAAGGAGCGGCATTTCCAGATAACCCAGATCAGGAGTATCCTCGAAATGAACCTCTTCGAGATAGACACACGGTTTAAGCGGACAGTCAACAGGACGGAGAATCTGAATGACCGCGAGATCAGGCACATCGGCAGCCTGGGCGTTTCGCTCAAGGCGAAGTACGGTATTGATCTCAAGGAGCTCAGGTTCAAATATCTGCCTGAAAGTGATGAACTTGTTGTGGCCAATATAAATCCGCGGTTTCTATCATTCGGCAATCGCAAACTAGAGTGGGAGTTCTTCGAGACGCTGGAGTACAGGAGGCAGTTACCTCTCACGATGAAAAGGTGGATGACCAGTGATGACCTGGCAGAGAAGGCTGACAGGCTGAAGGAGGAGATCCGTCTTGAGACTGAGCATTCTCTGGAGAGCGGGCCCGAGGAGTTTGCATGGATCATGGAGCCTGTCAGGGAGAATGTTGAGAATACCATCAGGATCATGTTCAGGGGTCTCTGCAGCAATATCCGGATAGCAGAACTGGCTGACAACAGTTTCGTACCCCTGGAAGGGATCAGGCTTGAAAGGCTGGAAGAACAAAAGAAACTCATATAGTTTTAATGAAAAGAATTTGTATTGCAGCCCTCATGGTGATTGCTGTCACCCCGGGATGTGGTTCTTCAAAAACAGTCATGATGACAGGACCGGATGGCAGGATACAGAATAAATTCTCGCTTCAATGAAAAAACCTATTTTTCTTTCTCTTTTGTTGCTGATCCTGGTTTCAGGGTGCAAAACCGGTAACAGATCATCACATGATTATCGGCTGTGGTATGACAGTCCTGCCGCGGAGTGGACCGAAGCCTTACCCATAGGCAACGGGCGCCTCGGAGGGATGCTGTACGGAGACCCCACGGTAGAGCGTCTGCAGGTTAATGAGGAGTCCTTATGGGGCGGAGTGAATGTGCCGAATAACAATCCCGGCGCACTTGCGAACCTGCCGGAGATAAGGAAGATGATCCTTGACGGAAAGATTCCGGAAGCATACGAGCTATCTGAAAGGTATCTGGCCGGAATGCCCGGTAAAACATGGTCATACCAGACAGTGGGTGATATCTTCTTCCGGTTTGCAGACACCACAGCGGTGACCAACTACCGTCGTGAGCTTGACATGGAAACGGGCATGGCCAGTGTCAGTTTCAGGAGGAATGGTAAGAAGATTTTTTATGAAGTATATGTGCCTGCCGGCGAAGATCTGATGGTCATCAGCATGCGTTCGCAGGAAGAGGGCGGGCTTGACATGGATATCATGATGACCCGGCCGAAGGATGCAGTAATGACAGTCACTGAAAACAGGATAGACATGGAGGGGCAGGTCATTGATCCCGGTGATCCTGAGAGAGGTCCGGGCGGTGAGCATATGAAGTTCTTTGCATCCCTGATTGTGATGAGCTGTGACGGTTACCTGAAGAAAGGGGAAAACAGCATCAACTATACCGGAGGGAAGGAAATGACCCTGTTCTTCAATGCGCATACAGACTATAATATTGATCTGTTGAACTTTGACAGAACCATTGATCCCAGGAAGGAATGTACTGATGCCATCAGCAAAGCCTCGTGGAAATCTTTTGTAAAGATTCGCAAGGACCATATCAGCGAGCACTCATCCTTGTTCAACAGGGTAAGCCTTGATCTCGGCGTGGGTTCTATCAGGGGTGAGCTTAAGGATGGCGGAGACCGGGGTCCTGACGATCTCCCTACAGATGAACGGCTCAGGAGGTTTCAGGCCGGCGGTGATGATCCGGGACTTATCGCCACGTATTTCCAGTATGGACGCTACCTGCTGATGGGATCATCGCGACACCCGGCACAACTGCCTGCAAATCTGCAGGGTATCTGGAACAAGGATATTTCCGCTCCCTGGAATTCGGACTATCACACAAACATAAACCTTCAGATGAACTACTGGCCGGCTGAAGTCTGCAACCTTACCGAAACAGCAGAGCCGCTGATACGGTTCATGGAGGAGCTGACCGGCCCGGGAAGTGTGACAGCGCATGAGACATACGGTGCAAAGGGGTGGACCTTACATCACACTACAGATGTCTTTGGCAAGACAGCGGTGCTTGACGGGGTTTACTGGGGGATGTTCCCCCTTGGCGGAGCATGGATGACACTGCCCCTTTGGGAGCACTATGAATTTACAAATGATACTCTCTATCTGCGTGAACATGCTTATCCCGTGATGAAGGATGCCGCGGAGTTTATAAAGACCTTCCTGGTTCCTGACAGAGAGGGAAGGCTTGTAACTGTCCCCTCCTACTCTCCCGAGAACAGTTACATCGATCCCTTATCAGGAAAGGAGTTCAAGCTTACCTATGCTCCGTCGATGGACAACCAGATCATCCGTGAGGTTCTCGGCAACTGCCGGAAAGCTGCAGGCATACTTGAAACTGACCGGGAGTGGGCCGATTCGCTTCAGTTCATCCTTGAAAGGGTTCCAGCCGACAGGGTGGCTTCAAACGGTACCATAACGGAGTGGATCGAGGAGTATGAGGAGGCGGAGCCCGGGCACAGGCACATGTCACACCTGTTTGCCCTGCATCCCGGAACACAGATAACCCCGGAGACACCAGAGCTGTATGCTGCCGCGCGCCGGACACTTGAACGGCGCCTTGAAAACGGCGGCGGGCATACCGGCTGGAGCAGGGCATGGATAATCAACTTCTATGCACGGTTGTTTGACGGCAACGAGGCATACAAACATCTCAGGCTGCTTCTTGAAAAATCAACACTGCCAAATCTATTTGACAATCACCCGCCGTTCCAGATTGATGGCAACTTCGGAGGTACAGCAGGGATAGCCGAGATGCTTCTACAGAGCCACAACGGAGTGGTGCAGCTGTTGCCTGCCCTGCCGGCAGCATGGCCTGACGGGAGAGTATCAGGACTAAAGGCAAGGGGCAATTTCGAGGTTGGAATTGAGTGGCACGGCGGTGTCGCAGAAAAGATCACAGTGAAATCACTATCCGGTGCACCGCTGAACCTCACCTATAGGGGAAATATGAATTTCATGGAAACTGAAAAAGGGATTGTGTACAAATTTGACAGTAACCTGAAATGGATAAAATAATCTTCTTTATTGCGCTGAGCCTGCCGGTTATCTTCTTTTCAAAGAAGAGCCTGTTCGAGCCATACAGCCACGGATTCACAAGGTTTTTCAGCTGGGAGTGCATAATAGTGCTTTTCGTGTTCAGTTACACGAAGTGGTTTGAGGAGCCATTCTCACCAAAGCAGATTATATCCTGGATGTTGCTGATCATCTCAATCTGGTTCCTGATTGAGTCTGTGATGAGGTTAAGGCGTGCCAGGAAGCCGGGGGTAGTAAGGGTTGACGAGAAGCTGTTCAGGTTCGAGAAGACCACTGAGCTGGTCACATCAGGCATATACAGATACATCAGGCATCCGATGTATTCATCGCTGCTTTTCTTAAGCTGGGGGATATGGTTCAAGCATCCCCTTGTGCATACACTGCCGGTGGCGCTTCTTGCATCATGGTTTCTGTGGCTGACCGCCCGCCGTGATGAGCGTGAATGCCGTGTCTTCTTCGGAGAGAAATACACTGAATACATGAAAGGGACGAAGATGCTCATCCCTTTCATCCTGTGAAACCTCAGAATATCTTGCAGGGCACCGGTTTCTTCCGGCACATCCCAATCAGAGATTCTTGTCAGGGTACATCTCGTTCCAGTGCTGAGGCTGGTTCTTCAGTTTCATGTCAAACCACGACATGATCGTGTTATGCCATTCAATCCGCTTTTTGTAGTCGAGGATATGATGGTTTTCGCCACTTACCAGGACCATTTCCACATCTTTCCCCAGGATTTTCAAAGCTGCATAGTACTGGAGGCTTTCTCCTACCGGAACATTGGTATCTGCCGTTCCGTGCAGTAAAAGGATTGAGTTGCTGAATTTGTCAGCGTTGAATAACGGGCTGTTATCCACGTATATATCCTTCCTGTTCCAGGGATAGCTGCCCCTTGTTGCACCCGAACTGTACGAATAACCCCAGTATCCTTCACCCCAGTAGCTTGAAATGTCACTGATGCCGGCGTGGGCAATTGCAGTCCGGAAGATATCAGTCCGGGTCTGGAGCATCATTGTTGTGAATCCGCCATATGAAGCTCCTATACAGCCTACGTTGGCAGCATCGGCCGACGGAAATGCCGCCAGGAACTTCTTTGTACCTTCTATTATATCATCGATTGCCTCACGTCCCCATCCATTTACATGCAAGGCCGAGAAATCCTGTCCGAATCCGGTTGATCCGGCAGGCTGCAAAACATATACCATATATCCTTCAGCAGCCCAGACACCTTTAGGGTAACGGCCTCCGAAAGACCTGTCGGTGGGAGATGTCCCGCCATAGAAGTTTACAATCAGAGGGTACTTTTTTGACGGATCATAATTCACCGGGTAATATACCCTTCCGTAGATAGTTGTCCCCCTGGAGTTTTTGAAATTCCATTCCTCAGTCTGTCCGGATAACACATCTGCCATCCGGTCTGCACCCGGGTCGGAGAGCAATGTTGACTTCCCGGTTACAAGGTCAAGTGCATAGAGTCTTTCAGGTGTGCTGATGCTGGTGCCCCGGAAGACGGCAACATTTTTGCTTTCTGCAAAGTCAACGGAAGTGATCACCTCCACCGGTACATTGATTTTGGTAAAGCTCTTCCTCTTAGGGTCAAGGCGGTAAAGATTCACATAGTCGCGCTCGGTAGCTGTAAGATAAATCTTGCCATCAGCCGCCCAGCGGGCCATTCCGGCAGACGGGTCAAAATTGCGTGTGAGAGGCTCGGTTTTTTTTGTCTTCAGGTCAGACAGGAAAAGTTGAGTGTCATAGCTGTTTGGGATCCGGTTATCGCTAACCTTCACCCCCATGCTGCCGAAAGTCTCAGGGCCGCCTGACACGAGCAACTGTGTGCCATCCGGCGAGTACTGGCATGAACCGCCATATAGCTTGTCCTTCCATATTGTATCAAGGCGCATAGTACTGATTTCCAGTTCATAGAGAGTCTGCTTAGTGAAAGGGACCTCGCTGTAGTCCTGGCGTGATATGGAGAAGAGTACCCTCCGGCCGTCAGGGCTGATAGCGTGCAGCATGGCTGATTGTGATCCGGCTGTAAGTGGTTGCGACAGTTTCGTGCCCAGGTTATAGATATACATGAAGCTTCGGTTCCGGGTTCCGGGTATACGGTCCTCATTATCAAAAACCCGTTTCAGATCGCCTGTTTTCTCAGCCTCCTCATTTCGTGAGTAGATAAAATAATCTTCCGCAGGCGACCAGACAATACGTCCGGGCGATTTCAGCCCTGATGCAGCAATGCTCTCCGTTCCGGTCTTCATGTCAAACAGAATCACATCGCTCGTCCCCTCCCTGTCAACCTGGTAATAAATCCGGTCACTCTTTGGCAGCCAGCCGGCGCGGAGTGCGTTGTTCCGAAGGGCAAACAGGTTCCTGTTCATCTCCATATCATATATCATGAATGAGCTTTGTGATTTCCCGCTTCCCGGCAAAACCTCAGTTGTCTGGATTACCAGATATTTACCTGAAGGTGAAAGCCTTGCACCAGATATGCTCTCCCCTTCAAGGATATCATTGATAGTAAGTGTCCGGCGGGGGTTTGTACTCCACGCAAGTATTGCCGAATCATTTTCTGCTGATATGTCAGCAGCGAATCTGAGAGTCTTTTCAGTGCTGATGAGTTTCAGGCCCAGCTCGTGAATGCCTGTTCCCAGGATCAGATCAATCTTAACCGGCCGGTCCGCTGCCTTGGCCTGTGATTTCACCTTTTTGCCGTCGAGGCTGAGTTCGAAGATCGCATCGGTCGAGATATTTACCGAGGCTTTTGTCCAGCGATCGCTGCTGATGAAACCGGCCATACGGACCAGCTGGTTCTCACTATTAACTGATGTGACAATACTGTCGCCTGAAAGGCTGGCAACCGGCCATGATTTCATGTCAGCATCATCAGTCTGTACATTTTCCAGGAGGGCTGCCGTATCAAATTTTTTACCGTCAACTGATGGCTGATCTGCAAAGAACGGCAGGCAGAGCTGGTTAATCCCGGAGATTCTCCAGTCAGGGCATTCGGTTTTGTTCTGTGCAAGTGTCACTCCTGCAGCCAGCAGCAGGAGTAAAAGGCCTGAAAGTTTTTTCATCTTAACTGATTTTTATTTATTGTGGTTATGTTTGAATGAAGCCCAGCGTGTCTATCTCCGTTTGTCAATTCTATCAAGCGGGTAGATTGGCCTGGGGATATTTACATAGTTGAACGCGAACGGGTCGGTATTGCTGAGCCCCGGTGATATGGTCTGCATAGTTATCTGTATATTGAACAAAAATATTAAAAACCTTTATTCTGGTTCCGGTAAGGGGCATGAGCGCATCCAGGTCACTGCCTCATCGGCAGCCAGGATCTGGTTGAAACGCTCTCCCTGTGTCTTATCCCCTTTCAGCAAGCAGTCGAGCCATGGGATCAGGTACCGTGCGAGTATTGCAGTCTGCTCTTCGGTGTCAAGTCCGTTCCTGCAGCCTGCAAGCCGTTCGGCCCTGAAGCATTTGCGGTTGTCACCCATGCCGCAGTGTGAACCGTTGATGATTGAGATATATGTCTTATCTGCAGCAGCAGACCTCTCGTACATTGGCAGATGGTTCTTCTGTGGTGGCGTGATGCAATCGGCTGTGCCGGAAAAAACCAGTGTCGGCACCCATACACGGGCAGCAGCCTCTATTGCAGAAGGTCTTATATTCCAGGGGGTCAGGGCAACCACTGCATCAACTTCTCCGTTGTCAGCAGCAGCGTGGAAAGCTGCTCCTCCTCCCATGCTGTGTCCCATCAGGCAACAAAGAGTATCAGCAATGCCGCAAAGCGGTGATCCAGGATCATTGCGAAGTCCGGCCACCGCTGCTGCAAGGAACCTGACCTCATCGGCATAATCCCTGTGTGACGGCAGGAGTCCTTCAAAAGTGGTCAGGCTAAGCATAATATACCCTGCAGGAACCAGAACTTCCACAAGGTTTTCATACTGGTTGCCGGGGTGCTGGTAACCGTGCGCAAAGCAGATCACGGGAAACTTGCAGTCAATCATTCCGGACGCCGAATCGTTCATCGCGTAATTAGTCACAGGGTAGTAGGCCTCGAATTTCACCTTCCTGTTGCCCCGTGCTTCATCCCTCAGGGTCATACCTGCGTGACCAACCGTATACTGCCCTGAGGCAGCCAGACAGGCAATCAATGCTGTAATAGATACTGCTATCCTTGGAGAGGGCATACGTAATATAATCTGTCTCCCTGCACCTCCGGTGCCGGGAGACGCCAAATTACTCAATAATTCGTTCTTCGGCAATGGTGCGTGTTTTCAGACACAAGGTTCAGAAATGTTTGTTATTTTTACCCTGAGTTGCAGGGGGAGCACAAAAACAGCAGGACCCGGCAACCGGCAAATATTGTTTCATGGAAGAAAGCCTGTTCGATCTCCTCATATGGTTCTGGATCTTAGCAGCCATTATTATCTTCATCGTTTTGCTTTTTATTACAGCACCTTACGGCCGTCACTCGAAGAAGACATGGGGAGTAATGATTCCTGACAGGCTGGGTTGGTTCCTGATGGAGATCCCCGCTCCTCTTATCTACCTGTTGCTGGTCATTACAGGGAGTGCGCCCAAAACTCCGGTGGTATGGTTTATCACCGGGCTCTACCTGATTCATTATGCCAACAGGGCAGTGATCTATCCGCTTAGGATCAGGACCCGTGGCAAGGAGATGCCCCTGGCGGTGGCTCTGATGGCTGTCCTCTTCAATTTTATCAATGCCGGATTCCTTGGATACTACATGGGTTCCCTCCAGACGCAGTACACCATAGCATGGCTGACTGATCCGAGGTTCACAGCCGGGCTTCTTATATTTATTACGGGTATGGCAATAAATATTGCCTCCGACAATAAGCTAATCCGCCTGAGGAGAAAGAATGGCAACGGATACCAGATTCCCAGGGGTGGTCTCTTTGAAAAAATCTCCTGTCCTAATATGTTTGGTGAGATAGTGGAATGGGGAGGTTATGCTCTGCTGTGCTGGTCGCTGCCGGCGCTCTCATTCCTGATCTGGACCTTCTGCAACCTGGTGCCGAGGGCAATGTCACACCACAAGTGGTACGGGAGTCATTTCGGGGAATACCCGTCCGACAGGAAGGCAGTTCTCCCTTATATTTTGTAATTTGCCTTATTAAACCTGCAACACCATGAAAGGATCATATCTCAAGTGGAAAGGCCGTTTTCTCTGGCTGGCCGTCTTCGCCATCGCGATGGGGTTCCTGGAAGCTATCGTAGTAGTGTATCTAAGGAAACTGTACTATCCTGACGGATTCTCGTTTCCGCTGCGGCTCATGTCAGCTGACCTTGTTACAGCGGAATGGATCAGGGAGACTGCCACACTGGTAATGCTGGCCGGTATAGGCGTCATAGCAGGGCGGAACGGCCTGCAGCGGCTCTTTTATGCCCTGTTTGCCTTCGGAATATGGGATATAGTCTATTATGCAGGGCTCAGGATCCTCCTGGGTTGGCCCGAATCACTGATGACATGGGATCTTCTCTTCCTGATCCCGGTCTCATGGCTGGGTCCGGTGCTGGCGCCTGTGATCAACTCTCTGACCATGATCCTGATGGCATTGGTTTTCATCGGGAGACAGGAAAAAGGATTTTACATCAGACCGGGCCTTTCGGACTGGGTATTGATTATCAGTGGCGCAATGGTGATTCTCTATACTTACCTCGTTGACTACTCAAGGTTGCTGTTTGAGAGCGGAGCTCTCAGCGCCAGGGAATTACCTGAGACAAGCGAAAGGTTGACAGAAATGATAACAACTTATATCCCAGAGCAATACAAATGGACGCTCTTTATAATCGGAGAGGTGCTTATAATTGCTGCAACAATAAACGTTTTAATAAGAAGTCGTAAATATTCGAGAGATGAGACAGTTAACTAACCTGACGGCATTAATTATGCTATTAATGATTTTACCGGGCTGCGGAGACAAAAAAAGCAGAAGTTCAGAGGCCACTGACCCCTATTTATGGCTTGAGGAGGTTGATGCGGAGAGATCCCTTGACTGGGCCCGTGAACAGAACAGGATATCTGATGAGGTCTTGACGGTAAGGCCGGAATTCACAGAACTGCGGGAGAGATTCCTCGAAGTGCTGAATGACAAAGAAAGGATCATCTACCCAGGCATTGTCGGAGAGATGAGTTATAACCTCTGGCAGGACGAGAAGAATGAGAGGGGCCTTTGGAGAAGGATGTCAAAGCAGGACTACCTTGCTGGAAAGGATGTGTGGGAGACAGTGCTTGATCTGGACCTGCTTTCTGCAGAGGATGGAAAAAAGTGGGTTTTTGGCGGGGCCTCGTGGCTCGGACCGGAGAACCGCTACTGCCTGCTCTGGCTCTCTGACGGTGGCAAGGATGAAAGTTATATACGTGAATTTGATGCAGTGGAAAAGAAGTTTGTCGGCGGAGGATTCTCCATCCCGGAGAGCAAGGGGAGCGCTGCATGGGTCGACAGGGATCAGATCCTGGTTGCAACCAATTACGGCCCGGGGACTATGACATCATCGGGTTACCCGGCAGTGGTAAAACTGTGGAAAAGAGGCGAAGATCCGGCAGATGCAGTTACCGTGCACCAGACTGATACCGCCAATATGGGTGTTTTTGTCAACGGAGGCGAAGTCAACGGAAAACAGTATGTATTTCTGAATGAAAATGTCGGATTCTATGAATCGACGACCTATCTCCTTACCCCTGACGGGATGAAGGCGCTGGACATACCTAAGGATGTTGAGACAAGGGGTATGTTCAGGGAGGCGATGCTGCTGTACCTGCAGTCTGACTGGACTATAGCGGGTACAACATATAAGAAGGGCACCCTGGTAAGTTATGACCTCCCGTCGTTTCTTGCCGGTTCACCTGTGGTTAAAACACTCTACGAGCCCGGGGCAAAGGAGAGTCTTGCCGGGGTTATGGCGACCCGTGATTTCATCGTGATAGCCACGATGGAGAACGTTCAGGGAAAGTTGAGGATCATGCGTCCCTCAGGTGACAGCTGGGTTACCGAGGCAGTCCCGGTACCCGGATTCGGCACCGTCGGTCTTGCCGGTTCGGATGACAGGTCAGATGATTACTTCTTCACTTTCAGCAATCCGGTTACTCCCTCAACCCTCTATTACGGCGACGGAAAGCAGATCAGGCCGTTAAAGAAACAGAAGGATTATTTCAATGTCACCGGAGTGAAGATTGACCAGTATGAGGCTACATCAAAGGACGGCACGAAGATCCCCTATTTCATCGTCTTCCCTTCTGAGATGGTCACTGACGGTAGCAATCCGACCCTTATCTACGCATACGGCGGTTTCAATGCCGCCACCCGCCCGGGCTACAGTTCACTGACAGGGATCGGCTGGATTGAAAGGGGTGGTGTTTATGTAATTGCCAATATACGCGGTGGTGGCGAGTTTGGCCCTGAATGGCACAAGGCAGCTCTCAGGGAGAAGAGGCAGAATGCATACGATGACCTCTTTGCTGTGGCAGAAGATCTTATCTCAAGGAAAGTAACCTCTCCGGAGCGATTGGGATTTTACGGCTGGAGCAATGGAGGATTGCTTGCAGGTGTTGCCATGACGCAAAGACCGGATCTCTGGAATGCAGTGGTCATAGGAGCACCATTGCTCGACATGAAGAGGTACAATAAGCTGCTTGCCGGTGCAAGCTGGATGGATGAGTACGGCAATCCGGACGTTCCGGAAGACTGGGAGTTCATCAGCAAATATTCCCCATACCAGAATATGGAGAAAGATGCGAAGTATCCGACTCCTCTGTTCGTTACCTCCACCAGGGATGACAGGGTACATCCGGGCCATGCGCGCAAGATGGCAGCAAAGATGATCGACATGGGTCACCCTGTGCTCTATCATGAGACAATTGAGGGCGGACATGGTGCAGCATCTACCAACGCCCAGGAGGCTGAAATGGAAGCGCTGATCTTTACCTATCTGAATATGAAGCTCGGCAAAAAGTAGTCCCCGGAACCTTTCATTCATCAGCCTGCATAAAATGAGGAAGGCTGCTGGTTGGGGCACCGGCAGCCTTCGCTGCATTAAAACGGACTTATGGAAAGAAAGAATGAGTTCCTCGCCTTAACTGGCGATTAATTCAACGGGTACAATTTAGCGTGTCAAATATGAAGAATTGATGAAGAACTGCCAGTTATACATCTAATCTGTTTCCATAAGGGGTGATTTCTGTGCTTGTAATGGCTATCCTCATAGTGTTTACCTGACCGGGTTCATCAACGGTTTCTGCAAATCCGGTTACCGGAATGATGCCGGAAAATTCATACATTTGAGTTCCACAGATGCGGACAAAAATTGTATTCAACCCACTGACAAAATGAATTCAAAATTTTTTGTAACACTTTTCGTGACGCTTTTATTTACTGCAGGGAACCTTTTTTCGCGGGATACTCCGGTCACCGGTTCTCCGTTACAGGATGACAGGCCTGGAAGCATCACGACAGGGCCAGCTTCAGGATCACTTGTGATTGCCGGAGGCGGCAGGTTATCTGACACCATCATCAGGCGTTTCATCGACCTTGCGGGAGGCGTTGAAGCGCGAATAGTGCTGGTGCCAACTGCGGAAGGGGCTGCCTCATGCACCGAGAGTGCAGCAGACTTTCTGAAATCGAGGGGAGCGAAGAATGTTGTAATAATGCATACCGGCAGCCGTGACACCGCAAACAGTGAGGCTTTTACAAGGCCTCTTGAACATGCAACGGGCGTCTGGTTCGGCGGTGGCCGCCAATGGAGGCTTGTTGACTCCTACGGTGGCACAAGAACTGAAGTGATGTTCCGCAAAGTGCTGGAACGTGGAGGTGTTATCGGCGGATCATCAGCCGGTGCAACGATCCAGGGATCCTTCCTTGTCAGGGGTGACACGCATAATAACCAGATCATGATGGGTGATCACCAGCAGGGTTTCGGTTATATAACCAACATTGCGATTGACCAGCATGTGCTTGCACGGAACAGGCAGTTTGACATGTTTGAAGTGATCAGGGCCCATCCGGAACTCCTTGGTATCAGTATCGATGAAAACACCGCGGCAATAGTGAGTGGTGACACGCTTAGGGTGCTCGGAGCCTCATACATTCTCATTTATGATGGAAACTTCTGGTCGCGCGAAGGAGCAGACCTTAAAACACTGCCGGCAAGCGAATCACGCTTCTTCATGATCCGCCAGGGCGACAGGTACGACCTCAGGCAAAGGAGAATGATCGAGTAATTTTTTCAGGTACACGGATAACCATTAATCGTATTTGCCCGCATAACCACTAATCTTAATTTTATAAAGAGATGAAAAGAATCTATTCACTTGTGCTGATGCTGACAGTTTGCATTGCAGCATGGTCGCAACCACTTAAATCTGATGATATTGACAGGCTGGTGAACAAAACCCTTGAAACATTCAATGTTCCCGGCATTGCCGTTGCCGTGATCAAGGATGACAAGATTGTGCACATGAAGGGTTACGGAGTCAGTTCAGTTACCACCGGCAGGAGAACAGACGAGAACACACTGTTTGCAATTGCCTCCAACTCAAAGGCTTTCACTTCGGCTGCCCTTGGCATCCTCGTTGATGAAGAGAAGCTCACCTGGGAGACGAAGGTTACTGACATCATACCTGAGTTCAGGCTTTACAATTCTTATGTAACGGAGGATTTCAATATTAAGGACCTGCTTACCCACCGCAGCGGGATGGGTCTGGGGGCAGGTGACCTTATGCTCTGGCCAGATTCCTCAACCTTTACAACGGAAGAGATAATTCATAACCTGAGGTACCTTAAACAGACCTCGTCTTTCCGTACGAAGTACGACTATGATAACCTGCTTTACCTTGTTGCCGGTGAGGTTGTTGCCAGGGTCTCCGGACAGGGCTGGGATGAGTTTGTGGAGTCAAGGATAATGAAACCGCTGGGTATGACAAACTCGGCAGCTTCGCTTAACAGGGTGAAGGACAGGTCAAATATGATCGATGCCCATGTTCCGGTCGAAGGTACACTTAAGGTAGTACCAATGTACGCGAGTACTCTCCTTGATCCTGCCGGAGGTATAATGAGCAGTGTGGCTGACATGAGCAAATGGGTCATGATGCAGCTCAACCGCGGCAAATACGGTGAGAGCAACAGTAAAGTACTTCTTTCGGAGAAAGCACATCGTGAGATGTGGACACCTCAGACAATAATTCCGGTCCGTAATCCAGGTCCGTACAGAACCCATTTTTCTGCCTACGGTCTTGGCTGGGGCCTGACAGACGTGGCAGGATACCTGCAGGCATCGCATACGGGAGGTCTCGCCGGCATTGTGACACAGGTCACGCTGATCCCGGAACTGAAGCTGGGAATAATCGTTTTCACTAACCAGCAGGAAGGCTCTGCATTCACTGCCATCACCAACACAATCAAGGACGGGTACTTCGGGATCAAGGGAAACGACTGGGTTAAAATGCTGAAGGAAAATGCCGACCGTAACCGTGAAGAAGCAAAAAAGGTAACCGATGAGATATGGAAAAAGATAGAGGCACAAGGATCAAAGGGCGTGACAGCGGTTGACAACAAGGTTTACACCGGCACCTATACCGACATATGGTTCGGAGACATAATAATTTCTGAGGAAAGCAGCAAACTCCGCTTCCGGTCGGTCAGGTCACCCAAAATGCGAGGAGAAATGCTTTACTATACCGGCAACACCTTCGTTGTAAAGTGGGATGACAGGTCGATGGATGCCGATGCATGGGCAGTCTTCACCCTTGATAAAGAGGGTAAGGCTGAAGCTTTTACCATGGATGCAATCTCGCCCCTTACAGATTTCAGCTATGATTTCCAGGATCTCAGTCCGAAGAGGAAGGAAGTCAGATGAACCGGGCTGTATATCTGATTCTGCTTACTGCCCTGGCTATGAACATCCAGGGCCAGCCCCTGTCTGAAAAGAAGATTAACAGGCTGACGGAGCGGGTGATGCAGGAATTCAATGTCCCCGGCATTGCCGTGGCTGTAGTGAAAGATGACCGGGTTGTGCACCTGAAGGGGTACGGTGTCCGGTCAATCGCCACCGGCGAAAAGACTGACGAACACACCCTCTTTGCAATTGCATCAAACACGAAAGCCTTCACCTCGGCGGCACTGGGCATCCTGGTCGATGAGGGCAAACTCAGGTGGGATACGAAGGTGACCGACATAATCCCTGAATTCCGGCTGTACAATTCATATGTCACTGAGGATTTTATGATAAAGGACCTCCTCACTCACCGGAGCGGGATGGGGCTCGGTGCCGGTGACCTGATGTCATGGCCCGATTCGGCAGATTTTTCAACTGCCGAAATAATACACAACCTGAGATACCTGAAACAGACATCACCATTTCGTACCAGGTATGACTATGACAACCTGCTTTATATTGTGGCAGGTGAGGTGGTTGCAAGGGTCTCCGGCCAAGACTGGGAGGATTTTGTGGAATTACGGATAATGAAGCCGCTGGAGATGAACGAGTCAGCTGCATCCTTTAAAAGGATAAAAGAAACCGGCAACATAATTGACGCTCATGTGCCGGTAGACGGCATGCTGCAGGTGGTGCCTAAGCAGGAGGCCAAGAAGCACAATTCGGTCGGAGGCATCTACAGCAACGTGAGTGATATGAGCAAATGGGTCATGATGCAGCTTAACCGGGGGAGTTACGGCAGCAACCCGGAAGAGAGGATTTTCCCGGAGGAGGTACACCGCGAGATGTGGACACCGCAAACTATCAAGCCTGTCAGTACTACCGGACCATACAGGAGCCATTTTGCCGCGTACGGCCTTGGATGGGAACTGAATGATGTCAATGGTTACCTGCAGGTCTGTCACACCGGGACGCATGCGGGGATAGTAACACGTGTAACTATGATGCCAGAACTCAGGCTGGGCATCATCGTCCTGACTAACCAGCAGGAGAAGGCGGCTCATGAAGCCATTACGTTTGCAATCATCGACAGCTATCTGGGGATTCACGGAGTAGACAGGGTAGCCATTTTAAAGAAGAGAGTAGTTAAGGAACAGGCTGAGGCAAAGGAGGTCACTGACAGGATATGGGCAATTGTGGAGGCACCAGGGATGAAGTCCGCCGGGGAGGTTGACACCCGGGGCATTCAGGGCACCTACACTGATACATGGTTCGGCGACGTGGTAATAAGTGAGGAGAACGGCCATCTTCGGTTCAGGTCTGTGAGGTCGCCGCGGATGAGGGGTGAAATGTTACACTATATGGCAAATACATTCTTTGTAAAGTGGGACGACAGGAGCTTCAACGCAGATGCTTTTGCTGTTTTCACCCTGGACCGTGAGGGAATACCGGTCTCCTTCACTATGGAAGCGATCTCCCCGCTGACCGATTTCAGTTTCGATTTTCAGGACCTGTTCCTGGAAAGAAAGAAATGAGAACTAATAACTTTTAACTCCGGCAGGCCGGCCCGGACAACAGCCTCGACATCAATATCATTACCGGCCCGGACGCTGCGCTGGCAGGCTGGAACGGCCTGACCGGGCAACTGTTCAGGATTACAGAGGTTGATGTTGCAGTTAGTATTTCCGTCTGGCCTTCTGCAGTCGTAAAACCTCCTGAATCAACGTTTTACAGGAATGAGTTTCCGCATAAAACAGATTGAAAGCAACGGAAACGCTGGATCAAACTAATTAGTAAACATTGATTTTCCACCTTACATTTAAACCGGTATATTAGCTGCTTAAATCCGGTCAGTATAATTTCAAATGTGCATTCTATGAGCTTCTTGCATGTAAGTATCTATCTGTCAGCACTGATTGGTGTCATCATAATAGCGTGGATCCGCAGCTTCGACATTTACGAAAAGGAAACATTTTTAGCCATGCTGTGGGCTTTTCTTGCCGGTGGTGTGACCTCGGTACTGATAGCGCTTGGGGTATATGAGTTTCTCAGGGTATTCGGTCTGGAGGATGAAGTCATCAGCAACACACTTGGGTCCCTGCTGATCATCGGTCCGGTTGAGGAGTTTGCAAAGCTGGCCGGACTTGTTGTTGTTTACTCCATTATACGGAAGCAATTCAACGAGCTTACTGACGGGATCATCTACATGTCATGTGTAGCCCTGGGATTTTCTATCATTGAAAACTACTTTTACGCGAATGCCGGGGAGAACAACCAGTACCTGCTTGTCTACAGGGTATTTATAAGCACTCCGGCCCATATATCATTCAGTGTCATAATCGGTTATGCCTGGTACAGGTTCAAAAAGGAAAACAAACCTTTCAGCACTGTGATAGCCGCGCTGGTGGTTGCCAGCCTGCTTCACGGGGTTTTTGATGCCCTGGCATTCAGTCCATGGTTCAACTTCCTCCTGCTGGTATATCTGTGGCTGATCCTCAGGCAATCTCTCAGGCTGGTACAGTACACAAATGTTGTCTCACCGTTCAGACCTCTCTTTGCGGCGCTCTTTGATGCACCCTCATCAGAGACCGCGGAAGGGGTTGAATGTCCCAATTGCGGTTCTGTGGCTTCCAAGGAGCTCTTCAGCAACAGTTTCTTCACTGCCTGCCGGTGTGGCAATTGCGGATATCATATTGCATCAAGAAACAATATAAGAAGGATATTCAGGATCTTCTCACCGGAGTACAAGAGGCTGGGCAAAAAGCTCGTTCCGGCAAGGTTCAGTGACGGCCGCACTGTGATGAGCGTATACGGTGCAGCCTTCTTCGGCAACGATGGCAACAACGGATTCTTCAGGGTCAGCGAGGTTGCAGAGAAGTTGCAGGCCATCAATGATGAAATCCTGAACAGATTCAGAAAACGCTCATTCATTTCAGGCAACCTGTTCAGACGGTTTTTTGAATAAACAACAAGTAAAGGAGGAATTGAAGATTCAGGATGTACACTATTTTTCATAACGCACAATTTTTCACCGGCACAGAGCTGGTTAAAGGGAAAGAACTGATCATCAGGGGTGACCGGATTGAAGGCTTTGCCGATCAGGGCGAAGTGTCTGCTGATGTGCGCCGTATTGATTGCGGCGGCAGCCTGGTCATTCCAGGACTCATAGATCTGCAGATTGCAGGAGGAGGAGGTTATTTGTTCTCCTCGAATCCCACCCCTGAAGCACTTGATACAATAATCAGGTCTATAGTCTCTACCGGCACCACCGGTTTTCTGCTCGCACTGCCTACCAATAGCGGGGAGGTATACAGGGCTGCATTCAGGACGGTTTCCGGCTGTACCCATCCTGCAATCATTGGTCTGCATATGGAGGGGCCATTCATTAGCATCGCACGGCGCGGGGCACATGCTCCTGAGCTGATAATGAAACCCACTCCGGAAAATGTTGCCGCAATTCTGGACGAAGCCCGCGGCACAATCAGGATGATGACAGTGGCTCCGGAAACATGCACTCCGGAGGTGATTACTCTTCTCAGGGAGAATGGTATCACGGTTGCTGCCGGCCACAGCAACGCAACCTTCCGTGAGGCGACAGAAGGTTTTGAGGCCGGGATAGCAACAACAACACATCTTTTCAATGCAATGTCGCCACTTCATCACCGTAACCCCGGTCTGCCGGGAGCAGTTTTCCTCTCCGGTACGGCGTGTGCCAGCATCATTGCCGATGGAATTCATGTCGATTATGCTATAGTTTCAATCGCGAAGAGGATAATGAAGGAGAGACTGTTTCTTGTCTCCGATGCCGTGGAGGTTAACAGCCGTGGAGCTTACAAACATGTAAGACAGGAAGACCGGTTCACACTGCCTGATGGCACTCTGTCAGGTGCGAAACTATCGATGCTTGATGCCGTAAGGAACTGTATCAGTCATGCAGGCATTGAGAAATATGAAGCAATCAGGATGGCAACCCTTTATCCGGCCCGCGTTATCGGAGCCGCAGAGAGGGGTATCATAGCGCCGGGAGCCAGGGCAGACCTGGTCATGGTTGATGATGAGCTGAAACTGAGAGGAGTTTGTTTTAGTGGAATAACTGAGTTTAAAAATTAATGTCATGTCACTGCTGGGAATAGATCTTGGAGGTACGAAAGTTTCTTTCGCACTTTTTGACCATGAAGGCAACATGAGGGTAAGGGAGACGCTACCCCTTGATGACCGCCGGGGGGCAGAGGTAGGCAAGCTTATTACAGTCAATACTGCAATAAAAGTGGCTGCAGCCGAAGGTGAAGATGATCCGGTGGAAGCAATCGGCATATCCGTTCCGGGAATCAGCCGGCGTGCAACCGGTACTGTCTGGGCTCCCAACATACAGGGATGGGATGACTACCCGCTTCGGAAGGAGGTCACAACGGTAACAGGCAATATACCTGTTATTATTGAGAGCGACAGATCATGCTATATTTCCGGTGAGATCTGGAAGGGCAATGCACATGGTTGCCGTGATGCCATTTTCCTGGCAGTAGGAACGGGCATAGGTGCAGGCATCATTATGAACGGCGAGGTGATGCATGGAGCTCATGACATAGCCGGTGCCATTGGCTGGATGGCTCTTTCGAGACCTTTCAGGAGCAAGTATACAATATGCGGTAACTTTGAGTATTTCGCCTCAGGTGAAGGAATTGCCCGCCAGGCGGCAGAATACCTGAAGAAACATGACAAATACCAGGGGGAGCTGAGAAAGGATCCCGGAGTGAAGGTTACCTCACACGATATATTCACTGCCCGGGAGAAGGGTGATGTGGCAGCCTCGGCAATCATAGGTCAGGCTGTGGAATACTGGGGTATGGCAGCAGCAAACCTGGTAAGTCTCTTTAACCCTGAGAAAATAATATTTGGCGGTGGGGTATTCGGTCCCGCTGTGGAGCTGATTCCTGCAATTCATCAGGAGGCGGAGAAGTGGGCACAGCCTATAAGCATAAGGCAGGTAAGTTTCGAGCCCTCGGCCCTGGGAGGTGATGCCGGTGTTTATGGTGCAGGATTCCTTGCCATGAAACAGATAAGCTAACCATTCCCATGACTATGAAAGGGACTTATAACAAACAACTCGTATTCTGGACAGCATGTCTTGGCATGCTTCTTTTTGGCATCGGACTGATAATGCTTGGCTCCGTGCTGCCTGACCTGAGGGTTAGGCATTCGCTTGATGCGGTGGAAGCCGGCAAGCTTCTGTCGGTACTCCCTATCGGGATCATAGGCGGTTCACTTCTTTTCGGGCCGGTTTGTGACCGGTACGGTTACAGGGTACTTCTCGCCGTGTCTGCGATTCTGATGTTTGCAGGTTTTGAAGGGCTTGCCTTCACCCGCACCGCATGGATCCTGACACTGTCAGTCTTCCTCTTCGGCCTGGGTGGTGGAGCCATCAATGGAGCCACCAATGCAGTGGTGGCAGACATCAGCACAAACGGTAAAGGTGCAGCGCTGAGCATTCTCGGCGTCTTCTTTGGCATCGGTGCCCTGGGCATGCCTTTGCTGCTCAGTCTTCTGAGGGCCACCTTTGAGTTCCAGGTCATCGTGTCCTCCACAGGAGTGCTGGCGCTGGCTGCAGCTGTGCTGTTTGCTGTGGTCCGCTTCCCTGCAGCCAAACAGGCAGAGGGGATTTCGATCAAACAGGTTGCCGCTCTCTTCAGGGATGTCACCCTTCTGCTGATAGCATTCTTCCTCTTCTTCCAGAGCAGTTTTGAGGGGCTTATCAACAACTGGACAACCACTTACCTGACAGAAAAGGTTGCTGCTCCGCAGGAGGCTGCACTGATGGGGCTTTCGGCCTATGTGGCCGGGATGACGGTAATGCGGCTGCTGATAGGGTCAGTACTGAGAAAGATGCCGGAGAGACAGCTTCTCTATCTCTCTTTCGGTATTACACTTGCAGCACTGCTGCTGTTCAGCCTCAGCCACTCGGTGATACCGGCATCAGCCGGGCTGTTCATAATTGGTGCCGGGCTGGCGGCAGGGTTCCCCACCATGCTGGGGATCGTCGGAAACAGGTATCCAGACCTCTCGGGCACTGCCTTCAGTTTTGTGCTTGTTATCGGGTTGCTCGGTAACATGCTGGTTAACTACTCAATGGGACTGGTGGCTGAAAATGCAGGGATTAAACATCTCACAACATTCACATTTACCGAGCTGGCCGTTCTGGTTTTAATAGCAACGGTTATCTTTGGAAGATTGAAGGCAAACAAATAATCCAACAAAAAACTACCTGATATGCTTGCACTTGAATGGCTGACAAATGCCAGGGATGTGATGAATCGCATCGAAGAGACGCAGATGGAGAATATACACAAGGCTGCGGAGATAATGGCTGACACAATCGAATGCGGACGGTGGGTTCACACATTCGGTTGCGGGCATGCCACACTGCCGATAGAGGAGATGTATCCAAGGATCGGCGGCTTTGTGGGATTTCATCCGATGATAGAGATACCTCTCAGTTTCTTTACCCACATAACCGGAGAGATGGGAGTGCACCAGTTCGTCTTCCTCGAGAGGGTCGAGGGTTACGGTGTCGAGATAATGAAGGGGTACACCTTCGATGAGCGTGATACAATGTGGCTTTTCTCGCACTCCGGTATCAATAATGTGAACATAGATATTGCGCTTGAGTCGAAGAAGAGAGGCATGAAGGTGGTTGTCTTCGGTTCTGCCGCTGCAGCGAAGGGAAAGAAGACAAGGCATTCCTCCGGCAAGACCATTTTTGACATAGCCGACATAGTGGTTGACACCTGTGCACCTATTGAGGATGCATCGGTGAAGCTGAAGAACCATCATGACAAGATAGGGCCTGTTTCAACGATGGCATTTGTCACCTGTGTCTGGATGACGATCACCACCGTTGCTGAGATTCTGGCTGACAGGGGTGTTAAGCTCTACATACATCCGAGTCACAATGTGCCGGGAGACACCACTGCCAGGGAGAGGCTTGATGAGGCTCTGGCTGAGTACAAGCGCAGGGTTGCCGGAGTCTGATACCGCTCTGTGATGGACCCGTTTGACAGAACCATAGGATTTATCAGGGGCACTGCGGTTGACAGGGTACCATTTCATCCCATCCTGATGCGTTTTGCGGCGCGTCATGCAGGGGTCAGGTACAGGGACTTCTGTCTCAGTCCCGCTCATAAGTGCATGGCCAATATCAGGTGTGCAGAAGATTTCATGTCAGACTGGGTAAACACCATGTCTGATCCATGGGCTGAAGCCGAAGCCTTCGGCACTGTTCTCTCCTACCCTGATGATGATCTGCCGAAGGTTGAGCATCACGCGATCGAAGAGATTGCCGACATTGACAGGATGACGGTGCTCCGTCCGGGTGATCACCGGCGGATGATGGCCCGCGTGGAGGAGATAGAGATATACAGGAAAGAAACAGCCGGTACACTCTTCATCTGTGGCTGGGTGGAGGGCCCGCTTGCAGCCTGGTGTGACATCAGGGATATCAACATGGCTATGACTGACCTTTACGAGTATCCCGGTGAAGTACACAGAGCACTTGATATAATTACTGAGAGTGCAATGGCGTTCATCACTCCGCAAGTCATGGCAGGCGCTCATTGCATCGGTATTGGTGATTCGGTCTGCTCACTCATTTCCCCGGATCTTTATGATGAGTTCTGCTTCGATCGCGAGAGAGTTTTGGTAGAACACATACACTCACTTGGGGCGCTGGCCAAGATCCACATATGCGGCAATATATCAGCTATTCTTCCTCGCGTAATCAGGACAGGTGCAGACATAATAGATATCGATCACCGGACAGGGCCGGTGACCGAAGTACTTAAGATGCTGCGGGCAGGACAGGTATTTTCCGGTAAAAGTGATCCGGTTTCAGTGATACAGGACGGTGACAGGGAATCTATCCGCAGCAGTTGCCGGTCGTTCTATACAGAGGCTGGCGGCCGTGCAATTGTCTCGGCCGGATGTGAGGTAACACCCGGTACGCCGGTTGGGAACCTGCGCTTTTTCTCCGGGATGGCCGGCGAGCTTCTCCAGGTGGTAGGGAGACTGGCATGAACGGTTCTGAAGGTTACTGGCAATTAATTTAACAGGATAAAATACTGCAGGGTGAAATGAGCAGGCATGTGGCACTGGTACTCTCGAGTGGCGGGGCAAGAGGCTTCGCCCACATCGGCGCCATAAAGGTGTTGGAAAGTAACGGCTTCAAAATCACCTCGGTGGCTGGCACCTCCATGGGAGCGCTGGTTGGAGGCGTTTATGCCTCAGGGCGGCTGAAGGAGTTTGAAGAATGGGTCAGCGGCCTGGATATGATGGAGGTACTCCGGCTTACAGACATAACCCTCAGCAACAAAGGATTCGTAAAAGGAACAAGGGTCATTGAAAAGCTCAGGGAGATTGTGCATGACCATGACATTGAAGAGCTCCCGATACCATACTGTGCAGTAGCAACTGACCTTATCCGCGGATGCGAACGGATTTTCACTGCAGGCAGCCTGTTCAGTGCCATCAGGGCATCGATATCGATACCTGCGTTTTTCCAGCCATTTATGATAGACAACAGTTACTATGTTGACGGCGGCCTGGTTAATCCTATCCCGATCAACAGGGTAAAGCGCACCGGTGGAGATCTGCTGGCGGTTGTCAACGTGAATTCGGACATCCCGCATGTGAGAATTGAGACATCCGGTGAGGAGGAGAACAGGCCGAAGGGATATCTCAGGAGAATAAGGAACCTCAATGCTCATGCAGGCAGGCATATACCTAAAAACAGGAAGGATGACATTGGCATATTGAATCTCAACTACCGCAGCATAAGCATCATGCTTAACCAGATTGCATCACTGACCCTGATGAACTACCATGTTGACATCATGGTGCAGGTGTCAAAGGAATCATATGGAACCTATGATTTTTACAAGGCAGGGGAAATTATCAGGGAGGGTGAGCGAGCCACATCCCTTGCCCTGAAAGAGCAATTGCCCTGACATGCGGTCAGGTCTTCAATTTTGCAGGCAGAATGTGTAGATTTTCGTTAAAAGGACATATCTTTGACTAATGATCTAAACTATTTCCAGATGAAACGATCCTATCTCATTTTGTGCCTGGCACTGTTGATTGCAGCGCAGGCAATGTTCGGGCAGAAACCGATCAAGGTGCTTGAGGACAGCGTTCAATTCGGCAATTATCTGTATCCGGGGTTCAATGTTACCATCCCCGAAGCCAGCTACGACAAGGTACTCAAGGACTGGACAAAAGCCCAGGAAAGCGGTACCAAGTCGAAGGTACAAACAGAGAACGGCGAGATGACCATTTTCGGGGCCATCATCAAGGAGGTCTCTGCAGCCCCTGTGAACATCTACAGCAGGATAATGAATGAAGATACCCTCAGCAGGATGCTGGTATGCATAGAGCTGAAGAAGGACCAGTATGTGGAAGCCGCTTCGGGTGATATTCAGCTTACCTCAGCAAAGAATTACCTGAAGGAGTTTGCAAAGAAGCAGTACATGGATTTCATCAAGGAGGAGCTTGCCGCCGAGGAAAAGATACTGAGAGAGCTCAAGCAGGAACTGGGAAGCCTGGAGAACAGCAAGGCTCGTACCCAGAGGACGGCCAAGAATAACAGGAACACCGTAAATGACGAACAGGAAAAGCTGCTTGTCAAGCACAATGAACTGAGCCTCCTGTCAAATGAGATCATAAACAAGAACAACGAGATGATAGCTATGCCTGTGGGTCCGGGCAGGGATGCCATGGCTACCCAGGTGAAAGAGCTTGAGAAGAGGCGCAAAAAACTTCAGAAGGAGATCAGCAAGGGAGAGAGCCGTATCAACAAGGCAAGGTCAGCCATTGACCAGGCTGACAGAGCTATCCCCAGGAATGAGGATGAACAGGCAGTCATGAAATCAAAGATTGATGCACAGCAAGCCGTTGTCCAGACTTTCATTGACAAACTGAACAATGTCAAACTCTACTAAATCATTATTCAACAAAAATATTTCTTAACCAAATTATTATATCAATTATGGAAAACCAGGAAAAAAAAGAATCCTACCAGCAGAAGATACAGGAACAACTGGATGAATGGAGGGCAGATATTGACAGACTGAAAGAAAAGGCCAAAAATGCCACAGCCGAATCGAAACTGAAATACCAGGAAAACATTGACAAGCTTGAACTCAGGATGGAAGAAGGCAAGTCAAAACTGAAGGACCTTAAGGAATCAAGCGCTGATGCATGGGATGCCGTGAAGGAAGGAGCTGATTCAATATGGGATACCATGAAGTCAACCTTTGCCGAGGTCAGGGAAAGGCTGAAGGATAAGGACGAGGACGAGAAGAAAGCCTGAGGATTTTCGATTTGCGATTTGCGATTAGCGATTAGCGATTTGCGGTTCCGGATGGTTGCCGCAATTCACTATTGCCTGTTGCCCAAATCTCCTTATGATTCTTTCCAGCATTAGTTAGAAATTTATACAATCACATATGAAAAAAATCGTAACAATAGGGATTGTCGTACTTCTCATCGCTGCTGCCATTATTTTCTGGTGGCGTCATTACTTCGTTTTTGGAGAGGGTGTAAAGGCCGGTGACCTCAACTACCTGGTAAGGAAGGGATATGTTTTCAAAACCTGGGAAGGAAAGCTGATACAGACAGGCTTCAAGACACCCACTCCCGGAGCCATTCAGAGCAACGAGTTCGAGTTCAGCATAACGAGTGACAGCCTGGCCAGGGTCCTTGAGAGGGCAAGCGGCAAATTCGTTGAGTTGCGTTACAAGGAGTACATAGCACCCCTTCCCTGGAGAGGAATGAGCAAATATGTAGTGATAGAGATCCTGGATATAAAGGACTCAGATCAGGAGCAACAGACTCTCATTCCTTACCAGGCAATCTGAAACAGACAATTTAGAATTGCTGATGACCAGAACAAGAATTACAGCACTGGTCCTGTCACTTATATTGCTGACCGGGTGTGCTGAACTGCTGAATACGATTAAGACAATCTCAGTGGTGAAGCAGCTTACGGATGCGGATATTGTGGCGGGACTCAAGGAGGCTCTTACCGTCGGGGCGCGCAATGCAGCCGGACGGCTGGCCTCGAAGGATGGCTACTGGGGAGATCCGGACGTCAGGATACCATTGCCTGACGAGGCGAAGGTAATAGTTGACAATATAGGAAGGATACCCGGAGGACAGCAATTGATTGACAATGTGATACTGAGTATTAACAGGGCTGCCGAGGATGCTGCCCGTGATGTGGCTCCGATTTTTGTGAATTCAGTGACGCAAATGACTATCAGTGACGGTTACAACATTCTCCACGGCGCTGACAATGCAGCAACCGTTTATCTCAGAAACACTACATGGAACGGGCTTTATGACCTCTACAAGCCGAAGATCAGCGCATCCACCGGAAAGGAGATCGTCGCAGGCATCTCAGCACAGGATTCATGGAACACCCTTACAGGAAAATGGAACCAGGTGGCCAACAGTGTGGCAGGAAGGCTGGCCGGATTCAAATCGGTGAATACCGATCTTGACGATTTCCTGACGAGGAAAGCGCTGGAGGGGGTCTTCTTTAAACTTGAGGGTGAGGAGCTGAAGATCAGAAAAGAGGTCTCAGCCAGGGTCACCCCCTTACTCAGAGAAGTTTTCGGGACGCTTGACCCGCAATAAGATGCTCTTGTCATGTTTGATTTGAGTTAAACGAGTTTGCCCGCCAGTAGTTATATTTGCACACAAAACCTGAAAAAAATGAAGAAAATATTTATTTCACTGTCACTTTCCATCATACTTGCCGGAATCAACCAGGATGCATTCAGCCAGGATGCTGACACAACCCAGGGCTGGCATAACAGCGGGGTTTTCTCCCTGAACATGTCACAGGCAACATTCACAAACTGGGCTGCCGGAGGCCAGAACTCAGTGGCGTTGAACGGATTGGTTAATCTTGCAGCAAACTACAGGATGGGCAAGTCGGCCTGGGACAACGCTCTTACCATCGGTTATGGGAAGATGGTACAGAAGGGCAATGACCTGGGATGGGTCAAGACTGATGACCGTATCGACTTTCAGTCGAAGTACGGGCACAAGGCAACAGACAAATGGTTCTATTCGGGTCTGATGAGTTTCAAGACACAGATGGACAACGGATATAACTATCCTGATACAGATAACAAAATATCGGGTCTGCTTTCACCTGCCTACCTGCTGTTCTCGTTGGGTATGGACTACAAGCCCAACCCGGATTTTTCGGTGTTCCTCTCTCCGCTGACATCAAAGAACACAATTGTCATGGATGATGATCTTTCCATGGCGGGAGCTTTCGGCGTGGAGCCCGGGAAGAATTTCAGGCCGGAGCTTGGTGCATATGCAAACATTGCATATAAGAAGGACGAGATTGTCAGGAACGTCAATTTCCTGACAAAGCTTGACCTGTTTACCAATTACCTGAAGAATCCGCAGAACATCGATGTAAGCTGGGAGGCTCTGCTGGTGCTCAAGGTCAACAAATTCATCTCTGCAACAGTCAATACCAACCTGCTCTATGATGATGATATTCTCATCAAGATTGACGAGGGTGGTGAAGGTGAACCTGTCCTTGGCAAGCGTGCACAGTTCAAGGAGGTCATTGGCGTTGGTTTTACATACAAGTTTATTAAATAGAGTTAACATATATCAACAGCAGCATGAAAAGCATAACAATATTTGCAATGATGATGCTTATTCCGGGAATCCTGGCAGGACAGGCGGTGCAGGACATAAAGCTGAATGTTCCTGACATGGAGAGAGGGCTGACACTCATGAAAGCATTTGAAAAGAGGGCTTCGGCCACCTCCTTCAGTTCAAGGGAGCTCTCGCTTCAGGATCTCTCTGACCTGCTCTGGGCATCAAATGGCATAAACAGGCTGGAGAGCGGCAAGCGCACGGCACCCACCGCGGTCAATGCACAGGATATTGACATTTACGTGCTGCTCATGTCCGGGGCTTACCTGTATGATCACAAGACACATACCCTTAAGGGCATTGCTGCCGGTGACAACAGGAAGCTGGTTTCAGACAGGCAGACTACTTTTGCAAATGCACCGGTTATGCTTGTGCTGGTCTCTGACATATCCCGCTTCAGGGGTGATGATGATGCCCGCAAACTGAACTGGGGTGCGATGGATGCAGGCATAGTATCACAGAATATCAGCCTTTTCTGTGCCGGGACAGGAATGGTTACCCGTCCGCGCGCATCGATGGACATTGAGGGGCTGAAGAAACTGCTCCTGCTGAACGGTACACAATACCCGTTGCTCAACAATCCGGTTGGTTATCCTAATGAATAGAGACTGCCTGAAATGCTTAAGCTGATAAATCATCCCCTGATCACCCACAAGCTTTCGCTCATCAGGAGGAAGGAGACAGGTACACGTGATTTCCGGCAGAACATCAGCGAGATAGCCGGACTCATGGCATATGAGATAACAAGGGATCTCCCGCTGCGTGAAATAGTAATAGAGACTCCCCTCTCATCATGCACCACGGCGGAGCTTTCAAGGGAGATCATACTGGTGCCGGTGCTGCGTGCCGGACTTGGTATGGTTGACGGTATCACCGGGCTGATAACCACAGCGCGGGTGGGTCATATAGGGCTTGTGCGCGATCATGAGACACTGGTTCCCACGGAGTATTATGCCAAGTTCCCCGCTGACATCTCAGAAGCAGTTGTGATGGTTCTTGATCCCATGCTGGCCACCGGTGGAAGTGCAAGCGCAGCAATCAGTGCAGTTAAAAAAAGAGGTGCAGTGACCATCAGGCTGGTCTGCATCGTCGGAGCCCCGGAGGGGGTGATGAGGATCGAAAGGGAACATCCGGATGTAGACATCTACCTGGCAGCGCTTGACAGCCATCTGAATGAGAACGGGTACATCGTTCCCGGACTCGGTGATGCCGGCGACAGGTTATTCGGAACTGTTTAGTTTGCTATATTCGCAGATCATTTCAAACAAAAAAGTGTATGGGACTTAAGCGCCGGCTTATCATAATGAACTTCCTCCAGTTCTTTATCTGGGGATCATGGCTCCTGACCATAGGAGCATATTGGTTTCAAAACAAAAACTGGTCGGGGACCGATTTCGGGGCCATTTTTTCGACAATGGGACTGGCCTCTCTTTTCATGCCGGCAATAGCGGGTATTATAGCTGACAGGTGGATAAACGCGGAGAGGCTTTACGGCATTTTTCACATCGCAGGGGCAGTTCTTCTCTCACTGATACCTGCCATAAACGATCCTGACACTTTCTTCTGGGTACTTCTTCTTACGATGATGTTTTACATGCCGACCCTGGCTCTGGCCATTACAGTAGCATACAGCTCCATGAAGAACAGCGGGATGGATATCATCAGGGACTATCCGCCTGTGAGGGTCTGGGGAACGATAGGTTTCATAGTGGCGTTGTGGGTTGTAAGCCTGCTGGGATTCGAGACCTCTCCCCTGCAATTCTATGTGGCTGCGGCTGCCTCACTGATTCTCGGGGTGTACGCCTTTACCCTTCCCAAGTGTCCGCCACTGGCAAGGGGTCATAAGAAGAAGCTGACGGAGGAGCTGGGACTCAATGCATTCAAGCTTTTCAGGAGCACGAAGATGGCTCTCTTCTTCATTTTCGCCATGCTGTTGGGTGGAGCATTGCAACTCACCAATGCATACGGAGACACATTCCTTCATGATTTTGCAAAGATCCCTGCCTACAAGGATCTTCTCGCAGTGAAATTCCCGGCTATAATCATGTCTGTATCACAGATATCGGAGACGCTTTTTATCCTGACCATTCCCTTTTTCCTTAAGCGTTTCGGGATAAAGAAGGTGATGCTGATGAGCATGGTGGCATGGGTGCTCCGTTTCGGGCTTTTTGGCCTGGGTAATCCGGCAGAGGGACTCTGGATGATTATCCTCTCATGCATCATTTATGGGATGGCATTTGATTTCTTCAACATCTCAGGGTCACTCTTCGTAGAGACACAGAGCACACCCGATATACGCGCCAGTGCACAGGGTCTCTTCATGATGATGACCAACGGTTTCGGAGCATTTTTGGGTAGCCGCATCAGTGGCATCGTAATAGACAAGTACTTCATCCTTGAAGGAGGAGCATTTGACTGGAAGGGGATATGGTTTGCCTTTGCAGGATATGCGCTGGTGGTGGCGATACTTTTCGCCATATTCTTCAGGCACAAACATGTGCCGGAGGAAACTGCACAGGTGAGTCAATGATTCTTTCACCCGGAGCGGGCAGGCGCTGACTGCTGCAAAGCGGATGAGGTATTGGGGATATCTCATGCCTGGTGATTACCCGAGCAGAATCAGGCTGATACCGATCATGATCATCCCGCTTATAAGGCCGTAGATGGCAACATGGTGTTTGCCATACTTATGGGCGGCGGGCAGGAGTTCATCAAAGGCTATATATACCATTATACCGGCTACCATTGCGAAGACATAGCCAAGGCTGATGCCGGAATCGAATAGTGTCAGGATGAAATAGCCCGCCAATGCGCCTATCGGTTCCGAGAACCCTGACAGTACTGACCAGGCAAGCGCTTTCCTTCTTGACCCTGTGGCGTAAAAGACAGGCACAGACACTGCAATACCCTCCGGAATATTATGAATTGCCACAGCCACTGCAATGCTGATGCCTACAGTCACATCAGACATGGCAGAAATGAATGTGGCTATCCCTTCAGGGAAGTTATGGACCCCGATGGCAATAGCAGTGAATGTACCTATCCGCATCAGTTTCCGGTCCCTGATGTTGTGGTCTCTGCGGCTTTGATCCCTCCTCCCCTGGCATTCAGGTTTGTCAGGATCACGTGATCCGGGGTGCATCTGCTCCACTCTCTTCAGTTCATGCGGGTTGCCCTCTGACGGCAGTATTTTATCAATGGCGGCAGAGAGGCCAATGCCTGCAACAAAGGCGATAAAAGTCAACCAGGCTGCAGTTTTGGCGTCATAATTCATTCTCATTATGTCTCCGGCTCCTGTCAGTATCTCCGTGAAAGAAATGAAGATCATCACGCCTGCTGAGAATCCAAGGGAAAAAGCCAGAAATGTGGTCTTGGTGCGTTTGGCAAAGAAAGCTATCAATCCGCCTATCCCGGTGGCAAGCCCGGCGAAAAGAGTGATTGCAAACGCAAAGAGTAGCCGGGAACTATTCATCAACAGGCATTATTTAGATTCAATTTAAATTGCAAAAGTATAAGAATAACAGAAAAAACAACATGAGGGATATTTCTGCTGATGAAAAAAGTCCTTATTTTGATATTATATTGAACGATGAATCTCTGGGATTACTATAAGATACTTGGTATTCAGCAGAATGCCTCTGATGATGTGATAAGAAAAGCATACAGGAAGAAGGCGATGGAATACCATCCTGACCGGAACAATTCGCCTGATGCCCAGGAGATGTTCATCCGTATCACCGAAGCCTATGAATATCTGATATCTCATCCCTGGAGGAGGAATATCACAGAGGAGGAGGTGAGGCGCAACTACCAGGCCTGGATTGATTACCGGAGGGCGGAGGCTCGTAAGCGTGCTGAGGCTTATGCAAAAGCCTCATATGCAGAGTTCCGGAAAAGTCCGATCTACAAGAGTACAACAGTCATTGACGGCACAATGGTTTTCCTGGGCCTGTTGCTGGCGACGATGGTCATTTTTACATCTGTCTACGGATACATATATCGTATGAGGATTGCCGGGACGCCAAAGGAAGAGCCGTCATTAATACTGGCCGCCGTATCGTTAATCATAGGCATTTCGTATATGATCATTTCGGTAATATACCTGAGTGCATGGATTGCCCAGCAAAAGAAGAAGATAAGAAGATCTGAAGATGGAGAACAGAAAGAAAATCAGGAATCCGTTTGATGCGGACCAGAACATGTGTTTCGGATGCGGTCCGAAAAATCACGCCGGTCTTAAGCTGACCTTTGAAGAGGATGACAGGAAGCTGTATGCCTCATGGGAACCCGAAGCGTGTTTCCAGGGTTATATCAATGTGCTTCATGGCGGAATTATTGCCACCCTGCTTGATGAAGCCGGAGCATGGTGCATATACATTAAGGCAGGAACCTCCGGGGTGACCTCATCAATGACGGTGAAATACCTGAAACCGGTTTACATAAGCAAGGGAAGGATTTGTCTGGAGGCCCAATTGAAAAAGAAAGGCGAAAAGAATGCTCTGATTACTGCAGCTCTGTATGATGGTGAAGGGAAACTGTGTGCTGAGGCTGAACTTGACTATTTCATTTACCCGGAGAAGATAGCGCGTGACCGTTACTACTACCCGGGAAGGGAAGCTTTTTATCAGACTGATTAAATTTAATGTTGGAATTCAGCCAGTTAATACTATTACTGCTGCCTCCTCGCTACTGCTTATTGCCTTATAACAGCGGCTTTCATGAATCGGTCCGTGCCACCGGTATCACTGAATGGTCAGTGAACTCTGCTTTCAGGTACTTGTAGTACCCCGTTATACCGATCATTGCAGCATTATCCGTAGTATACCTGAATTCAGGGAGGAAAAGGTTCCAGCCCCTTTTCTCGGCTTCCCTTGTCACAGCACGCCTCAGGCCTCCGTTTGCTGATACGCCTCCGGCAATCCCGATCTCTCTGATGCCGGTTTCTTTGGAAGCCCTCACCAGCTTTGCAATGAGGATCTCAATGATAGTCCTCTGCAATGACGCCGCGAGGTCATTGAGATTTTTTCCGATGAAACCGGGGTCTTCCCCCACCCTGTCGCGGAGGAAATAAAGAAAGCTTGTCTTCAGCCCGGAAAAACTGAAATTCAGTCCCTGTATCCGCGGTTTGGCAAAGCAGAATGCATCAGGGTTGCCTTCCGACGCAAGCCGGTCAATCACCGGTCCGCCCGGGTAAGGGAGTCCCATCACCTTGGCACACTTGTCAAATGCCTCTCCGGCTGCGTCATCGATTGTATTACCAATGAGTTCCATGGAGAGATAGTCACGGATGACAATCAACTGCGTATGTCCGCCTGATACCAGGAGACAAAGGAATGGGAATCGCGGTGTGCGGTTTTCCTTTCCGTGTTCCATGGCGAAGTGAGACATGACATGTGCCTGGAGGTGATTCACTGCAATAAGCGGGATGTTCCTGGCCAGTGCAAAGCCTTTGGCAAATGATGTTCCCACGAGGAGTGATCCCAACAATCCGGGTCCCTGTGTGAAGGCCACAGCGCTTACTTCGTCAGCCCTTTTCCCTGCCTGGGAAAGAGCCTGGTCTACCACAGGTACTATGTTTGCCTGGTGTGCTCTTGAGGCCAGTTCGGGCACCACCCCGCCGTAGGCTTTATGCACATCCTGGTTTGCAATCAGGTTTGAGAGTACGAATCCGTCGCAGATAACCGCGGCCGATGTGTCGTCGCAGGATGATTCTATCGCGAGGATCGTAATTTGTGGTGCCATTTTTGTATCACTCTTTTTTATAACTTCGCCAGTGGCGGGAATCACTTCTTGAATGGCCAAAATTATTAAAAAAATCGTCAGGGTCCTTCTCACCATAGCAGCAGTGCTGGTTGTGGTGCCGCTGATTATCTTCCTGTTGCTGCAGGCGCCTCGTGTTCAGACCTGGACGGTAAGCAGGCTGACGAAGGCAATATCCGGGAAAACGGGAGCTGAGATATCGATAGACAGGGTTTCCTATTCACTCTGGCATGAGATAGTACTCGATGGTGTGCTGCTCAGGGATCTGAACGGCGACACTATCATCGCAGCCCGCAAGCTTGATCTGAGGCTGCGGGAGATCAGACCCTCACACAATCTTTACAGATTTGGTACAATTGACATTCACGAGCCTGATTTCAGGATGATCAAGGACACTGCCGGGGTCATGAATCTGACAGCATACCTCAGGTCACTGAAGAGTGACAGGGAAATTGACAGCACCAGGAGGGGCATCGACATGAGTTTTGCTGACATAGACGTGTTCGATGGTTCCTTTTCTCTTGCTGACATGTCTGACACAGTCGGGGTTGTTCCGGGCAGTGTCAACTACATGAACATGCATATTAAACATATTACCGGAAAAGTAAAGGATCTCCGGATAATTCCCGACTCTGTAAGCATGGCGATAAGGGGGCTGGCGTTCCATGAAGCCGGCGGGTTTGTCAGCCGGAGCCTTGATATGAATATGGCGGTGGCAGATAGCAGATTGTATTTCAGGGAGATTGATCTGCTCACAGACTCAAGTGCCATTTCTGCAGAAAAAATCCTGCTTCTGCCCGGTAATGAGGACTCATGGAAGGATTTCATCAATGATGTAAGGATTGATTTCCTGTTTAATAATTCCTTTATAAATACATCTGACATTTCATATTTTGTAAGACCGCTGGCGGGGGTTGGTGAGGAGGTCAGTTTCTCGGGCAGGGTAGCCGGTACTGTTGCAGAGATGAAAGGGAAAAATATAAGGATCGATTATGAGACCTCAACAAGGCTGAGGTTTGATTTTGACATTTCCGGGTTGCCAAATATCAACGACAGTTACCTCTACATCAGTTTCACCGACATGAAGACCCGCGCTGCGGATATCGAACAGTTTTCAGTGCCCGGCAGGAAGCCCATCATTCTCCCTGAGGTAGCCCATGACCTTGGGCTGATCACATATAAGGGAAGCTTCACGGGATTCACTACCAATTTTGTCTCGTTTGGCAGGCTCACCACCGAAAGGGGCACGTTTGACACTGACCTTTCGCTAAAGCCTGACGGCCGAAACACCTTTGGCTTCAGGGGTTCTCTCAGGACCAGGGATGTTGATCTCGGGTACATGGCAAAAAACAGTGGGATGTTTGGCGGATTATGGATGCATGCAGAGGTTGACGGATCAATGAAGTCATTCCGCCATCTCTCAGCAAACATCAACGGGGTGATAGACAGCGTTGAGATAAACAAATACCTCTTCAGGAACATCAGCGTCTCAGGGACCTATTCAGACAGGATCTGGGACGGCAGTGTGGAGGTACACGAACCAAACATAGAGATGAGCCTTCTCGGCAGGTTTGATCTTAATAAAAGCGAGCCTGAGTTTGACTTTACCATGAACCTTGCGGATGCTGACCTGTACACTCTCAACCTTGTAAAAAAAGATTCTGCCTTTACGGCTACGGCACTTGTCACTGCCAATTTCAGAGGCAACTCCACAGAGAACCTGGTGGGAGACCTGAGGTTGATCAACTCGACTCTTAAGAACTCAAACGGGAAGCTCAATATTTATGATTTCATGGTCAGTTCCGAAATAGTCAGCGGTGAACCGGTCATGAAGCTCAGGTCAGATTTTGCCGATGCCGATCTGAGGGGGCAGTACTCCATTGATGCCATAAAAAGGAGCGTTTCAGAAATGATGGCTGACCTGTTTCCTTCACGGTTCAGGAAGCCTGAAACCAGGAAAGGTGAGTCAGCCGCGGAGGCACTGTTCTCACTCGATGCCAGGATCAAGAGGATAGACAAACTGAATGAATTTTTCGGGACGGGTCTCGGCATCTCTGAGGGTACGCATGTCACAGGGCACTTCTGGTCAGACCGTCCGGAGATTATCGCCGGGATCAGGGCAGATGCCATTACATATATGGGGATGCGCATGGGCCGGCTGGATATTACCGGTTCTGTAAAGGATGGCATCATGAACCTGGCCCTGAATGCAGATACCGTGCTTCTGCCTGACAAATCTGAACTGGGCAGTTTCACCCTTGGTGTCGCAAGCAACAATGACACAACTGACCTTGGCATGAAATGGGACAATCAGGATAACGGCCGTACTCTCGGTGAGGTGAAGGCCAGGGGCTTTTTCAGCCCCGGAACTGAAAACAGGCCAACACTGACCGTTGCCGTGGTCCCAACCGGCCTGACTGTGAACAGCGTCCAATGGAATATCAGTCCTGCCAGAATTGTGATTGACTCCCTCAGCACCTTCATTGACAATATACTTGTCAGCAGCAGGACGAAATATTTCAGGCTTGGCGGGAGCCTGTCGAAAGACCCCGGGGAGAAGCTGACCCTGACTTTTGAGGGGCTCAACATGTCATACCTGAACAATCTCCTGAACGGGAAGCAGGATGAGTCGCAGGAGTCGTCACAGTTGAAGATGGAAGGGCTATTGAGCGGTAATCTCACCCTGTCAGATGTTTACAGGAACCCGCTTTTTGAGAGCAGGATAAATGTGACTGACTTCAGGCTGAACGACAACAATTATGGACTTATGACCATCACCAGTGAATGGGATCCGAGGAGAAAGGTGGCGGTGATAAATGTGGGCAATGACTATGCCGGGAGGAAGCTTATTGACATCAGCGGGACCTATTCGCCCTCCACACGTGTAATTAATATTGCAGCATCGGCATTTGACCTTCCGCTTGATGTGCTCAATCCTTTTCTCAGGACCTTTGCATCGGATATCCGCGGTTTCGGAACAGGAACTATCAGGCTGAGAGGGAAGCCCCGGCAACTGGAGATGACCGGAGCTGTGATGGCTCATGATGCCTCGATGAAGATTGATTTTCTTCAGACGCGATACAGTTTCTCTGACAGCATCAGGTTTTCGCCTTCAGGCATCATCCTGAGGAACATCAGCATATTTGATGCACAGAAGAACAAGGGTATGATAAACGGCATGATCACTCATCGTGCATTCAAGAATATTGGTGTCAGCCTTGACATAAATATGGACAGAATGCTGGTTCTCAACACCAGGCCCAAGGACAATGACAGTTTTTACGGTACAGCATATGCTTCAGGGTATGCCGGGATACGGGGAAATGATGAGAAGCTGGTTTTCAACATCTCGGCCCGGACGGCTCCGAACACCGAATTCTATGTACCCCTGAACTCATCGGCCAGTGTCAGTGACTATCCCTTCATTGAATTTGTCACACCTTCGGAGCAGGTAAATGAGAAGGAGCAGTCTGACAGGCAGACCAGTTTCGTGAAGCAGGAAAAGGGAAGCAAGATTGAACTCAACTTTGACCTTGATGTGACACCTGAGGCTGAGGTTCAGCTCATCCTTGACGAGACGTCAGGAGGCGTTATCAGGGGCAAGGGTGAAGGGAAGCTTAACATATCACTGAACTCAAGGGGTGATGTCCGTATGGCAGGCGATTATGTGATCAGCGACGGAGATTACCTCTTTACTCTTGGGAATATCCTCAACAAGAGGTTTGGGGTGCAGGAAGGAGGAACGGTCTCATGGAACGGGGCCATTGAGGATGCCAGCCTTGATATAAGGGCCCTGTACAAGACCAAGGCATCACTTTCGGAGATCTTCGGCGAGGAGGAGTTCACCGAGCTTAAGGCCAAGATGCCTGTAGAATGCATTCTCAGTCTTTCCGGGAGGCTCCTCAATCCTGCAATCAGTTTTGACATCAACCTCCCCACTGCCGACGAGAGGACACGTGAGTTGCTGAGGATGGCCATTGATACCGAGGAGGAGCTCAGCCGCCAGTTTCTTTACCTGCTGGTAATGAACAGCTTCTACCCTGACCCCTCACTCTACAATTCAAGCACCACCACAGGCCCGGTGGCAGGTGAGGGTGCATATACGGTATCACCAATTGTCGGGGTTACAACCACCACTGAGATGCTTTCCAACCAGCTCAGCAACTGGCTGTCACAGATAAGCAATGATTTTGACATAGGTTTCAATTACAGGCCCGGGAGCGAACTCACCGACCAGGAGGTGGAACTGGCGCTCTCCACTCAATTGCTTAATGACAAGGTAACCGTCAACGGGAACGTAGACGTACGGGGAAACCAGTCGAACACCTCTGCCAGCAACATAAGCGGCGAGTTCACAGTGGAGGTCAGGCTTACCGATATGCTCAGGTTTAAGGTATTCAACCGCTCAAACCACAACCTGTATTACCAGGTCAACCCCTATACCCAGGGGGTTGGGCTTTTCTACAGGCGTGATTTCAGCACTCTGAAAGACTTCTTTATCAAACCTGAAGAACAGAAGAGGAAAAATCTCAGAAGCGACGAGGAGTCAGGGCAGAACTAACATTTCAACAATGGTCCCGTTTTATCAACAATAGGATACTTACAGGGGATGAAATCCGTTTTTTACTATATTCGCGCGATAGTACGCGGAAGCAAGTCAAACTGTTAACATCTTAATTCAATAATTATGATCTCAGCATTTGTTTTACTACAGGGAACACCGGTCACGGAAGCAGCAGAAGAGGCAACAATGTCACTGGCTGATCTTTACCTGGCAGGAGGATGGGTGATGTACCTTATCACACTGCTCTCTTTTGTTGCACTTTACATTTTTATCGAAAGGTTTCTGGTGATCAAGAAGGCATCAAAGGGTGATGCCAACTTCATGAACCGCATAAAGGACTATATGTATGAAGAGAAGGTAGATGCAGCATTACAGCTCTGCAGGAAGACCAACTCTCCGCAGGCCAGGATGGTTGAGAAGGGGATCACCCGTCTCGGCAGGCCCCTGGCCGATGTTACCGCTGCCATAGAGAATGTGGGCAGGCTTGAGATTCACAAGCTCGAGAAGAGATTCCCGACGCTTGCCACAATAGCCGGTGCAGCCCCGCTGATGGGGTTCTTCGGAACGGTCATAGGCATGGTACAGGCCTTTTATCAGATGTCACTGGCCGGAAACAGCCTCGAGATAAGCACCCTCAGCGGTGGTATCTACACTGCACTCATTACCACTGTAGGAGGTCTTATACTGGGCATCCTTGCCTACTTCGGGTATAACCTGCTCGTGGTCAGGGTTGAAAACGTCGTGTTCCAGCTTGAGACCACATCCACGGAGTTCCTTGATATACTCAATGAACCTGTAAAATAGGCTGCGATGGCAATTTCAAACAAAAATAAAGTCAGTGTCCAGTTCAGCAATGCAGGCATGTCAGATATCGTGTTCCTGCTTCTGTTATTCTTCATGCTGACCTCAACCCTTGTGCATCCGACAGCGTTGAAGCTGCTGTTGCCGAAGGGCACGACCCAGTCTTCGGCCCGTCCGATGACCACAGTATCAATCACAAAAGATCTTCAGTATTTCATTGAAGATCAGCCAATAGATCTCGAATACCTTGAGGCTGCACTTCAGTCGAGGGTTGAAGACAGTCCCGAGATTTATATTTCTGTACATGCTGACAGGAGTGTTCCTGTCGAGTATGTAGTTAACGTGATGAATATAGCCGCAAAAAACCAGTATAAGCTAATACTTGCCACTACTCCAAAATAGCGCCGGTGAACCTCTCACAAAGGAAAGGAAGCAGGGTCTGATCTTCAGTGCCCTGATTCATCTTCTTCTTGCTGTGCTTATAATATTTGTCACTTTCAGGGTGAAGATACCAGAGCCGGTTGAAGAGGGTCTTCTTGTCAACTTCGGTTTTGACGAGACGGGTGAAGGTTTGTTTGAACCTGCGCCTGAGCCTGTCTCTACTCCGCCTCCGCCGGAGTCTGCCGGGGAACAGGGAGGTGAAGAAGCTCTGTTGACGCAGGACTTTGAGGAGGCTGTTGAGGTAGAGAAGAAGGAGCCCAGTCCCGAGGAACTGAGGAAGCAGGCTGAGGCGCGGGCTGCAGAAATAAGGCGGCAGCTTGAGGCTGAGGCTGAGCGGAAGAGGATAGAGCAGGAAAATGCAGAGAGGCTGAAGCGTGAGGAGGAACAGCGGCGCATTGACCAGCAGAATGCCAGGGCCAGGGGCGCCTTCAGCAACGCAGGTAATGTAGGCACTGCAGGCCAGAGCCAGGGAGTGGCAGGCGGGCAGGGCAACCAGGGTGTTCAGTCAGGAACCCCTGATGTAGACAAATACGGACCCGGAGGAGGTCTGGGAACCGAAGGCATCTCTTTTAACCTCGGCGGAAGAAAGGCACAGTCACTCTTCAAACCGCCGTATGATATCCAGAAAGACGGTATTGTGGTTGTTGCGATTACAGTTGACCGTTCTGGAAGGGTCACCGACGCGACACCCGGCATAAAGGGGTCGACGACACTAGATGAAAATCTCCTTAAGCTGGCAAAGGAAGCAGCGCTGAAGACCAGGTTTGAAACCAGCAATGATGCCCCGATAATTCAGAAAGGGACAATTTCCTACGACTTCCGTCTCAGATAGACTTTTCTCTACTCAGAACAAGCTGACCACCAGGTCATAGAGGCCCGTAAGTTTAACTGCAGAAGCCATTATCGCCACCAGCAGTATAACACGAACTACCCGGGGCCCCCAGCTTACAGCCACCTTCGAGCCGAGCCAGGCTCCAACTCCCTGTCCAACAGCCAGTATGATACCATACAGATAATAAACCTGATCGCTTATGATAAAGACTACGAGGGAAATTGCGGTCATGGCAGCCACAATCAGCACCTTATGGGCATTGGCTCTTGTCAGGCCCATGCCGGCACCAAGGACCAGTGCCGCCAGCAGGAAGAAGCCCACGCCAGCCTGGATAAAGCCGCCATATATGCCGATGACAAAAAACACCACCGGTACCCACCACCGGCGTTTCATGGCTGCAGAATGAGCATGGTCACGCACCCACTGTTCCGGCTTGTAGAGGATAACAAAAAACATGAAAACCAGCAGCCCGCCTATCAGCAACTCCATCATCCGTTCATTGATATTCACTGCGATCAGTGATCCGAGAAGGGCTCCTGCGATGGCAGGCACAGACATCCACAGGCTTTCACCGATGGTATATAGTTTCTGTTTTTTAAAGCTTACGCTGCTGACCAGGCTCTGAACAAAGACACCTATGCGGTTGGTGCCATTGGCAATATTGGCAGGCAGGCCAAGGAACATCAGGAGCGGCAGAGTAATCAGTGAACCACTGCCGGCCAGCGTATTTACAAAACCTGCAAATAGGCCGGCGGCTATCACAGCCAGGTACATGTACCATTCCATCCGTAAAATGAACTATCTTTCCAGGACCTCTTTTACAGCCATCAGGAGATTGTCAATCAGGTCGGTATCCTTAATGACGTAATCAGCTATCCCCTTTCGTGCAAACTCAAGCACTACATCTCCCTTCTCCTGGGCAGAGAGCATGATGACGGGTATTTCAGGTGCCAGCCTGGTGATCTCATCATAGGCTTCCATTCCATTCATGGGGATCTCGCCCTCTTTCAGGAAATAGTAGTCAAGGATGATCAGGTCAGGGATATTACCGAGAGCCGCTATGCACTCCTCGGCATAGGCAAATGCCTTTACAGAATAACCGTTGCCTTCCAACCTTGTTGAGACCAGGCTGGTGACGACAGGATCATCATCAACCACATAAATCAGAATGTCAGTCCGGGGGCTAACTTTTTCCATGTAACAAATGTAATAAAGGAATTGCTGATTTCCTATAACACAAACAGTGGGCGATCCTTCATCATTTTCATCACCTTCTCTCCCACCGATGTTATAACTGATTCGTTTTCAATATTAACGAGCACTTCATCAATGAGCTGAACGATGGTTCCCATGTCTCCCTCCTTTAATCCGCGGGTTGTCACGGCAGGAGTACCCACTCTGATCCCTGAGGTAAGGAAGGGTGATCGGGAGTCGAACGGCACCATATTCTTATTAACGGTTATGTGTGCCCTGACCAGGGTGTTTTCAACCTTCTTGCCTGAAATTTCCGGGAATCGTGTTCTCAGATCGATCAGCATCGAGTGGTTGTCTGTTCCGCCTGAAATGACTTTGTACCCGAGTGCCATAAATGTTTCGGCCATCACTGCGGCATTTTGTTTGACCTGCTGCTGATAGGTCCGGAACTCCGGTTTCAGTGCTTCTCCGAATGATACGGCCTTGGAAGCTATAACATGTTCCAGCGGTCCGCCCTGGATGCCCGGGAAGACGGCTGAGTTGAGCATTGCTGACATCATTTTAATCTCGCCCCTGGGAGTGGTCACACCCCATGGGTTGGGGAAGTCTGTACCAAGGAGGATGATTCCTCCGCGCGGTCCCCTGAGGGTTTTGTGTGTTGTCGAGGTAACGATGTGTGCATATCGGAGCGGGTTATCGAGCAATCCTGCTGCGATCAGACCGGCAGGGTGTGCCATGTCAATCATAAGCAATGCCCCCACCCTGTCAGCGATGGTACGCATCCTTGCGTAGTCCCATTCCCTGGAGTAAGCAGAGGCGCCGCCCACGATCAGTTTTGGCTTTTCGCGAAGGGCAACCTCCTCCATCATATCATAGTCTACCCTGCCTGTCTCTTCTTTTACTCCATAAGCCACCGGATTGTACAGTATGCCTGAGGAGTTCACCGGAGATCCGTGTGAGAGGTGGCCTCCGTGAGACAGATTCAACCCCAGGAAGGTATCACCCGGCTTCAGGACGGTAAGGAAGACAGACATGTTTGCCTGGGCTCCGGAGTGGGGCTGCACGTTAGCGTATTCTGCATTGAAGAGTTTCTTCAGCCTGTCAATTGCGAGCTGTTCAACCTCGTCAACAACCTCGCATCCGCCGTAATATCTTGCCCCGGGGTAGCCTTCCGCGTACTTGTTGGTAAGTACGGATCCCATTGCTTCAAGCACCTGGGGGCTGACGAAATTCTCCGATGCGATAAGTTCAATACCTTCGGTCTGGCGTTTGCGTTCGCGGTCGATCAGTTCAAATACTGCGCTGTCTCTTTCCATGATAAGTTTCTTAGATCTGTTGATAAATGCCCGTCACCCAAAACCGGTGAAGACGGGATGTTTACGGGCAAATATACATTTAATAATCAATTTTTCTCATGACTGCAGCTGTCATTGAAGCAGTATGAATGCAAGATTAAAAAGCCGGATTATTCCTCTGAAAACTGTCTTAGCAGTTCGCGATATGCAGAGAAGATTCTTGACTTTGAGATGAAACCCACGTACCGGCCTTTGTCAAGTACAGGAAGGTTCCAGGCCCCGGTGCGTTCAAAGGCATCCAGGACTGCATCACTTCTCTCACTGAGATCGATATAGGAAGGCGGTATTGTCATCAGTTCCCTCACAGTGATTTTATCATAGAGCTCGGGACTGAACATCTTGTCACGGACGTCATCGAGCAGCACAACGCCCTCGAGGATATTGAACTCATCCACAACAGGGAAGAGGTTCCGGTTTGATTTCGATATCTGCTTTACAAGGTCTCCGAGGTTGCCGTCGGGTCTTACCGTCAGGAGGTCCTTTTCTACCTCTTTTGACCAGTCGAGCAGAGTCATCACAGCCTTGTCCTTGTCATGTGTAATCAGCTCGCCTGTTATTGCAAGCTGTTCGTGGTAAATTGAATATTTCTGGAATGTTCTGGCAGTGATAAAGGCGACTGTTGAGGTAAGTATGAGAGGGATGAGCAGGCCATATCCTTCTGTTATCTCTGCTATCAGGAAGATAGCGGTCAGTGGGGCATGGAGTACAGCTGAGAATACCCCTGCCATGGCGGTAAGGGTGAAGCTGCTCTCGACGAGTGTGAGGCCAAAGAGGTGATTAAGGAGGCTGGAAAGGTAATAGCCTGCCACGCCTCCGGTAAAGAGGACTGGTGCCACGATTCCGCCCACGCCCCCGGCGCCGTTTGTGGAAGCTGTAGCCACTACTTTGACCAGCAGCAGGCCAGCCATCAGGACTGAGAAGGACCAGAAGCCGGAAGCCATATTGCCGAAGATCTCATTGCCTGGTGCAGACCCGCTACCGGCATTGAGTAGCACCATCACCGTCTCATATCCTTCGCCATAGAGCGCCGGGTAGAAATAGATCAGGGCTCCGATTATCAATCCGCCCACCACCAGCCTTATCCATTTGTTGCCAATCTTTTTGTAGAGCTTTTCGATTCCGATCGTAGCCCTCGTGAAATATATTCCTACCAGCCCGCAGAAAAAGCCCAGGATGAGGTAGTATGGCAGTTCGCTCAGCAGGAATCCCTGTTTTACCTGGAAGGAAAAGAGCACATTGTCACCCATGAAGAAGAACGCCACGGTGGCTGCAGTCACCGATGATATCAGCAGCGGAACAATTGATGACAGTGTAAGGTCAAGCATCAGCACCTCAAGTGTGAATAGTATTCCTCCGATAGGAGCTTTGAAGATACCGGAGATGGCTCCGGCCACACCACATCCGAGCAAAAGTGTCACATACTTGTAGTTGAGTTTGAAGTGGCGTGCGATGTTTGATCCTATCGAAGCCCCGGTAAGAACGATGGGAGCCTCTGCTCCCACCGAACCGCCGAAGCCGATGGTGAGTGAACTGGTCAGAATTGATGACCAGTTGTTATGAGGTTTTATGTTGCTTTTTCTAGTCGAGATAGCATAAAGAACCCTGCTGATCCCGTGCGAGATATTGTCACGAACGATGTACTTCACAGCCAGTACCGTAAGGAATATCCCGAAAAGCGGATAGGCAAGCGAGAGAACTCCCCCGGCCCCTTTCATTACACCCTGGGTGAACAGGACGTGGGTAAAGTGAATTGCGTTCTTCATCATCGCGGCTGCCAGCGCACTGACGAGCCCGACCAGAAAACTGAGGATGTAAATCAGGGTCTGCTGGTTGGTCAGTAAAGATTTAAACTGCTTTATTTTCCTAATTAACAGATTGTTCAAGATCACCGGAGAAAAATGAAAAATATTCAGATTACAAATATATTATAAAATGAGGAGCAGATGTTTATTTTGGTAAGTTTGGCATATTTTGCATTTATGATAGGATTTGAAAGGCATAAGCTTGCCAACGGGCTGAAGGTGATAGTGCACCGTGATGAGGGCACTCCCATGGTGACAACCAATATTCTTTATGATGCAGGTTCAAGGGATGAGGACCCGGAGGCCACCGGGTTTGCACATCTCTTTGAACACCTGATGTTCGAGGGGACTCAGGACATACCTCTTTTTGATGTGCCTGTGATGATGGCCGGTGGTGAGAATAATGCTTTCACCAACAATGACCTGACCAACTACTATATTACTCTTCCTGCGAACAACCTTGAGACTGCGTTTTGGCTTGAGTCAGACAGGATGAGGGGTCTTGACCTGGCAGAGGAGAGGCTGGCCAACCAGAAGAGTGTTGTCACCGAGGAGTTCAGACAGCGTTATATTAACCAGCCATACGGTGATCTTCTGCTGCTGCTCCGGCCTCTGGCCTACAGGGTTCATCCCTACCGGTGGCCGGCCATCGGGATGGATATCAGTCACATTGAGAAAGCAGACAGCATTTCGGCAAGGAGGTTTTATGACCGGTTCTACACCCCCTCAAATGCAATACTCAGTGTTGCCGGCAACGTTGATCCGGATGTAGTGTTCAGGCTTGCAGAGAAATGGTTCGGAGCAGTTCCGCCTGGTGACAGGCCGGAAAGAAAGCTCCCGGTGGAACCGGGACAGACGGAACGGCGTGAGCTTACGGTACACAGGCCAGTTCCTGCTCCTCACCTGATCATGGCCTTTCACATGGGAAGCAGGGAGAGCCGCGACTTTTACATCCTTGACCTGCTTACAGATATACTGGCCGGGTGTGATTCCGCGAGGTTCCCTGACATACTCGTCAGGAAGAAGGAGCTATTCAGCGAAGCCGACATATATCTCTCAGGCGAAGCTGATCCGGGCCTCGTCATCTTCAGTGGCAGGCTGAGAGACGGGATTGATGTCAGGAAAGCCGAGGAGGCGGTCAGATCAGAGTTTGAAAGGCTTACTGCAGAGCGTGTCACTGCCGCCGAACTTGACAAGGCGCGCAACAGGTATGAGTCGCACCGGCTGATGTCATACATCAGCGCTTCCAATAAGGCATTCAGCCTTGCCTATCATGAGGTGCTGGGTGATGCTGAAGGCATCAACAGGGAGCATGAGCAGTACATGAGTGTGACTGCAGAAGAGATAGCCTCAACAGCCGGATTTACATTCAGGTCCGGGAATTGCAGTGTAATCTATTACCTACCCGAGAAGAGATGAGAGACTCAGCTATAAAGGGAGCTCCCGAGATCATTACTCCGTCAGCGGGGGACACATCCCTGCCGGAACCGGTTATGCTTGGCAACGGAGTACCTGTATACATGGCGGGAAATGGCACCGTCGATCTCCTGAGAATCGAGTTTGTCTTCCCTGCCGGCCAGGTGATGGAGGAGGTTCACCTGGCAGCTTCTACCGCCAGCGCCATGCTCACCGAGGGCACCATAGATCATGATGCAACCACAATCAATGACCTTATTGACAGCACCGGTGCCGCCCTGACACATGCTGCTGACAAGGACACCGCCGGACTGGTTACAGTCACCCTGACAAGAAAGCTCGATGATGTGATGGCGCTTGCCTGTGAGGTACTCTTCAGCCCCACTTTTCCTGAAAACGAATTCAGGATGCTCACAGACAGAAGGTTACAGGCTTTTCTGACCAGCAGACAGAGGACTTCGGTGATAGCGAGGGAAGCATTTTATGAAGCTCTCTGCGGCAGCGCAAGTCCTTATGGTCGCATTACCACGGAGGATGATTACCGGAGTCTTACTACCGGTGACCTGCGGGAGTTTCACCGGAAGCACTACAGGCCGGAGAATATGTATGTAACGGTTGCCGGCAGTGAACCCTGGAAGGCGCTACCCGTACTGGAAAGGCACTTTTCAGGCAATGGAACGGGCAAGTGGAAGAAGCCACCGCTCCCCTCCCCCATACTGGATACGACTGAGCCGGGAAAGGTCTTCCGTGATGTTCCCAACTCTGTTCAGAGCACAGTACGAATGGGGTGGAAGGGGATTACCCGCAACCATCCTGATTACCAGGCGTTGCAGGTAGCCACAATGATACTCGGCGGGTATTTCGGCTCACGCCTGATGCGCAGCATACGTGAGGAGAAGGGCTATACGTACGGCATCGGAGCAGTCGCCGGCGCATTCCATGGCATAGGGTATATAACAATCATGACCGATGTTGCAAATGCCTACAGGGATGAGACTCTGGATGAAATCAGGAAGGAGGTTGAGAAGCTCCGTACCGGGGAGGTAAGCAATGAGGAGATGGCCCTGGTAAGAAATCACATGATGGGAGAGCTTGCCCGGCTGTTTGACGGACCGTTTTCGGTTGCCGATGCCATCAGGGGCATTATCGACTATGAGGCCGGAGCAGATTATTATACCCGTTTTGCCGATACTGTGAAAACTATTACGCCTGCCAGGATAATGGAGATATTCAATAAGTATTTCAATCCTGATGAAGCCTTCGGGATCATAGCCGGAAGCCGATGAAAAAGCGGAGGACCATAAAAAAACTCTTCATCCCGCTGTTATTCTGCAGTTTGTTTGCTTTTCCGCTGACAGGACAGGATGAAGAAACGCCTCTTTCACCACGTCTTGACATGGTAACCGTTGACCCTGTAACAGGGTTTGCCATTCTGAGGTGGCTTCCCTCCCCGTCTCCGGATGTGGGCAGCTATGTGGTTTACACTTTTGCTGCGGGAACGGCAACCGCCATTGATACTATTCCCACTCCTTTCGTGTTTGAATATACCCATACCGCTTCAGCTGCCAGGTACAGGAGTGTCACATACGTGGTGGCAGCCATCGACTCGTCGGGCAATTCCAGTCCCCTCAGCAACAGCCTCAGCACAATATGGCTGACAGCCACTGAGGACCCGTGCACTGCAACTATAGCAATCTCATGGACGGAATATGAAAACCAGTATCATCCCGGGAGCGGTCACCTGCTGCACATAACAGACGGAACGGGGGGTTCCCTTCCTGATGTCCCCCTGCCCCTTTCCCCGACACAGTACCTGTTCACCGGGTATGATCCGGATACTGAATATTGTTTTCATGTTGAGGTTACCGACAATGCGGGCTCTCTCTCATCTTCAGGCAGAGCATGTGTCACCACCGGGAGCGAGAAAGCCCCGGACTGGGTAAGGATAGATGCAATTGCAGTTGAGAATGGCGGAATATCATTCACTGCCGGCTATGACCCGGTAACAGTGATGAATGATTTCAAACTGTTTAGCTTCAATCCCGATGCACTCATATGGGAAGAGACGTCTTCTTCAACCGGTTCTGGCGGCATTGTCTCCTTTACCCGGGCAGGGTCAGACACCGCTGTGGCACGTCAGTACAGGGTTGCAGCCCTGAACAGCTGCGGGATGACCTCGACTCTTTCAGCCCCTTCCCGCAATATGGTGCTGGAGTCATCAATCAACGGAACACTGATCAACCTGAGGTGGAACAGACCATCCGCCGGATGGAACGGACTCTTCAGCGTATGGCGTGATATCGGGGAGGGTCCCCACGAAGTGGTTTCTACCCTGTCTGACACGGTCTGGTCAGATGATTATACAGTCTTCGCTCCTGATGTATCAGCAGGTGAAGTGGTATACCGTGTATCAACTGCGGATCCCTCAGCGCCCGGGGGCACAAGGCCACATCTTTCCTCGGCAGCAGTAATAGGGACCAGCGAGGATATCCATATGCCCAATGCCTTCACTCCCTGGAGTACGGATGAGAACGCCATTTTCAGGCCTGAATTTTCATTTCAGCCAGAGGAATATGATTTCAGAATACATTCAAGGAACGGTGTTTTGCTCTTCCGCACGGGTGACCCCGGCGAAGGATGGGATGGCAGGCACAACGGAAGGCCGATGCCTCCGGGAGTATACCTGTGGAGCCTGAAACTCACCAGACCAGCCGGAGAAACAGTTGTAATGAACGGAACTGTAACAATACTGCCATAACAGCCAGGGAAAAAAATGAGCCGATTTTCGTATCTTTGTCATTCGTTTGCAGGTAGAGACTGATGGTTAAGACCAAAACTAAAATATTCACCGCTGATGATATCAGCCGTATTGAGACAGAATACCGCCTGCTGACCGACAATCTTTACAGGTGTGACAAGCCCAGTGACAGGGAGTTGATTGAAAAAGCCTTCAGGTTTGCCAATGAGGCTCACCGTGACATGTACCGGAATTCCGGGGAGCCCTATATCATTCACCCGATCAATGTAGCCCGTATTGTCAACCAGGAAATAGGCCTTGGCGCCAAGTCGGTTTCAGCTGCACTGTTGCATGATGTTGTTGAAGATACCGGTATTCCCCTTGAGGAGATATCCAAACAGTTCGGTCCCAAGATTGCATCTCTCATCGACGGCCTGACGAAGATATCAGGCACCTACAACAAGGAGACCAACTCACTGCAGGCTGAGAACTTCCGCAAAATGCTGATGACCCTCTCGGATGATTTCAGGGTCATACTGGTAAAGATTGCTGACAGACTGCACAACATGCGCACTCTTGACTCAATGCCCGAGCACAAGAGGATGAAGATTGCAGGAGAGACTGTATATCTTTATGCGCCCCTGGCACACCGGCTCGGGCTTTTTGCCATCAAGACCGAACTGGAGGATCTCAGCTTCAAGTTCAGGCATCCGCGCATCTATGACGAGATTGCGCGCAAGGTAAAGATGGATGAGAAAAAGAACCTTGCCCTCATCAACAGGTTCAGCCTGCCCATAATAGAGGCGCTCAACAATAACAATATTTTATTTGACATCTCAGGCCGGTTTAAGTCGATCTATTCCATCTGGAAAAAGATGCAGTCTAAGAATGTTCCCTTCGAGGAGGTGTATGACCTGCTTGCCGTAAGGATTGTCTTCGAGCCGGGACCGGAGATGAGTGAGAGGGCACAGTGCTGGCAGATATACTCTCTTATAACTGATATTTATACGCCCAAGCCTGACAGGCTTCGTGACTGGATAAGCAGACCCAAATCAAATGGTTACGAAGCGCTTCATCTCACGGTGATGGGTCCGGAAGGACGATGGGTTGAGGTGCAGATCCGCAGCCAGCGGATGGATGACATCGCCGAAAGGGGATTTGCAGCCCACTGGAAGTACAAAGGAGACATTTCTCAGACTGAGAATGAGCTCGATAAATGGCTGAAGCATATCCGGGAGATGCTTGCCAATCCGATGTCTGATCCGCTCACCTTCCTTGATGAGTTCAAGATGAGCCTCTTCTCATCGGAGATAATGGTTTTCACACCCAAGGGGCTCCTGGTTAACCTTCCCAAAGGGGCTTCTGCCCTGGATTTCGCATATGAGATTCATACTGACATCGGAAACAAATCCATAGGTGCCAAGGTCAACTACAAGCTCTCCCCTCTCTCTACGCCTCTGCAGAGCGGTGACCAGGTTGAGATTATCACCTCCAATATTGCCAGGCCTGAAAAGGAGTGGCTTGAGTATGCCCATACGGCGAAAGCCAGGAATGCGATCAAGGATGCACTTCGCGATGAATCAACTGACCGCATCCAGAAGGGGATGGATATGCTTGAGCAGAAGCTGAGCGAGTTGGGCATCCTTCCAAACTCTGACATCATCAAGAAGCTTCTTGACAACTACGAGCTGCTTAACAAGGACGAGCTGTATTCGCGCATCGGGCTGGGGCTGATTAATCTCGACGAGTTGCGCAAAGTGCTGAAGAAGGCTCCTGAAGGAAGCCTGCGAAAGTACTGGAAGCTTGCGATCGGAGGTGTTACGCGAAAGAATACAGAACCCAGGGAAGCGCCTGCCCCTGCTGAAAGGATAGACAAGAGTCAGCCATACCTGCTCCGGGAAAATGTTGACAGCACAACCAACTCCTATGTCATTGCCAGTTGTTGTCAGCCCATTCCGGGCGATGAGGTGGTCGGTTATCTTGACCATGCCAATTCCATCATAGTACACAAACCCAAATGCCCCGCAGCCGTCAAGCTGATGTCAAGCGAGGGTAACAGGATCATTCCCGTAAGGTGGACCATCCACAAGCTTGCCTCCTTTCTGGCAAGGATAAGCATCAACGGCATAGACAGGATAGGGCTGGTCAGCGAGGTGACCACAATTATCTCCAAGGAGCTTAACGTCAATATCAGAAACATAAATGTTTCAGTGTATGACGGGATATTTGAAGGCACCATTGACCTGTTCGTTCATCACACGCGTGACCTTAACAACCTGATCATGCAGCTTTCCAACATCAAGGGAATAGCCAGCGTAAAGAGGATAGAGGAATTCATAGAATAGTCATTCAGGCGAAACAGTAAGGCAATATGTCAAACGAAGAGGCCAGGGCGGTTGTCAGGCAGGTTTTTACGGAGTACCTTGCAAGCAATTCGCTGAGGAAGACCCCCGAGCGGTTTGCAATTCTTGATGAGATTTATTCCAGGGAAGGGCACTTTGATATTGAATCACTCTTCAATTATATGAATAACAAGAATTATCGAGTCTCACGGGCCACGCTCTACAATACGATTGACCTGCTGCTCGACTGCAAGCTTGTAACAAGGCATAAGTTCGGCCACAACCAGGCCCAGTATGAAAAAACATTCAGGGCTGGTCATCATGACCATCTTATTGACACCAGTTCTGGAAGGGTGATTGAGTTCAGTGATCCGAGGATCAATGACATAATCAGGAGCGCCTGCGAGGAAAATTCTTTCGTAGTGCATCATTATGCCCTTTATGTGTTCGGCATTCAGGAAAAGAGAGGTGAATAAGTGTCCCGTGACGCCAATTTATTTTGTAACTTCGGACCTGTTTTGTCTAATCAGAGAATTTCTGGAAAAATGAAAATTAACATTTTGCTGGGGCTCCAGTGGGGAGACGAGGGAAAGGGTAAGATTGTGGATGTCCTGACCCCGGATTATGATATTGTCGCCCGTTTCCAGGGTGGTCCGAATGCCGGTCACACGATTGAGTTTCACGGGGTGAAGCACGTGTTACATCTTATTCCCTCCGGGATCTTTCATGCAGACAAGATCAACATCATCGGCAATGGTCTGGTGATTGACCCGGTTATTTTCAGGCATGAGGTTGAGAGCCTGGGGATTGATATTGACAGGGTTCGTGAAAGGCTTCTCATCTCTCTGAAGGCACACCTGATAATGCCCACTCACAAGCTTCTCGATGCTGCCCATGAAGCTTCGCTGGGTGAAGCAAAGATAGGGTCAACCCTGCGGGGCATAGGCCCGGCGTATACTGACAAGGCATCGCGAAACGGCCTGAGAGTGGGCGACCTGCTCAGGAAAGATTTCAGGGAGTTTTACCGTTCGCGTGTGACTGAACACTTAAGGATCCTTCAGGGTTATGGCTATTCAAACGACCTTAAAGTGCTTGAGGATGAATGGTTTGACTCCGTGGAATACTTTAAGAAGTTCAGGACGGTAAATGCTGATTATCATATTGACAAGGCTCTCAGGGCGGGCAAGCGCGTTCTTGCCGAGGGAGCCCAGGGTACCATGCTTGATATCGACTTTGGCACCTATCCTTATGTCACCTCATCGAACACAGTAGCTGCAGGTGCCTGCACAGGGCTCGGGGTAGCTCCCGGCCTGACAGGTGAAGTATTCGGCATCTTCAAGGCTTACTGTACCAGGGTGGGCAGCGGTCCCTTCCCTACTGAGCTCGATGATGCTGACGGTCAGCAGATGCGTGATCAGGGCAATGAGTACGGTGCCACCACCGGAAGGCCCAGGCGCTGCGGATGGCTTGACCTGCCTGCACTGAAATATGCAATTATGATCAACGGGGTGACCCGGTTATTCATGATGAAGGCGGACGTGCTCTCCGGATTCAGTGAGATAAAGGTATGCAGGTCATACACCGTGGATGGCAGGGAACAGACAGAGTTACCCTACTGTCTTTATGACATCAGCGGACTCAACTACAGGACCTTCAGGGGATGGCAGTGTGACATCACAGGTTGCAGGAGCTGGGAAGAGCTGCCTGATGAGCTAAAGGATTATATCGGTTATATTGAAGAAGAGACGGGTGTTCCCGTAACCATCGTTTCTGTGGGGCCTGACAGGTCAGCCACTATAATGAGGTAACTGTCACTCATGCCTGTAGACCCAGGCTTCACCATCAATCATGTCCTGGACAGATCCGATTGCATTCCATGCCTGGTGCAGGTCGGGGAAAGAGCTGGCAGAAACAAGATGCCATCTTCCGCCATTCATTCCTATCAGCTGAGCATCATAGCCGAAGCCTTTAATATGTTCAAGCCATGCGTCTGCATATTCAGGCGTGAGGAAACTACCCACGATGACGTGGTAACCGGTCATCACCCTGGCTTGTTCTTCAGCGACCATTGCCAGTTCTGCCTGGCGGGCACGTTCTGCCTCCGCCTGCTTCTCGTTGGCCACACGGATTGAGTCAGCTATGCGGAACGCTTCCTGCTGCTGGCGGAGAGCTTCTGCCTCCCTGGCCTTTTTACCGAAGGGATTGATGCTCTTCATGAAATCACATGAAGGTGTAAGTACCAGAACGGCTGCGAGCAACACGAGTGATAATTTCTTCATAAATGGCAGTTTTTCATGATTTTGAATGATAAAGGTATGGATAAATGCTTAAAAATACAACCAATATTGAGGAAAGATGCCAATCCCAGACAATTCTTTCCTATATTAGATCGCAAATTTTTAACCCTCAAACTACTTATCGAGATGAAGTCACTTATCCGGTTCTTTGAAGAAAATGTGGAAAAGTATGCATCCAACATTTACATGTGGGAAAAACTTCAGGAGAAATACGAAGGTACCACTTACCAGGAGACCAGGCGCCAGGTTCATGAATTCGGAGCCGGGCTGATGCAGCTTGGCATAAAGAAAGGCGACCGCATAAGCCTGCTGGCTGACGGCCGTAACAGCTGGGTTGTAGGCGAACTGGGGATACTGTATGCCGGCGGCGTTAATGTACCTCTTTCCATTAAGCTTAACCCTGAAGAGATCAAATTCCGTCTCATCCACTCCGGGAGCAGGATGGTTATCACTTCCAGCACACAGGCACCCAAGATACTGGCTGTAGCGGACAAATGTCCCGAACTGCAGAAAGTCATCTTCATGGACCCCCGCGAAGAGTATTCTGAAGGGCAGATCCATTTCAACGAGGTGAGGAAGATCGGGCGTGAGTGGCTTGTGAATCCTGCCAACAGGAAGAGTTTTGAGGAGTTTACCTCATCGATCACTGCTTCCGATTTTGCAAACATATGTTACACCTCGGGCACAACTGCTGACCCCAAGGGGATCATACTCACCCACGGCAATTATGTGACGAATGTATACCAGTCATACAGTCTGATGGACATTCCTCAATTCTACAAGACGCTGCTCATACTTCCCTGGGACCACTCATTTGCCCACACTGCGGGCATATATGCCTTCATGGGCAAGGGAGCCAGCATTGCGTCGGTAAAAGTGGGCAAGACACCCATGGAGACTCTGCGCAACATTCCCATCTGCATGAAGGAGATAAAGCCCAACCTGCTGATGAGTGTGCCGGCGCTGGCAAAAAATTTCCGGAAGAACATCGAAAAGGGAATAAGGGAAAAGGGGAAAATGACCGAAGCACTGTTCAACTTTGCGCTTAAGATGGCGTATTCCTATAACAAGGAAGGCTGGAACAAGGGTCAGGGACTGCAGAAGATCAAGAAACCATTGCTCCGGCTCTTTGATAAGATACTTTTCAGCAAGGTCAGGGAGGCATTCGGTGGTGAGCTTGACTTTTTCATCGGTGGCGGCGCACTGCTTGACATCGAACTGCAGCGATTCTTCTATGCCATCGGGGTGCCAATGTACCAGGGATACGGACTTTCCGAGGCATCGCCTATCATCTCATCTAACTCCACCGCAAGACATAAACTTGGGTCATCAGGTTACCTGGTCAACAACATGGAACTGAAGATCTGTGATGACGACGGTAACCAGCTGCCTGCAGGACAGAAGGGGGAGATAGTCATCCGCGGAGGAAACGTTATGCACGGATACTGGAAGAATGAAACCGCCACAAAGGATGCCATCCGTGACGGGTGGCTCTTTACCGGCGACATGGGATACATGAGTGAAGACAGTTTCCTTTATGTGCTCGGACGCTTCAAGAGTCTCCTCATTGCTGACGACGGAGAGAAATTCAGTCCGGAAGGAATAGAAGAGGCTATCACTGAACAGTCGAAATACATTGACCAGTGCATGCTCTACAATAACCAGAAGCCATATACTGTGGCCCTGATAGTGCCCAACCAGCATGCCATGAAACTTTACCTTGAAAGCCGCAACATGTCAGCTACCACTGAGGAAGGCAAGCGTACAGTGCTTAATCTCATTGAGAATGAGGTGAATGAATATCGCATAAACGGCAAATTCGGGCACATGTTTCCGCATCGCTGGCTGCCGGTGGCGCTGGGAGTCCTCAATGAGAGCTTCAATGAAGAGAACGGAATGATGAATTCAACCATGAAGATCGTCAGGGGCAAGATCACCGACAGGTATCATGACCTTATCGAGTGGCTCTACACCCCGATGGGCAAGATTGTTTACAATGAACGTAACATGGAAGAAGTTGAGAAGATGAAGCTCGGCTGACCATTTAAAACCATTCACAGATGAAATATTTTCTTGTTCCCGTTATCATCGTAACTGCCGGGCTGATAACCTGTTGCCAAAGGGAGATAGCCCCGGAGTGGAAGCCTGTTGAAAACCCGATTTTTACAACATGGGGTGAAAAGCTCGATCCCGCGGCAGCCTGGCCGGAATACCCGAGACCGGCGCTTGTCAGGGATGAATGGATGAATCTTAACGGCTTGTGGGATTACTCTATCGGCCCGAAAGATGCGGAGCGCCCTGAACCACAGGGGAAGATACTCGTCCCGTTTCCGGTTGAATCAGCACTTTCAGGCGTCAAAGAAAGGCTGACAGATTCACTGGCTCTGTGGTATTCACGTGAATTTGTACTTCCAAAGCAGTGGGATGACAAGCAGATAATTATCAATTTTGAAGCTTCGGACTGGGAGACTACTGTGTGGGTTAATGACAGCCTGGCTTCAATCCACAGGGGCGGTTATAATCCCTTCTGGTGTGACATCACCAATTACATTACCGACAAAAAAAAGCAGACAATAGTAGTTAAGGTAACGGATCCTACTGACAGGGGGCCTCAGCCAAGGGGCAAGCAGGTCATGAAGCCAGGCGGTATCTGGTACACTCCCACCAGCGGTATCTGGCAGACCGTATGGATTGAGCCGGTTGAAAAAGCCCGTATTGGTGACCTTCGTGTTGTGCCTGACATTGACAACGGAGTGCTTCACGTGACAGTCATCGAGGAATGGTGCCAGGGAGGCCCGGGAGAATGCCCGCCGGTAGACAAGGCTCCGTCACTTGCAGAGATAACCCTTCTTGCTGAGGGCCGGACGGTGGCTGTGGCATCAGGACCGACCGGATCAGTAGTGACTCTCCCTGTTCCTGATGCAAGGCTCTGGAGTCCGGATGACCCGTTTCTGTATGACCTGAAGGTGAGGATGGTGACTGGGGGCCAGGTAACTGACGAGGTGACCTCCTACGCAGGCATGAGGAAGATATCACTGGGAGTCAGCGAGGATGGCTTTACTCGCATTTTCCTGAACAATGAATTCGTGTGGCAGAATGGTCCTCTTGACCAGGGATTCTGGCCCGACGGACTCTATACACCACCATCTGATGAAGCTATGATTTATGACCTTGATATGCTGAAAAAGATGGGATTCAACATGCTGCGTAAGCATGTCAAGGTTGAAAACAGGAGGTTCTATTACCACACTGACCGTATGGGTCTGCTGGTGTGGCAGGATATGCCCAGTGGCGATGATTACATCTGGGGTGACATGCCTGACATCGCCAGGAGCGCTGCCGACTCGACAATCTTCATGGATGAGCTCACAAGGATGATCTGGACAAAGTTCAACAATCCCTCCATTGTAATGTGGGTAGTTTACAATGAAGGATGGGGCCAGTATAATACACCGGCTGTAACTGATTATGTCACGGCCCTTGACACTACAAGGCTGGTCAACAGCACATCCGGATGGACTGACAGGGGAACAGGACATGTACTTGATATTCATCACTATCCAGAGCCTGTGGCTCCCATGCCTGAAAAAGAGAGGGCTATTGTCCTGGGTGAGTTCGGGGGCCTTGGACTGCCGGTTCAGGGTCATACCTGGGAACAGAAGAACTGGGGCTATGAGAAGATGGGTGATGCCGCTGCACTGCTGCAGAAATACTCTGATTTTTATGCGCAGGTACGTGAAATGGTTGTCACAGAAGGGCTCAGTGCATCGGTATATACCCAGACAACAGACGTAGAGACGGAGACTAACGGCCTGATGACGTATGACCGGAAGGTGGATAAAATGGGATTCGAGAATGTGAAGAAAGCAATGTCAGGGGACAGGCAATAGGCAAGAGGCACCAGGCAGTAGTGAAGTCACTGCCAATCATACAGTTATCTGATGAGTTGTCAACACTATTGCCTATTGCCTATTGCCTAATGCCTCAAAAGCAGCCTGATCAAACGATCAGTCTGCTTTTGAATGGCAGGAATGTCATGAAATCTGCGTGATGCACTATATAGGCTTCTGTGGTGCGTTTGACCAGGTCACCCTCGTGGGCATGCGCGGCAATTATATGACACACTTCCGGGGGCACCCCGCACTCTTCTGCCAGGCTGACGCCTGAGAACGGATGTCGCAGATACTGTCCGTATTTCCCCTGTACTGCTTTCCCGGATGCATCGAGTTCATACTCAAGCATTTTGCCGACATCAGCCAGGATAGCGCCTGAGATAAGCACATCCATATTAACGGGCAGTTCATTGCGAAAGAACTCGTTCATCTTCATCCCGGCATCGCGGGCGACGTGGACCACGCATCTCTTGTGGTCCATAAAAGTAACTTTCAGGTCAGGTCCGCAGAGCAGGGTAAATGGTATATGGTTCAGGTCATCAGCGGTGAGCACGCTTCGTTCGAGGGCCACCTCCCATGTGCGGGCCGTTTTCTCCCTGAGGTCAGGATCATTGATCCATTCCAGCTCTGGCCACAGTTGCTTTATCTCCCCGGTCATGACCTTTACTTTAAATGTGAAATAATGGCATCGGTCATCTGGATGGTAGAGGCTGCTCCCATGGTTACAACTTCAGGTTTGCCTGTCATCTTCATCATATCATAGGTTTTGACCTTTCCTTCCTCGATAACTTCGGCAATAGCCATGCGTATCCTTGTGGCTGTCTCCTTTTCGTCCAGGTAATCAAGCATCATGCATGCCGACTCGATCATTGCCACAGGGTTAACGATAGGCACCTCATACCCGGCATATTTGGGAGCTGAACCATGGGTGGGTTCGAACACCCCGATTCCGTCTTCAGAAAACTGTGCACTGCAGGCAAAACCCAGTCCTCCTATGAGCCCGGCAAATGCATCGGAAGCTATATCTCCGAACATGTTTCCGGCAACAATCACACCATAGTCTTCCGGGTTTTTAGTCAGCCACATCATCTGTGCATCGATATTGGTGTTCCGGAGCTGTATTGCCGGGAATTCGTTCTTCTGCATCTCTTTGGCTATCTTCCACATGAGGCCGGAGGTCTCGCGTATCACGTTTGGTTTTTCGCAGACTGTGACTGACTTGTATCCGAATTTCATGGCATGTTCAAATGCTGCCCTTACGATACGCTCGGTATATTTTTTTGTAAAGATCCTTGTTGATACTGCCAGTTCCTCCTTTGGGCACCATCCGAAGTTTTCGCGGAACTTGGGATGGGTCATGAGTGCATCATAGACCTGTTGGGGAGGGTTTGACCACTCCACGCCGCCGTACAGCCCTTCAGTGTTCTGCCTGAAGATCACAACATCAACCATCGGTTCTTCCGGGTTACCGTCCTTGTCGCGACGGATGAAGTTAAGCGGATTGCCCTTGTAGCTGCGGCACGGTCTTACGCAGATATCGAGGCCGAAGTGTTGCCTGAGTCCCACGATGGGGCTGCTGTAGGTAAAGCCCTTTCCCTGGAGAGCCGGCGAGAGTTCGGCGGCGGCATCGTCCTTTGGTTTGGAGGTGATGGCACCGAAGAGTGCGATCTTATGTTCAGCAATCAGGTCAATGGTACGCTGGGGAAGAGGGTTGCCTTCGCGGCACCAGAAATCCCACCCGATGTCTCCGTATACATAATCAGCATCAAATCCTGCCGCATCGAGGACGCGGACTGCCTGCTTCAGGACAACGGCACCTATGCCGTCACCCGGCAGTGCCACAATAGTACGTTTGGCCATAATCTTATTCTTTAAACTGTATTATTTCGTTTCCCGTAAAAATATAGTTTTTCCTGTGTTAAAAAAAAGAGTTTCAGCAGGTAAAATTCATAAAGGTTGCAATGGAAAAAAACTATATTTGCCACCATACCATACAACTAAAAGAAGAAGAACAGAATGGGTGAACTGGGGGAGATGAAGCCTCGGAAGCTTTGGGGATACTTCGAAGAAATCTGCAAAATACCGCGACTCTCCAAGAACGAGGAAAGGATCAGGGCATACCTGCTTGATTTTGCGAAGCAGCACAACCTTGAAGCTAAAGAAGACAGTGTAGGGAACATACTTATAGTCAGGGATGCCGCTGCCGGCAAGGAAAAGGTTAAGACAGTAGTCCTGCAGAGCCACCTTGACATGGTCGGGGAGAAGAATGCTTCCCATCCGCATAACTGGGCTGAAGATCCGATTATTCCGGTAGTTGATGGCAGGTGGGTCACCGCCAGCGGAACGACGCTGGGTGCTGATGACGGGATAGGAATTGCAGCCCAGATGGCTGTACTTACTGATCCGTACCTTCAGTGCGGACGCATCGAGTGTCTCTTTACCGTTGACGAGGAATCAGGGATGACGGGAGCAATCAACCTCAAACCCGACTTTTTCACTGGGCGCATATTATTGAATCTCGACTCAGAGGATGAGGGAATACTCTTTATTGGCTGTGCCGGAGGGATCGACACCCAGGCACTCCTCCCCTATACGCCTGAAAGGATTGCTTCAGGGCACAAGGCCATGAACATCTCCGTCACCGGTCTGCACGGCGGACACTCAGGCGATGAGATACACAAAGGCTACGGCAACTCCATAAAGATAATATCCAGGCTGTTGCAGGATCTTGAGAAGAAGTATGACATCAGGATCAGCAATTTTTCCGGCGGTAACCTCCGCAATGCCATACCCAGGGAAGCTTTTGTCACGGTGACATTCAATCCTGCCCATGAAGAAAAGATACTTGCTGACACGGCAGCCTACCATGCCCATGTCAGGGATGAGTACAGTGGTCTGGAGCCTGACCTGAAGGTGGCAGCCACACCTGCAGATGTTCCTGAGATGGTCATTGATGGAGGGACACAGCACAGGCTGCTGGGTGCGCTGAGCATAGTGCCTCACGGTGTGCTCGGCTGGTCAAAGGAGATTCCTGACCTGGTTGAAACCTCAAGTAACCTAGCAACGATCAGGCTGACTGATGATCACATGATCCACGTTGTCACCACCCAGAGGAGCTCTTCAGAGGAGGCCAGGCATTATGCTGCGATGAAGGCGGAGACAAGCTTCGACCTTGCCGGTGCAAAGGTGACCCATTCTGATGGTTACCCGGGCTGGCAGCCGAACATGAACTCGGCAATCCTGAGGCTGATGATTGATTCGTACCGTAAGCTTTTCGGCAAGGTTCCGCAGGTTAAAGCCATTCATGCAGGTCTTGAGTGCGGGCTGATCCTTGAGAAGTACAAAGGAATAGACATGATCTCTTTCGGTCCTACCATCAGGGGTGCTCATACTCCTGAGGAGAGGATAGAGATTGAGACTGTGCAGATGTTCTGGGATTTGCTCATTGATGTGCTGAGGCACATCCCCGAGGATTAGTACTAGCTGAGTTCCTCAAATTCATCATGGGGTGCACCACAGACGGGGCATGCCCATCCGGACGGAAGATCTTCGAAGGCTGTCCCGGGTTCCACATCATTATGAGGGTCACCCTCTTCCGGATCATATATATAGCCGCAAACAGGGCATCTGTACTTGCTCATGTCAAACTTTTACAATTATCTCTTCACTTTTCTGACGGCGTCAATCACTGTACCGTCTACCCATTTGATGGCAGCCACCACCCTGTCATCAAAGGCTGCTTTTTCAGGCTTGCCGCACATCTTCTCAGCTATCTCCTTCAGCTCTTCGATTGTCACCAGGGGGAGACCCTTTCCGCGTACTGAATCAATAAGGTCCTGCCTTCGGGGGTTGATGGCAATACCCCTTTCGGTAACTATCACGTCAATGAGTTCGCCCGGCCCGCAGAGGGTTGTAACCCGGTCTACAATCACCGGTATCCTGTCACGGAAGAGGGGTACTGGTATGATGACGTTGCGAGCATGCAGGCAGTTCTGCCACCCTCCTATCCCGTGCAGCAGAAGGCCGTCAGAGTGGGTCACCACGTTCCCGTTGAAGCCGGTGTCAATCTCGGTTGCTCCAAGGATCATGATGTCCATCATGGTGGTGAGGTTGCCCTTCGAGTGGTAGTTGTAAGCGTTGAATACCGGGTAGGGAATGTGATTCAGGTTTTTTTCGATTGATTTGACCGAATCAAGGTCAAAGGCCTGAGCATCAAGGATGTAACCCATTTGTCCCTCCTCGAGCATGTCAACCATGTACCTGGTGCTGCCACCGAAGCCAAAACTGAGTTTCCAGCCCTTCTTCTTCAGGAGCTGGTGCACGTATACCGCGATTGCCAGGCTGGTCCCGCCTGCCCCGGCCTGCATGGTTGCCCCGTTGCGGAGCAGTCCCGACTTCTCAAGAAAAGATGTTGTCAGTTCTGCGATCAGCAGCCTGTCGGGGCTCTTGGTAATCTGGGTGGTACCCGAAACGATTTTTTCAGGAATGCCTATCTTGTCTACCACCACAACATAATCAACATAGTTCCCTTCTATCTCCATCGGGAAACAGGGCAGGTCAACGAGGTTGTCAGTCACCACAATGACCTTGTCAGCATAGAGATAGTCAGGTTTGGCATAGCCGATAACGCCTGTGGCGGATGGTCCGCCCGTTCCCCTGGCGTTGCCGAAGGAGTCGGCAGCGGGGGCTGCAAGTATGGCGATATCTATCTTCACGTCACCGTCCTGTATTGCCTGTACTCGGCCTCCGTGCGATCTCAGCACAGCCATCCCCTTCATTTTTCCTTCTGATACGAACATGCCCAGCGGGCCGTTCATACTTCCCTCGATGCGGTTGACAGTGCCGTCTTCAAGGTATTGGATGACAGGATCATTGCAGGGGAATGATGCTGATGGCAGCCAGACGAGGTCTTTCACACCCATTTCCGAGGCGATTGTAAAGATCTGGTTGCTTACCAGGTCACCATCGCGAAGGTGGTGGTGGGTTGATACGGTCATCCCGTCTTTCAGTCCGCAGCGTACGAGGGCTTCCTTAAGGGAGCCCACTACCTTGTTGTTATCCTCGGGATAATCAATACATGTGGGGATCGGAGGCGCGTATTTTCTTCCTGTGGGGCGGTATTTGCCCACGCCCATGAAGGGGACTGCTTCCTTTCCGTTTATCTCATCCGGCACCTGGCGGCCGGCTGCGTTTTCGACAAGTTTCATGACCGGTAATGCATTAGTTTTTTGACTTTTCCACATCCATCCAGTTTTCCGGCAGCAGGCCGAGTCTCAGGGCAAGGGTGATAGTCTTTTCAGCCCTGGCCACAACCGGCGGGTCTATCATCTTTGTGCCGAGCGCAACTACTCCCAATCCCTTCTCAAGCGCATCGCGGTAGGCGATGACTATCTTCTTTGCTTTTTCCGTCTCCTCCAGAGAGGGGGAGAATCCTTCCCTGATAACAGCTATCTGGCGTGGGTGGATGCATCCCATCCCCTCAAAGCCCATGGCTTTGGCTGACAAGACGTTCTGCAGCAATCCTTCCATATCACCTACATCAGAGAAGACCGAATCAATCGGCTGGATGCCGGCTGCCTTGGCAGCGACCACAAGACGGTTGCGGGCATAGAGCGACTCCCTGCCCTCCTTTGTGCGTTGCACTCCCAGATCAGCGGTATAGTCTTCCAGACCTATTGCCAGAGCCACAACTGATTCAGCAGCAGTGGCAATTTCCATGGCACGTTCCACTCCTGCTGCACTTTCAATTATCGGCATCAGGAACACCATTTCATTCTGTCCTTCCCTTTTCTTTATCTTCCTGATTCTTTCATCAATTGTATGGACGGTTTCAGCATTTTCGCACTTGGGAATGAGTACCAGCTGGACGTTATGGGGTATCAACATCTCAAGGTCATCGAGCCCCCGTTCGCCCTGGTTGATGCGCACCATTCTCTCGGCACCATAGAAATTGACAACCCTCAGGGCATTTCTGACAAGGATTCTTGCCTCATCCTTTCTTTCAGGTGCCACTGAGTCTTCCAGGTCAAGAATGACGCCGTCAGGTGAATGAAGTCCGGCATTGAGAAACATTCCGGGGCTATTGCCGGGCAGGTATAGCCTCGAGAACCTGAACCTGTCTCTGGATGAGGAGTAAAGGTTCTCAGCGGCCATCTCAGGCATGAAACACTTTTCGGTACCGGTAAGGGCCTTTACCGCAGCTTCAATCCTGGCGGCGATGACAAACGGCAACGCCCCTGAATCATTCACAGAGAGCCTTGCATTTTCTATGCCGAAGTAATTCAAAAGGCTGCGGCATTGCTCTTCAATGGCTCTGCCGTACATAGTCTTTACCTTAGATTTCAGGTTCAGCTCAATACCGCCTGTTGCGGTGATTTCAAGTGTTACTTCAATGTCAGACCGCACCTTGGGCCCGGCATTACCTGTGATTGCCTGTTTCATTTCGTCCCTTAAAAGGTCACTGTCAACAAACTTAATAATATTATTTCAGATAACTGAGAAGTATCCCGGCAGCTATGGAGGAGTCAATGACGCCAACCATGTCAGTGATGTCATCACCGGCATGTTGCATCCTTCTCCGTACCATCGCTAACCGATTACTACCAGAACCTCATCCTGCTGGACTGACTGGCCTTGTGAGACGTTAACCGCTGATACCTTTCCTCCCGTCTCAGCCTTTATGGCATTTTCCATCTTCATGGTCTCGAGTGTACAGACTGTCTGACCCGGTTTGACTTCGTCACCTTGTCTGACAAGGACCTGGATAATGACTCCCGGCAGTGGAGCTTTGATCTCGGCAGCCTTTCCGGAAGTTTCAGCGGGTGCTGATGCGGGTCTGGTCTCTTTTGCCTGTCTTGCATATGCCGGTGCTGATGTTACAACGCTTTTAGCTTTTGGTATGTCGCGCTGCATCTCAACATCATAGACAGTGCCGTTCACCTCGATCTTAGCCATGCTTCCTTCGATCTCGAGAACTTCAACATTATATTGGTTGCCGTTTATCCTGAACTTGAAATCTTTCATTACACTTTCGGGTTAATCTTTTCTTAAAGGTTTTTCATATTGTACAATTTGGAGCTCCAGGGTGAATAGTGCCTGGAGACTCGTTTGATGGTCACCACACCGCTTTCCACGTCATGAAGTTCATTGAAGTACTCGTATATGGCCATTGCGATAGCGGCGTTTACCTCGCCTGACTGAACTGTTTTTGCAGCCTGAACCTCCGCCGGGGCTGTTTCTTTTTTCCGGGCAAAGGTCTTGTGAGTGAGGTTACGGACAGAGGTAATCAGGTACTTAAAGAACCAGTATAATATGAGGAGGGAAAGAAGTGCCACTCCAATACCCACCACCACAATTGTCAGGGAAAGTGAATCGAGGAATGATGTTTCCTGGGCGAAATATATCAATTGCATTGTCATGTCCTGTTAAAGTGGGATGTTACCGTGTTTCTTCATTGGTCCCGGGTCTTTCTTTGTGGAGAGTGTCCTGAGGGCCCTGATAACCCTGAACCTTGTGTTTCGGGGTTCGATCACATCATCGAGGTATCCATACCTGGCTGCCTCGTAGGGGTTGGCAAACTTGTCGCGGTACTCCTGTTCTTTTTTAGCCACGTACTCTTTGCGTTCTGCATCATCAGAAATCTCGCTGATGGTTTTGCCTTCAAGGACCTCTATGGCTCCCTGGGGGCCCATCACTGCTATCTCTGCGGTTGGCCAGGCGTAGTTAATATCGCCTTTCAGCTGTTTTGATGACATCACACAGTGAGCGCCGCCGTAAGATTTCCGGAGGGTGACAGTCACCTTCGGCACATTAGCTTCGCCGTAGGCGTACATCAGTTTGGCACCGTGAATAATTATACCGCCATACTCCTGGGTTGAACCCGGCAGGAATCCCGGGACATCGACGAAGGTAACAATGGGGATATTGAATGCGTCGCAGAAGCGGATGAAGCGTGCAGCCTTTCGGGAGGCCTCTATATCGAGCACTCCGGCGAGATAAGCAGGCTGGTTTGCAACTATACCCACAGGCATACCGTCAAACCTTGCAAAGCCTACCACGATATTCTTGGCATAGGCTTCATGGACCTCAAGGAAATCATGATAATCAACCACTCTGACGATCACATCCTTGACGTCATAAGGCTGGCTTGGATTTTCAGGAATAATATCGTTCAGGTCGTCCTCAAGCCTGTCTATCGGGTCATCGCAGTCCATCTGCGGGGGTTCTTCGAGATTATTCTGAGGCATAAAACCCAGCAGTTTCCTGATAAGGTCAAGGCCTTCCTTCTCTTCGTCAACGGCAAAATGTGCAACCCCTGATTTGGTAGTATGAACGCCGGCGCCACCGAGGTTATCGATGGTAATATCCTCTCCGGTAACGGCTTTTGCCACTTTGGGGCCGGTTACGAACATGTAGCTGCTTTTGCGGCTCATGATGATATAGTCAGTGAGAGCCGGTGAATAGACTGCTCCGCCGGCGCAGGGGCCGAAGATGGCAGATATCTGGGGTATCACTCCTGATGCAAGGATATTGCGCTCAAATATTTCAGCGTAGCCTGCGAGGCTTCTTACACCCTCCTGGATACGGGCTCCTCCGGAGTCATTGATACCAATGACCGGAGCGCCGGCCTTCATGGCCTGATCCATTATCTTGCAAATTTTCTGGGCGAAGGTTTCCGAGAGAGACCCGCCGAAGACTGTGAAATCCTGGGCAAAGACATAAACTACCCTTCCGTCTATGGTTCCGTGGCCTGTTATAACGCCGTCAGAGAGAAATTTTTTGTCTGCCAGCCCGAAGTCCTCGGTCCTGTGGGTGACGAACATATCATATTCCTCAAAGCTGCCTTCATCGAGCAGCAGGGTAATACGTTCCCTGGCTGTCAGTTTGCCCTTGGAGTGCTGATCTTCAATTCGTTTTTCACCGCCGCCCTTACGCGCCTTCTCCCTGTACTCAAGGAGCTGCTTGATTCTTTCCTGACTCTTCATTAAACCTGGTTATTTGTTGTTTTTGCTCTTTTTATCTTCGCACAGTTCGGTAAGCACGCCGAAAGTTGATCCGGGGTGAAGGAATGCTATGCTCAGGCCTTCAGCTCCTTTTCTCGGAGTGCGGTCAATAAGCCTGATTCCGGCAGCCTCTGCCTCCCGAAGCTTATCCTCAATCTGGTCTACGGCGAAGGCAATGTGATGAATTCCTTCTCCCCTTTTCCCGATAAATTTACCCACCGGACCTTCAGGGTCTGTTGACTCGAGCAATTCGATCTTAGTTTGCCCGATCATAAAAAAAGCGGTCTTCACCTTTTGATCAGCCACTTCTTCTATGTTGTAGCACTTCAGGCCCAGAACCTTTTCATAGAATGGAAGTGCATCCGCTATGGAATTGACTGCAATTCCAATATGCTCAATATGTGTAGGTTTCATAAAAAATCGTTAAGAAGTGAGATAATAATAAGAGCATGCAAGTTAAGCCTATTTAACTCATCCTCACACGATAAAAATCATGTTTTCGGGTCTCAGAAGGGGAATTCGGAAGGGACTTCTTTGAGTTCCTCAGTCTCAGGTTTGGAGGCAGCTTCATGTATTGGATTGCCATCAACGAAGATAGCCCTGAATGGTCTTGTGGGACATGCGTACTCGCAGGCTCCGCAACCTATGCAGATCTCGTCCTTTACTTCAGGTATTACCAGGCGTCCTTCATAGGGTACCATATGGCATGCTTTGGTGGGACAGTGTTCTGAGCATGCACCACATGCTGTTTTCTCAGTATGGACAATGCAGTTTTCCTTTATAAAGACAGCCTTGCCAATCTGGGTCAGCTTCTTGGCTTCGAGCATCAGGGGCATAATTGCCCCTGTGGGGCAAACGTCTGTACAACGGGTGCAATCATAGTTGCAGAAGCCACTGTGGAAATCCATCCTTGGCTGCATTATGCCGGCGAAACCATACTGGTTGACTGAAGGCTGAAGCACATTTGTGGGACAGGCATTAACGCAGAGGGTACATGCGGTGCACCTTGAGGTGAACATCTCAATGCCTGATGATCCGGGGGGTGATACCGGGTAGAGGCGGTCTTCCCTGACTGTTGATTCCCTGGTGGGCGAAGGTGTGGTATCCTGTGCCTTCAGCAGTTGTGAGCCTCCGGCAAGGAGAACCAGTGACCCGGCAATGAAGCCGCGACGGGAAGAATCAGTCTTCTCAGGATTCGTCTGTTTCCGCTTTAGTCTTACCAGTCCGTATGACATGCCTTTTTCCTTGCAAGCGTCAATACAGTTGAAACAGTTGACACACCGGCTCAGGTCAACGGATTTGTTCAGGAAATCTATACATGATGATTTGCATGACATTGCACACCTGCCACAACGTGAACACTTGTCCTCCTCGAACCTGATTCTGAAGAGTGACACCTTGCTCAACAGTCCAAGCAGGGTTCCCACAGGGCAGACAGTATTGCAGTACAACCTTCCATACCTGAAGGCAAGCAGCCCTGTCAGGAACAGGAATGCTGCCGGGATAATGTAAGCTGCAAGCTCGTAGGGTTTGATATCTACACGATATACCGAATAGATATCGAATTTGCCAAGAATGCCGGCCAGAATATTATTGATGAAAAGCACCACCGGCTGTACAAAGTAGGTCATCAGCCTCCCAAAGGTACTGTACGGATCAAGTATAGTGAGCACATATACTCCGCCGATAGCCAGTATTCCTGCTGTTACCACAAGAATGAAGTAGCGCAGGATAGTATATGGCTTCTTGTACCCGTATTTGCGGAAACGCCTTTTTACCAGACCTCCCACCCTGCTGATCACGTCCTGGAGTATACCAAGCGGGCAGAGGAATGAACAGTAGGTCCTTCCGGTGAGGAGAGTCAGGATCAGGATGATGATGAAGCCTGTCGAGGCTGCAACCCCGGCAATGACAAACTTGAGGAATGATGGTACGAACTGAAGATATAGTATCGGGCCGAAGGCTTTATCGCCAAGGCTTCCTCTGAAGTCGACAAAGAGAAAAGTAAAAAGAAGAAGTACGAGGACAGCAAATACTGTACGGATGTGTTTTAAAGCTGAGGACTTCATGAATGGTTACATTTTCATCCTGTGTATGTTCATTGTTGCCAGGTCCATTTTTCCTATGCCCATTCCTGCTGCAAGTGTAATATGTTCCACAGATGACGGTTCCTTGCCCATCATCTTTGCTCCTGCTGCATCTATGGCAACCCAGTCAGTGGAGAGCATGAGTGACTTCATGTTCGAGAGGTCAGCCACTGACACGCCACGGGGACCGTTGCGCATCATCACGTTGTAGGCATCCATTACATTGAGGTTTGGCTTCTTCGAATAGAGAGCATAGTCAGCAATGCACTGGTTGAGATTGTTCCTGTGCCAGTAGCCACGATCCCATACCACACCCATCATATTTTTGAGTGCACCGGTCATCATGGCCGAGCTGTGGTGTTTGAGGATGGGGACATTGATGAAGACATCACTTGACAGTACAAGCTCGTGAACCTTGGCCTTAGTCAGCTTCTTCCCATTGGGAATGTTGATTTCCTGGTAATAGTTTTCCGAGTTACCTGGTACTATCTTTGCGCCGGCATCCTTCACAGCCTGTTCAATACCGGAGTTCTTGTAGCATTTGATCCAGTTGTCACATGTATTGTCAAATACATAAACTTCCTTTGCTCCGGCACGGTAACAATGCTCAATAATTCTTTTTACGAGAGCCGGACTGGTGTTGCCTCCCTTTTCAGGCACCACGTCCCAGCCGATGTTGGGCTTAACAAGCACCTTCTGTCCTTTCTTCACGAACGTACCCATGCCTCCCAGTGCCTGAATGCCCATGTCAAACATTGCAGCCGGTTCTCCTCCCATCACTGCAATCAGGTCATAGTCAGCACCGGAGGGAAGACGCTTCCCTGCGAATGCTTTCTCATAACCACCAAAACTCATGAAGGCTCCTGCTGCCAGGCCGGCACCAATTGAACTTCGTAAGAAATTTCTTCTTTTCATCCCCTGCAATTTGATATTACCCAAAAAATGAGAAGGTGCAAAGTAAACATTTTTTTTAATATATCGGTTCCGTATTCTTATATTAGCAGCCTGAGAATACGGCCTTGAGCGATTTTGCGCTTCCGGCAGATGATGTTAAAAAAAACCAAAAAAATGAAGATACTGTATTATGATTGCTTTTCGGGCATCAGCGGAGACATGAACCTGGGGGCGCTGCTTGACCTGGGTGTCAGCCCTGAAACTCTGACTGCCGGCCTGAAGAAACTTAATACGCGTGGCTGGAGGCTGGAGATCAGCCGTGACCAGAGACATGGCATCACCGGCACAAAAGTTACCGTCATCACGGAGCATGATGGTCATGCGAACGGGCCGGAAGGGAATCACGGGTCAGATCAACATGATCATCACCATGATCACAGGAACCTGGCTGACATAGAGAAGATTGTTAAGGAGAGCGGGCTGCCGCCTGCAGTCAGTGAACTGGCCATGAAAATATTCACGCATATTGCCGAAGCTGAAGCAGCCGTGCATGACAAGCCTTTGCAGGAGGTTCATTTTCATGAGGTGGGTGCAATTGATTCCATTGTTGACATTGTAGGTGCAGCCATTTGCCTCAATGAGATTGGTGCGGACAGGATTTATGTTTCTGATATTGAGCTGGGGAGCGGCATGGTAAAGTGCCAGCACGGTCTGCTGCCTGTGCCTGCGCCTGCCACTGCAAGGATCATAAGTGGCTTCCCGGTTCACCTGGGAGGAGTTGATTTTGAAGCCACCACACCAACAGGTGCTGCAATAATTGCTGCCGTTGCAGAACCACTGCCACCATCAATGAGGTTGGACATCAGGAAAAGCGGCTACGGTATTGGTCACAGGAACAATCCTTCAAGGCCCAATATACTCAGGGTATTCCTGGCCCAGACTGCCGGTGAGCCTGATAATGGACATACGGCAAAACTCGTTGAATGCAATGTTGATGATATGAATCCCGAGATGTCGGAGTACATTTCAGGCAGGCTCTTCGCAGCAGGCGCAGGAGATGTATGGTTCACTCCGGTAATAATGAAGAAGGGGAGGCCGGCCTTCACCCTCAGCATTATCTGTGAGGAGGATCAGCTGAATGCTGTCAGGGAGATACTTTTCACCGAGTCAACCACAATCGGGCTGAGGGTTTCATCCTTCTCCAAGGAGACGCTTCACCGTGAGTTTGAAGAGATTGAAACCAGGTTTGGGAAGGTAACAGTCAAAAAATCATATTTCAACGGCAGACTGGTCTCGGCTAAGCCGGAGGCGGACAGATGTGCGGCCATTGCAGCCGGGACGGGCATACCGATGAAAAATGTAATTCAGGAAATAATGTCGCTGATCAGAGAAGAGTCATGACTGTTAAACGAAAACTCGACAGACTGAAGTCGATCCTTTCCGAATCAGGATCAGCAGTCATAGCCCTGTCAGGAGGCACTGACAGCACATTCCTCGCAAGTGTTGCTTCAGAGGTCCCCGGACTGCGTCTGATGGCCGTGACTGTAAGTACTCCGTACATGTTCTCATCGGAGGTTGATGAGGCTGCCCGATTCTGCAGGGATAAGGGCATTCCCCACCGGCAGGCAGGGTTTGACATTCCGGCTGCGGTCACCGCAAATCCGCCCGACCGTTGCTATCTGTGCAAGAAGGAGGTGATGAAAGCTATTTCTGCAGTGGCGAAGGAAGAGGGATACACATTCGTCTTTGACGGCACCAACGCGGATGACCTGCTTGAATACCGTCCCGGTCTCAGGGCGCTCGGAGAGGAGAATGTCAGGAGTCCGCTTGCCGAAGCCCGTCTGACGAAGGATGAGATAAGGGCGCTGGCGAGGGTAGCCGGCCTGGAAGTGGCTGACAGACCCTCGAACACCTGCCTGCTGACCCGTTTCCCCCATGATACGGAGATTAATCCCGCGGCTCTCAGGATGGCTGAAGAGGCTGAGCGGATAGTGAGGGAGGCAGGATTCACCGGCGCCCGGGTCAGGGTGCACGGTGAACTGGTCCGTCTGGAGGTCATGAGGGAGCAGTTTGAACGGTTTGCAGTATTTGAGACAAGAATGGCGATTAGTGTTGCACTGAAAGAGCTCGGCTACAGATATATAACTATTGACACTGAAGGGTACCGGAGCGGAAGCATGAACAAAACAACAAAAGCATGAATTCATCAGAACTTGAAAAGATACTGAAGGAGATAAGAGCCGGAGAGGTAAGCGTTGAAGAGGCAATGGAGAAGCTGCGCGACTTCCCCTATACAGACCTGGGATTTGCACGCATAGACCATCACAGGGAGCTCAGGACAGGGTATCCTGAGATAGTTTACTGTGCCGGCAAGACGCCTGAACAGGTCAGAGCCATTTTCAAAGCTATGGAGGGTCACGATAATAATATAATAGGTACAAGGGCCGGGAGGGAGATGTTTGACTATATCAGTCCCTTCTTCCCGGAGGCGGTCTATTTTGAGATTGCCCGCATTATCAGCATCAGGAAGAAGGAGATAGTCGCTCCGGCATCGAAAATAGCAATCATTACTGCCGGTACTTCTGACATCCCTGTAGCCGAGGAAGCTGCCGTCACTGCCGAACTGCTCGGTAACGAGGTTGTAAGGATCTATGACGCAGGAGTGGCGGGAATACACAGACTGGTGGACAAGCTGCCTGAGATAAGGAGATGCAGGGTATCTGTGGTGATTGCAGGTATGGAGGGAGCCCTGGCAAGTGTAGTCGGGGGATTGGTAAACATGCCAGTCATTGCTGTTCCCACAAGTGTGGGTTACGGCGCCTCTTTTGAAGGCATCTCTGCGCTGCTGGCGATGATGACAAGCTGTGCCGCCGGTGTTACGGTGGTAAATATTGACAACGGTTTCGGGGCAGGCTTTGCCGCGAGCCGAATAAACAGCCTCTGACTGCAATGGCGGAGGAGCTGCTTCTTTCAACTGCATACTTTCCTCCCGCGGGATACATGAGCCTGATGGCCTGTAGCAGCGGTGTGCTGATAGAGCGGGAAGAAAACTATCACAAGCAGACCTGGCGCAACAGGTGCATCATCATGAGCGCAAATGGTCCGCTACCCCTGGTTGTACCGGTGCTGAGGGGGTCATTTCACAAAACAGCCATAAGGAATCTGAGGATAGACAACAGCAGGCGATGGCGCGAGCTGCATCTCAGGGGGATTATCTCTGCCTATGCCGCCGCTCCCTTTTTCGAGTTTTACTTTGATCTCATCTCCGGTGTTGTATCAAAGACACATACATTCCTGCTCGACCTCAACAGTGAGGCGCTTGAGGCAGTATGCCGGGCAACCGGCATTGATGTGCCTGTTGGTTACACCGACTGCTATGAACCGGAGGGGACGAGGGAGAATGACTACAGGTACAGGATTTCGCCAAAAACACCGTTGGCGATTCCCGGTTACAGGCATCAGCCCTATACGCAGGTTTTCGGCGGGCAGCAAGGGTTCGTTCCGGGGTTGAGCATAATCGATGTGCTCCTTAATAACGGCCCAGGGACCCGAGCATTATTGCTGAGGTCCCTGGGAGCAGACAACTGTTAACCAACTTCAGAACTTCAGTCCCAGAGTGACTGACACGTACTTATCCTTTATATTCAGATTAACCGGATCACTCGTGTACTCCGGGACATCCCTGGAATCATCGGGGTACATCATATAAGCTTCAAAGCTGTTGAGCCACACCATGGCCACATCCAGGTAGAAATTATCAAGCCTGTATCCTAATCCTGCGCTGTATCCGTCAGATGATGCCTTTTCATTCAGGGTTCCTTCTTCGAAAGCTGAGCCGTGAAGGCTGTATCCGCCTCTCAGGTAGAGGGGTCCCATGCGTACCTCGGCACCAAGCCTCAGGTTTCCTGCAGGACCCACCTCGGCTGCAAGGTCTTCGTTTTCGGTTTCGAAATTATAGCCGTCAATGCCCTTGCCCAGTCTTGCGGTACCATAATCAACAAACTCATAGTCAGCGCTGATCAGCCCGAAGTTACCTATCTGGTATGCGACACCTGCATTGAGGTGATAAGGGGTTGTCAGGCGGTAACGGTAGGTCGTGTTTTCATTGTTGATTACCGGATTGGCATCGTCAGACAGATCGGCTGGTGTGTCATTGTCAAGCTTGACTGAAAGACTGTTGTAGAAAACCTCTTCAATTGTATAGATGGAGGGTGTGGTGAAACCTACCCCGATGCGGAGTGATTCGAAAGGTCTGACTATTGCTCCCACCTTGAAGTTCCAGCCTGAACCTGTAGCCTTGAAATGGTCGGTATAGGTGAAATTCACCAGGTCCATTGTTTTCTTGGCCTCATCTGACTCAAGGTGGCTGTAATGTCCGGTATATGAGATATTGGTGATACCAAATCCGGCCCCTACATACACCTTGTCTCCCAGGTTGGCACCGAGGGCAACGGTGTGTTCATTGCTGTAGCCCGAGTTATCGATTATTCTCTTAACCTTTTGACCATATTCGGGATAGTCTTCTCCGTACCAGGAGAATATTGAGGCATATTCATCGAGATAGTTCGGAAGGGTATCAATAAGATATGTATCATAGGCCATAAATGCGGTACCACCCAATTCGCCGGTTCTGTATCCGGTAGCCTGCAGTGCCCAGAAGTCGGCCATGGAACCGTTTTCGCTTATACCGTCAATTACTGCGTTCCTGTAGTAATTATTGGTTCTGTTGAAAGTATAGGCAAGGTTAAGGTTTGTCAGTCCTTTACCGCTGCCTGTACGAAATGAAGAGACCACACCGGCCTGACCGAGTGTGAGTCCGGAGTAGCTGTCGTCAGAGCCGTATCCGTTCCAGTCGGTATTCAGATTGCGGAAGAATACTGTAGGTGTGATGGATATTTCCGTTGAGCGGAAAACGCCAGCTGCTGCAGGGTTGAGTCCAATCGCCGACACGTCGCCACCGAGTGCGGTAAAAGCGCCGCTCATGGCGTTGAACCTGGCGGTTCCCTGGTAAAAGAGCTTTGAGTATCTCAGTGCATCATCCATGTTCTGTCCGGCCAGCCAGGCAGGAAGCATCAGAACTGTTGCGGTGATCAGTAATATTTTTCTTCTCATTTCCTTAATTTTAAATATACACTTCCTGTTGCTCCTGCAGTCTGCGGAACATTTATCAGCAATATTTATCGTTATGTTTACCTTCTTTCGCCTGATGAGCTTCTTCCGCCTGATGATGAAGAGGAGGATGATGAGGAATGCGATCCGGAGCCTCCGGAGCCAGAGCTCCTGCCGGATGAAAATGAGCTTCCGGAACTGTAGCTTCTGCTTCCTGAAGAGTAGGATGACCCGCTGCTTCTGCTTCCCGAAGAGTATGATGACCCGCTGCTGCTGCGTGAAGGAGCTGAGTACTGAACCGGCGATGATGACGACCTGGAGGGGGTGTATGCCGGGGAAGTGCTGCTGCTTCGCGGAGCAGAGGTCCTGTTGTTTACGGTTCCGTTGCTCTGAGTACTGGTACCGATGTTGTTGCGGGTAGTGTTATATGATGGTCTTGAACTTACCCTCGGGTTATTATAGCTCGGGGTGTAGCTCCTTTGTGTTGTCTGGTACTGGGGCCTGTTTACAGTCTGTGTCTGTGTCCTGACCGGTGTCTGCTGCTGTGTTCCGGACTGGGTTAAGGTTTCAGCCCTCGCCTGAGCCTGGGTGCGTGTCTGGGTCTGTGTCTGGATGCCGGTGCTGCCCGTTTCGCGTCTTGTATATTCAGGTCTTGAAACAGTCGCAGCGCCCTGATTGGTATTAGTCACAGTAGCTTCCTGGGTCCTGCGTGTACCCGAGGTTGTTCCGGTTGCTGCGGCTTCCCTGTTTGTAGCAGTCTCAGTGGCAGTCCTCCGTGAACCGGTTGCAGTATTGCCTGTCCCGCCCGGTAATGTGGTGCCGGTAACGGTCCTTCTGTTGTTCATATCACCTGAAGGAGCATATCCGGATTTGCTCCGGGTGTCAGTGTTGGAGTAAGAACCTCTTGACATAGAGCTGTATCCGCCCCTGCGGCCGATATTTGTCACGTACCTGTCATCATTGTAGCTTGAGGGGTATCCGTAGCCGGAGTACCAGGGATAGTATCCATTATAACCATATCCGTAATAGCCACCGTAGTAGTTATAATAGGAATAGGGGTTGTAACCCCATGAATAATAAGGGTTGTAGTATGAATAGGGATAGTAATAGTCATAATAGAAGGGATCATAACCCCATGAATAGGGAGATCCGTAAGGTCCCCAGTAGCCGTATCCGAAGTTGAGCCTCATGGAGAAAGGTGAGAAGTAGAATGGATCTCTCCAGTAAGGATAGAAGTAATCATCATTGAAGAGGTATATTCTCTCGGCTGCACCTCCGTAATAGTTATTCACAACTGTTCCTTCACCGGCTGCAGCGTAGGCCGAATACTCATCGTCAGGCAGGAATTCATCAGCGATGAGTGTATCACCCGCGTAGACATTGTCATAGTAGGACCGGCCGGCAATTCTTTCCTGTACCGTAACATTAGCTTCAGTTACCGGGTTTTCAGACGGCCTGTAATACAGGTCATCGTTATTGGCTCCTGTGAAGCGGAGTGATGAGCACGCGCTTGTTATCACAAGTATTGCCGGGATAATGTACCAAAACCTTTTCATTTCAATCTCCTTGTGGTTATCTATCCAAAATTATACAAATTCCGTACCAATTTCACTCAGCAGGCCAGTTATTTATAATCTGCCGAAATAAGTAAAAACTCATCATCATAATCAGACTCACTTTCTGGTTCACAAGATTTGTCTATTTTTACGCCGTCTTTTTTGAGAATAAACAATAGTACAAAATTATAACTGAGGAATGGCCAAATTTCTTACTAACAGGGATGAGAATTATTCACAGTGGTACAATGACCTGGTGATAAAAGCTGACATGGCTGAGAACTCGGCCGTGCGTGGTTGCATGGTCATAAAACCTTACGGGTACGCTATATGGGAAAAGATACAGTCAGAGCTTGACCGGATGTTTAAGGCCACAGGTCATGTCAATGCATATTTCCCCCTCTTTATCCCCAAATCATTCTTCAGCCGCGAGGCTGCCCATGTGGAGGGATTTGCCAAGGAGTGTGCGGTTGTGACCCATTACAGGCTCAAGAACTCTCCTGATGGCAGGGGCATTGTTGTTGACCCGGACGCCCGCCTGGAGGAGGAACTCATTGTGAGACCCACATCTGAAACGATTATATGGAACACGTACAAGGACTGGATCCAGTCATACCGTGACCTGCCGCTGCTTATAAATCAGTGGGCCAATGTGGTAAGGTGGGAGATGAGGACAAGGCTTTTCCTTCGTACCACGGAATTCCTTTGGCAGGAAGGCCATACGGCCCATGCCACCAGGCAGGAAGCTGAGGAGGAGGCGGTAAGGATACTTAATCTCTATACCGATTTTGTGGAGAATTACATGGGAGTGCCTGTAATCAAAGGGATTAAGACTGAGAGCGAGAAGTTTGCCGGTGCCATTGACACCTATACAATCGAAATGCTCATGCAGGACGGGAAAGCGTTACAGGGTGGAACAAGCCATTTCCTCGGACAGAATTTTGCAAAGGCCTTTGATGTGCAGTTTACAAACCAGGAGGGCAGGCTTGATTATGTCTGGGCAACCTCATGGGGTGTCACCACCCGCCTGATCGGTGCATTGATCATGGCTCATGCCGATAATAACGGACTGGTGTTACCGCCGAAGCTGGCTCCGATCCAGGTTGTGATAGTTCCCATATACAAAGGAAACGATCAACTTGATAAGATTTCGGATATCGCCCTTGATCTCAAGAGACAGCTTGAAATTGCAGGACTTTCGGTCAAATATGACAACCGTGATACCCAGAAGCCCGGGTTCAAGTTCGCTGAGTACGAGCTGAAGGGGGTGCCGGTGAGGCTGGCCATAGGTCCGCGCGATGCAGAGGAAGGCACTGTGGAGGTAGCCCGCCGTGATACACTGACCAAGGAGACCATCAGGCGTGACAATGTAGTCAGTCATGTTATCAGTCTCATGGATGACATACAGCAAAACATCTACAGGAAAGCAGTTGAATTCAGGGAAAACAACACCTTCACGGCTGACACCTGGGAAGAGTTCATTGATATCATTGAAAATAAGGGCGGTTTCGTTCTGGCACACTGGGACGGCACGGCGGAGACTGAAGAAAAGATAAAGGACCTCACCAAGGCCACCATCAGGGCTATACCACTTGACAGCAGGGAAGAAAAGGGCAGGTGTATCCTTACCGGCAATCCTTCAAACCGGAGAGTTCTATTCGCAAGAGCCTACTAGACAGATTATTACATCAGAAATGCATCGGTCACTCACGGACATGTTCCCCGGAGTGACTTATGTTTTAATGACTACCGGTTGTTTTTGTTGGAAATAAATCTGTAATTTTAGGCAATTCAGCAATCGAACAGTTATGGCGGATGAGATAACACAAAGCAAGGTTCTGATAGTAGACACCCTTAAGGGGAAATCTGTACTCAAGCAGAAGGTATTTGACAATACCGCTGTCGCTTTCATGATGGTGAAGGATATTCTGAAGAATCTTGCCCGGGATGTGAATGGAAATCTGAATGGCATTGACCAGAGGATACGCATGGAATACACTGACAGGAGTACTTTTGATGCCCAGCTCAAGGTTGCAGCCGATCTTCTGCTGTTCAGCATGCACTCAAACATTTTCCAGTTTGACCGTGAACATCCCGCCTGGAAGACGGCGTATATACAGAAAAACAAGTTCAATGCTTACAGTGGCATAATAAACATATACAACTTCCTGGCAGATTCTTTCAAGTATTCGAGGCTTGACGACCTTGGTTACCTTATTGCACGTATTTTTATTAACCATGAGAACCAGTATTTTGTAGAGGGCAAGAGGCAGATGGGAATGCTGTTCACCAATTACGGCAATGAAGCTTTCAACCAGGAATCTTTAAAGAAGATTGTTTATACCGCCATCAACTACTCACTTGAATTTGACCTCCTTGTTCCTCCATATGACACAGTGAAAATTGCTTCAGTTGGCCAGGCAGAATCAAAGATTCAGCATTCGCGGCTGATTACCGGAAAAAGACTCGGGTTCCAGTTTAACTCTGATGATATTCTGGATGACAATTCAAAGCCAAAGTGAAGCCATTCACAAATAGAAGAGTCAAAACCGTATTCTTTTCCTTCCTGGCACTGTTTTTATTCCTGCCCTGGCATCCTGCGGAGGGTCAGGACACCAGTGCCCCTGACACTCTTTCAAGGGCTTTCTATGACTCCCTGAAGGTAAGAGCCGAAAAACGCAGGCTGACAAGTCTCCTGTATGATATGATCATTGTTACACCTGCTCCTCCGGGGCCGGCGAGGGAAAAGCTGGCCAGCACCAAAGCCTATGAGGAGTATGAGGGAAGGAAAATCCGTAACATTGAGATCATCAGGCTGAACGCTTTCGGACAGGATATAGACCATCCGGAGGGGGGGACACCATCACGTGCGGAGAACCTGATGAATTCCACCTATACCAAGACCAGGAGATTCGTGCTGAGCCAGAACCTCCTATTCAAGCCGGGAGACACCATCTCTTCACTGGAGCTGTCTGACAATGAGCGACTTCTCAGGGAGCTGCCGTATATTGATGATTCCCGGATAACGGTTGTCGCGGCAGACAGCAATTATGCTGATATTGCAGTTGTTGTGCGTGAAAAATACCCGGTAGGTGCCAACCTGCGAATTAATGACATCATGAGCGGCAGGTTGGGTGTTTTTACCAGGAATTTTGTAGGTATGGGCCATGAACTTGAGGTCAGCTCCCCCTATGACTTTAATAAATATACCGCACCGGGAATAGGGTTCAGGTATTCCATCAACAATATTGCCCGCACATTTTCCAACCTGAACATGCATATTTCAGACGGACTGGGAACCACAAACATTGGAGGAATCTTCAGCAGGGATTTTGTGACTTCAGAAACCCGGTATGCATGGTCAGGCTCTGTAATATTCACCCGTACCAACGATGGAATTGATACTATGGCCGTACCGGCTCCATTAAGGTTCACCAGGCAGGACTTCTGGGCGGCAAGGTCATTCATGCTTGACAGGAACAGCGTGACAAGGCTTATAGTTGCGGCCAGGTATATGCACAACAATGTGTTCAGCAGACCCAATATAGATGATTTTTCATACTACCTCCTTCAGCATTATCATTCAGTCACCGGAAGCATTACAGTCTCCTCGCAACGATTCATAAATACATCGCTGATATACAGTTACGGACGTACTGAAGATATCCCGTACGGTTATATGGCGGAACTGCTCTGGGGACGTGAAAGAAATGAATTCAAGTGGAGAAACTATTTAGGAGGTACGGTTGCCTACGGCAATTTCTTCACCGGGGTCGGGTATCTGTATGCCGGGGCCGGTATATCAACCTTTTACAACAATGGGAATACCGAGCAGGGATTGTTCCGGGGAAGCATAAGGTATTTCACTCCCCTGGCCCGGGCGGGGCGGTCGAAGATGCGCACTTTCATGAATCTGAACTTCATCAGGGGCTTCAACAGGTATTCTGATGAATGCCTTTATTTCAGGGATGATGGTCTTATCCGTGGTTTCCGCAATGACTCCCTGAGCGGTAATACGCGGATCGCGTTGTCGGTGGAACCGGTTCTCTTCATCCATAAGCCCGTGATTGGATTCCGCTTTGCCGTCTTTGCCTTTGCCGATGCCGGATTACTGTCAAGGGGTAAGTTCATGGGCGAAGACTACTATACCGTTGCCGCTCTCGGAGCCGGAGTCAGGATAAGAAATGATCAGCTTGTGCTCAATACCCTCCAGATAAGGATTGCATGGTATCCCAACTCTCCCCCGTGGTCAGAGAGTTCCCCGATAACTGCCAACAGTCTAATACACCTCAGACCTCCGCGTTTTGAGCCTGATCCACCCGGGCTGGTCCCGTACCTGTGAGCCGCCTGTTCCATTGTCTGCGATCCGCAACCATCCTTTTTCATGAACCCTCGATACTATTACCATGATGATTTTTAACTTTGCAGAAAGCAGGTGGTTATGCTCAGCAGATTTCTGGAATTTTCCGACAGGGAGCAGCTCTTCTCCAGAGGCAGCAGGCTGCTGCTTGCAGTAAGCGGCGGCATAGACTCGATGGTGATGGCCTGGCTTTTCAAAGAGGCCGGCACAGATCACTCAATTGCCCACTGCAACTTTTCACTGAGGGGGGATGAATCCGACGGTGATGAGGAGTTCGTTGCCTCATTTGCCCGCGCCAACAGCATTCCCTTCTTCAGCATGAGGTTTGACACACTGTCATATGCCGGCACACACAGGATCTCCGTACAGATGGCAGCCAGAGAACTGCGGTACTCCTGGTTCAGGTCACTCATCCGCTCCGAGGGTTTTGATGCTGTGGCTGTAGCACACAACCTGAATGACAATGTCGAAACCTTCCTGATCAACCTGTCGAGAGGAACAGGTCTTAACGGGCTGACAGGAATGAGCCCGCGCACCGGAGAAATAATCAGACCCCTGCTCTATGCAACGAGGAATGAAATTGCATCATTTGCTGCCGCCAGGGGTGTGGATTTCAGGGAGGACAGGTCAAACGCCGAGGTGAAGTATATCCGTAACAGAATCAGACACAAAGTTATACCTGAGATGGAGAAGGTCAATCCCGGCATACTCCCGGCAGTAGCTGAGACCATGAAGCACCTCTCCGCTTCCTCGGCAATTGTGGAGACATACCTTTCGCAGGTTACCGGCAGGATATTCAGCTCTTCAGGTGACACCACCGAAGTTGAAATCAGCAGTCTTCAGGCGTTGCATCCGCTGGAACCACACATATTCGAGCTTTTCCGTCCGTTCGGACTCTCCCCGAAGCAGACTGACGAGGTCATCTCACTGCTTAAGTCGGGGACGGGGAAGTCGGTTTACACGGCCACTCACCGTCTTCTTAACGACAGGGGGCGGATAATCATCTCATCCAGGGCGAGAGAGGCTCCGGCAGGGTACACATTCAACTCCATCGACGAGATGCAAATATCGGGCCTTTTCAGCGCTGTAAGGATCACAGAATCTTCTGACGATGAGTTGCCTGTTACTAACCTGACAGCATCGCTCGATCTTGACCTGGTGGCTTTCCCGGTTACAGTGAGGCACTGGCAGCCGGGCGACAGGTTCATGCCATTTGGGATGAAGCAGATGAAGAAAATCAGTGATTTTCTGATAGATCTGAAGGTGCCGGTGACAAAGAAGGAGCAGGTTCTTCTTCTGCTGTCAGGCGGTGATATCATGTGGGTAATGGGTTACCGGATAGATGACCGGTTCAGGGTCAGCAGCGGCACCGGAAAAATACTTGTTCTTACCCTTTGAACCAGGACCCCGGTCTCTCAGCAATGTTATACTAGCGGTCTCTCAATCCGTTTATTCCCTTGTCAATCATCAACAGGTCAGCCAGGCCGATTGCCACTGCCGATTCCAGGATCACCGGGATGCGCCGGGCAATGCATGCGTCATGCCTGCCGGAAATTTCAAGGTCGGTCATCTCTCCCGTTGCTGTGTCAAATGTTTTCTGGGTAACGCCGGTGCTTGCAGCCGGTTTGACGGAGACTCTCATGATAAGGTCATTTCCGTTGGTGATTCCGCCGTTGATGCCTCCGGCATTGTTGGTGGATGTCTTTCCCCTTGCATCAATAAACGGATCATTGTGTATGGAACCATAGCTCCTCGCTGAGGCAAATCCTGCCCCGAATTCCACTCCGTTCACGGCCGGGATTCCAAAGGCAATCATTCCCAAGGCTGCCTCTACTGACATGAAGGAGGGTTCCCCTATACCTTTCGGAACATTTTTCACCACACACTCCACAACACCTCCCACGGTGTCATTGGTTTCCATAGCCCTGGCAACGGCTGCCGCGGTATCCTTCTCCCCTCCCGCCTCAACCAGGGTTGCTGATATTATTGCGGGCGACAGTATCTTCCTGGCAAAATAACCTGCAGTAACGATGCCCCATGTGAGCCGGCCTGAGAAATGTCCTCCTCCGCGCATGTCGCTGAATCCCTTGTACTTGAATCCTGCTGTGAAATCAGCATGACCCGGCCGCGGAATGCTTGTGAACTGCTCATAGTCGCCGGAACGGAAATCGTTGTTACGGGTGCAGATCACCAGTGGCGCACCCGTAGTGTGCTCATTGTAAATACCGCTGATCACCTCCGGTTCATCTGTCTCCCTGCGTGCGGTTGTGCCGGGCAGCAATCCCTTCCTCCTGGAGAGGTCTGCCATGAGTTCCTCACGCCAGTAATGCAGTCCTGCAGGGCATCCGTCAATCACAACCCCCACTGCCGGTCCATGTGACTCTCCGAACAGCGATACCCTGAATATTGTTCCTATTGTGTTCATTTTTCAAGTGATAATTACTTACTATGACTTTCCTTTTCGTTATAATAGTTTACAAATGTCTGCAGATCGGTGATTGAAATCCTTCTTATGACTGACCTTCCCAGCGATCTCAGTAAGACAAAATTCACCGAGCCCGACTCACTCTTCTTGTCTCTTGAGATCATCCCTGCCACACCTTCCGGCAGTCGATGACCGGTCAGGAGGCCTGCCTTTTCGAGTGCTTCCTGCAGCAGTCTGAGTTCAGAATTGTCCATTTCTCCCCTGCGGACTGACAATTCCGCAGCTATTGTCATTCCCCGTGCAACCGCAACTCCATGAGGTATCCCGTAATGTGTCTCTATGATATGGCCGAAGGTGTGCCCGAAGTTGAGTATTCTCCTCAGGCCTTTCTCAAGTGGGTCACGTCTTACCACCCCGGCCTTAATCTTTGCAGCCCTGAAGACCAGGTCACCTGTTACAGCAGGGTCCCCTGCCATGATCTGTCCGGCTGAAGCCGAAATGTCAAAGAAGAGGTTCCGGTCACGAATTACGGCATGTTTGAACAGTTCTCCCATGCCTGACCTCACCTCTGCTTCAGGCAGGGTGGCCAGCATTGCATGGTCACAGAGAACGAACTCCGGCTGACGGAATGTACCAATGGTATTCTTATATTCTCCCAGGTTTACACCCGTCTTGCCTCCGATACTGGCATCGACCTGTGAGAGCAGTGTGGTTGAAACGAATGCATGCCTCACCCCTCTCATATAAACTGAAGCCACCATGCCTGCAATGTCACAAACCACTCCTCCGCCAAACCCAAGGATGAATGATGACCGGTCGGCGCCTGCCTCAAGCATCTTTCTGCAGATATCTTCGACCACCCGCAGGGTCTTGCTCTTCTCCCCTGCCTCAATTGCAATGACCTCTCCGGGAGGGAACTGTCTTCCATACAGCTTTTCTACATTCCGGTCGGTTATGATGAAGAGTCCCCTCTGAGGGAGCAGATTGATAATATCATCTACTGTTCCCCCAAGCAAGATAAGGGAGTTACCTCCCGGGCTGTTTATTCTGATCCGGTTCATTCCGGCACAAAATAACAAACAGAACCGTTTATTACCATGATATTATTCAGAAAGTGGTACTTTTTCGGCAAAAAGATAAAAAATAGTACATTCAACCCCTGAATAAGGAGCTAAGTGAAGATAGCAGAAAGATACAGTGGCATTCTGAGATGGTTTGAGGAGAACATGCCTTTAGCGGAGACGGAGCTGGAGTACAGTGATCCCTTCCAGCTGATTGTAGCTGTAATACTCTCCGCACAGTGTACTGACAGGAGGGTAAACATGATCACACCAGGTCTTTTCGCACGATTCCCGGATCCTGTTTCAATGGCCGGTGCTGCGCATGAAGAGATATTCGAACTGATAAAGAGCTGCTCCTATCCGAATAACAAGGCGAAGCATCTCAGTGGGATGGCAGAGATGATTGTGAACCGTTTCAAAGGCAAGGTGCCTTCAACACGTGAGGAGTTGATCATGTTGCCCGGAGTGGGCAGAAAGACCGCGAATGTCATTGCCTCGGTGGTATGGAACAGTCCGGTCATTGCTGTTGACACGCATGTCTTCAGGGTTGCCCGGCGCCTGGGGTTGACTCCCGGGGCAAAGAACCCCCTTGATGTTGAACTGAGGCTGACACGTGAGATCCCTGAAGAATTGAGGTCCAGGGCACATCACTGGCTGCTTCTTCATGGACGTTATACATGCACTGCACGCAAACCCGGGTGCCGGGAATGTGGTCTGAAACAGTGGTGCGCATGGTATGCATCCAATTCAGGAAAATAAGTTGGCCGGAAAGTCCGTTATAATTCTTACATATATAAGTAAATTTGTTCAGCCGGACAGCTATTTCCCCATTAATGTATACACCAGACATCCAGATGGAAAAGAGAAAAGAGTCAGTCAATGAACCGGAACACTCCGCGGAGTACCTGACTTCTCTCAAATATCTTGCAGAAATTCCCGAGCTGGCATTCAACAGTACGAACCAGCTGATCACCCTGAGTAACCTCGAGACCCAGAAGTACATAGAGGTTAACCAGGCTTTCCTCGACACCACCGGTTACCGGAAGGAAGAGATCATCGGAAAGACCTCCGATGACATCCAGCTTTATGTCGATCTCATTCAGAGCCGAAAATACATGAGGCTCCTATCGAGGCTCAAGAAGGTGAGTGACCTCGAGATTAAACTCCGCATGCGTTCGGGTGATGAGCGAACATTTCTTTTCAGTGCCCGCACCATTTTCCTTGGTGATGAGATATTTCTCATCACATATTACAATGATATCAGTGCACTCAACGGCGGATATGCCAGGGCTGAGTCTGAAAAGATCCTGAGGGAGATATTTGACTCCATGAGCAGCTATGCCGTCATCCTGAGGAGAGAGGGTGAGACCAGACATTTCATAATCGACTTCAACTACAGGGCTGAGGATGTGGAGCAGCTTGACCGTAAGGATATCCTTGGAAAGGAGGTCAGTGAGACACCTTTTGCCAGAAACAAGGCATTCATCTCTCTTCTCGACAACCTGGAAACAAGCCATCGTCCATATAAGACACCTGTTTCTCCGGATGGGAGTGACGATTCTGGATTTTATATCGGGCTGTTGCTGTCGTCAGGTGATATACTGGTTACCTGGGAAGCAGGTAAAGCCCAGAAGGAGAGGGAGAGCGAAATCCTTAAACAGGGAATCGTTTTCGAGACCTTTGCCGAATTACTCCCTGAGATGATAATGGAGATTGACACCGGGGGACACGTTACCTTCATGAACACCCAGGGTATGATGACTCTGGGATTTAACAACAACGACCTTGCAAACGGTGTTACCCTGTCGTCGCTCTTCATGCCCGACGACCTTGACAGGCTGATGAGAGAGCTCTCGGGGCTGACAGGTCCGGGCCAGATCACCTTTGATGAATATGTCCTGGTAAACAAGCTTAAAAAGAACGTTTCTGTTCTTTTTCATGCTGGTCCCATCCTGATCAGAAACAGGGTGACAGGATACAGGTGTGTTCTTACGGATGTAAGCAAGCATAAGGAATATGAGCAGAAGCTCTCGAACGAGAAGGCACTTCTGGAGCACCTTATTGACGCCGCCCCGGAGGCCATTGTGCTTACCGACTTCGACGGCCGTATTATCCGCATCAATAACGGTTTTACGGAACTCTTCGGCTATGAGGCAGATGAGGCCATGAACAGGATGATTGATGATCTTGTTGTCCCTGAAGAGCTTCGCGACGAAGCGGTAAAGATTGACGAAACGGCCCTTACCAGCGGGACCGAGTACCTTGAGACAATCAGGAGGGACAAGCAGGGAAACAGGATAAATGTTTCACTGATTGCCTCCTCGGTCATTTCAAACGACAGGACCATTGCCTTTCTGGGCATCTACCGTGATATCTCGAGGGAGATAAAGAGCAGACTGATGCAGGAGATACAATACAATATCTCAACCGTGGCGCTGCAGGATTCTGACATCTTTGACATCTATCCGACAATCGTAAAGGAGATCGGCAAGCTCTGGAACGTCAACAACTTCTTCATTGCCCTGTATAACAGGGAGAAGGATACACTCACATTTCCCTTCTTTGCAGATGAGCGTGACCATTTCCAGGAGACCGCTGCAAGGAACACCCTCACCGGATGGGTTATCAGGAACAACAAGGCCGTGCTGCTCGATGAGAATGATATTCTCATGATAGAGAAGACGGGCGCCATCAGCCTGGTCGGCTCACCATGCAAGATATGGATGGGCGTACCGCTCAGGATGGATGATGAGGTGATAGGAGCCATCTGCCTGCAGGACTACAAGAAGATTGATGCCTTCACCAATGAAGACCTGCAGGTGTTTGAGTTCATCGCCAACCAGATAGTTCTTACGTTGCAGCGGCGCCGGATGCTTGACAATCTAATCACCGCCAGAAAGAGAGCCGAGGAGGCTGCCTTTTCAAAGCAGCAATTCATGTCTACCATGAGCCATGAGATACGTACCCCGCTGAATGAGGTGATCGGCATTACCAACCTTCTGTGGCAGAGTAATCCGCGTGAAGACCAGATGGACTTCATAAACACGCTGCGCTTCTCTGCCAACCACCTGCTTACTCTTGTTAATGACATTCTCGATTACAACAAGATGGAGGCAGGCAAGATTGTTTTCGAAAAGACTGAATTTGATCTGACCAGCATGCTTGAAGATATCAAGAGGTCATACAGCCACAGGGCGCTGGAGAAGGGCATATACTTCGCCCTGGAGAAGAGTCCTGATCTGCCGGTGACCCTCATCGGTGACCCTATCAGGCTTAACCAGATACTTTCAAACCTGCTTTCCAACGCCATGAAATTCACATCGTACGGAGGCGTGACACTAAAAGCTTCGGTAAAAGACCGCCAGGAGGGCAGGGCAGTCATTGAGTTCTCGGTTGCTGATACCGGTATAGGGATACAGCGGGAAAAGCTGGATGAGATCTTTGAGAGTTATGTCCAGGCATCGACTGACACCACCCGGAAGTATGGCGGAACGGGACTGGGTCTGGCAATCTGCAAGAGACTGGTCGATCTGCAGGGAGGCACAATCGGCGTTACCAGCGAGCCTGATAAAGGTTCGGTTTTCACATTCTCAATTGAGTACAGTATGCCGGCTGTCGAACCCAGGGCGGCAGAGCTCGGGAGCGGATCAGACAGCATGAAGGCTCTCGCCGGTAAGAGGATCCTCGTTGCTGAAGATAACAAGATCAACTTCTTTGTTGCCAATAAATTCCTTGAGAGCTGGGGAGTCAAGGTCACTCACGTGGAAAACGGGGCACTGGCGCTGGAGGAGATCAGGAAGCAAGAGTTTGACCTCATTCTCATGGACCTTCACATGCCAGTCATGGATGGTATAGAGGCTACAAGGATCATCAGAAGTTCATCTGACAGAAAGATAAGCCAGATACCAATTGTGGCTCTGACCGCAGCTGTAATGTCAGAGGCTCATGATAAGATTGAGAATCTGGCCATCAATGATTATGTCCTCAAACCATTCAAGCCCAAGGACCTTTATGACCGTATACTGAAGAATTCACGATAGGCGCTTTAAAGGCGCCTTTTTCATCTCACCTGATACAGTACCTGGCGAGATAATCGGTTGCCTCCTTCACTCCCAGACTTCTTGCTTTGCGCAGGTAATAGCAGGCATCATCACTCCTGCCGCTGTTTATGAGTGCAATCCCGAGGTTAAGATTTACCGCACCATCGTCAGGGTCAAGATCAAGGCTCATTGTATAATCATCGGCTGCCATGTCCCATGTACGCGCAGCAAGCCAGGCATCCCCCCGCAATCTGAAGGCTGATGCCTCGCCGGGGTGTTTGTCAACATTGTCATTCAGGTACGGAAGCGCTTCGTATATTGCACCCTCTTCCGCAAAGGTTCTTCCAATCAGTCCCAGTGCTTCGGTGTTGTCAGGATCAATTGCAATATACCTTTGAATCTCCTTCTTTGCAGTCTCCCTGTCTCCTGACCTGATAAGCATGCGTGCTTTTTTGAGGAGCAATGCAGGATCAGGGATACGGTCAGTGATCAGCCTGTCATAAATGGCTGCTGCAGCGTAAGCGTTACCTTCCCCTTCACGGGCTTCGGCAAGGGTATAGAGCCATCCTGTGGGTGTATCACTGCCCCGGGTGATGGTCTCGAGGATTTCTGCTGCCTCACGGTACATGCCGCTGCTCATCAGGATACGGGCGTGACAATACCCGGTAACCGGTTTATCAGGATATAGTGATGCCAGTTCGGCATATGTTCCGGAGGCCATGTCTCTGCGCCCTGATTTCAGGTAATAGTCTATCTCCCAGCTTTTCCTCTCATCACTCCTGTACCAGTCTTTCTTCCATAACGCCCTCCACTCGGGTGAGGAAGAGACAGGCTTGAATGAGGGATCAAGCATGATCTCGGGTTCGGACTTCCTGAGAGTTGATTTAAGATGGGCTTCGAGCAACGAGACAGCAGTCTTCGCATCACCGCCGGCTGCAGCGCATCTGGCAAGACCATAGAGTCCTGATCCCTGACTCAGGCTCTCTGCCCTCATGAAGTCGGCCTTTGCCTCCTTAATCATGGATGCCCTGAGGAAGATGTCACCCCTGACTGCCAGGAGGTTCGCATCGCCATTAATTTCATCCGTACCGGCCAGGAGTTCGGCAGCCCCGGTTGCCTCTCCTCTTCCGGCGAGAGTGACTGCCCTGAGAAGGGTCTCGTAGCCCGGCTGGCCAGACAGGATCTGTGAAGCCAGCAAAACAGTCAGGCAGAACAATATCTTTTTCATTGCTTTCATTTTTTTCCTTCAATCGTTCCGGGCCCTGCTCCCTTTTCGGCAAAGACATGGATGAAGCCGCTCAGGTGAAACTGTTCCAGCCCGCTGATCCTTCTCTCGAACACCTCACAGTCATAGTAATAAACCCCTGTCGGTACCACCTTGCCTTTATATGTTCCATCCCAGTTCAGCCTGGGTTCCCGGGTGCTGAAGACCAGCACCCCTGCCCTGTTGTAAAGCCTGAACTCAACCTTCTCAACCAGTGCGGAGGTCTTCGCCAGCAACCAGTCATTGAAATCGTCACCGTTCGGTGTGAAGACATTGGGTATCTCGTAGAAGTTACATGAGTCAACACAGACCATTGTTGAGAGAGGACTCTCGTTGCCGAGCAGGTCAAATGTTGAGATGGCGTAGCAACCTGCTACATAATCAGGAAGTGAATGGACATACTTCCTCGCATCCCTGTCATTAATTGTAGTGAGGAGTAAAGTATCCTCCTCAAAGGTCTGCTTGTAATAAAGTTTGTACCCTGCTACATCCTCGAGGCAGAGTGGATCTTCAAATGACCACCTTACGGTGTTATAGAGGCTGTCACACTGCGATGATACCGTCAGTCCCGGTGTGCATGGCGGTTCATTGTCAACCGGTATGGCACAGGTACGCTGTGAGAAGTTTACCAGGTTCTTCGGTGTACCGGTACCCTGGTATCCTCCGTTGGAAACGACGTAATAGCAATATTCGATGCCATTGACGAGGCCATCGTCAGTAAAGGTCAGCTGGTTGGTAGAACCCACCGGTTGCCATGTTGTGCCGTTGTACCTGAAAAAGTCATATGAGGTGTTTATCCATGGAACATTGCGTGCCATTACAAAACGGACCTTCCTGTCGCCAGGCAGCGCTGTCAGGAAGAGAGACGAGGCTATGCCCGGGTCACCTATCAGGAACCTGTTGCCCGGAGCATTGTTAAAGAGCTCAACCTTGTAAACCCATCCCTTGTCAAGAGTGTTGATCAGGGTGTCAATGTAGACCGTATCATTCAGGTCTGTTGTAGGAAGGGTATGTATCAGCTGCCATGAGTTGCCGGCAATTCCTTCTGCACGGTAGATCAGATACTCATAGGGTCCGTTGGCAGGTATGGTGTCCAGACGGTCCGGCTTCTGCCAGGCGAGGGTCAGGGATCCGTTCACCGCGTGGGTATTACGTACCGAGACATTTGTGATCAGGGGGATGCCGGTTATCAGTGCGGTGACTATCTCATTCGATGGTTTGCTCTCTGTGCCGTTCGGATAGACCGCCACAATCCTGTATGCATATTCGGTACCGGCCTCGAGGGCATTATCTGAATCGGTAAAGCTTACGGTCCCGGATCCTCCTGCGTATCCGACCTTGACGAAGCCTGATGACGGTGGTATGCCGTCATAGCATGGATCAGCGGTAAGCGAGGATGCTCCCTCACGCCTGTAGATGCTGAATCCTGCCACCTGGGCAGTGATATACCCTGACCAGGAAAGCTGCACCACCTTTCCCTGCGGCACCGCCGAGAGCAATACAGGGGAGGGCCCCAGCACCTTTATAGTCATGTTGTCAATATCTACAAGCTGCAACTCCTTGTTGGAGTCCTCTGCCTTGATGATGATATCATAAGGCTGGTGCCTTACTGCAGTATGGCACGGGGTCCAGCTCAGCCTGGCTGTAGTCTGGCCGGCGATGCGTGACAAAGTGGTGAAGGTGGCAGGACAGTCACCGGAAGTGAATATGCCGGAGGTTGCCAGGAGAGTCACTGAATCAAGGTCGGAATCAGTGGCCTGTATGTCGAGTGTAACCGGCTGGCCGGCTTCAAGGCAGAGATCGGTAAGCTCGGAGGTCACCGGCGGCTTATTGTCTGTCTCATAAACCTCTATCTGCATATCACGTACCACAATACCTATCTTTATACCTGCCCGCCATTCCTGTATCTCCATGGCGACGTTGTATATACCGATGGCTGTGGGTGCATCCCAGACAAGATCGCCTGTGATGGAATCAACATAGAACTTTCTCGAAGCGGGAGGCAGGGTGTAGTCCTGAATGGGCCTGCCATCCTCCTTTGTACAAACGGTGAGCTTGTATGACAGACTGTCGCCGTCAGGGTCAAAGGCAGCAGGATTATGAATGAATATCTGCCCCAGGGCAGCCTTGTCATAGGGAGGGTTCAGCAGCACGGGAGTGCTGTTCCTGCCAACGGCAGTGTTCACAATGAGTGTAGTAGAGATAGAGAAAACGACGTTCACCGAATTGGGAATGTTTTCAACCCCGAAGTTCCTGTTAGGGTCCTGTACAACTATCCTGTATACCCCGGGCCCGGGATAAGTATGCTCGGCCACGTATACATTCTTCTTGTAATTGTTCGGCAGTATCGTCTCGGATATTCTTGCGACAACAGTGATGGAGTTATCTCCCCACTCCACGTCAAGGGATGGTCTGTCAGCCTTACTGAGTGTATAGGTGAAGGTTGTCACGGTTACCTCAAAGGTGAGGTCCGATATCTGTTTGTATGTGATCTCTCCTGCCCTGTTGTGTGTTGCAGTGGCGCTGAAAGTCGCGGCCAGCAAAAATGACAATGCACAAAAAAGTCGTCTTCTCATCTCACTCCATTTCATTTCACAAGATAGCTCTTTAATGTATCGGTTACGGTGAATCTGTAGCCCTCCTCTGTCCCTCCATAGCCGAAGAGGAGCATATTTGCCTGGTCTTCGTAAAGCCGGATCATTATGCGGTTCATCACGGTAACGTTCTTTACTCCCTTCCGGCCTTTTGCCTGGAGGGTGAAACGGTGCTCAAGACCGTCAACGCCTGCTGACAGCAGTTCCAACTCTACCGGTTTCCCATCCTCCATTATCATCACCCTGTCAGTAAGATAAAGGAAATATCTCTCCTCAGCGCTGCCGGCAATATCGCTTCCGTTGCTCAGACCAAGGTTGATGTCAGCTTCCAGGTCATCACTCCAGACCTTAACAAAAACTGACCAAATCCGGTTCACACCGTCATAATCTATCCCTGTAAGTGATACATGTACAGGATGGATCAGGAGCAGGAGTGTGAGCATTATTGTTTTCATACCGGCAGGAATTAAATTGCAGCAAAAATCAAGCCATCAGGTCTTGTTCGGTCACTCCTGCCCGCTCCCTGAGGTAGTCAATGGTGCCCACCTCTATGAAAGAAAATCCGGTACCTCTTGAGAAATTGCCGGCCAGCACCACCACCAGATCGCTGTCTTTCATGCTGTAATGCTTCAGAAGCTCACTGACAGAGACATGGATAAACTCATCAACTGACATTTTCTTTTCTATGAAGATGGGGATCACACCGTATGACAGCGCAAGTTCCCTCATAGTGCGGTGTGAGTAACAATGTGCGATTACAGGATTTATACCCCTGAACGCAGCCATGTTCCTTATGGCAGTACCGTTTACGGTGTCAGCCAGGATGGCCCTGGCCTTTATTCTTATTGAGGTCTTCACAGCCACCTTTGCCAGGTATGCTGAAACCGGTCCGCTCAGTGTTCCTGCTGGCATCTCAATGTACTGATCCTTTTCCTTCTCGGTCTCAGAGGCAATACGCGCCATGGTTCTGACCGCCTCAACGGGGTATCTTCCGGCGGCAGTCTCTCCGCTGAGCATCAGGGCATCAGTCTGGCTGTAGACGGCGTTGGCCACGTCACTCACCTCTGCCCTGGTGGGCCTGGGATTCTGAATCATAGAGTGCAGCATCTGGGTGGCTACTATCACAGGCTTGCGCTTTTCAATGCAACATGAGATAATATTCCGCTGGATTCCGGGGATACGCTCAAAGGGAACCTCGATGGCAAGATCACCCCTGGCAACCATGATCCCGTAAGAGTGATCCATGATCTCCCCGAGATTATCAACCCCCTGCTGATTCTCTATTTTGGCGATGATCTTTATTGAGCTCGACCGTTTGTCAAGGAGACTTTGAACAGCCAGCACATCCTCCTTTGACCTGACAAAGGAATGGGCAATGAATTCGATGTCAAGCTCAACTGCAAGGTCAATGAATTCCAGGTCACGTTCACTGACCGAAGGCAGGTTTATCCTCACCTGTGGAATGTTGACAGTTTTGCGTGAGCCCAGAACGCCATCATTCTCTATCCTTCCTGAAAGTGTCCTGCCGTCACGGCCGGTTATCTTTATCTCAAGCTCACCGTCATCAACCAGTATGACAGCTCCCTCCGGGACATACTTTGCTATATCACAGTAGTTTACATTTATCACCTCATGGGTTGTCATGGCTGACGCGTCGCCGGCAACCTTTACAGTTTCGCCCTTATAAAACTTCAGGGGTTCAGCGGAAGAGGTGGTCCTGATCTCCGGGCCCTTGGTGTCAAGCAGTATGGCAATCTGGTCAGATATACTGCGGACGTTTGCCACAATCTTCCTTACACCATCGGTATTCAGATGGGCAGAATTGACCCTGACAACATCCATACCCGCCTCATGGAGCCTGCGGAGGAAAGCGGGATCGCAGTTCCTGTCGGAGATGGTTGCAACTATCTTGGTTCTCTTCCTGAGCAGGCTCTTTGGCATATTAATCTTATTTTTTCAGAATTTCGAGGAGAGCCTCCACTGCCAGCCTGTAGCCGTCAGTGCCCAGGCCCATAATGGTACCGCGGCAATACCGTCCTGTGAGGCTTGAATGCCTGAACTCCTCCCTGGTCAGGAGGTTTGAGATATGAACCTCGATTACCGGTATGCCGATTGCTGCTATGGCATCAGCAATGGCAACAGATGTATGAGTATAGCCACCGGGGTTGAGAATGATTCCGTCAGCGCTGCTTCCGGCTTCCTGGATCCTGTCTACGAGCTCTCCCTCGATGTTCGACTGGGAGTACCTGATGGAAGACTGCGGGAAACGTTCCTTCAGCCCTCTGAGAACAGCTTCAAATCCTTCGGTTCCGTAGATTGCCGGTTCTCTCCTTCCAAGGAGGTTGAGATTTGGCCCGTTGATAATTTCTATTGTCATTTTTCTGCCAGGATGACGGCTTTATGTGCCAGTACAAAAATAAAGAAATGAGCGGATTTTAGACTGTTATATGATATAACTTTGGGAGCGGAGACATGAGCATATGACAATTTCGTGGACAGATGCCATCAGGGATTTTGGCAGGTATCTCAGGATTGAGCGTTCGCTTTCACCGAACAGCGTCACTGCTTATATGACAGATGTCAGCCGGTTGCGTGACTGGGTGGAATCACACAGGCCGGGGACGGAACCGTCAGCGCTCACCTACAGTGACCTGAGTGATTTCGTGGCTTTTATTGCGATGCACGATGATGCGGTGCGGACCCAGGCAAGGGTCATCTCCGGGATAAGGTCATTCTTCAGGTATCTGCTCGTTGAGAGTCTCATTCCCGATGATCCGTCAGCCCTGCTGGAGCTGCCACGGGCAGTAATGAAACTGCCGGAGGTGTTGTCTGTGGAGGAGATAGACCGGATGGTTGCTACGATAGATCTGAGCGCGCCTGCAGGACACAGGAACAGGGCAATCATTGAAACGATGTACGGGTGCGGATTGAGGGTATCCGAACTGGTTAACATGCGCCTTACTGACATCCACCGGGGTGAAGGTTTTGTGACCGTCACCGGCAAGGGCAACAAGCAGCGGCTGGTACCGATAGGTAATGTGACGCTCAAGGAAATAGATAATTATATGGAACGCCGGATAATGATGCCGGCAATAATTGATACCAACATCCTCTTTCTCAACCGGCGGGGCAGAAAGCTGACCCGGGTGATGGTGTTCAACATAGTCAGGGAGAGTGCTGCCGCCGCTGGAATAACAAAAAAAATCAGTCCGCATACCCTTCGTCACTCCTTTGCCACCCACCTGGTCGAGGGAGGAGCTGACCTGAGGGCCGTTCAGGAAATGCTGGGTCATGAATCGATAACCACAACAGAGATTTACACGCATATTGACCGCAGCTACCTGCGTGACACCGTATTGATGTATCATCCCAGGGCGAGGCACAGATAGCCTGCTATCCTGCCCGGAATGCAAGCCTCAGCACATATATAAAAGGATATTTCTTTATATCCTCCTTTTTATTACCTTTGCGGTTCGAAAAAAAAAGAGATTTTAATCAATAACCAGATCGAATATGTCAAAAGTTAAGCGTGTTTATTCCTTCGGCAACAAGACAGCTGAGGGAAAGGCAGATATGAAAAATCTGCTTGGCGGTAAGGGAGCCAACCTTGCTGAGATGTGCCTCCTTGGCCTTCCGGTTCCTGCAGGGTTCACAATCACCACGGATGTATGTACAGAGTATTATCAGAACAACACTCAGCTGCCTTCTGAGCTCATGCCTGAGGTATGGGAAGCTATGAAGAAGACTGAGCAGGCGATGGGCATGAAGTACGGCGACAAAGAGAACGCCCTTCTGGTTTCATGTCGTTCAGGAGCCCGCAGTTCCATGCCCGGGATGATGGATACCGTACTCAACATAGGCCTATGTTCCGGGACCATCCCCGGCCTTATCAAAAAGACCGGCAATCCCCGTTTCGTATGGGATTCATACCGCCGTCTGATTATGATGTATGCAGATGTGGTAATGGAGAAGGCTGAAGGCATTGAGCCTTCTGATGGCAAGGGAATCCGCAAGCAGCTTGACGAGATGCTTGATGAATTCAAACACGGCAGGGGTTATAAGTCAGACACCGAACTTACGGCTGACGAGCTGAAGAACCTGGCTGAGGAATTCAAAAAACGTATTAAAGAGTCACTAGGGAAAGAGTTTCCGGATGACGCACGCGAGCAACTGGAAGGTGGTATAAAGGCCGTCTTCAAGAGCTGGAACGGGAAGAAGGCTGTTTCATACCGCAGGATCGAAGGAATTCCTGATGAGTGGGGAACAGCAGTGAACGTGCAGGCAATGGTGTTCGGGAACATGGGTGACTCATCAGCTACCGGAGTGGCCTTCACCCGTAACCCGGCAACCGGTGAAAACCTTTTCTACGGAGAGTGGCTGGTCAACGCCCAGGGTGAAGACGTGGTTGCAGGTATCCGCACCCCGAACCCTCTGAACGACGACACCAAGAATGAGCAGAACAAGCATCTTCACAGCATGCAGGAGTCGATGCCCGGAACATACAGGGAACTGGTAGACATCAGGAACATCCTTGAGAAGTCATTTCATGACATGCTTGACATTGAGTTCACCATTCAGGAAGGTACTCTGTACATGCTTCAATGCCGTGCCGGCAAGCGTACCGGTACAGCAGCCCTGAACATGGCAATGGATATGCTTCAGGAAGGTCTTATTGATGAGAAGACTGCTGTGATGAGGGTTGACCCCGCACAGCTTGATGAGCTTCTCCACCCGATATGTGACCCGGCAGCCGAGAAGAAGGTTGCTCCGCTGGTCAAGGGTCTTCCTGCCGGCCCCGGTGCTGCAGTGGGAAAGATAGTCTTTACCGCTGAGGATGCAGTGGCATGGAACCGCAAGGGTGAGAAGGTGATCCTCGTCCGCGAGGAGACCAATCCCGAGGATGTTGAAGGTATGCGTGCAGCAGTGGGTATTCTCACCGCACGCGGAGGCATGACCTCCCACGCAGCCCTCGTGGCACGCGGCTGGGGCAAGTGTTGCATTGTTGGTGCAGGCGGCCTCCATGTTGAGGTGGCAGGAAAGAAAGCAAGGGTGACCGGTTCAGATGTGGTTCTGAAAGAGGGTGACATCATCACTCTCAACGGCACAAAGGGTAATGTTTATACAGGCTCAATGAAACTGATGGATGCCTCAGAAAATCCGAGGTTCCAGTTATTCATGAAACTGGTTGACAAGAACCGTACCATGGGTGTCCGCACCAACTGCGACAACCCCGATGATGCGAAGATGGCCCGCGAATTCGGAGCAGAAGGTATCGGCCTTTTCCGTACCGAGCATATGTTCTACGGCAAGGGTTCAGAGCAGCCTCTCTTCATCCTCCGCAAGATGATCCTCAGCGAAAATGAGATTGAGCGCAGGCAGGCAGTCGACGAGCTGTTCCCCTTTGTAAAGAAGGACATGAAAGGCACACTCGAGGCGATGAACGGACTGCCCGTGACATTCCGTCTCCTCGACCCGCCTCTTCATGAGTTCGTGCCACAGGGCGCTGAAAAGCAGGCTGAACTGGCCAGGGCGCTCGGTATTTCCGTTGAAGCTGTTGCCAAGAGAGGTGAAGCTCTTCATGAATCAAACCCGATGATGGGTCACCGCGGTGTACGCCTCGGCATCACCTATCCGGAAGTGAGCGAGATGCAGATCAGGGCTATGTTCGAGGCTACTGCCGAACTGATTAAGGAAGGCAAGAATCCTCTGCCCGAACTGATGGTCCCTGTCACCTGCGACGTCTCCGAACTGGATGTTACCAAAAAGATTTATGACAGGGTCTATGCTGAAGTACTGAAGAAATTCAACCTCAGCAAGATAGACAACAAATACGGAACCATGATCGAGATCCCGCGTGCAACATTGCTGGCTGACCGCATGGCAAAAACCGCCGAGTTCTTCTCATTCGGTACCAATGACCTGACACAGATGACCTTCGGCTTCAGCCGTGATGACATTGGAGGTTTCATTCATGAATATCTCGACAATAAGATGCTGACAGCCGACCCGTTCCAGACAATTGACCAGGACGGTGTAGGACAGCTGATTACAATGGCATGTGAAAAGGGACGCTCTACCCGCGCGAACCTCAAGATAGGAATCTGCGGCGAGCAGGGTGGTGATCCGGCATCAGTTGAGTTCTGCTTTAAGAACGGGCTCACCTATGTCAGCTGTTCACCCTTCAGGGTACCTATCGCCAGGCTGGCAGCCGCACAGGCAGCCATCAAGGCATCAAGGAAGTAAGCTTTATTCATGATAATCAGGAAAAGGAGGCTCGTCTGGGCCTCCTTTTTTTTTTAGGCAGTAGGAGATTCGGGTGCGGCTTTTTCTTAAAAGTCAGCCTCTTGATTTTTATCAGTGTATTGCAATGGCTAATATTCTTAACTTTGACGGACATCAAAAACCCACATTAACATGATGTCAGAAGAAATCCTGAAGCAATACGGAATTACAGAAGTAAAAGGGATAATCTATAATCCTTCCTATGAACGTCTTTATGAGGATGAGCTCTCGCCCGGCCTGAACGGATTCGAGAAGGGTGTTCTGACCACCACCGGTGCGGTGGCGGTTGATACAGGAATATTTACAGGCCGTTCGCCGAAGGACAAGTACATTGTACGTGACATAATTACTGAAAATACCGTTTGGTGGAAGTCTGAAAGTTCACCTGTCTCTGACAACAAGGTGCTTACCCGGGAAGCGTGGGAACACTGTAAAGAGATATCTGAGCGCCAGCTCTCCGGCAGGAAGCTGTACGTCATGGACTGTTACAGCGGCGCCAACAAGGATACCAGGCTCTCAGTCCGCTTCGTAATGGAGGTGGCGTGGCAGGCTCACTTTGTCAAGAACATGTTCATCCGGCCGACAGACGAGGAGCTTAAGAATTTCAACCCTGACTTTGTGGTGCTGATGGCCTCCAGGGCGGTCAACCCGGAGTATCAGAAGTTTGGAATGAATTCGGAGAACTTTGTGCTATTCAACCTTACTGAGAGGATGGCTCTGGTAGGCGGCACGTGGTACGGTGGTGAGATGAAGAAGGGTATCTTCTCGGTAATGAACTACTATCTGCCGCTTAAGGGTATAGCTTCCATGCACTGTTCCGCCAACGTCGGGAAGAAAGACGACGTGGCCATTTTCTTCGGCTTGTCCGGTACCGGAAAGACAACACTGTCGACTGATCCTGAGAGGGCACTTATTGGTGATGACGAGCATGGCTGGGACGATGAGGGAATCTTCAACTTCGAGGGAGGGTGCTATGCCAAGACCATCAACCTGAGCAAGGAGAATGAGCCTGACATATATCGCGCCATAAGGCGTGATGCACTTCTTGAGAACGTGGTTGTGGATGAGAAGGGTGAGATCGACTTCGCCAGCGCAGCCAAGACGGAAAACACGCGGGTCTCCTACCCCATTTACCATATAGATAATATTGTCAGGCCCGTATCGAAAGCAGGGCATGCCACCACCGTCATATTCCTCACCGCAGACGCTTTCGGTGTATTACCCCCGGTGTCAAGGCTGACAGAGGAGCAGACTCAATATTATTTCCTGAGCGGATATACCGCGAAGGTAGCAGGGACAGAAAGAGGTATCAAGGAACCTGTGCCCTCCTTCTCGGCATGCTTCGGAGCGGCATTTCTGTTGCTTGACCCGATCATCTATGCGCGTGAACTGACCCGGAAGATGAGAGCACATAACGCTGATGCGTGGCTGGTCAACACAGGATGGATGGGCGGACCGTACGGGACAGGCAAGCGTATTGATCTCCCGTCAACCCGCAGGATCATTGATGCCATACTGAATAAAACCATAAACGACGTACCGTACACCACAATCCCGGTATTTAACCTGAACATCCCCACTTCGGTGCCGGGAGTACCTTCGGACCTCCTTGATCCAGGTAAGAAATGGCCTGATTATGAGGCATGGCTGAAGGCAGCAAGGGAGCTTGGCGAAAAATTCGTTAAGAACTTCAACAAGTTCACCACGAACAGCGAAACGGCAAAACTCGTATCTTCGGGCCCTAAGCCGTAAGAGATCGTTAATGGTCATATCGTTATCAGTAATTGCAGTCGTGCTGGCTTACCTGGCAGGCTCAATCCCCAGTGCCGTCTGGGCAGGAAAGTTATTTCACGGTATTGATGTCAGGGAGCATGGCAGCGGAAACGCGGGAGCCACAAACACCGTCAGGGTTCTTGGTTGGAAGACGGGAATCCCCGTGCTCATCTTTGACCTCTTCAAGGGATGGCTTGCAGCCATGTTGCCGATATTCATCGATGCAGCCCCGGAAAACTCTGAGCCGATGATGATACTACAGATCATATGCGGGATGGCAGCCATAATCGGGCATGTGTTCCCTCTCTTCGCCGGCTTTCGCGGAGGGAAGGGAGTGGCAACAACATTCGGGGTCCTGCTGGCGTTGCACCCGCTGCTTACCCTGACATGTGCGGGAATATTTCTGCTGGTGCTTCTCATCAGCGGTTATGTCTCGCTCAGCTCAATTACCGCCGTGGTTATGTTCCCGATACTGCTGGTAATGGTTTTCAGGACACCATCAACCCTGCTGATAGTATTTTCAATTGTTGTGGCGGTGGCTGTGATCATCACCCACGCCAAAAACATCAGGAGGCTCCTCCGGGGCGAGGAGAAGAAATTAATCAGGAAGAAAAAAGATTAACGACGCCTCAGGCCGGCAATTGCTTCCGCAAACTTCTTTCCAAGGTCGATAAATCCTTCACTGTCATAATGCCATGGGTCACTGTAACTGTAGTCGTCAGTTGAGGTTACCAGTGCTGCATTACCGTCTTCTGCCACAAACAACGCCTGTGCCTCCCTGACAGCATCACCCCATGTCCACACAAGGCTGTCAGCATCATTGTGCGAATCTGATATACGGCCGATTGCCACAGGCATGTCAGGCGCAGAAAAGACATTGCGGATGCTGTCCATCAGCATAGCCAGGTTCTCCTTGTAGATTGATGTAGCATATTCATTGTTGGCATCACTCTCACCCTGCATCCAGATAATCCCGGAGGGGATCAGCACATCTTTCCTTCCGTCGCCGTCAATATCACCGGCAGCCATTGCTCCTCCAACGGTTGCAAGAAAGTGGTCATACTGGTTTATGCCGTTCCCGCCGGTGTATGATGGCAGCCACGCTCCGGCACCTCCTGCTGCAGCGGTGTCGATTGAAGTACCTCCCCTGGAATATTTTACTAATGCAATCTTTTCATCAGGAAAGAGTTCCTTCATCCTCTCAGCAAAGGAGAGCTCCACCCCGAATCTGTCTGAATAGGTATTGGCAGTGCCGTCACTGCTGAACCCAGCACCATGTCCGGGACAGAGATTACTCCAGGTGCCCCGGCCATCAACGGGCTCATTGTCCCGGGAGGTGTTGCCGTGAAATATCATCACATCCGGACTCTCCCCTGTGAGACCTGCCGGAAGCTCTGCAACAAACCCGTAACCATCCATATTTGACTGTCCTCCAAGGTAATAAACATGATATTCATTCCCCTTTTGATTGCATGACTGGGTTATTAACATTGCCACTGCAACAACAAACAATAACTTTTTCATAGTTCAGACAAGGTTTATACGGCTGAAAAATAAGTCTAAATGTAGCCATAATTTCATTAATTTTATGGCCGGAGACACTTAAACAATCATAAAACAGAAGAAAGATGGAAGGAATAAAAGGAACCCGTACGGAGAAGAATCTCCTTAAGGCATTTGCAGGTGAATCACAGGCCAAGAACCGTTATGAATTTGCAGCCAAGGTGGCAAAGGAGGAAGGATATGAGCAGATCGCAGCTATTTTCCTGGAGACTGCCATGCAGGAACAGCAGCATGCAAAGCGTTTCTTCGGTTTTCTCGAAGGTGGCATGGTTGAGATCACTGCCTCTTATCCCGCAGGCAAGACCTCTACCACCAGTGATAACCTCGAGGCTGCTGCTGCCGGCGAGCATGAGGAGTGGTCGGATCTCTATCCCTCATTTGCGAAAGTAGCCGAGGAGGAAGGATTCAAGGAGATAGCCACAGCTTTCAAGGCAATTTCTGCAGCTGAGAAGGTGCATGAAGAGCGTTACAGGAAGCTCCTGGAAAACGTGATGGGCAACAAGGTGTTCGAGCGTGAGGAGAAGGTGTTCTGGTATTGCCGCAAGTGTGGTTATGTCCACTTCGGAACCAAGCCTCTGAAGAACTGCCCGGCATGCCTGCATCCGTTCAGCTACACCGAGGTATACGCACAGAACTTTTGATCATCTGTTTACCGGATGACTGACGGCAAGGAGATGCTCAGCCTGATGAAGGGCAGGCAGAGTGAGAGGAGATATCTTGACAAAGCTGTTGAGAGGGAAAAGATAGAAAGGATTACTGAAGCGGGGAGGATCTCACCATCTGCCTGTAACGGTCAGCCATGGCATTTCATCGTGGTTGATGATCCGGCCTTGCGCGATGAGGTGGCTGCTGCCACTGAATCGGTTGTGCTGCGCATGAACTCATTCGTCAGGGAGGCACCGGTATTGATAGTGGTGGTCCGCGAAAAATCCAATCTCACATCACGTGCAGGAGACGTGGTCAAACATCAGCATTACTCTCTGATTGATATCGGGATAGCAACGGCGTCAATGGTTTACCAGGCTGCTTCAGAGGGTCTGGGGACCTGCATTGTCGGGTGGGTTGATGACAGGAGAATAAGAAAGGCTCTTGGCATACCGGCCAAGAAGAAGGTTGAACTGGTCATCTCAGTGGGATATACCGACAACCGTCTGAGGGAAAAATCGCGTAAGCCGCCGGGGGAGGTGATCACGTACAACAGGTTTTGATGCCTGATACTGTATCGCCGGATCCGGGACCCGGTGATAAAACCCTGAGGCAGTTATCTGCATCACAGGCAGAGACCTGCATGTGGTGCCACCAGAACCGGGGCAGGTATGTGCAAATGATATTGTAGCGACGCATCTGAGATGCGTCGTTACCTGCCTTCATGCAGGAATCCGGATGAATGTGGAAGATCAGGCCAGTTTCGCTAAAGCCTCCTTTATCCGGCGTACAGCCTCAGTGATGCGGTCATCGGAGGTGGCGTAGGAGATCCTGATACAGTTGTCGGCGCCGAAAGCTGTTCCGCTCACCATAGCCACCCTCGCCTCCGCAAGAAGGAAGAAGGTGAGGTCATCGGCATTCTTCATTACCTTACCGTTGTAGCTCTTTCCGATGAAGTTGCTTATGTCAGGCATCACGTAGAAGGCACCCTGGGGAACCCTTACCCTGAGGCCCGGGATCTCGCCCAACAGCCTGCATATCAGGTCCCTGCGGCGGAGGAATGCCTCGCGCATCCTCTCCTTAGAGTCGCTCTTCGAGGTGACAGCCGCCAGTGCTGCCCTCTGTGATATAGAGGAGACCCCTGATGTGAACTGACCCTGCAGCTTGTTGCAGGCCTTCGCGAGCCACAGCGGTGCGCCAATGTAACCTATTCTCCATCCGGTCATGGCATAACCCTTCGAAACACCGTTGACAGTCACTACCCTGTCATAAATGCTGCTAAATGATGCCAGGCTGACGTGCTTCCCGTAGAAGGTGATGTGTTCGTAAATTTCATCCGAGATGATCATGACCTGGGGAAACTTCTCAAGCACCTTAACCAGCGCTGCCATCTCCTCACGGGTGTAGACCATGCCCGTGGGGTTTGAAGGCGAGTTGAAGATGAGCAACCTCGTACGCGGATTGAGAGCTGCTTCGAGTTGCGCGGGGGTGACCTTGAAATCGTTCTCTATAGATGTATGTATTATCACCGGTTTGCCTTCGGCGAAGGTGATATGATCAAGATAGCTGACCCAGTAGGGAGCGAGCAGTATCACCTCCTCACCAGGGTCAACAACAGAAAGAACCACATTAATCAGGCTGTGCTTCCCTCCTGCCGACACAATGATCTGATCAGGGGTATAGTCAAGGCCGTTTTCCTCCTTGAACTTGCGGGCAATAGCCTGTCGCAGGTCAGAATAACCGGGTACAGGCGGATAGAATGAGTAGTTGTCATCAATTGCTTTCTTCGCCGCCTCCTTTATGTCATCAGGGGTGTTGAAGTCAGGCTCGCCAAGGCTGAGGCTTATCACATCAATGCCCTGTTCCTTCAGCTCCTGGCTCTTCTGTGACATCGCCAACGTCTGTGATACCGAGAGTGCCCGTACCCTCCTGCTGATATGCTCCATATGGTCAGTTTTTTGTTTGGTTTCGGATTCGAAAAAGCCAAATGTAATTGTTAAAAGTGAAAAAGAAAAGGGATAATAGCAGCGGAGACGAAGCGGCAGGAATTACAGGAAGGGTGTCGTCAACAGAGATAATCATTTCAATTAAGAGGTTAATACTGCCACAAGGCTAAAAAATTGATTAATTTGCATTGCACAAAGACATAAAAAACTGCAATCATGGAAACCTTCCTTGAAATACTCAAAATATCCATTCCAGCACTACTGGTGATGCTAACAGCATGGCTGGTCATACGTAACATGCTGCGTGATGACCAGGAACACCGGAGGCAGGACCTCTTGCTTCAGACGGTGAAGACCATTACGCCTGTCAGGCTGCAGGCATATGAGAGAGTGGTATTGTTCCTGGAGCGCATCTCTCCTGAGTCACTGATTATCCGTACCGGCAGGACTGACATGACGGCCCAGCAGCTTCAGTCGGCGCTGGTTACTGCGGTCAGGAGCGAGTATGAGCACAACCTCTCACAGCAGATATACATGAGCAGTGAGGCATGGGAGATGGTGAAGAATGCAAGGGGTACTATTGTCAGGCTGATAAACAGTGTCGCCTCACAACTTCCTCCTACCGCCACCGGTGAAGAGCTCTCAAGGCTGCTTCTCGAGGAGGTTGTCGAGATGGATGTCGAGCCCACCAGGGTCGCCATCACCTACATCAAGTCTGAGCTGGCGAGGATAATAGGGTAAAAAAAAGACGCCCTCTCCTCCGGGCGTCCTTTCAGTTAAGAATATTCCTGAGATCTGATTCTAGAGGAGGCTGATGCTTCGCTTGACGAATGCGCTCAACGCCTCTCCCTTGAGCATGTTGTTTGCCAGCATAGCGAGATCTATCAGCTGCCTCACGGCCTGGTGGTCATTTCCGAACCCGGCGAGGATTGTCTTCCTTTTCTCCTCAAGCTGTTTAACCTCACCCCTGAGCCTCTCAAGGTCATCCTTCTCCACTGAAGGAATCTCCTCGGGTTTCTTCTTGCCGTGTTCCTTTTCCATGAACTCGATCTCGACCTTTGTCTTCTCAATGCCGGCGCTGTTCTTCTTCAGCTCGTCAGCATGCTCCTTGTCAAGGTCACCGGCGAGTGAGGTAACCAGCGGATGGTTTGTATTCAGTACAAGATCGAAACTGTCAGGCATCTCACCATAAAACGAGTACCCGCCGCCGAATTGCGCCATGTCCTTCATTCTGCGCATAAATTCGCTCTGCGTGATGACCATCGGAAGGTCACTTTCATCAAGATTCTCGGCCCTTACGTTAAAACGGGCCTTGTCAGTGTCAGCCACCTGGGTACGGAATACCTGTGCCAGGTCATCAGACTGCGACTGGGTAAGCTTAGAGGTGTGGCTCTCATCCTTCCTGATGAGCTTTTCAATCACATCGCTGTCTACCCTCACAAACCTTGATGAAGGCTCCTTTGACTCGAGGGTGTTTATAAGATGTGTATCAAGCTGTCCGTCAAGCACAAGTACATCATAACCTTTTTCGGCAGCCTTGGCAACGTAGGTGTGCTGGGCCACAGGATCGGTAGTATAAAGATGGATCAGCGACTTATCCTTGTCAGTCTGGTTTTCCTTGATGATCTTGTCATAATCTTCAAGTGTGAAATACTTGCCTTCTGTGTTTTTGTAAAGGGCAATCTTCGATATCTTCTCAAAGAACTTCTCTTCAGTGATCATACCGTATTCTATGAAAAGCTTCAGGTCGTCCCATTTCTTTTCAAAGGTTTCGCGGTCTTTCTTGAAGATGTCTGTGAGGCGATCCGCCACTTTCTTAGTAATGTGTCCTGAGATTTTTTTGACGTTGGAATCGCTCTGCAGGTAGCTCCTGGAGACATTCAGGGGTATATCAGGAGAGTCGATCACCCCATGCAACAGCGTCAGGAACTCAGGGACGATACCCTCAACAGAATCAGTCACGAAGACCTGGTTGCAGTAGAGTTGTATCTTGTTCTTTTGTATCTCAAAGTTGTTCCTGATTTTCGGGAAGTAGAGTATCCCGGTCAGCTTGAAGGGATAATCGACGTTGAGGTGGATGTGGAAGAGAGGTTCCTCGCCCATGGGATAGAGCTCGCGGTAGAAGCTTGCATAGTCTTCATCCTTCAGATCTGCAGGTTTGCGTGTCCAGGCCGGCTGCGTATTATTGATAATCTTTGGCTTGCCGGTATCGACCATTTTTCCGTCCTTCCACTCCTTTTCATTGCCAAACTGTACCTCCACCGGCAGGAAGCTGCAGTATTTCTTCAATAGTCCTTCAAGCCGGTGTTCCTCCAGGAATTCCTTTGACTCCTTGTCTATATGAAGGATGACGTCTGTTCCGCGTCCGTCTCTCTCCGCCTCCTCGATTGAATATTCAGGGCTGCCGTCGCAGGTCCACTTCACTGCAGGCTCATTCCCGCGATATGACCTTGATATGACTTCTACCTTGTCAGAGACCATGAAAGCCGAATAAAAACCGAGGCCGAACTGTCCGATGAGTCCGCTTGCCTGGTCCTTGAATTTGTCAAGGAACTCGTTGGCGCTGGAGAAAGCAATCTGGTTCAGGTATTTATCTATCTCTTCTGCGCTCATCCCAATACCGTTGTCAGAGACAGTGATGGTTTTCTTTTTGGTGTCGAGTGTGACCTGTACGCGAAGCTCGCCCAGATCACCCTTGAATTCGCCGGCTGAGGATAGTGCCTTCACCTTCTGGATGGCGTCGGTGGCGTTAGATACCAGTTCTCTCAGGAAGATCTCATGATCTGAGTAGAGAAATTTTTTAATGATTGGAAAGATGTTTTCTGTTGTTACTCCAATTTTACCCTTTTCCATATGATTTAGTTTTCTGATTATCCTGCCCCTTTTGTTCAAAGGACGTGCCGCAGCAGGAATTCTGACAGAGTGTCAGTCAGGCCATGCCAAGCCTGATATATTTGCGATTTGAGATTTGCGAATTACGAATGACCCTCAGACTCTCATCCCTCCCCGACCGCCTTGATCAATGTTCCCAGCCGTTGGCAGGCGAGGCGGATTTCGTCCTCTGAGATAGTTAGTGGTGGCGCTATTCGGAAGGCCGTAGGGCAGAAAAGGAAGTAATCGAGCAGCAGTCCGTACTCCGGTGCCTGAGCAATCATGGCAGGGATGATCTCCGGCTTCTCCGGCACAACAGCCAGAAGGAGGCCTTCTCCCCTTATCCCGTGGAAAGGCATTCCTGCCAGTTCTTGCCTGAAAAGCTGCTCCTTAATAAGTGCTGCAGCAGCCAGGTCCTCCCTGACAATCACTTCAAGTGAAGCAAGTCCTGTTGCACAGCAGAGAGGATGCCCGCCGAAGGTTGTTATATGTCCTAGCATCGGGTGGTGAGTCAGTGAAGACATTACTTCGCGCGAAGCGATGAAGGCTCCGAGGGGCAGTCCACCGCCGAGCGCTTTGGCCAGCACCAGTATGTCAGGAGTGACATTGTATCTGTAGAGTGAGAAGAGGCTGCCGGTACGGCCGAAGCCCGTCTGCACCTCGTCGAATATGAGAAGGGCACCGTGCCGGCTGCAGGCACTGCGGAGGTCGGCCAGGAAGCTTCCTTCCGGCTGCACCACGCCAGCTTCGGCCTGTACCGGTTCGACGAGAACCGCGGCGGTACTGCTGCTTATCATCTGTACCGCTTCCGGACTGTTGAACCCAGCCATGGTTGTGGCCGGCATCAGCGGTCTGAAGGCATTGCGATAGTCTTCCGAACCCTGTACGCTGAGAGCTCCGGTGGTGGATCCGTGATAGGCATTGCCAAAATAGATGATCTCATTGCGGCCTGTGTACCTGCGTGCCAGCTTGATTGCCCCCTCGATGGCTTCGCTGCCTGAATTGACAAAGTAGACTGACTCCAGTGAAGGAGGCAGCAGTGAGGCGAGGCGAGTGGCGTACTGCACCTGGGGGCTCTGTATCACCTCACCATAGACCATGAGATGCATGTATCTTCCGGCCTGCTCGTTCAGCGCAGCCATTACTGCCGGATGACGGTGGCCGGTGTTGCTAACAGAAACACCGGAAATCAGGTCGAGGATATCGCGTCCGCTGCTGTCATAAAGAAACGACCCTTCCGCCCTTTCAATCTCAAGCATTAGAGGTGAGGGAGAGGTTTGTCCGATATGATCAAGGAAGAGTTGCCTTTGCGAAGGCATCAGCGCTGCATTATATTAATGTAGTTCATTATCCCGTCTCGGTATGACTTACCCACGGGCAGGATCTTCGGATTGTTGCCTACTACGATCGTAAGACTGTTTTCGCTGATTGACCTGATAACGCTCTTGTTTACAAGGTACGACCGGTGTATTCTCACGAAGAGGCTTGAGGGCAGCTGTTGTTCTATAGCCCTCATGGTAAAGTGGATTGTATATTTCTCGTCGCGTGTAATGACGCTGACATAATTCTCAAGAGCTTCCACATAGAGTATCTCCTTGAGTTTCAGCCGCACAAGCGAGGAAGCCTTCTTAATAAAGATCTCCTCTTCACCGGCAGCTGAAGGTACCGCCCTTGGTGCGTAGTATTTCATGATCTTCTCTACGGCACGGCAGAAGCGGGGGTAGGTAATAGGTTTGAGAAGGTAGTCTATACCGTTGTAGTTAAAAGCCTTGTATGCGTATTCTTCGCTTCCTGACACAAAGATGATGTGCGGAGGGTTTTCGAGGCTGGAGAGGAAATCAAAGCCGTCCATCTCCGGCATCTGGATATCCAGAAAGATGAGTTCGATATCCCTTCGTGACATCAGCAGGTTGCGTGCCGACAGGGAATCAGTGAAACTTCCCACGAGGGACAGGGAAGAAGATTTACCCACGAATTCCTCAAGAGTTCGGAGCCAAACGGGATCATCATCAACAATAATACAATTCATTTCCGGAGTACGCGGTTGGGTTCAAGCTTCGCTAACAAATATACTAAAATATTCGAAAAAAGAATTCCCGTCCGGTTTTTGATCCCAAATAAAAAATGCCGAACAAGGAATTATCGGTTTTAGAAAATTAAAAAGGGGTGCCTGAGCACCCCTGAAACTTTTACTTCAGACCTTTTGTAAGAGCCGGAGCTGCTTTGAATTTCACGACTTTCTTGGCGGGAACATTCAGTTTGGCACCGGTGCGGGGGTTGCGAACAACTCTTGCACTTCTCTTCTCAACCTTGAAGGTACCCATTGAGGGGAGCTGGAGCCTCTGGCCTTTTTTCATGGCATCACCAAATGCGCCGACGAAAGCGTTAAGAGCGATGTTGGCATCTTTAAGTGAAAGTCCTGCTTTTTTTGCAATGCTGCCTACTAATTCTTTTTTTGTCATAGTCAATACAATTTAGGGTTAGACCAAAATCTCTAATTACATACAAATTTATTTCATTCTAAGTCAAAAGCAAGTTTTTATGATCTTTTTTATGCCTGAGATGCCGGATTTTATGAGAAATGAGCACTTTTTTAGTTAATAAACCCCCGCAAGATGGTGAACAGAGGCTTGGTAATGGTTTCAGGCGCCCATTTACGGGGGTTCAGAGGAGGGTGTCATGTGGGCATTCCGGTTAAATTTTCACCTCCGGGTGAGAAAAGCAAAAAAAGATTATATTTGCACCCGCTGCGTCCATCACTGCAGTTGAGTCAGGAACGCAAACGGAGAAATGGCAGAGTGGTCGATTGCGGCGGTCTTGAAAACCGTTGTCCGGGCGACTGGACCGGGGGTTCGAATCCCTCTTTCTCCGCAACTGACAATACAGGCCGTACTGCTGCAAGGCAGTACGGCTTCTGTTTTTAGAGCTGCACCGAATGAGCTTGCTCATGAGGGGAAGCAATGAAAACAGAAGTGCATGCGCCCTGCGCATGCCTGTATTGTCAGTTGCAGGTTCCCCGACAAGGGATCACGACCAAAGGGAGTAATCCCGTAATCTCCACTATCTTTGCACCAATACTCCACATATGATAAAAGACACACCCCTCGAGGTCAACGGGCAGACAACCCTCATGCCCTTCCTCATAAGCTCACTGAAAAACAAGAGCCGTGACAATATCAAGTCGCTTCTCCGCAACCGCCAGGTGCTGGTCAACGGCGAACCGGTGACTCAGTTCAATCATGAGCTGAAACCGGGTGACTCAATAACAATCTCAGCAGCAAGACATACCGGGGGGCTGATGGCACGAAACATGCGGCTGGTCTACGAGGATGAGTACCTTGTGGTGATAGACAAGAATGCCGGGCTCCTTTCCATGGCTTCAGACAATGAAAAGTACCTCACTGCCTATAACATACTCAGTACCTTTGTAAAGAGCCAGAATCCGTCGAACAGGATATTCATAGTCCACCGCCTCGACCGTGATACCTCGGGGTTGATGATGTTTGCCCGCAGCGAAAAGGTGCAGAGCCTTCTGCAGCGCGACTGGAAGCGGAACGTTACCTCACGGATCTATGTTGCCCTTGTAGAGGGCGAGGTGACCGAACCGGAAGGTGTCATAAAGTCTTATATATATGAAAGCAAGGCACTTGTCATGCACTCTACAAACAATCCTGAAATGGGCGAGCAGGCAATTACAAGGTTCCGAAGGCTGAAAAGCGGAAAGGATTACTCTCTGCTGGAGGTGACGCTCGAAACGGGAAAAAAGAACCAGATCAGGCTTCATATGCAGGAGATCGGGCATAGCATCGCCGGCGACAGGAAGTACGGAGCCACTTCAAGCCCAATCGGAAGGCTCGGGCTCCATGCCAGCGTTCTGGCATTCATTCACCCGGTTACCGGGAAGGAGATGCGTTTCGAATCAAAGATACCGGCAAAATTCAGGCGTATGGCAAAGCTTGATTAGAAAGGCCAGAAATTATTGTCATACCAGACCTGCTCCCTCAGCTCTTTATCGATGCGTGCCAGCCACTTATGGTGCCCTCTCTCCCATTCAGCAAGCATTTTGTAGAGCGATTTCTCATTGGGATCTTTGGCTGACTCAGCCCGTGATGAGTAGAGCTCCACTGCCTTCGCCTCGAAGTCCATTGCAGCGCTTATTGCCGCAGCTTCGAAGCCGGCAGCGCTTATCTGGCTCCTTATCTCTTCAGACAGGACAGATCTGACAACCTCGTCCTGTGCACCGCCCGGATGCACAGTAACATCACTGAACACATTATGCTTCCGGTAATGCGAATACTGTTCAGAGAGAAAACGAATGTGATCCTCTTCCTCATTTGCAATCATTGTAAAAATCTGCTTCACTGCATCGCTTTTAGTCTGTGAAGCCACACTTGAATAGAAGGTCCTGCCGCGTTGCTCAAGCAGGATGGCTTCCTTCAGGATGTCGGTGGTGGTTTTGGCGTCCATTATTTAGAAAGGGTTATATTGTCTGTCATAAGTTAAACAATTTCAGGGTGGATTTGTTTGCGGATCACTTCTATGTTCAAACCGCTACACGAAAATTCACTAATGCCTGTTGTCTAATGCCTTTTGCCTAAAAGCTCTGCATCTCATACAGTTTCCTGTATATACCATTCTGGTTCCTGATCAGTTCCTCGTGCGTTCCGCACTCCACTATTCGGCCATCCTCGATGACCACGATCAGATCAGCGTGTTGTATGGTTGAGAGCCTGTGTGCAATGACAAAAGAGGTCCGGTTCTTCATCAGCTTAAGCATGGCATCCTGCACCAGCCGCTCTGACTCGGTATCGAGCGCCGAGGTCGCTTCATCAAGTATGAGAATCGGCGGATTAGCCATGATTGCCCTGGCAATGCTTATCCTCTGGCGCTGGCCGCCACTGAGCTTGTTGCCACCTTCACCCACAGTGTTCTGGTAGCCTTCAGGTGTTTTGGTGATAAAGTCATGAGCATTGGCTATGGTTGCGGCCCTCTCCACGCATTCATCATCAGTGACATCATCCAGGGCAAATGAAATATTATTATAAAAGGTATCATTGAAGAGAATCGCCTGCTGGCTCACTATCCCCATGAGATGCCGCAGGTCCCTCAGATTGACGTCGCGAAGGTTAACACCGTCAATATACACTTCTCCCCTGTCAGGGTCAATAAACCGGGGGATAAGATCAGCCAGGGTGGATTTTCCGCTACCAGAACGGCCAACAATAGCCACTGTCTGCCCTTTTTTGACAGTCAGGGAGATATCCTTCAGCACCGGTTCATGATTATAGGCAAACCACACGTTCCTGAACTCAATGCTCTCCCTGAAACCTGTCAGTCTTACCGCATCAGCTTTCTGTGTGATTGTCTCCGGTGCATCAAACACCTCATTGAGCCTGTCTATCGAAGCCATTCCCTTCTGAATGCTGAACCAGGCGCTGGAGATAGCCTTTGCAGGCTGGATGATCTGTGAGAAAACCACCACGAAGGCTATCAGCTTGTCGGGCGACATGTGACTTGTACCCTTCAGAGCAAGGTATCCGCCATAGTATATCACTATCAGCAATACAACAGTCGATAGAAACTCGCTGACAGGATGTGCCAGATAAGCCTTGCGTGCCACCCTTCTGAAAGTCTTCGTAAATTTATCATTCGCCTTGCCAAACTGCTTTATCATCTTATTTTCAGCGTTGAATCCCTTGATTATCCGCAGTCCTGTAAGCGTCTCCTCAAGCACTGACAGAAGCCGGCCGAGGGCCTGCTGCCCGACGAAGGAGGCGCTTTTAAGGGTACGGCTGATCCGGGCGATAGCCCATCCGCTTAAGGGAAGCATCATCAATGAGAAGAGAGTCAGCTGCGGACTGGTGACAAACAGGTAAATAATGAAAATCAGTATTGTAAAGGGGTCGCGAAACATCATAGAGAGCGATGACATCACCGAGATCTCAATCTCCTGAACATCGTTTGATACCCTTGTCATCAGGTCGCCCTTTCGTGCCTCCGAGAAATAAGAGAGAGGCAAATGCATTATCTTTTCATAAACCCGGTTACGGACGTCCCTGACGGTAGCGGCCCTGAGGCTGGCTGTACAATTGTTGGCAAGGAATATCAGCAGGTTCTTGATAAAACTGGCTACAACGAAGATTATGACCACCCCCAGGAGAGTCTTCATCTCGCCGTATGTCTCTATTGATCTGGAGAAAAACCAGTCAGCCCAGTTCTTTATATAAGAAACTGAAAGTGTAAATGGTCCCGGATCGGGGACGGTTCCTACCCTGTTAAACAATATCTGGAGAAACGGAACTATCAGTGTATATGTAAACAAGGCAAAGAAAGCGCTTAGGATGTTGAATCCCATGTTTTGTATTGCAAGCCACTTGTAGGGCCGGAGATATTGTAAAAGTATCCTGATGCTTTTCATCTCCGTGTCTCAGAAACCAGTGTAATTGAACGGAGTTATGGATTTCATCTCATCCTTTACAGTCTCCCTGATATCAAGGGTATCAATGAATCTTCTGATTGCCTCACCTGTTATCTTCTCATTGGTACGTGTGAGGGCCATCAGTGCCTCATATGGTTTCGGGTACCCTTCCCTGCGGAGTATGGTCTGCAACGCCTCGGCAACAACAACCCAGTTCTCCTCGAGGTCGCTACTGATCCTGTCATTATTGACTATCAGCTTCGACAGTCCTTTCTTCACTGATTTCCACGCGATCAGGGTATGGGCCATAGCGACTCCCGCATTACGTATTGCAGTTGAATCGGTGAGGTCACGTTGCAGCCTTGAGACCGGCAGTTTGGAGGAGAGATGCCGGAGGAGTGCGTTCGCCATTCCGAGGTTTCCCTCTCCGTTTTCAAAGTCAATGGGATTCACCTTATGTGGCATTGCCGATGACCCGACCTCGCCCTTCACTATGGTCTGCTTGAAATAATCCATTGAGATGTAGCTCCAGATATCCCTGCACAGGTCAGTGATGATGGTATTTATCCGGCTTAGACAGTCAAACAACGCAGCCAGTCCATCATAGTGTTCAATCTGGGTTGTGGTCTGCTGTCTTTCCAGTCCGAGCCTCTCATTCAGCAGCCTGTCGGCGAATTCCGGCCAGTTCACATCCGGATATGCCACCCTGTGTGCATTGAAGTTCCCGGTGGCTCCTCCGAACTTGCCGCTGTACTTCATTGTCATAAGCGTCGTCAGCTCACTGTCGATCCTCTCGGTGAAAACGGCTATCTCCTTGCCAAGTCTTGTGGGAGAGGCCGGCTGGCCGTGGGTACGTGCCAGCATGGGTATGTCAGCCCATCCGGCTGCCATCCTGTCAAGCGCGTCGCGAAGGGAGACAAGAAGCGGCTTCATAACCTCCCTTACCGAGTCACGGATGGCCATCGGCATGGCTGTATTGTTTACATCCTGCGATGTCAGCCCGAAATGAACGAACTCGGACCATTTCTCCAGGCCTATGGATGAAACCTTCTCCTTTACGAAGTATTCAACAGCCTTGACATCATGATTGGTGACCGCTTCCTTCTGCTTGATCAAATCAGCGTCAGCCGGAGCAAAGGAGCTCCAGACCGCCAGCAGTTCCTTTTCCTTTTCCTGTGGGAAACCGGAGAACTGAGGCAATCCTGCCTGAGACAGAGCTATAAAATACTCAATCTCGACCAATACGCGATAGCGCATCAGGCCGAACTCCGAAAAGAATGGTACCAGCTCTGCCACCCGCTCACCGTAGCGGCCGTCAACCGGTGAAATTGCCATTAAACGGTCCATAATATATATATTCCAGAAGTGGTTTTGCCCGTGAATCAAAAACCAAAAATAGTATTTTGTACTGGTCTAAAAAAATTGAACCTTTGCATTTATCTGCGGGAAGAACAAATGAGATGGAAAAGATAAAGGTTTCAGCGGTAAAGTATATAAACAGCTATCCGTTCATGATAGGCCTTCGTGACGGAGAGGTTGCAGGCATGATCGACCTCAGCGTGTGTCATCCGTCGGAGTGTGCTGACAGGCTCATTTCCGGGAAGTCAGACCTTGGGCTGATACCCGTTGCGATGATTGCAGGCATGAAAGAGTATCATCTTGTGGGTGACTATTGCCTGAGTACCAACGGGGAAGTGCGTACCGTACTGCTGGTAAGCAACACCACCTTTGATGATATCAGTACCATATATCTTGATTACCGTTCTCGGAGCTCGGTGACTCTGTGCCGCATTCTCGCAGCAAAAGCATGGAAGCGTGAATACAGATGGCTTCCGGCGCCGGAGGAGTTTGACATCACTGCCATGAGCCACGGGGAGGCTGCCGTGATGATTGGCGACCGTTGTTTCGAGTATGCCCGTCACTTCAGGTACCGCCTTGACCTGGGGCTTGAGTGGAAGAAGTTTACAGGATTACCGTTTGTATTTGCCTGTTGGGTATCAACACAGCGTTTGCCGGAACATTTCACAACCCTGTTCAACAAGGCGCTGAGCGAAGGGCTCGAAAGAAGGAATGAAGCTGTCACACTCCTGCAGGAAGGAGCTTCTGCCACCCCTGAAGAGGTAATCTTCTACCTCAACCATAACATCGACTTCCGCCTCGATGACAGAAAAAGGGAGGCGCTGACGAAATTCATTGAATACATTAAGGACCTTAAGATAATCCCATGAAAAAGATAATTCCCTTCTCAGCCCTCCTTCTGTTCATTGTAGCAGCTATGTCAGTCAGCGCTGCGGGACAGACTATGCCTGACACCATGGCACAAGTATCTGCCGTGGCCGGAACTGATACCGGGCAGGCAGTGCCTGACACCTCAGTATCAGTAGCCTCCGGGGCTTTAACCACCTCTGTTAACCCGGTTCAGGGTGGCACCACACTGATATACAAGTGTGACATGAAGAAGACGATAGCTGCCCCGTTATGGCGAAGTGTGAAGAAAAGTTTTGCGGAGGCTGACTCACTGAATGCTGATTTCATGCTTATACACATGAATACCTATGGAGGCCAGGTAGATATTGCCGACTCGATGAGGACACTCATTCTCAACTATGAAATCCCGGTGATGGTCTTCATTGACAACCAGGCCATTTCCGCTGGTGCGCTGATAGCAGTGGCTGCCGACAGCATCTACATGCGTTCGGGAGCAAGTATCGGGGCAGCCACAGTGGTGGACCAGGGCGGGCAGAAAATGCCTGACAAGTACCAGTCATTCATGAGGGGGATGATGAGAGCAACTGCTGAAGCCCATGGCAAGAAGCCCGTGATTTCCGGACAAGACACCACCTGGGTGTGGCATCGTGATCCGGAGATTGCGCAGGCCATGGTAGACCCCTCGATTGTGCTCAAGGGAATTGTTGACACCGGCCAGGTGCTCACGCTGACCGCCCTGGAGGCTATAAAATACGGCTTCTGCGAGGGCCAGGCCGAGACGGTGGAGGAAGTAATAAAAAATGCCGGGATAAAGGAATACACCATAAAGGAGCTGAAACTGACACTGGTTGATAAGATTATTATGCTCCTTGTAAATCCCGTGGTCTCAGGTCTGCTGATAATGCTGATAATCGGGGGCATCTATTTCGAGCTCCAGTCGCCGGGAGTAGGCTTCCCCCTGGCAGCTGCCCTCTTCGGAGCCCTGCTTTACTTCGCTCCGCTATACCTTGAAGGGATCGCTGCCAACTGGCATGTTATGATTTTCGTCGTCGGAATAATCCTTTTGCTGGTGGAGATATTCGCATTTCCGGGATTCGGGGTGACGGGTGTACTCGGAGTCATCGGCATAGTGACAGGACTTGCCCTGGTAATGGTTGACAAGATTGTCTTCAGGTTCGGTCCCTCGGTTGACGGTGTAAAAGAGATAGTCGGGGCCTTCGCCATAGTTATTCTTGCAGTTGTTCTCTCCATTGTTCTTTCTCTATGGCTTTCGAGGAAGCTTTTCTCCCCTAACAGGCTCTTTGGCAGCCTTGCTCTTGAGACTTCGGTGAATAAGGCTGACGGATTTGTCAGTTTTGACACCGGAAAACTTCAATCGCTCATTGGAAGCCATGGGGTGGCTCATACGGTGCTTCGCCCTTCAGGGAAGGTGATGATAGGTGACGAGGTCTACCCTGCTGTGGCAGAGACAGGCTTCATTTCAAGAGGTACTGAGATAATAGTGCGCAGGGAAGAACAGGGTCAGCTATACGTGGTGGCTGCAGATTTGGCCTGAACCGGATGATGGCGGGTAAACCTGACGGCATCCTGACAGCAGAGGGCCATAGCGTGGAAACATACATCTGACAGCATAATGAAGGTAAGACCATACAGGAAGGGTGATTTCCCTGGGATTATGGAGCTCTGGAGCGTGACAGGGCTCAGCAGGCCGGAAAGAGGAGATGATGAGGCAACAGTTGAACGAAGCATTGCCATGGGAGGCGAAATGTTCGTGATGACAGGCGAAGATGCCGGAGGGAAGATAACGGGTACCTCATGGCTGACATTTGACGGCAGGCGGATCCATATGCACCACTTCGGCATAATCCCTGAGTACCAGGGGAAAGGATTGTCGGCCAGCCTGCTGAGAGAATCACTCAGGTTTGTCAGGGAGAAAGGATTCCAGGTAAAGCTGGAGGTTCACAGGACAAATGAGGCAGCTGTAAGACTGTACAGAAAGGCAGGTTTTGAATACCTTACCAACTATGATGTATACATAATCCGTGATATTCAATCCATTGAATTATAAAATGTTAAAATCACCTTAAAGAGCCTTTTTAATTTCCCCTTTCAACGAATATTTAGTATATTTGAAGAAATATATCCATTTCAAATCATGGCACGAACACTTACATTTTCACAACTGAGGAAGATCAAGGACCAGCTTCCTGACGGGAGCATAAGAAAGATAGCTGACAAGCTTGAACTGGAAGAGGAGACCGTCAGGAACTATTTCGGTGGCTGGAACTTTGACCGCGGGCAGAGTGCCGGGATCCATATAGAAAAAGGACCCGAAGGGGGCATAGTCACTATTGATGACACTACTATACTAGACCTTGCTGAAAGCATGCTGGCCCGTTAATTCTGATATTTACAGGGAACCAAAAAGGCAAAAGTTCCTACTTTTGCCTTTTTGTTTTCAGTCATGACCCATCCGTACATAATGGTCGCAGAGGAGAAGTACGGACAGCTTCTCAGGGACAGGTGCAGGCATATTTTTTCCGGTACCTGCATGCCTTCTCATGATCACCTGCATCATGACCGCGTATGGAAAAATGCAGCACATCTTATCGAGCGGCTCATCAGGGCCGGTATTGTTACTGACCAGGATCTGGCAGTCAAAGCCATTATAGCCTCATTTTTTCATGATACCGGGCTGACGGTCAACCGCGGCCCCGACCATGGTCTTGAGAGCAGGCATATATGCAGTGCTTTTCTTGAGATGACTGACCTGACCGAGGATGACCGTAATGAAATACTCGATGCGGTTGAGAAGCATGACAACAAGGAATACACCGGTAACTCTGATCCCTCCTCTCTGGCCGCCATACTTTCAGTGGCAGATGACATGGATGCCTTCGGAGAAGAAGGCATAGGCCGGTATGAGGAGATATATGCCATGAGAGGCATCCCTGCAGCGGAGATGCCGGGTATGATAGTTGCAAACGTGCTGTCACGCTTCAGGCATCTTGAATCTACTTACCGGATGTTCCCCGATTTCATTGCAGAGATGAGTGCCCGTGCCGAAACAGTAACCAATCATTTTCAAATAAAACCTGATGAATAGAAGAGTTTCAGCAATACTTTCAGCAGTGCTGCTCATAACCGGCCTGTCAGCGCAGGAACGCAATGATATACCTGCCCTGAGGTATGATGAGAACAAGAGTCTCACCTGGGAGGAAGCTGTCAGTTTTTACAGTGACCTTGACAACAGATACAGTGAGGCCACCCTCCTGGAGATGGGAATGACTGATGCAGGCCGCCCGCTTCATCTTTTCATAATTTCCTCTGATGGTGAGACCGACCCTGAGAAGATACACAGGCAGGGAAAAACCATTGTGCTCATAAACAACGGCATACATTCTGGAGAGCCGGAAGGCATTGATGCCAGCGCCAGGTTTGCTGCCGACCTGCTTGCCGACAGGAACGGATTGAAGAAGTACCTTCGAAACTGTGCAGTGGCCATCATTCCGGTCTATAATATAGGAGGAGCGCTGACGCGAAGCCGTTACTGGCGGATCAATCAGAACGGCCCGGAAGAAAAGGGCGCCAGGAGGAACACACGGTTCCTTGACCTGAACCGGGACTTCGTAAAACAGGACTCACGGGATGCAAAAGCATTTGCAGAGATATTCCAGCTTCTTGATCCGGATCTCTTCCTCGATACGCATACCACAAACGGGTCTGACCACCAGTTCACGGTGACTCTCATCGCCACCCAACCGGAGCAGATGCACCCGGAGATGGAGAAATACTTCCGTGAAAAAATGCTGCCTGAGCTGTACACCCGGATGAAGGAAGAATACGGTAATGAGATGGTGCCGTACGTCCAGTACACAGAAAGGGGTGAGATAAAGGCAATCATCGGCTTCGAGGAACAGGCATATTATTCGACCGGTTATGCAGCTCTCTTCAATTCCTTTGGATTTATGACCGAAACACTTGTATATAAGCCTTATAATGAGAGGGTTATTGGTACATTTCAACTGATCTCGGAACTGGTGAGATTTGCTGCAATGAATAACAGGGAAATTATCAGGCTCAGGGCTGATGCCAACCGCCACACCCTTGACGCAAAAGAATTTGTCATTGACTGGGAACAGGACACCACCCGCTGGGATATGCTTGACTTCCGGGGGTACAGGTACGAGGAGACAACCACCCCCATCACCGGAAGAAAATCAGGTTTCTATAACCATGACAAGCCCTATACTGAAACCATCAGGTACTACAACTACTTCAAGCCGGCTATCACAGTTACCATACCCGATGCCTACATAGTGCCATTCGCATGGGAAGAGGTAATCAGGCGTCTTGAAATCAACGGGGTGCATATGAAGCAGTTGCAGCATGACACAACTATGACGGTGGAAACATACTACATTGATGGTTTTGAACCTGCCAGGAGAGCCACCCAGGGACACTACTTCAACAGTAATGTAAAACTGCGCACCGTCACCCAGGAAGTGGATTTTTTCAGGGGCGACTATGTTGTGCCGGTAAACCAGAAATCCAAAAAATACATTATCACGATGCTCGAGCCGCAGAGTGAATCAGGTTTCTTCGCATGGAACTTCTTCGACTCTTTCCTGGAGGGGCAGGACTGGTATTCGGTGTGGGGTTTTGAGAGTCACCTGAAGGAGTTGCTTGACCATGATCCCGCCCTGCGGGAAGCTTTCGAAAAGGCAAAACAGTCAGATACGAAGGTTGGCACTGATCCTGTTGCACAGCTCCAGTGGCTCTACCAGCATACACCTGCTTCAGAACTGGAGAAGAGGACGAGGCTGTACCCGGTGTCCAGGCTGATGAGGGCTGGTAATATGTTTAATGCAGGCAATTGATATTTATGGCAGACAAAAGGCTCAGCCACACTTATGACAGCGAGGAGTTTCGCAGGTACGGGCATGAACTGATAGACATACTTGCTGATTATCTCCGCGAGGCGACCTCCCGGAGTGACATGCCGGTTCTTGATTACCGTGAGCCGGATGATCTGGTAAAGGAGTTTGAATTTGACAACCCGGAAAACCGTGAGCTGCCTCTTGACGGATTTATCCGCAAAGTGGTTGCCGGGATGAATCACCTGCATCATCCGCGTTTCGTGGGGCATCAGAACACCCCTCCCCTGACGGCAGGTATCATAGCACAGATGTGTACCACCCTGCTCAACAACGGAGTCGCTGTTTATGAGATGGGTCCGGCCTCTATGGCTGCCGAACGTAACGTCATCAGGTATATCTCAGGACTTATCGGTTTCGGCCGTGAGGCCGACGGCATCTTCACCCACGGGGGAAGTGCGGGTAACCTGACAGGACTTCTTGCAGCACGTCAGGCTATGAGTGAATACAATGTCTGGGAAGAGGGCGTCAGGAGTGACACTCCGGCAGGGATCATTGTCTCCGACCAGTCGCATTACAGCATTTCCCGCAATGCCAGGGTGATTGGACTTGGCGGGACGTCAGTGATACGCATCGCCAATGACAGCCGCTATGCCATGAGGACCGATCTCCTTGAGGAGACCAGGCGCAGGGCTGAGGATAAGGGCATAAAGGTGATCTGCGTGGCTGCCAACGCCTGCTCCACCGCTACCGGCACCTATGACAACCTGGAGGAGATAGCTGCCTTCTGCCGTGAGAACAGGCTCTGGTTCCATGTAGACGGAGCGCACGGCCTGGGCGTACTCTTTTCTGACAAATACCGTCACCTGGTAAAGGGGCTGGAGCATGCCGACTCTGTTGTGCTTGATTTTCACAAGATGCTGCTTACGCCGGGTCTGAACACAATGGTACTCTTCCGTGACGGAAGGAGGTCATATGAGACCTTTGCCCAGAAGGCAGGTTACCTGTTCGAGAAACATGATTCGAATGAATGGTATAATGGTGCAAAGAGGACTCTCGAGTGCACAAGGAGCGCCCTTGGTATAGTTGCATGGGCGGTAATTAACTACTACGGGAAGGAAGCCCTTGGGAAATATGTCGAAAGCAGGTATGATCTTGCTCTAAGATTTGCCGGTGCAATATGCAGGGAGAAAGGGATGGAACTGGCTGTAACACCGGAATCAAATATAGTCTGCTTCAGGTATGCCCCGGAGGGCACCCCCACGCATAAACTGAACGATCTTAACCGGATGATCAGGAAAGAACTTGTACACAGCGGCGAGTTCTATATCGTGCAGACAGAACTCGACGGCAACATCTGGATGCGTACGGCACTTATGAATGCCATGACTGATGACAGTGACCTTCAGAGACTCCTCGGAAGTGTAAGGAAGCGCGGGGACGAGCTGACACAACTGCTCACCTGACAAAAAAGTCAAGTACTGTCTCGCCGGCAAGGCGTGCCACAAGATTGTCTCCCTTTTTCACCGGGCCAACCCCTGACGGTGTACCTGTAAAAATCAGATCACCTGTCTTGAGAGTATAGAACTTCGAGACATATTCTATAATGTCTGCAAAACCAAATATCATGTCAGATGTATTTCCCTCCTGTCTCATTTCCCCGTTTATCTCCAGCGAGAAGCTGACATCTGAATGATCCGGGAATCGCTCTGAAGGAATGAATGTACCCAGGGGTGCCGAGCCGTCAAAAGTCTTTGATAGTTCCCACGGATGTCCGGCCTGAGAGAACTTATGCTGCAGGTCACGCGCAGTAAAGTCTATCCCGACGGTCAGTGCATCATAATAGCGGTCAGCATATTTAGCAGCAATTCCTTTCCCCAGTTTTGAAATCCTGAGTACCACCTCGGCTTCGAACTGAAGGTTCTTTGAGAAGTCAGGTATAAAGAAAGGCTTGTTTTTTTTCAGCAATGCCGAATCGGGTTTCAGGAAGATCATTGGCTCCGGTGGAAGCGGACGACCCATCTCTGCCGCATGTTTGCGGTAATTCAGCCCAACACAGATTATTTTCATTAAAACTTACGCTTTGCCAAAGGACCGCACCTTGATGGCAGTTATTACCTGCTTGGTATTGAGGGGAAAGTCGCCATTCATCATCCAGGAATAGTATGAAGGTTCTTCCCTGAATACCTGTTCAACGGGCTTGCCTTTATGCTTGCCGAAGTTGAAGACCTCCTGTCCCTGTTCGTTGAAGATTATCCTTCCTGCCAGGTCAGCGTTGTTATTGAATGAACTGAAAGTAGAAAGCTTGTCAATGTCATTCTCCAGGTCAGGGTATCTGTCAAGCTGCGCCTTCAGGATCTCATATGTGGCAGCAGTGTCAGCCTTTGAGCTGTGGGCATTCTCCAGTTCCATGTCACAGTAGAATCTATAGGCTGCGCTGAGCGTTCTCTGCTCCTTCTTGTGAAAAATCACCTGCACATCAACATATCTGTGTCGTGCCGGATTGAAATCAACATTCACCCTGAGAAATTCCTCGCAGAGAATGGGTATGTCGAACTTCATCGAATTGAATCCGGCCAGGTCGCACCCCTCGAGGAAGGCTGCTATTCTCCTTGCCACATCCTTGAAGTGAGGTTCATTGGCCACATCGGCATCGGATATGCCGTGGATGCGTGTTGCTTCGGGAGAGATGGGTATACCCGGATTGAGTCTCAGGGTAAGCCATTCTTCTGCGCCTCCCGGCGAAACCTTAAGTGCGGAAAACTCCACGATACGATCAGATGCGATATTCACCCCTGTGGTCTCGAGATCAAGGATGACCAGGGGTTTTCTGAGGTTAAGCTCCATGTCCTGCTGGTTCTCAGGCGTTTATCATCATCGGCATCAGGAGCATGAGAAGATCCTCATCCTCATTTGACGTCTCAGACGGGAGGAACAGCCCGGCTCTTGTGGGGTCAGCCAGCTCAATCACCACATCCTGTGATGCGATGTTTGAAAGTATTTCAATCAGGAAGACCGATTTGAAGCCTATCTCCATGTCATCGCCCTCATAGAGGCATTTGTGGCGCTCATATGCCGAGATTGAGAAATCGACATCCTGTGCAGACACGGTTATCTGGTTGGGTGTGAACTGCAGCTTGACCAGGTTGCTGGCCTGGTTCGAGAATACAGAAACCCTGCGGAGGATATTGTAGAGCTCGAGCCTGTCAATGCGGACCTTCCTGGGATTATTCTTTGGGATGACGGAGTTGTAATTGGGATAATTGCCTTCAACAAGGCGGCACACAACCCTGTAGTCTGAGAGGTTGAAGAATGCGTTCCTGTCATCGAACTCAACAGATACCACGCCGCTTTCCCTGGGAAGTATATTCTTAAGCAGTGAAGCAGGCTTCTTGGGCAGGATGAATGATGCGTTATCGTCAGCTTTGGCGTCACTTCTCTGGTACCTGACCAGCTTATGGGCATCGGATGCAACGAATGTCAGGTTGGTGGTTGATGCCTCCACAAGGATGCCACCCATAACTGGACGCAGTTCATCGTCGGCTGTTGCGAAAAGTGTTCTTGAGATACCTGCCAGTAGTACCTCTGCGGGTACGCTGAAGCCAAAACGCTTCTCCTGTTTAATGACAGGCAAAACGGGAAAATCAATCCCATTCTGACCCACAATGCTGAACCGGCCATTCTCCGAGTTGATGACAACGGCCATTGTGTCAGGATTGATATCAAAGGTGAGCGGCTGTTCTGAGAACTCCTTGAGAGTGTCGAGCAGTATCCTGGCAGGCAGGGCTACCGTTCCGCTTCCGGTGATATTGTCAAGATGCATGCGTGTAATAAGCGTCGATTCCAGGTCTGAAGCCGTTATCTCCAGATCATTTCCGCTTATGTTGAAAAGAAAATTATCAAGAATCGGAAGAGTATTCTTTGAACTGATCACCCTGCTGATGGCTTGCAGGTGACCCAGGAGTTCTGTGCTTGAAACAACAAATTTCATATTTCAGTCTGTTTAAGTTATTCGGCAATGGGCTTCGGCTTACCGGCAACTAACTGATTACCAATATAGTCTGCTTTTAAAACCGGATTATCAATATTACAAAAAAATATATTACCCTCAAACAATTTTATTTCAATGATATATAATGCCTGCGTCTGAGTCCGTTCCAGGACACTCCTGCGAGGATTATAAGTACGACAGGCAACAATGTGTTCACAACCTGCCAGAGTGTTCTCTGCTCCTTTATCAGGGACTGGTCGAGCAGCCTGGGCTTCAGCTCGCGCGAACGCATCCCGATTAGCCCGTTGTCATCAACGAGGTAATTGATGCAGTTCACGAGGAAGTCCTTGTTGCCGAAAGTTTGCATGGTGTATCTGTCAAGGCCCAGGGCCAGTGGTTCGGGTTTGCCTCCTGCCCACGAGACCTCGTTGCGAATGATATCACCGTCTGCGACCACTATCATCTTAGTGGGTTTGCTCTCAGTCCTGGTAACCAGTTGCGGGTCACCCATTATGCTTGCCGCCATACGGTTTGCGAATACTGATCTGAAGGTTCCTTCCAGGAGCACTGCCACATTCAGCGGGCCGGCATTGAACATCTTGTCGGGCATCGTTTCATCTGCTTCCCCGAGTGAGATGACCAGTGGTGGCATTACCGTCCGGGCTTCGGGCGAAGATGTGAGAAGGATGCTCTTCTTCACCCCTTCATCACGTCCCACAGTGTCAACGGTGCCTGCAAACTCGGCTTTGACCCTGTTCAGGTTGCGGGTGATGGGGTGAGTCTGCGAAGGACGCAGCAACGGATAATAGACCCATGGCGTGGGTACATACTGCACTTCGCCTCCGGGATTTGCAACCTTCAGCGGGATCAGCATGCAATCGGCATCCTGCAATATCACCGGGTTTATCCGGGCTCCGTATCTGAAAAGCATGTCACTTATGGAGAGTGGTTCATAGAGGGCTACCGTCGATCCTGCGATGAGGCTGTCAGCATTCACCGTCACCTCTTCTGCAAGCCATAGCACCTTTCCGCCATTCATGATATACTGGTCAATGACAAACTTGTCCTTTTCATCCATTGGTTTACGTGGTGCAGCTATGATTATGGCAGCATACTTGTCAATGGCTCCTCTACTGCCCCCGATCACCCCCCTGTCAATATTGTAGAACCTTGCCAGCTCAAGGATCAGATCTGCCACGCAGATCTCATCAAGTTCTCCGTGACCTTCAATGAATGCAACGGTATGTACTGTGTCAGCTGTTGCCGTGGCAATAGCCTGAATAATCTCATATTCAAGCCCTTCCGTTGAATTAAGGAGATTGGTTTCAGCAGGCAGGGTGGGATTGTTCCTGAGGAAGTTCACGGGTATGACCGTGGTACCACTGGTGACTGTCAGTGAAGGGAAGATGCGTTTCTGGGTTCTTCCTCCCTCACCGTCTGAGGCCATGACATTGACGGGATTGAGACCGCGGTTTACAAGTTCACTGTGGAAGCGGTCGCGCCCGGCCCTGTCTGGTGATCCTGAGGGATTTATGAAGTCATATGTCACCTTCCTCCCTGATGTGATGCGGAACTCATCCAGGTATTGTTCCGTGCTGCGCCGCAGTTTACGGAAGGCTATCGGCAGTTCGCCATCGAGGTAGACATCCACCTTCACTTCCCTGTCAAGTTCCCTGAGAATCTTTTTTGTAGGTTCCGCCAGAGTGAAGCGCCTGTCCTCGGTGAGATCAGCCCTGATGTGAAGTAGCGATAAAAGTATGCAGACCGCACCGGTTGCTGACACCACAGCAAGGGGCATTTTGATACTGCTGCGGCGGAGTGATACCCTGGCAGACTCGCAAAAGAGAACAGTAACAAACACAAAGTAGGCCACATCACGGATATCAAGCACTCCCCTGCTTATTGAACGATAATGTTCATTTATGCCCATCGATGAGACCTCTTCCGCGACTGATGAGAGGGCAGGCATAGTTGCCAGTGAGTCGAATCCCCTGAACATAAGGAAGGAGAGAACTGCGGCAATTATGAATGAGATCACCTGGTTGGAGGTGAGTGATGAGGCGAAGAGGCCTATGGCGGAGTAAACGGCTGCCAGCATCAGAAGTCCGATGAATGATCCTGCGGTGCCTCCCCTGTCAAGGTTACCGGGGGTTTCACCCAGTACCCATACCGAGATGACGAAGACCAGTGCAGGCAACAAGGCCATAAGTACCAGGAACAGTGCCGAGAAGAACTTGCCGTAGATAACGGCGCCGTCGGTCACCGGTCGTGACCATAGCAGCTCGATGGTTCCTGCTTTTCTCTCCTCCGAGAAGAGCCTCATGGTGATTGCGGGCACCAGGAAAAGGAATATCCATGGCGACAGCACAAAGAGGGGGTCAAGGCCGGCATATCCGCTGTCAAGCAGGTTCCACTGACCCGGCATGATCCACATGATCAGGCTGTTAGCCAGAAGGTACACAATCATTACGATATAACCCGTAAGGGAGCTGAAAAAACCTGCTACCTCTTTTCTGAAAAGAGTGAACATAACTTCAAGTTTGCTGTAAAAATATCTAAAACTTTCATGGTCTGGCCGGCCTGCGGGCATATTTGACATCAATAATGATTGTGCCCGGGTAATAGAAGCCGATTATTTTGTTATAACTCATCTTTTTTTCAGCCATGTGCTTTGCCCCGTCCTGGCACAACCCAACACCATGTCCGTAGCCTCTCCCGTTAAAAACAATGCTGTCACCTGCGGGTGAAAGTGAAAAGTAAGCTGACCTGAGCCCAAACCGGAGCCTTATCTCCTCGCTCCATAATTTTTTCCCCTGTACAGTACGGTTTGTTATCCTTCCCGGTGCCGGGGTGTTCGCCGAATAGATGGCTCCCTCTGTTCCAGGAAAAATGCCCTTCGATCTCAGGTAATTGTTCCATTCGCTTCGTGGGATACTCCTCTTCCATGTTGAAGATGCGGAATAACTGCACCACGGATCTTGTACACTCACGAGGTACGGGTAACCAGCCAGCCACACATCGGCTGAGGAGGCCGTCTCGCCGCCGCAGTTGCCGTGGAATGCGGCTTCTATCATTATACTGTCGCGGTCTGTCAGCACCAGTCCGGCTGTTGAGAGGCAGGCATTCACTATTACGCTGTCGGTCACCACTCCAGGGTAGACCTGGCAATGTATATCATCACACAGGTTATATCCGTCGAGGTTATGCCTGTCGATATTCCTGCAGATGTATGTCCGTGCCACCACCGCCTGTGCCCCGTAGTAATGAGACGGTCCGTATTTGCCGGCCTCGGCACGGACCACTCCCGGGAGGCACTCTTCAATGGTTGTGATATTCAGTATCCGGAGCGAACCGGGGAATGAGGTGACAGTCAGTGTGCCGGTGAGGTTCTTCTCCGGCTCGCTGCTGCCTGGTGCCCGTACTGTGAAGAGTGCACCGGATACTGCCGGGGAGAAGGCAAGTGAGTCAGACACTCCTCTGATGCCTGACAGTGTGCTGTAGATAACCCTGTCACCGTACCTGGTCACGGCAACGGTTTCACCCTGGCTGAGACGGACTTCTCCTGCGGCGCCGTCGGTAAGTATACAGGCGCCTTTTACCGTGGAGAAAATCAGGCTGGAAGGTTTTGAGCGTGCGAAGATACGTATCGAGATCTGTGAATATGAGACCAGTGGCAGCAGAATGAAAAGTATGACGGCCAGGGTTATCCTCCTCATCTTCCTTTCTTTTGGACAAGACTGCCTGTCATATCAGCTGCCACTCTCCCTGATGCTCCGCCACCTCCCAGTATCGCGCGCAGCTCCCTGTAACCGGCTTTTATCATTTCATGCCTGTAACCGGTGATGAGTAGCTCCTCCAGTTCACTGTGCAGGGTTTCCGCATTCAGGTCCCCCTGTATCAGCTCTTTCACTACCTCCCTGTCCATGATGAGGTTCACCAGTGAGATGAACCGGACCTTAATGACCCATTTTGCCAGGGTGTATGTAAGCGGACTGGTTCTGTAGCATACTGCCTGGGGTACGTCAAAGAGGGCTGCCTCCAGTGTTGCGGTGCCGGAGGTTACAAGGGCAGCTTCTGCCACAGCCAGCAGGTCATAGGTCCTTCCGGTGATGATTTTAACCGGGTATGTTGAAGAGATCTCTTCGTAGAGCCGGGCCGGCAGATGATCCATTGCCGCCACCACAAACTGGTAATCAGGGAAACCAGCAGACACACCGGCCATGACAGGAAGAACAGAGCTCACCTCCTGGAGCCTGCTGCCGGAGAGAAGTGCTATAACCGGCCTGTTGTCAAGTCCGAGTGAAATCCTGACAGCCTCCCTGTCAGGTGCGGTAGCCCGCCATGCATCTATATGGTCAATCAGCGGATTGCCAAGGAAGATTGCCGGGTAGTCATGGCGCCGGTAAAACTCCTTTTCAAACGGGAAGATGATATAGAGCCGGTCTACATACCTTTTAATTTTTTTGACCCTTCCCTCGCGCCAAGCCCAGAACTTGGGAGAAATGTAGTAGAATACCTTCATTCCCGACTCCTTTGCGAACCTGGCCATTCGCAGGTTGAATCCCGGGTAGTCTATCAGGATGACCACATCGGGTTTCATTTCCGTTATTTGTCTTTTGCATTCGCTGAAGTTGGCTTTCACCTTCCGGATGTTAATAAGCACCTCGAGAACACCCATGAATGCAGTCTCACGGTAGTGTTTCAGTAACCGTGCGCCTTCTCCCCGCATCAAGTCACCTCCCCAGCAGGCTATAACTGCATCCGGGTCAGTCCTGAACAGATGTTTCACGAGATTTGAACCGTGAAGATCACCCGATGGCTCGCCTGCAATGATGAAATACCTCATCTTAGAACAGCTTTATCGCGAAGACAGCAAAGGCCCAAACTATTGTAATTCCGAGCACTCCCCTGGAGGCCCTGAGCATGTCAAGGCGGTTGAAGACAAGAAAGATAATTATATTGGAAAAGACGGAGACACTCATTATTTCTGAAATATTTCCTGCACCTTCCACCTTCCTGAAATAGTCGGCCACCGAAAGTCCATGATGTGTCAGCAGAAAGAATACCAGGAATGCCATGACTGGTAAAGCTAATCCCGCAACCACACCTGATATTGCATTATTGAACCTTTGCCTGAACCTCATGTCAAAGCTTTGATTTGAGGGTTTCCATAAAGCTGTAGGCGGTCATGTCAGTGGTCACGGGCACCACGGAAACGTACCCGTTCTGAATTGCCCAGTCGTCAGTATCTGATGCCTCCGGCTCGCGGTTGACAAAATTGCCTGTAAGCCAGTAGTAGGTCTTTCCGGCAGGGTCCTTTCTCTTCTCAAACTCCTCCTGCCAGTTGCCCGAGGCCTGGCGGGCAACAACAATCCCTTTTATCCCGGAGGCCGGCAGTGCCGGGAAGTTGACATTGAGGCAGATACCTGCAGGTAATGGCTCGCGAAGCAGCATTTCGCATATTATCCTTATATACTTTTCGCATCCGGAGAAGTCGGCCGAAGATGAATAGCTGTTCAGCGAGAACCCCACCGATGTAATATCGTACAGGCATCCTTCGAGTGCTGCAGCCATTGTTCCCGAGTAGAGTATACTGGCTGAGGCATTTGAGCCATGGTTGATGCCTGAGACTACCAGGTCAGGCTTGCGTTCAAGCAGCTGGCTGACCGCCAGTTTGATTCCATCGGCCGGTGTACCGCTGCAGGCGTAGATCCGCTTATGGTCGTCCTCCTCCAGGAGTTTGACCCTGAGAGGTTGTTTGACAGTCAGCGCCTGTGACATTGCGCTGCGGCTCTCGGTGGCCGAGATTATCACCAGTTTGCCGAAGTCTTCCATGATCCTGATGAGGGATCTTATTCCACCTGCATAAAGTCCGTCATCATTGGTTAAAAGAATAAGCTTATCGTTCTCTTCTATTTTCATCTGGATTTCTGTTGACGTGCAAATATAATGATAATGACTCTGCTTTTAATGCCACGTCTCACTGATGCCTCAAACCTTTTTTCCTTACTTTTGCATTTTTAAAAACCAAATAACAGTACCGCGATGAAGATTTCTTACAACTGGCTCAGAGAGTATCTTGATTTTAATGTGCAGCCTGATGAGCTGTCATCGGTTCTGACATCACTGGGCCTGGAGGTTGAGGATGTTGAAGAGTGGGTCTCGGTAAAGGGCGGCATGAAGGGTGTGGTTATCGGCAGGGTACTCACATGTGAGAGGCATCCTGATGCCGACAGGCTGAGTGTCACCACCGTGGATGCCGGAGGGACAGAGCCGCTGCATATTGTATGCGGGGCGCCTAATGTAGCTGCGGGACAGGTTGTGGCAGTCGCTTTACCTGGCACAATGGTCTTCCACGGAAATGAACAATTTGAGATCAGGAAATCAAAGATACGCGGCCAGCTCTCCGAGGGGATGATATGTGCAGAGGATGAGCTTGGTATTGGCACTGACCATGAAGGTATTGTGGTGCTTGACCCTAAAGCGCGTATTGGGATGCCTGCCGCTGAATATTTCGGAGTTACAACAGACACTGTCTTTGAGATAGGGCTGACACCCAACAGGATTGACTGCAGCTCGCACTTCGGTGTGGCGCGTGATCTTGCTGCCTTTTATAACCTCCGGAGACCGGTAAGGGCAAAACTTCCGGAGATTTCCGGGTTCAGTAAAGAAAGAGACAGTGGTGTCATAAAAGTCACTGTTGAGGCTCCGGAGGCATGCATACGGTACTCGGGCCTGACAATACGCGGCGTCAAGGTTGGTCCTTCACCGGCATGGCTGCAAACCAGGCTCAGGGCAATCGGACTCAATCCCATCAATAACATTGTTGACATCACCAACTTCGTCCTCCATGAGACCGGACAGCCACTGCATGCTTTTGACGCTGCAGCCATCACCGGAGACACTGTCAGGGTGAGGCATCTTCCTGATAAAACGAAATTCGTGACTCTTGACGGGATAGAACGCACTCTTTCATCGAATGACCTCATGATATGCAACCGTGACGAGGGGATGTGCATTGCGGGTGTCTTTGGCGGACTGAGATCAGGCGTCACGGAAGCAACCACCAACCTCTTCCTTGAGAGCGCTACCTTCAGCCCGGTATCGGTGCGCCGCACATCACGGAGACATGACCTGCACACTGACGCATCATACAGGTTTGAGAGAGGTACTGATCCGGAGATGACCCTCTATGCGATAAAGAGAGCTGCAATGCTTGTAAAGGAACTGGCCGGTGGTGAGATAACAGGCGATATCATTGATATCTACCCCACACCTGTGAGAAAAGCCGTTGTGAGGTATTCGCTTGATCGGATGACGAAACTGATAGGCAAGGAAATTTCTTACGAGACGGTCAAGACCATCCTCTACAGTCTGGATATCAGCATCACCGGCGAAGTGCCAGGAATTCTCCATCTTGAGATTCCCTCCTACCGCGTGGATGTCACCCGTGAGGCCGATGTCACAGAAGAGGTGCTCAGGGTTTACGGATATGACAATATAGGAATCAGCAATGAGATGCACTCCATGCTGTCACATACTGAAAAACCTGACCGTGAAAAGGTTGCCTCAAATTTATCAGAGATGCTTGCTGCCAACGGTTTCAGCGAGATAATGTGCAACTCGCTCACTCCTGCTGCCTGGTTTGAGACTACGGGCGACTTTGAAGTGAAGACTATGGTGAGACTGGCCAATCCGCTCAGCAGTGACCTGAATGTCATGCGACTCTCCCTGCTGCCCGGGATGCTGAATACCGTTGCATGGAACATCAACAGGCAAAACAGCAACCTGAGGCTTTTTGAGCTTGGAAACACCTATGCCAGGAGAGAGGGCAAGGGCACCATGGAGATAACTGACAACTTCAGTGAACAGCAGGTACTTGCACTTGCACTGACAGGCAACATAAATGAAAAACGCTGGAATGCCCCTGAGATGACATCAGGATTCTTTCACCTGAAAGGTTATACAGAGATGGTCCTGTCACGTTTCGGCATCACCAGGCACGAGCTCGTTTCAACTGAGGAAAACCGGGGATGGTTCGCCGAAGGAATGAGATACACTGCCGGAAGCCTTGATGTGGCCTCCTTCGGCAAAGTGTCAAAGAAATTCCTGGCCATGTTTGATATCAGGCAGGACGTCTTTTATGCCGAGATCATATGGGAGAACCTCATCAGGCTTATCAGCAGCCGGACCATCCGTTTCAGCGAGTTGCCCAAATACCCGTGGGTGCGCCGTGACCTGGCCCTGCTTCTGGACAGGTCGGTGAAGTTCAGCCAGATACGTGACCTGGCTTTTAAAACCGAAAGGAATATACTGAGGGAGGTTGACCTCTTTGATCTCTATGAGAGTGAAGCCATCGGGAAGGACAAGAAGTCATACGCCGTGAGCTTCATACTTCATGATGAAAGACAGACACTTACCGAAAAGAATATAGAAAAGACCATGGGCGCCCTGGTTAAAGCCTTTGAGCGTGAATTTGGTGCCATACTAAGATGAAAAAGCTGCTTGGCAGGACACATGATTATCTCTCGCTCGTCAGGTTCAGTCACACTGTCTTTGCGATGCCGTTTGCCCTTGCGGGCTACTTCATCGGAGCAACCGAACCGGGATACGGATTCTCCCTGAAGACCTTCATGCTGGTGCTCGCCTGCATGGTCTTCGCCCGAAGTGCAGCAATGGGATTCAACCGGTGGGCTGACGTCCGGTTTGACTCACTCAATCCGCGGACGGCAGTACGTGAGATCCCATCAGGGAAGATCACACTCCGCCATGCCCTGGTGTTTGTAATCGCCAGTTCAGTTTTATTCATAGTCTCTGCAGGTCTGCTCAACAGAATGACCCTTATACTCTCACCGGTAGCCCTGGTAATTGTCCTCGGGTACAGTTACACCAAGCGGTTCACCCCGCTCTGTCACCTGGTGCTGGGGCTGGGACTCTCCCTGTCTCCCATTGGAGCCTATATAGCAGTTACCGGCTCCTTTGCCCTGCTTCCGGTCATCTACTCATTCATTGTGCTGACATGGGTAAGCGGTTTCGACATAATCTATTCCATTCAGGATGACCAGTTTGACCGTGAGACAGGGCTTTATTCAATCCCGGCGGTGATGTCGCGTGACAAAGCCCTGGCCGTTTCAATTGCGCTTCACCTGGTCTCGGTTGTACTGGTGGTGGTAGCAGGTTTCACAGGTGACGCAGGGTTCATTTACTGGACGGGTGCAGCCATATTCATTGTCATGCTCATCTATCAGCACCTGATTGTCAGACCTGACGACCTGAGCAGGGTCAACATGGCCTTCGGCACCACCAACGGAATCGCCGGTGTCATCTTCGGACTGGCTGTGGTGCTTGACCTGCTCCTCCTTTAAAACTTGAAAACGAAGCTGACGCCAAGCAGTTCCTTGAACTGAACCATGGGAGCTTTCTTCGGCTTGCCGTCAATGCCAGTCACCGGCTCTCCCCTGTCATATACAGGGAGCATGGTGTTGTCATCATAGACCAGGTGGACATTCACCCTGAGATCTGTGAACCAGTTAAGCGGCATCGTTGATATCATCTCCCACTCGACATCAATATTCTGCGGCTTGGAGAGGAAGTTGCTGAAGAGCTGTAGCCTGTTGGTCATGTTAATCTTCTCGAAGAGTACAAGCTTGCTGTTGATGGTCAGGTATGCGCCAAGCTCGTTCTTTGACATCCTGTCGGCAGCAATACCATACTTGGTCTGGTTGATGTTTGCGGTGTCAGAAACAAATGTTGCCTTGTACGAAAAAGGCGAAAAGCTGACCGAGGTGTTCTTGTTGGGCTTGTATTCGAGACCATAACCCAGGATGAAAGTGGCAGGATTGAAGAACTTTGAGACCATTATTGAAGTGGTATCATTCGGGTATGTGTAACCTGGCAGGAACTGCGACTTGAACTGAAAGATACCCGACAGGTCGAATTTGCCGAATGCCCTGTGATTGATCTTAGAGTTGATCTCGAGTATATCGAGGTTCTTCCTTATTCCGCCATATTTGCCGGAGGCCTGGAGCCCCAGCGCAAATCGACCTGTGCTGGCTGAGATCACCTTTGAAAGTTTGCTGTTGTTATTGAGGGCGATGGTTATATCGAGTACTGAAGAGATGTTGTTCTCACCTCCCTTTGCCCAGTTGGAGACCACGCCCTGGGAGAGCAGGTATGAGATGTCTGTCTTGAACTTCCAGAGGTCAGGTTTTATTTTGCTCAGGGCAACTCTCCTCAGTTCCTCCTCCTGTGCCGTTGTGACATTCACCCGGGTGTCTACGTACCTGTCATGCCATGCCTGTTTTCTGAAGAGCACTCCCTCCTCTGCACGGAGTGAGAGAGTATTGCGCATCGGGTTGCCTATCCATATTGTGACTGAATCACCCTGGCCGTCGGGCAGCCAGAACCGCACCAGGTTGTCTGAAAGGCTGTTGAGCCAGACATCGGCTCCTCTTTTCCCTTCGCTGATGAGATGTATCATAGTGGAATCACGCTGCTCGAGGTAACTGATGAGCGAACTGACTGCAGCTTCCAGCGAGTCACTGACATACGGGTTTCTGAGGTATCTGAACGGGAAGTCGGTGTGTGCAAGGGATACTTCCGGGAGGGTGTCGGTGATTACCAGCACAATCGTGTCATTGGTGCGTTGAGGCAGGCGGGCCGGGATGAAATCTTTCATCAGGATGTAGACCGAGTCATTCAGTTTAAGTGTATCATTCTTCATGACAGGTCTTGAGTCAGGTGTCAGTCTTACCTTTTCGACCTTGTTTCCGGTTCTGATGAACATCTCGTCAGTGCGCAGGGCTGCAACGCTGTCAGAAAACGCTGAGTCCGGCTGAATGACGGGAAGGATGATCCTGATCGAGTCAAACAGGTAATAGCTTTCTGCCGGCACCTTTATCCTTTCGAAGGGATAATCAGAAAGGTAACTGATGACCGTATCGGCCGGAGGCCTGGAGGCAAGCCAGAGGAGGTCCCTGATAGCTTCGCGGAGCGGGTCATTACTTCTCTTCCAGATGGCCGGTGAGGAGCTGTAGCGCTCAAGGAGTTTAAGTGACTCATCTCTGTTCAATGTTATATCCTGCGGGCCGTTGATACCCGGTACAGGAGCAGCCTTTATCTGCCTGGGAGCATTTTGTGTCACTGCCAGTGTATCAGCCTGCGGTACACTTACCTGGGGAATCACAGGTGACTCGACGATTTGTGCATTCAGTACCGTGGAGACGGCAAGGCACAGGACAGGCAAAAGAATCTTTATAGTTCCCGGTTTCATCTCAAAACGTTTAACAATTCAGGATTGTACCCCAAACGCAAAATGGTTATATTTGCAAAAATAGCCGAATTCCATGAATTCCCGCTTCAACAGCATCACAAACAGGAAGCTGATCTATCGTAACATCAAGAACAGGGACGCATTCCGGCGTCCGGGGTTGCCTGCTTAATCTCATTTTTCTGCTAATGATTGTTAAATTTTCTTAATACCTTACTTATAAAGGCATTAGAGGGGCGAGCGTAAAGTAATGACCCGGTGGGTCATTATAGCGAAGCAGCCAGATTGCAGGGGAGGGCATCAGTGTAGTTGGCAGCAGGCAGTACCAGTCAGCAGTGTTGTCAATCGTAAATCACAAATTACAAATCGTAAATCGCAAATCGCAAATCCAATGAAATTACCATATTGTGAACCGTATAAGATAAAGACAGTTGAGACTATCCGCCAAAGCACGCGGCAGGAACGGGAGGTGTGGATAAGGAACGCTTCATACAATCTCTTTAACCTGCGTTCAGAGCAGGTATTCATAGATCTCCTTACTGACTCCGGTACCGGCGCCATGAGCGACAAGCAGTGGGGTGGCATTATGACCGGCGATGAGAGTTATGCCGGAGCATCATCATACTACAGGCTGAAAGAGGCAATCCGGGATATCACAGGTTTTGAATACTTCCTCCCCACCCACCAGGGAAGGGCCGCTGAAAATGTACTCTTCTCCGTTCTGATAAAGGAGGGCGACGTGATCCCGGGCAACGCTCACTTCGACACCACCAAGGGCCATATCGAATTCCGCAAGGCAAAAGCGGTTGACTGTACTGTTGCATATGCCAGGGACATAAAGGTGATTGATCCCTTTAAAGGAAATGCTGACCTTGAGAGGCTTGAACAAGTACTGCAGGAGACTCCGAGGGAAAAGGTGGGATGCATAGTGATGACCGTCACCAACAACACTGCCGGAGGACAGCCGGTAAGCATGGCCAATCTGCGTGGAGTGAGGGAACTGGCTGACAGGTACGGGGTTATGGTGGTTATGGACTCCGCCCGCTTTGCCGAGAACGCTTACTTCATCAAGACACGCGAAGAGGGTTATTCAGGTAAAAGCATCAGGGAGATAGTCCGCGAGATGTTCTCATATGCTGACGTCATGACCATGAGTTCAAAGAAGGATGCCATAGTCAACATGGGCGGATTCATTGCCATGAAAGACAATGAACTGTTCAGAAAAGCCACCACCTTCAACATCATGTTCGAAGGCTATATCACCTACGGCGGCATGTCAGGACGCGATATGAACGCGCTGGCACAGGGGCTTCAGGAAGGGACGGAGTTTGATTACCTCCAGGCGCGGATAAGCCAGGTGACAAGGTTGGGAGAAAAGATTCATACGGCCGGGATCCCGGTACAGATACCAATCGGAGGTCATGCTGTATTTATCGATGCAGTCAGGTTCTTTCCTCACATCCCTGCTTCCGAGTTCCCGGCACAGAGGCTGGCAGTGGAGATATACCTGGAAGGTGGCATACGCGGGACGGAGATTGGCACTCTGCTTGCCGACCGTGACCCCGTCACCCGTGAGAACAGGTACCCTGAGCTCGAACTGGTCAGGCTGGCCATACCACGAAGGGTTTATACCGATAACCATATGGACTATGTAGTAGCAACAGTGCAGAATGTCTGGGAGAGAAGGTACCAGGTCAGGAGAGGACTGGCAATAAGGTGGGAAGCGCCAATCATGAGGCATTTCACCGTAGAGCTCGATCTACTCGGCTGAAAGAAAAAAACTATCTTTAACCCTGTAATTAGCGCAATGCGATGATAAGATCTATGACCGGCTATGGCAAAGCCATGCTGGAGACTCCACAAAGGAAGATGACCGTTGAGATAAAGGCCCTCAACAGCAAACAGGCCGATATCAACACCAGGCTTCCGTGGATATGCAAGGAGAAGGATATGGATATCAGGAACATGGCAATCAGAAAGCTTGAGAGAGGCAAGATTGACCTTACCATCAGCTTTGATACCATGGACGGTGAACAGACCCCTGTAATCAACAAAAACAACGTGAAGAGCTACTTCGGCCAGATGAAGGAGATCAGCAGTGAGCTTGGAATAAATGATGATTCCGGACTGCTCGCCATTGTGATGCGTCTGCCGGATACACTCCGTACGGAGAAAGCCGAACTGTCTGACGAGGAGTGGACCAGAATAGCCGGTCTGACTGAAGAAGCCCTTGCCATTGCAGACCTGTACAGGCTGGAAGAGGGCAGGGCGATGGAGAAGGACCTTTTAAAATCGGTCTCAGCCATTCTCTCCTACCTTGATAAACTTTGCACTGTAGAGGGCAACCGCATAACGCGAATGCGTGAGAAGCTGACGGCAACACTGGCAGAGGCTGTGGGATCAGAAAACATTGACAAAAACAGATTCGAGCAGGAGCTTATTTTCTACCTTGAAAAACTCGACATCAATGAGGAAAAGGTTCGCTTACGGAAGCATTGTGATTACTTCCTCGAAACAATGAACGGAGAAGGTAACCACGGAAAGATGCTCAACTTCATCTCGCAGGAGATGGGCCGCGAGATCAATACAATCGGCTCCAAGGCCAACGATGCTGCCATGCAGAAGCTGGTGGTGATGATGAAGGATGAACTGGAGAAGATCAAGGAACTGACCCTCAATATTCTATAGCCGGATGCAACCGACTGACAGCAAAAAGGTACTGATCATTTCCGCTCCTTCCGGAGGCGGTAAATCAACCCTGGTAAGCCATCTTCTGGAGTCAGGTCTTCCCCTGCTCTTTTCGGTTTCCGCTACCAGCAGGAAACCACGCGGTAACGAGACCGATGGCAGAGAGTATTACTTTATCACTGCTGCCGGGTTCAGGAAGAGAATCCGAATGAATGAGTTTATTGAGTGGCAGGAGGTTTATAAGAATCATTATTACGGAACGCTGCGTAAGGAGATTGAGCGCATACGGAATGAAGGAAGGATACCTCTGTTCGACGTTGATGTGATGGGGGGTATAAACCTGAAGAAGATCTTCGGTGATGATGCCCTGTCAATATTCATCATGCCCCCTTCGGTGGAGGAACTGCGCAAGAGGCTTGTGTGTCGCGGGACTGACACTCCGGATCAGATTGCAATGAGGGTGGATAAAGCTGCTTCAGAAATACTGCTGGCCGATCAGTTCGACACGATAGTCATTAATGACAATCTTGAAAAAGCCTGCATTGAAATAGTAAACATTGTGAGAGAATTCATGGACAGGCCATGACTGAGACAGGACTCTTTTTCGGTTCATTCAACCCGGTGCATATAGGTCACATGGCCATTGCCAACTATATCACCGAATTCTCACCACTAGATGAGGTGTGGTTTGTAGTCAGTCCGCACAATCCGCTTAAGGTGAAGGAATCGCTTCTCGGCGAGCGGGACAGGTTCTACATGACTCAGCTGGCAATCGGTGATGATCCCCGGTTCAGGGTTTCGGACATTGAGTTCACCCTGCCCAGACCCTCATACACCATTGACACGCTGGCATATCTTACAGAGAAGTACCCCTCACGGCGGTTCACGCTGATCATGGGTGAGGATAATCTCAATACTCTTCATAAGTGGAAGAATGCTGAGATGCTGGTTAAACATTATCCTATCGTGGTTTATCCCAGGCTCTACCCTGGCCGGCGAAGCAGCAAAAGACTGCTGGAGATACTGGCCATGGCTTCAATACAGGTGATTGATGCACCCGTTATGGAGATTTCAGGCACCTTTATACGCACTGCAATCAGCGAGGGGAAGGATGTGTCGTGGTTCGTTCCCTCCCCTGTATGGAAGTACATCCGGGAGATGCATTTTTATGAGTAGGCAGAAGGTCTTGCGGTCTTGCAGTCTTGCAGTCTTGCGGTCTTGCGGTCTTGCGGTCTTGCAGTCTTGCAGTCTTGCGGTCTTGC
>ENA-UOOK01000014-UOOK01000014.1-fermentation-metagenome-genome-assembly--contig:-NODE-14-length-167886-cov-65.020396_pt1 | contig 167886 bp, 146 predicted proteins | sample MGYA00245777_ERZ724023 | MGnify/ENA primary metagenome ERZ724023 (study PRJEB28704, sample SAMN03018312) | fermentation metagenome | biome: anthropogenic terrestrial biome; feature: soil... | reverse complement strand
CTCCTTCGTCCTCAATTTCAGCGCCTTGCATTTTAACACTTCTGAAACACCTTGAGAGGTTGTTGGTTCAACACTTGTTTTGAGACAACCTCGTTTTTTTTTACTAAACCATTCAACAACATGACTTTTAAAGTTACTAGAAAAAAATTAGTTATAATATCAATCGGCATAATACTTTTATTTTATTTAATAAATAGACTAAATGTAATTATTAACTCCGATTTTGCTGATGCTCAAGTTGTTGGAGAAAAAATACAATGTAACCAAGACTCTACTCACTGTGAAACGATAATAGTCTATATAGGATTTACATATAACAATTCATATTACATTTGCGAAAGTGAAAAAAGTGAAATATATCCAATTGGCGAAGAATTAACAGTCATTATTAAAAATAAAGACCCACACAATGCCTCATCTTTTAGGTTCGCAGGATTTTGGCTAAATAGTTTGCTTTACACTCTATTACCTATAATGGTTATTGCTGCGTTAATTTTAGCTTTTATTAAAGAAAATGCTGTTTTTATAATCAACTTAGGAAAGAATAATAAAAAACATGCAACCCAAAAAAATGATGAATACATAGGTTTAGACAAACTTTAAGACTAGGTCAAAATCCCATAAGCGATATTTTATAATCTATTGATTTATTGGTTAATTCGCAATTCGTATAATAATAAACAAATTTTTTTTGGTTAATATTTTCAAATACCTTATATTTGTTTCAAAATTTATGAGCAATTTAAATAAAAAACGGTTTTTGAAAATTAAAGGGCTGACTACCCAAAGTGACAACAAAACATTATTTTAAAATTCATAGTGGAGCCAGAGCCCACTTAAAAAAACGGGGCGAAATCCGAAAAGCCTTACGAGTAGGAAAATTAAAAATTATTATTATGGTAATTCTTATTATTTTTTATTTAGCAATCTTTGTTTTATTGATTGCTTCATTATGGAAGATTTTTACAAAAGCAAACAAACCTGGTTGGGCATGCTTAATTCCAATCTACAATTACATTGTTATCTCTCATTAAAAAAGAATACGAATTGACAACATAGAGCTGAAAGAATTAGTATCTTGGCGAAAATGAAATTTTAGAATTATAAATGAATACAAAACACGATATAGTAATTGGAGATAGCAGACAAATGGATTTCATTGAAGATGAGTCAGTACAACTTGCTATAACTTCGCCGCCTTATTGGCAATTAAAAGACTATGGCACAGAAAACCAGATTGGATATCACGAAGATTATGAAACTTATATCAACAATCTAAATTTGGTTTGGAAAGAATGTTATAGAGTTCTTGAAAAAGGATGTCGCCTTTGTATAAATATTGGAGACCAATTTGCTCGAGCTGTTTATTACGGTCGTTACAAGGTAATTCCCATTCGGACAGAAATTATTAAGTTTTGTGAAAGTATTGGGTTTGACTATATGGGAGCTATAATTTGGCAAAAACAAACTACGACAAATACAACCGGAGGTGCATCTTTGATGGGAAGTTATCCAAATCCAAGAAATGGAATTATCTCAATTGATTACGAATTTATTTTAATCTTTAAAAAACTCGGACAAGCAAAAAAAGTTTCAAAAGAAATAAAGGCACAATCAAGTATGACCAAAGAAGAATGGAAAGAATTTTTTCAAGGACATTGGAACTTTGGTGGAGCAAGACAAGACGGACATATTGCAATGTTTCCGGAAGAACTGCCACATAGATTAATAAAAATGTTCTCTTTTGTGGGCGATACGGTTTTGGACCCGTTTCTTGGGAGTGGAACAACATCCTTGGTTGCAAAAAAACTGAATAGAAATTCTGTTGGTTATGAAATTAATCCTGAATTCCAGCCCTTCATTGAAAAAAAACTTGGAATTAATGAACCAGAATTAATTCCGTCCGAGATTGATTTTCATTCTCAAAAACTTAAAATAGATTTTGAAGAGGAAATACAGAAACACCCCTATATTTTTAAAGACTTTCATCAATTTGATAAAAAAATAGACCCAAAGAAATTACAATTCGGTTCAAAAATTGACAAAGACAGTAAAGACAGGGAGGATTTCTATCGTGTAAAAGAAATTATTAGTCCTGAATTAATAAGACTGAATAATGACTTGATTGTACGACTTATTGGAGTAAAACAAAGTAAAAACGCGAATGGAGATGCAATAGATTTTTTAAAAGAAAAAACTGAATCTCAACAAATTTTTCTACGATATGATGAACAGAAGCACGATGAAGAAAATAATTTATTAGCCTATGTTTATTTAAAAAATAAAACATTTCTTAATGCTCACTTAATCAAGAACGGATTTGCTTTTGCCGATACCTCTTTAGAGTATAAGAATAAAGAAAAATTCATAAAATTACAACATCAATATGGCAAAGAAGCAAACCAAGAAGTACGCTAAACCTTTCGGTACTAAAGAAAAAGTGTTAAATTATGCAAGTAACACCTATCAATTAACACGCCCCAAAAAAGTAGGTGCAGTTATGGCATTAATCAGAGAATGCCAGCCACAAGCATTAGAAGAATGGGAGGAATATTATTTTGAAAAGGCTTATACTGCTACCAAAGAACCAATAAAAGTAACACAGGAATTATTAGATGAACTTGGAGAAAGACTTTATGCGAAAATTACTGAAGTTGTCATTCCTGAATGGACTAAGGCTTTTGAGGATTTGACTTTAGAAGATTGTAAAGAATATATCTATCAAGTTACCATTGTTAGAACTTATGATGGCTTTTTATTAGAAAAATCGGTAGTTAATGACGGACTTGCAAAATCTTTTCCAGAAGTTGAATTTGAGGAATCGGATGCCGAATTAGACCACGCCGGTGACATTGATTACATCGGGAGAGTAGGAAAATATGCCTTTGGCATTCAAATCAAACCTATAACGGCAAGTGCCAATTTTGGAAACTATAAAGTCACAGACAGAATGGCTGCAAGTTTTCAATCTTTTGAGAAAGAATTTGGTGGTAAGGTCTTTGTGATTTTTTCTACAAGAACAGGAAGTAAAAAGAGTATTGTTAATAAAGAAATTTTAGACGAGATAAAAATAGAAATCGAACGTTTAAAGAAATATAAAAACGAGAGATAACAAGCAGTTTGGCAAGATTTTTCTGCCGCAGGCGCAACACAGAAAAACCTCGCCAAGCTGCCGCCACGTTATGTTGGAAATTATTGGAAAACCATGGTGGTGGTTATTATTGTTCTTTATTCCAATAGTAAATATTGTATTTGGCATATGGGCAACTAACTTATTGTCAAAAAGCTTTGGTAAAACTGAAGGATTTACAGTTGGTTTATTGTTATTTTCTATAATCTTTATACCAATATTAGGCTTAGGTAGTGCACAATACGTTGGTCCTGCAGGTGCAAAACAAGACTAGTACATAAAAATATTTAAGAAAACATGGGGTGAATGTTAATTCACATAAGATTTATTTTTCTTAGCAACTTTTGTTTTTGAGAACAAATAAATCTTTCGAAAAACTCCATGTTTTCTTATTTTATTACAAACTACAAATCGTTAACAAACAACAAAAAACATATCAGAATATGAAAAAAATTAGCATTTTATTATTTGTAGTAATCCTCGGATTATTATTAACATCTTGTGATAAAGATAAGTTAAATATTTCAACACTTAAGGGTAAGGCACAAAAAGGTCCATTCGTTACAGGAACAAATATAACTCTTAACGAATTGAACTCAGACCTTGCACAAAAAGGAAAATCATATACGACTACAATTGTTGCGAATGATGGTAGTTTCAATTTAAACAATATTGAATTAAATTCAAATTTTGCTTTACTTACAGCAAATGGATATTATTTTAGCGAAATTTATGGAGAATTATCTAGTGCTCCACTGTCTTTACAAGCAATTACAGATTTAAGTTCCAATGAATCTGTAAACATAAATGTTTTAACTCATTTGATAAAAGCTAGAATTGAAAATTTAGTTTCTACTGGAATGAGTTTTGAAGATGCCAACACACAAGCTAAATCTGAGTTTTTAGCTTTTTTAGGCATAACAAATACATTTAATGTGGACTTTGAAGAATTAGACATTTCATCAAACGAAGATTATAACGCAGCCCTTTTGTCGTTCTCTGTAATCTTACAAAGATATACTAAGTTTTTAAATCAAAAACCAACTCTAACAGCAGAGTTAACTCAACTTCTTGCAGATATTTCTGCCGACTTTGCTCCAGATGGTATAATTTCTCAAACAAAAATTATCGATACATTACTTCACAATATTTCACAATTACATCTTATTGATATTCGTAGAAATATTGAACAAAGATATTTAGAACTTGGACAAAACCTTGTAATTCCTAATTTTGAAAAATATATTGATGTATTTCAAGAAAAACATTGCAGTAATATTTACACTGACTTTACCTATCCTTTAACTGCTTCTCCCGACCCTACAATAGCTCCAGATTCTGAAACCCAAAATATTTTAGTACCCTCAAACACAACTTTTCAAGCAAATCCATATACTGTAGCTACAATTACTCCATTATATAAAACACTAAAATTAAATTTATTGGTTCAAACGTCAGTATTGGAAGTATAAATACAGGTTGGGAAATAATAGATGAGTATCCAAATGGATTTACAGTAAATTCACAAAGACAAAATGCATTAATGAGTATGTTAATAAATTTGGAATCATCAGGTAGCGCTACAATCGAATATTACGAAGATAATTCAGAAACACCAACGTTCACCAAAAATATTACATGGGAATCAGCAGAATAGATAACTTGTATCTAAAATTCTATTTTCGATATTTTACTGTATTTTTTTGTTTAATATTTTCAAATGCTTTATATTTGTTTCATAAATTAGTATATTAACTGCAATTATATAAACTACCATGAAGCAAAAAACAATAATATTACTAATCTCTTTTTTAATAACATCAATTAGTTTTGCTCAAAAAACATCTGATACCACTGGCTTGTATTTGGAAGTTCCATTATTTGATATTCCTTATCAAATATATGCCACAAAAACAACAGGCAACTTTTTTACTAGTTATGTAAATCCAAGTATGAAGCAATCTTTGGCAATGTCAAATAACTTATATGGTTCTGCACACTGGGGCATAAACAAACTTACTAAAACCAAAAGTGAATTTACAGATATTCTTTTCAGAAACCTTGCTGCTGCGGGCTTTGATTTATTTACATTTTATACTCCTTTGGGAATTGGTTGGCTTCACGAAGAATATCATAGAGCAGTAATGACAAGACGCAAAATAAATAGTTTCAACGATATGAACACTTTTCCTTTTGGACAATCCTTGGTCTATGTTAGAAAAGTAACAGATGAAAATTTGATTATGCTGTCTGATAATTACAATAACGATTTTAGACGACTTATGATAGCTGGAAACGAAGGTCAATTTCATCAAATTCAAACAATGCAAAAAAACAACTTCTATCTAAATCAAGATTTACCTAATATTCCCTTGTATTGGATGAGCACAATGACAAATATTATATATCTAAATCAATCAGGAGATGATATTTTCAATGAAAGAATTGATGAAGCCAATGCAAAAGAAGGAACAGATATAAGTAGTCGAGATTTTACAGGTGCTGACTTTACCACTTGGGTAGATGCATTATTTTTCCCCGACAAACCATATACAGATAGAGGATTGCACCCATCAGGAGTTGGCATAAATCGCTATATTAAGCCATCACAACTTTCAGGTGAAGCAAGAAGTTATTTAAAAAAACAAGGTAATTTGCATTGGTTAAATATATTATCACCTCACTTAGTTGGATTTCCAAAAATTAAACTAAAATCTACTGAAAATGGAAATTATTATGGTAGTTTTGCAGTAAGGCATTTATTAACACCATTTGGTAACGACATAAATCTTGATATTTTTTATCAAACTCCAAAACATAATTTTTTCTTTGCTTTTCATAATTACAACAACCTAAATTCATCATTTTTTGGACTTGAAGGTGCTTTAATTGATAAAAAACTTCTTGACGACAAACTTTTGCTTAGTACTAGAGCTATGATTTGGACACAACCCAAAAATCAATCATTTTTCACAAATATAGCAAGCATTGGAGCTATGTTTAGCATTTGTAGTTCATACGCTATAGGACATTGGCACCCATATATTGCAATAGAAGGAAAAACAAATGGTTGGGTAATGGGAAATGTATTTTTAGAAAAAAATATTAGTTTTAATATGGGAATATCATTAAGAATGCAATAAAAATAAGTCTTATGATAAAAACAAATATAATATATTGGATAGTTTTTTTAATTATTGCCTTTTTTTCATGCAAAACTCATTCGTCAAGCCATACTTCAAACAATAATGAAGGAAATGATAACGAATCAAAAAGAGTTGCTATGATATTGCTCAACATCACTAATTCTGATGGTAAATATTCAACTTCAATTGTAAATTCTAAAATAATTGAAACTACAAAAGATTTTAATGATAAAGAAAATGATACATGGCGTGAGAATGATTTTGTTTGTTTTGTTTTAGACAAAAATGAAAGCATTTTAGACACAATTTTGATATTTCAACCACTGCACCCACGTTTTGAGTACCCCGAAGACGACAATACTATTGGTTCAAAAGTAATTGAGCAAAAAAATAGTTCTGTATTGCTGAAGTTTTCTTATTTATCAACTATGAAATATTTGCGTATAGAAAAAATCGAAGAAGACAATACTTTGAAATTAGTAAACATATTAGAAATTCCGTTAACTCAATAAAAACTAAATTTTAAAAATTATGAAAGCATTTATAAGGATTATACAAATTAGCGTTTTACAATTATTGTTAGTATTATCAACATCAATAAGCGTAAAATCCCAAACATTTGATATTGACACAATATTATACAATGGCGACCCTGATAAATTTATAAATTTTGTTTATATGGGCGATGGCTATAAAGCTGAAGAGCTATCAGCTTATATAGAACACGTAACCACTACAAGTAATTTTTTATTTACTACTCATCCATTTACATATTACAAGAATTATTTCAATGTGTTTGCAATAAAAATTAGTTCTAATGAATCTGGAGCCCAGCATCCAAGAACTGCACCTGATTGTCCGCCAGAATCAGAGCATCCTTCTTTATTCGTATATAACTATTTTGGTTCAAGTTTTGATTATTATGATATTCACCGTTTATTAGTTCCAACAGATTATGAGACAGTGCATTACACTTTGCTTGAAAACTTTCCGCTATACAATAGTGCGTTTATGCTAGTAAACACTCCATATCATGGAGGTTCTGGAGGTTGGATATCTACTTCTTCAATAAATGAATATTCAAATCATATAGTAGTTCATGAAATTGGACATACTTTTGCCAATTTAGCAGATGAATATTGGGCAGGCGACATGTACGCCGCAGAAAAAGCAAATATGACACAAGAAACAAATCCAAATTTAGTAAAATGGAAAAACTGGATTGGATATGAAGGTGTTGGCATTTATCAACATGGAGAATCGGGCGTAGCTGCCAATTGGTACCGACCACACGAGAGCTGTCAAATGCGTTTTTTAGATAGTCCATTTTGCCCTGTCTGTACAGAAGCTATTGTTTTAAGAATTATTGAACTATTTGGCAATCCTATTTTATCTTACTATCCTGACCAATCTAATATTTCTTTAACCGAAGATTCCATACAATTTAATTTAAACATTGTTAAACCTGAGCCAAATACAATAAGAGTTAAATGGATTTTAAATGGAAATCTTTTTACAACAAATATTGATTCTGTAAAAATTTATTCTAATCAATTATTAACAGGGAACAACGTACTTCGTGTTGAAGTTTTAGATACAACTAATTTAATTAGAGCAGACAATCATGAAGCAAATAATACTTTTTCTCTCCAATGGGTAATAAATAAAAACACATCAAACATTATTGTTTCAGATTATGAAAATAATATCAAAGTATATCCAAATCCTGTTTCAGATGATTTAATTATCGAAATAGAAGACAATAATAATATTGTGAACTTTGATATTATTAATTCAATGGGACAAGTTGTTTATACAGGTAATTTGCTCAATAAAACAATTGTAAAGACAAATGATTTTACACCTGGCACATATATTATTGCTTTAGAAAATGGACGAAAATTTGAATTTAGAAAAATTGTAAAAAAATAAAATCCAAAAACTTAAAATTATGAAAAAACATCTTATCATTGTCCTAACATTAGGATTGCTAATTAGTCAAAACATTTTTGCAGATTCTCCTTTGACATCAACAGCTTTTAGCAAGGCTTATAAAGATTCAAAAATTGTACAGCTAGCTTCCCAAGCTGAAGGTAAATTAAACAAAGAATTGATGGATTATTTGATTGATAAAAAAAATCCAATTGAGTTAAAAGTAGCTTTAATAAATGAATTAAGTTGGGATTTTAATGGCAAAAACAATTCAGAACTATTCTCTGAATATTTGAAAAAAAATAAAGTAAAAAACATCAACAAAGCTAGTGCCGACATACTAATTTGCTATGCATATTTAAAAGCACTTGACAATTATTTTGAAGTTGACGAGGCAATTACTTATGCTCAAAAAGCTAAAGCTAAGAATAAGAAAAAAAGCTATACAATAAATATTATTTGCGCACTTATAGAAGCTCAAAAAGCAATGGATTCAAACTGGTGTAATGTTTATACACTAACAAATGACGTTAGAATAGATGAAACTTTAACCAAAGACATGAAAGAAGAAGCTGTAAATATAATATTTGAGTATATGGATATATATAAGGATTATTGCAGTTAAAAGTTGTATATTTGTTACTTAATTTGGGTTTAAATAATATTAAGATGAAAAAGTATTTATTTATAACTTTTATATTATTAAGCTTATGTGGATTTTCACAAAAGAAGCCTCTTTGGTTAGAGGCATCATGGCGTGAAAGCCACTACCCTGCCAATAGTTTTTTAACAGGTTTTTCCCAAGACATAAGAAAAAAAAGAGAACCCATAGCAGAAGCCTCCGAAAGAGTTAAAAACATTGCAACTGGATATGTGGCAAAAAACCTTATATCAAATATACAAACTGTATCGGAAAACTATTCTAAAAGTATTGCACACGGAAATAATGAAAAATTACAAAGCACATTTGAAATGCAAACCAAAGCTGAAACCGATGCAATTATAACTGGCATTAAAGTAGAAAGCTACTATGACAAAAAAAGCAAGCAAGTATATGCTTTTGCTTATGTAAATAAGAAAGAAGTAAGTGGCTACTATAAAACCCAAATAAGTATGCTTATACAACAAGTTGAAGGACATATTTTCACAGCAGACCAATTAAAACAACAAACTGAGAAAATAAAAGCTGAAGCCGAATACAATAAAACAACACCTTTATTTACCAAGATAGAATATGCACAAATTTTGTTATCTGCCCTTGATAAAAATATAGACGAAGAAAGTTCTCAAATACAAAAAAGCATAAATTTACGAAACAAAGTAACGCAAGCCCTTGCAGCCTTAGCTCAAGGACCAAGTTTGTTTATAAATTGTGATGCACAACTTTTTAATATTTCAACCAATATGTTGGAAAATAAACTTAAAGCAGAATTAGCAAAAAACAATTGCATTTTTGTTAGCGATAGTTTACAGGCTGACTGGTTAATTAGCATTGAAGCTCAAGCAGAAAAATACAACGATATTTACGACACCTATTATTCATATGTAAATGCAACAATTACGCTACAAAAAAGGTACAACAATCAAGTAGTTTACAAAAATGAGCTAAAAGAAAAAGGAGGCAGTGCCAGAGATTATAAAGATGCTGCAGAAAAAGCATATATTGAAATTGCAAATAAAATAAGTGAAGAATTAATTAAATATATAGAATAACATGAAAAAGTTAAGTTTTTTAATAATTACCGTAATAATTGCTTTAAGCACTTTTGCACAAGAAAACAGAGTAGCAGTTTTTGACCCAGAGGATCCAAACAATACTGGTTATAAAGATATGGTACGTGAGATTTTGAGTACAGCAATAGCAAAATCTGATAAGTACAAGCCTGTTGAGCGTGTTTTAATTAACAAAGTATTGGAAGAAAACAAATACCAAAAAACAGGTATGGTTAAAGACAGCGAAGTAAGCGAGTTAGGTAAACAAATGGGAGCTAATTTTGTGTGTATTTCAATAATAAGGAAAATTGGCAGCAACTTTTTTATTACTGCTAAATTAGTAAATGTTACTACTGCCATGGTCGAATCGCAAGAACATATTAAAACTGAAAATGGCGTAAATGACCTTTATGAAAAAACAGAAGAATTAGCTAATAAACTTTTATCCATAAAAAGCGAAACTGCTACAAATATAAAATATGCAAACAAATCTGGTTCTAGCTACAAATTACCAACCGTAGAAATTAACTATCAAGTTTATATGGTATTGCCCGAAGATTTGAATGGCAAATACACATGGCAACAAGCAAAAAACGCCTGCGAAAATTTAAACGGTTTTGGATATGACGATTGGTTTTTACCAGAAATTCACGAACTAAAAACATTATACGAGAACAAAGATGCAATAGGCGGATTTAAGCAAAAATGGACTAGTTGTTTTTATTGGAGCAACACTTCTGCAAACGATATGAGTTACAGTCTTGAACCAAGTCACTTTGGCATAGGATTTAGAAAAGGTCTCTTCCAAATTCCAAACCCCTACCCAGATTATAATAGCTTGAATGTGCGTTGTGTGAGAAAGGTGAAGTAGGTTTTGGTGGGTAGAAATAATAAGAATTATAGAATTTTTTTGGGGGATAGTTTGGAATTTGTAAATTTGTTACGGGAATTTCAAGTTTTACATTTTATTTCCACAAAACACTATTACCAAACAAAAAGTTATCAATCATTTTGTTGAAAACTATCCAAATGAATCAACATATAATTAGTATAAAAGTTGTATTTTTGACAAAACCTAAAATTTATAGCAACAGATAAACATGGTTTTGTTGAATTTTAAAACAAAAAAATGAAACACATAAACCAAAAAATAAAAATATGACAAAAACAATATTTCATAACGCCCCCTCACTTATAACTAAAGTTTTTGGTAACAACATTCAGCTTTTGCCAAGTGTAGATGAGTTGTTTGAAATAGAATTGGCTTATTTAGAATTTAATTGTCTTTCCAAAGAACAACTCATAGATCGTTCGGCATTTATAAAGTCTATTGATAATGAATATACAAGGCATTATTTGTTGTATTCAAATTATAACGAGGCAATAAACGAAAATAGGTCTGCACAGACTCAAACATATTTTGAAGCAGGGCAATTTTCGACAGGTTACGCTACTCACGGTCTTTTTCCATATCGCGGAAAATTCCACCCGCAACTGATTAAAGGATTATTAAACATTTTGGGAGTGGAAAAAGGAGAAACAATTTTAGACCCAATGGCGGGCAGCGGAACGACAAATATAGAGGCAGCTTTAATGGGTATAAATTCCGTGGCTTGCGATATTAGTCCGTTTTGCCAATTTATGACAAAAGTCAAATACGAATCTCTGACGATTGATGCTGACTTATTGGAAGACACTCCGTTTGACCATAAAAGTTTATTTGATTTTTTCAAAAAAGGGAATGTTTTACAACGAATTACAGAAATAAAAGACACTAAAAAACAAAAAATATATAATCTTGCCTTTTTAGCATGGTTAGATGCTTTGGGATATTCAAAGCGTGTAGTACGTTCCAATCATGAACAATTGTTTGAAAAAGTTTTACCACGTTATGTAGAAACCGTAAAATCAACTTTGAGAAATCCATATTTTAATCAATGTGAAGTAGGAGCAGTTGAAATTTTACCCGATTCGGAAGCTCTTAACATAGGCTTGCCTGATGAAAGCGTTGATTGCGTAATAACTTCGCCACCATATTCATTTGCAATAGATTATGTAGAAAACGACAAAGACCAATTAGATTTTTTAGGCTATGACACAAAAGAGTTGAAAAACAAGTTGATAGGATTAAGAGGGAAAAATAAAACAGAAAGGCTAAACAACTATTTTGTCGATATGGATAAGGTTTGTGCTGAAATTTCGAGAGTACTAAAAAAAGATAAGTATTTTTGTATGATTATAGGCTCAAATACAAATCAAACAGGAGGAATACGATTAGAGCAAACCATTATTGATTCTGCAAAAAAATACGACTTACCATTAGTAAAATCTATTCTAAAACCCATTAAAGGAATGAGAAATACGATGAAAGACGAATATATATTAATTTTCAAGAAAATATAAAAATGAAAAGCGTTGAAGATAAATTTACGACTGTCATTCAGAAAAACACCTTTTATTTCATAAATCAGAAATTTGAGGAAGATTATGAAGGCTATATTAACTCATTTAAAGAAACCTTGTTGATTGTCAAAAACAGAGTAGAAACAGAAGGACTTAGAAAAGAGATTTTTGAATGGCTACTGAAAGAAAAAGAAAACGGATTGAGAGCTTTATTAGCCTTAACTGGATTTTCAAATGAATATCTAAAACGACTAACCACTATTATACGAATAGTTGATGAGCCTGAACTTAATTCACTTGTATATAAAGATAAGTGGTATAAAGAAAAAAATCCTGACAATATTCACGAATGGTCGGATAGTACAATTTTAAAAAAGATACAATCAAACGAGCACTTTCGTAAAGGCTTAGTAAATCTTTTCTTTGAAGGGGCTTCTATTCCGTTTTTAGCAAATACAATTCCACTTTTTGAATTAAAAAAATTGAGTATATCTAAACTTAATTTTGAAATTCCAGAACTGATAGATACAATTATTCGCTATAAAGAAAAAGGAAGTTATTCTGGAATGAAAGGCAATAATCCTGAAATAGTAATTGCTGAAATACTAGAAAATTTGGGATTGACATACGAAACAGGCGATTTAACAGAATTAATAAGCAATGCACCTGATAACAAACGAACTATGGACTTTATCATTCCGAACAAAAAAATCCACTCATTATTGTTGAAAGCTCTTTTTTAGCAACAACTTCATCAGGACAAGGAGACAAGTCAAAAACTGAAATTTCAATTGATGCTTTAATCAAAGAACACTATCCTGAAGCAATTTTTATAGGTTTTGTTGATGGCATTGGTTGGTATGTTCGCAAGAGCGACTTAAAACGAATGGTAACAGCTTATGAAGATGTTTTCACATTCCACAAAGATGAACTAAAACGATTTGAGAAACTATTAATTAAAACATTTAAAAGTGTTAGATAAATATTTAAATAGAATTATTCAAGGCGACTGTTTAGAGTTGTTTAAAAATATCCCTGACAATTCAGTGGATATGACTTTTGCTGACCCGCCATTTAACTTACAAAAAAAATATACAAGTTATAAAGATAATCTAGAATTTCAAGAATATCTTGATTGGTGTGAGAAATGGATTGCAGAAATGGTGCGAGTTACAAAACCAACAGGTTCTATTTTTTTACATAATATTCCAAAGTGGCTTACATTTTATGCTACTTATCTAAACAAGTTTGCTCATTTTAAGCATTGGATTTCGTGGGATGCTCCTACCGCTCCAATGGGTAAATCATTACAACCAGCTCATTACGGAATTTTATTTTATACAAAAGAAGCTAAAGGGGCAAAAATTTACGAATTACGTTACCCACATAAGCGTGATAGAAAACAAGGATATTTGTTGAAAGATTATGGCGGGAAAAAAGACGGTTTACACCCATTTGGACCTTTAGTTTCAGATGTTTGGACAGATATACACCGTATAAAACACAACTCCAAACGTGACCCGCACCCTTGTCAGTTACCTTTGCATTTATTAGACAGATTAATATTACTTACAACAGACGAAAATGACATTGTGCTTGACCCATTCTCAGGAACAGGCACAACAGCAATTTCGGCAAAACGGCTCGGCAGAAAATATATAGGTTTTGAATTGGATAAAAAATATGCCGAAATTTCGCAACAGAAATTAGAACAAGTAAAACCGAATTTTAAAATCGGGGAAATTTGGGTAAGTTTTTATTTGAAAGATATAGCTACAATCCGAAATAACGATTGGCATGACTTACAACAATATTTTAATATTCCCAATCCTGCTCGTTCAATAGATTTTCAAAAAACTACTTTGAAAAAAGAGGCTGTCTCAAAACAAATTTTGAAACAATGAATTTTTAAGGTGTTTCAGAAGTGTTAAAATGCAAGGCGCTGAAATTGAGGACGAAGGAGCGTACATGAAGCGTTGCACTGAGCAAAGCCGAAGTGTACGTGACTGAGTCCGAATATTGAAAGCAACGAAGCAGTTTGACACTTATGAGACACCGCCAAATGATTTTGAATTTAATACTGAAACAAAAAACGAAGTTACTAATAAACAAACAAAAGAAGAAAGGATACCATTATCTCCTACCAAAGTTCCTGACAAATCAAAGTCCAAAGTTGTGGCTTATGTAGCAACTAAAAGTATCAATAAAACAGAAAATATAGAAGTATAAATAATTAAAACGATAGATAGATAGACAATCAAGCAAGTAGAAATTGCATATTTTAACACCAACTTGCCTTCTATTAATAACGTTCTATCTTTGCAAAAAAACATTATGGGTAAAGTAACAAAAGTAAAAAATTCCCCTCACTCAACCAAATTCACACACTCTCCCCCTACCCCCCAAATCCATAAGCTGCCTTTCTCATATCTGCTACATTTTTGAAAGGTTTTGAGGGTTTTAAGTAGGCTTGTAAAAATTTGTAAATTATAAACCTAATTTCAACTGCTTGTTTTGTGTCTATTCTATCAAAGCCATGTCCACCGTCAGCATCTTGGAAAACCTTGTATTCAAAAACTTTATTATGAGCTTTCAAGGAGTCTATCATTAACAAAACTTCTTCTACATAAACATCGTTATCGTTAGTATTAGTATGAATTAGCAATGGTTTTGAAAGCAAGTGTGCATAAAATGATGGAGACCTTCTCTTGTATTCGTATGGGTTTTCTAAAATAGATTCTCCAATATGATAAGGAGCTGTAAAATACTCTGTATAAGAAGAATCGTGAGAAGCTAATCTGTTTTCCAAATCGCTAACAGGAACGCCTGCAAAAGCACAAGCATATTTATCGGGATACCTTAAAATATTCATTAAAGCAATCATACCACCATGACTCCAACCAACTATGCCAACCCTTGTGCTATCAACAAAGCTATAGTTTTCAATAATATAATCTCTACTTGCTAAAACATCTTCGTTTTCTAAACCTCCATAATCAATATTTTCATAAACCATTTTTCCGTAACCTGTGCTACCCCTATATTCTGGAGCTACAACAACATAACCCTGAGCAAGTAACTCTTTAACAATATGTGTGTGATAAGTTGTAAAATCAGCATGAATACCGCCATGAGGTAAAACTATAAGTGGATAAGATTTCTTTACATTTACATTTTTAGGAATAAAAACATAAGAATAAAACTGTAGCGGATTTTTTGCAAATCTATCATCTTCTGTCTTTGCTCTCCACCTTGCTGGACCAACAATTCTAACTTTATCAACATAAGCAATATCATCAAATAAAATACGCCACATTATATCATCAATACTTTTGAGAATTTTATCATAAACATGTTTATTATCAGCAACTTGTTTTTTCAAAGTTTCTATTTCTTTTAAAAGTAAAGAATCATTATTTTGTGTAAATAAAGAGGAGAAAAAAAATAAACCAAATAAAAATAAAATAACTTTTTTCATAATATTCGTGTAAAAGGTAATACTTAGTATTTTGTAAATTATGTTTTTTCTAAAATCAAAACTTTTTTTGTTTCATCAGAAATTCTAAATCTATTATCTAATCTCAAACCAAGTAGCCATACAATTTTCCCATCAGATTCAAGAATTTTTAAATTTTCCTTTTCAAATAAATTTAATTTTTCATCTTTTAAAAAATCTGATAACTTACGATAATTTTTCATTCCAAAAGGCTTAAACCTATCCCCTTCTTGCCATGTACGTAAACTCAATGGAAAAACTAATTTCTCAAAATCAATATATGCAAAATTACTAATTTTATTTATCTTTAAATCAGGCTGATAATCAACGAGTTTGGCAGAAACTTTAAACTGTTCTAGCAATTTTAATTCATCAAAATTATTTATGAAAACAGTTTCAAATTTTTCAATTTTTGAATTTTTATTTATTATCAAACTATTTCTATCCCTCAAAACTGTAATATTCAAAAATGAACAAGTTTTTCCGCTTTTTGAATCAATTAAATTTACACTTTCACTTGCCAAAGGTTTTGGAATCCCCTCGCCTAACAATAATTCAAATAAAACAGTTTCTGGAGCTACACATTTTTTTAATTCACGTAAATCAATTTCAATATTTTCGCCAATATAATTCAAACATTTTTCTTTACAAGATTTTACATACTCACGCATAATAACCTCTGTATCAGTAAGATATTTTACAGATTTTAAAATATTTGATTTTGCCGAAGTATTAATTTCTTCTAATAGTGGAATTATTTTATGCCTTATTTTATTGCGAGAATATTTTGTACTCTTATTTGTTTCATCAATTTTAAAATCAATAGCATTTTCTTCAGCAAAAGCCTCTATTTCCTCTCTTGACGTAAAAAGCAAAGGTCTAAAAAGTTTGTCTTTCACAAAACTCATTCCTGTAAGTCCTTTTATTCCAGTGCCACGAGCTAAATTTGTAATTATTGTTTCAACTTGGTCGTCTGAATTATGTGCTAAAGCGATGTATTTACAATTATATTGCTTAGCCATTTCGTTAAACCAGTTGTATCGCAAATCGCGTGCAGCCATTTGAATAGACAAGCCTGTTTTTTCTGCATATTTATATGTGTCGAAAGTTTGGCAAAGAAATTTAAACTCAAATTTTGCAGCTAGTTCTCTTACAAAGTTTTCATCATCATCAGAAGCTTTGCCTCTTAATTGAAAATTACAGTGAGCGACAATACAATCAAAACCAAAATCGTCTAAAACATGCAACATAACAGTAGAATCTACTCCACCACTTATTGCACAAAGTAGTTTTGTTCCTGTTTTTATATTTGCTTTATCTATTTGCTCGAATACTTTTTTAAGCATAATTTATATGTTTACGTTTACAAATTTACGCAAATATTCTGAATAATTCGCTCTAGAAATAAATTCTCCACCCAAACTTTCTAAAAGAGGAGTATGCAACTGACAATCAATAATATGAATATTATTTTCCAAACAATAATTTACAAGATGTACAAAAGCAGATTTGCTAGCATCAGTTTGTGTATGAAACATTGATTCTCCAATAAAAACTCCGCCAAGATTCACACCATAAAGTCCACCAACTAAATCGCCATTAAAATAAGTTTCAAAAGACATTCCGTAACCCAATCTATGAAGCATTATATAAACATAAAGCATATTTCTGTCTATCCAAGTTCCTTCTTGACCTTTACGCTTAATTTTTGCACAACTAAAAATTACTTGCTCAAAATTTTTATTTATTGCATATTCAAAGTTTTTATATGATTTCTTCAAGCTTTTTGAAACTTTGGCTTTTTCTGGAAACACAACAAATCGAGGGTCGGGAGCCCACCATAAAAATGGATAAGTATGTTCTTCGTACCAAGGAAAAATGCCAATTGTCAAAGCTTTTAAAACTTGCTCAACCGAAATATCAAAACTATAGCCCAAAAGTCCTTCTTCTGTTGCTTTTTCCACAGAAGGAAAATTCAAATCTTCGATATATTGCAATTTTAACATCACACAAAATTACAAAAACTTAGGATTGTAAAAACAGGTAAGTCAAGAAATTTAACTTTTTATACTGAAAGAAAATTTAAACGATAAAATTAAAACCTCTGCTCACTCGGATTTGTAATCCTAGTATTGGTAATGTTTCACTCGGATTACAAATCCGAGCGAGCGTCAGGGGTATTGTGAGTGATTTATTAATTATCAAATGCTTGTCCGTAGGACAACATGTGATTAACCGTAGGCGGCAGCCTGCGGTAATTAGACCCTCGAAAGCCTTGCCCGTAGGGCAACACAATTCTTTATTATTATGAGTGCTACAATATGAAAACAGTAAGATAAGTCAAAAAATTAGCTTTTCTGAAAGAAAATTTAAACAATAAAATTAAAACTGAAAATTTCTAATATCTTCATTTAATCTTTCATCAAATTTCGTCATTAAGTCTCTTAAATATTTATTATTTGAGCTAAAATAAATATTATTTATTTTTCGTACTGGTAAAACTTTTGGCGATGTTCCTGAAAGAAAAGCAGAATCATAACTTTCAATTTCAGCCAATGGAATATCCTTTTCTACCAACTCTAATCCAAGTGGTTTAGCAACTTCAATAATATATTTTCGGGTTACTCCCAACAAAATATCTTCGGGTTTTGCTGAAATCAGCTTGTTATCTGCAATAAAAAATAAATTAGAACGAGAACCTTCGCTTAAAAAATTGTGTTTATTTACATAAACTACTTCAAAAACGTTTTGTGTTTTTATCAAATCGTCAATATTCTCTCTAAGATTTTGATTCCAAATTTTAAGATTAGGATTTTCGCGTGTATATAAATAAGTTGCTAATCTCACTCCATTTTTATAGTCATAATCACTTGGATAATGGTGAGGAATAATAAAAGCTTTAACTTTATAATCCGTTGAAACTTCGTCAAATACAACTTCTACTTTTATATTTCCGAGTTGAAAGTTATTGGTATCAATTAAGTTTTTTATCTCTAAAATAAAACTGTGATATTCCAATTTTATGTTTCTATTATTATTCAAAATAGAATTACACAAACGTTGATAATGCTCTAAAGCGAATAAAGGTTTAGAGTCAATTATTCGTAAAACCTCATAAGCTATCATAAAATAGAAATAGTTTTAATTAAAATTTCAGTTAATTTTGTTACAGACTTGCTGAAATTATCGAGAACAATTTCTATTGAAACAGGTTCTTCGTCAATTTTCCAGCAATCATAATCTGTAACTATTGCAATAGCGGCATAAGGAATATTTGCCTCATTTGCTAAAGCAGTTTCTGGAGCTGTGCTCATATTTATTAAATCTGCACCCCATTTTTGAAACATAAAAGACTCTGCTCTTGTTGAAAATCGTGGACCTTCAATAGTAATCATAGTACCAGATTTATGTAAATTAACATTGCACAATTCGGCAGCTTTAATAATTGTATTTCTCAAACTTTCTGAAAACGGGTCAGACATTGGGCAATGTTGCATTTCGCCAGGTTTAAACTCGTCATAAAAAGTATTAATTCTATGCTTAGTAAAATCAATAAATTGGTCTAAGACAACAAAATTTCCTGGGTGCATTTCTTCTCTCAAGCTACCGCAAGCAGTTGTTGCAATTATATTTTTACAACCTAAAAGTTTTAACGCTTCAATATTTGCTCGATTATTAACATGACTTGGAGTTATTGTATGCTCGTGTCCATGTCGCGAAAGCAAAGCAACACTTTTATCATTTATTGTTCCTATCGTTATTGGCGAAGAAGGCTTGCCATATTTTGTCTCTATATTTTTTACTTGTGGATTTTTAAAAATATTTGATTTTTCAAAACCAGTTCCACCTATTATTCCTATCATCTTTATCTAAATTTCTTCTACACAATCAATTATTCAATTAACAATTCATAATTATCAATTATTCAATTATCAATTATTCAATTATCAATTATTCAATTAACAATTATTCAATTATCAATTATTCAATTATCAATTATTCAATTATTTTTCTCCATTTTCTCTTTCATCGTTTTAATAATTGCAACTAGCAATTTTAATATTTCATTAATATCCTTTTTTAGATCTAAGAACTCTTTTTCAGTTAAATAATTCGCGTAGTGTAGTAAGTCAATCCAGTAATCGGTCTCATTAGCCTCCTTTAATGCAATAGACAATTTATGCAAAAAATCGGCATCACTTTGTGCGTGTTCTGATTCACGGATATTTGCACCAATTGAAGTTCCTGATCTTAAAAATTGTTTACTTAATACAAATTCTTTTTTATTTTCCATCAAAAATTTATACAGCTTCACAACCTTCAATGCAAAATCATATGATTTATCTCTTACTACATTTTCCTTTTTCATACTACGTAAAATTTCAATTAACTCATTATCAATTATTCAATTATCAATTATCAATTATTCAATTATCAATTATCAATTAGTTAATCATCATCTTCATCATCTACATCATCATCTTCATCATTTTCATTCAAACTATTTAAGACAATACTTTTCAGTATAAGTTTTTTCTTTTCGTTTTTTGGTTTTTCTGCCTTTAGCTCTGGATCATCTATAAGTTTTAAATTATATTTTAACAATTCACAATCTGGAAAGCACTTAACACCTCTATTTGCGACATTTTTAGCACTATCGACAAGTGGTGTTTCTTGATTCATTAAAAAATTAACATAATAGTCAAAAGCGTCTATCATAATAAAATCGGTATTTAGCTCTTCTCTTGCTTTTCTGCTATCAATATTTGCAAAAGTTTCTCTAATTAAAGGATTTCCAGTTGCTGTATCGCCTGTCATTACAGAAAGCACTCCATTTAAGAACTTGAAATTCTCATCTGAATAAACTTTCATAATTTTTCTCAAGTATGAATTTGCTTTAGGAACTCGTTTTATTGACATATAATGGTCTATATAATGAATTCCAGTTATTGCAATTTCTTCTAACATAAAATTATTTTTTGGAAAAATAATTTGTGTTTTTTTATCTTTTCTTTTCGCAACTGTTGAATACTTTAAAGCATAATTATAGGCATTCAAATACTCTGGTACTTTGTTAAGCAAAGTAGAATCTTCTAAACACATTAAAAAAACCTTTGCATACGAAGCTGCCAAATATAAGTTTATTTCTGGATCATTTTTGTATTTTTCCTGCAGTACCATTCTTTCTGCTCTAAAAGCACAATCTTCCCACCTTTCTTCTGCATAAAATTTCTCTAATTTCGTTTGTCGTCCACCTATTACTTGAGCATTCAAAACGCTTACAAACATGACTAACACAAGTATTAAGTTAAATTTTAATATTTTCATAATCTATAAAAATTTGTGGCACAAAATATAAAATCTTTAGTTCATTTCAATACGTATTTACCGAATAATTATAAAAACTTATTAACGGCATTTATAAACAATTCAAATACCATTCCAAAATCAAGAAATGCTTTTCTCTTTATCCTTAGCGAACTAACTGAAAGCAAAAGTTTTTAAAGATTCACTAAAAAACAAAAAATAAATAACCATCAATTATTAATTCTTAATTATCAATTCTTAATTCTAAATTAATTTTCCTATTTTTGTTTTTTAGTTTTATAATAATGTACAGTAAATCAGAGGCGGCAGAAATTCGCAAAAACTTTTGGACAGCTTTCGACACTTACTCTCGAAAACATCTTGGACCAAAACGAAAGTGGATTTTGTATAATACTGGTATTAAAGACTTTGTGATGAAATTTGAAATTAATCGCCAATTTGCTCGCGTAATGATTGCTTTTGAAAATAAAGATGAAAACAAACGTTTTGACAATTTTCTAAAACTAAAAGAATACGAACTTTTGTACATTGACATTTTGGGCGAAGATTGGATATGGGACGAGCATTTTACAAACGATTCTGGAAAAATTGTATGTGCTTTGTACAAACAAATTGACAATGTTAATATTTATAGAAAAAATGATTGGGGCATAATATTTGAGTTTTTTGCCTTAAACATGCTTAAATTAGAACAAACTTTTGAAGAAGTGAAACCTTTTATTGAAGATTATATTAAACAAAATTAAATTATAAATTATGAATAGAAAATTTTCTTTTTTACTGTCAGCACTATTTTTGCTAAGCATTTTCAGTTTTGCACAAAAACAAATAGAAATCGAAGACCTTTATAAAAAAGGTACTTTTAGGCAAAGTTATGTTTATGGAATTGAATCCATGAAAGATGGTGAACATTACACCAACTTGAATATGGCAAGAAATTCTCTTATTAAATATTCTTACAGTACTGGCGAGCAAGTTGAGACAATATTTAAAGCTAAAGATTTTGAATCAGATGTTATAGATTGGATTTTTGATTATCAATTTTCGGCTGACGAGAATAAAATCTTAATTAGTTTTCAGTACGAACCAATTTACCGTCATTCGTATTTAGCAGAATATATAATTTACGATCGCACAAAAAATACTATAACTCGTCTGTCAGAAAATGGGAAACAACAACTAGCATTTTTCTCGCCTGATGGAAATAAAATTGCTTTTGTTAGAGATAACAACATTTTCGTAAAAGATATAAGTCAAGAAAATTCTCAGGAAGTTCAACTAACAACTGACGGAGAAAGAAATAAAATTTTAAATGGAGTTCCAGATTGGGTTTACGAAGAAGAATTTAGCTACAATAAAGCATACGACTGGTCGGCAGATAGCAAAAAAATTGCTTTTCTAAAATCTGATGAGTCTGAAGTTAAAACTTTTACATTTCCAATTTTCGGAAGTTTATATCCTAAAAACTATGAATTCAAATATCCAAAAGCTGGCGAAGACAACTCAAAAATTAGCTTGCACATAGTTGATATAGAAACAAAACAAATTATTGATGCTGATATGGGTAATTTAGACGACATGTATATTCCACGTTTAATGTTTACTCAAAATCCAGAAGTTTTAGCAGCGGTAAAAATGAACAGACTTCAAAATAAATATGAACTTTTTTCAATAGATGCTAATACTGGTAAATCAAAAATAATTTTAACACTTACAGACCCAAAATACATTGAAATAAACGACGATTTAAAATTCTTAAACGATAAAAAGCATTTTGTTTATTCTCACGAATCAGATGGTTTCCGCCATTTATACTTATATGATTTGAATGGAAAACTTGTAAAACAACTTACAAGCGGGAATTGGGAAGTTACAGAATTTTATGGAATAGATGAAGCAAATAGCAAAGCGTATTTCCAAGCTGCAAAAGTTTCGCCACTAAACCGCGAAATTTATTCTGTAAACTTAGAAGGAAGCAATTTAACAATGTTATCAAAACAAGTAGGAACAAATTCTGCAAGTTTTAGCAAGACTTTTAAATACTTTATAAATGACTGGAGCGATGCAAACACGCCAAATCAAACTTGCTTATACAATAATAACGGCGAACTAATTAGAGAATTAGAAGTCAACAAATCACTATCAAAAAAGATAAGTGAAGAATACAAATTTGCTAAGAAAGAATTTTTTACTTTTAATTTAGAAGACGGTACAGAACTCAACGGCTGGATGATAAAGCCTAACAAAATGAAAAAGAAAAATCCAGTTTTCATGTATGTTTATGGCGGTCCAGGCTCGCAAACTGTAACTAATTCGTGGGATAGAGATATGGCATGGTGGCAACTTTTAGCTCAAAATGGATATATTATTGTTTCGGTTGACAACAGAGGTACTGGTGCAAGAGGAAAAGATTTTAGACAAATCACATACAAAGAACTTGGAAAATATGAAGTTCTTGACCAAATTGAAGCTGCAAAATATTTAGGAAGTTTAAAATTTGTTGACCCAAGTAGAATAGGAATTTTTGGCTGGTCCTATGGTGGATATATGTCAACCTTATGTGTAACAATAGGTGCAAAATGGTTTAAATTAGCTATAGCTGTTGCTCCTGTTACAAACTGGAGATATTACGATTCTGTTTATACAGAAAGATATAATGGTTTGCCTAAAGACAATGCTGATGGATATGATAAAAATTCGCCTATTAACCACGTTAAAGATTTAACAGGAAAATATCTTCTAATCCATGGAACTGCTGACGATAATGTACATTTTCAAAATGCTGTTGATTTAGTTTCAAAACTTGTGGACGCTGACGTTGATTTTGAAACAATGTATTATCCAAATAAAGACCACGGAATTTATGGTGGAAATACACGTAATCATTTATATAGAAAGATGACTACATATATTCTTGAAAATTTATAAACAAATTGGCGGTGTCTCATAAGTATCAAACTGCTGCGTTGCTTTCGATATTCAAACTCAGTCACGTACGTTTTGTACGCTCCTTCGTTTTCAATCTCAGATGCCTTGCATTTTAACACTTATGAAACACCTTGAAAATTTACAATACTTAACTGCCAATTAGAAAGACTAGTTGGTATAAAACCCGGAAAAGGATTACGGGAATATGAAATCCTTAACTTACGGTTTACATTAGCCTCCTTTTGCGGAGGCTTTTTTATGTGGTGTTATAGGATATTACAAAACTTATATTATACGTAATTTACATAATAAAGTTTCACTTTTTGCCCACTAATTTGAATATGTCATACAAATAAAATTATTACGCATTTTTGTTAAATTTTATTTATTTTTTCTTGGTTATTTCAAAATATATTTGTATAATTGCATATAATGTTTTGATATATTTTTGTGATGAGTTTTTTTGTAAAATACTATAATAATTTTCGGTTTAACAAACTTGCTAAATTTTCGTATTTAATTTTGTATTTAATAAAGCATCCACACACACACACACACACACACACACAGAAATACTGCATTACAACTATATTTTACTTATTTCAATTTGGAAACTTTGTAAAAACGACTTTGAGCATTTGCCCTCGTGTAAAGGTTTTTTACGATTTGAAAAATCTAAGCGAGGGTATAAATAAAGCCGAGTATGGTCGGAATATGCCGAAAGAGACCAAAAGCCGAAGTAGGTAAAATTTTAAATAATAAAAATTATGAAAACACTTATTCAAAAAATCAAGTCAAACTTGAGTTTTATTTTTGCAAGTATTTTTTTAGTACATTGCTATGGTTTTGCTTTTTCACAAGCTAATAATTTATACTTAGACGAAAGCTTTGGAGAGCAAGGCAAAGTGGTCTTACCTGATGATATTCAGCATCTTAAAGAAATAGAATTTGACGAACAAGGTAATATTTTAGCTGCAGGATTTTCTACAAATAATTCTAATAAACATTTGAAAATTTTAAAAATTTCTGAAAATGGCATTATAGACGAAAATTTTGCTGACAATGGTTATGTAGAAATTGAAGTTGACCCTTCTTGTGAAATTCGTCATCTCTACATAAAACCCGATAACACAATGTTTTTAGTTACAAGCAATATAATTGATTCAATAATTAAAATTAAGTCATATTCTTTTAGTCAAAATGGAAATTTAGAGCAAGAAATAGACTGCATTCCTAGCTTTGAATTTGGTCTCGATACTTTTAATTTGAATGCTGCTTGTTTTAGAAACGAACATTTTCTTATTCCTGATAAAAACTATGTGTATAAGCTAAAATACTCAGGAGAAAGTTTTGCAAATTTTGGCGAAAATGGAAGAGCTAATGTTAGAGATAATTATGAACTATATATATATAAAGTATTAGAACAAGATTATACCAATTATATTGCTGTAGCTGGTATTATGAAATTACCTATGGATAATTATAATACTTTTGTAAGAAACTTTTTTGATAATGGGACATCAATGACAGATTATCCAACAACTTTTGCTATATATTCTCAAGGACTTATTGATGACTTAGGAAGATATGAAAAAGTTACTACTATGTTTAATATACCTGAGCATAAATTCGTTGTTGTTGGTGGTCCAAGTTTAATGGGCAATGTTTATAATACAGTTATGTTAAAGTTTTATGGACACCTTATGATGAATGTATATAATGGGATTGCTGAATTTCGTAATTTTGTTGCTTTAGATTTACCTGTAGCATTTTATGAAAACACTTTTTTTATTGGTGGTAAAAATGGAGAAATTGCAAATTTTGATTTTAACTTAATACTTAACGAAGGCTTTGCCAACGATGGAGTTTTTACTTTACCTGCCGATATTCGCTATCTTGATATAAAACTTCAAGGAACAGACAAACTTCTGTTAGCTGGTTATGACAACACATCTGGAACAGATAAGGCTGTGTTAGCTCGTTTTGGAATTAGTACAAATTCATCAGCAAATATACAAAGTGTTTCAAGTTCGATATCAATATATCCAAACCCATCAAATGGTATCTTCCAAATTGAAAGTCAAGTATTCTCTGTAGAGGTTTTTGATAATTTAGGTAGAGTAATCCTAAATCAAAATAATACAAATACAATAAACTTACAACAATTTGGTTCAGGCGTATATTATGCTAAAATACTAACTACAGCTAATGCTACAACTAATACAGTGAAATTAGTTGTGTATTAGTATATTATTTTAAATTAATATTTAACACTTAACAAAAAAACCTGTAGAATATAATTCTGCAGGTTTTTTTTTATTAATTCAAAACTAAATTATTCAATTATCAATTATTTCTTATCTTTGTAGTAATAAAATTCTTAAAAAAAAATGAAAATATTACTTATATACGCAAATTACAAAGAGCAGAGTTTTACTTCTGCTGTAAGGGATACTATTGCATATACTTTTCATCAAAAAGGACACGAAGTAGTTATTCGCGATCTTTACGAAATAAAATTTAATCCTGTTCTAAGCAAAAAGGATTTAGAATCTATTGAAAAAGAAATTTTTCCTGTTGACATAATGGACGAGCAAAAATTTATTCAATGGGCAGATTTTATTTGTTTTGCATATCCAATTTGGTGGTCGGGAATGCCTGCTATTTTAAAAGGATATATAGAAAGAGTATTTGTTCAAGGATACGGTTTTGATTTTGTTGACGGAGAAATTATTCCAAAATTAAAAAACAAAAGAATAGCTATTTTCAATACTACAGGGCTTAACAATATTTACAAAGACCAAGCCTCACTTGATGCACTAAACAAAATGACCGAAGAATGTATTTTAGGATTTAGTGGTATGAAAACTGTAGTACACAAATACTTTAAATCAGTTAGAAAAGCTAGCAGTAAAGAAAAAATAAAAAGTTTAGAAGAAGTTAAAAACGCTGCTGAAGAACTTTTAGAAATGCTGTAGAGAAATCGAATAAACATCAACTTGTTGATAAATTTTATTAAAAAAACATATTTATACTTTCAAAATTACGAAATTTGAAAACGACATTTAGTTTTATTTTATGGACACAAAAAACATAAAAGAAAAAAATAATTTTTTACTTAAAACATTAAATTTTATTATCAAGCACAAGTATGTTGTTACCTTGGTTTTTTTTGCTTTATGGGTAACATGTTTTGATACATATAATTTGATAGATAGATTTAAAAAGTTAAGAAAACTAAATGCTCTAAAAAAAGAAATAAAATATTACGAAGACGAAATTAGCTTATACACACGACAATACGAAGAATTATTTTCAAATAAAGATAATTTAGAAAAATTTGCAAGAGAAGAATATCAAATGTTAGAAGAAGACGAAGATTTATTTATAATAATAGATGATTAGTTTCTTTAATTAAATTCTGGATTTTTAGGAAATTTTTTCCAGATTTCATACTTTTTATCAACAAAGTCTAATGCTCGCTCCCATTGATTTTTGAAATCGCTAAAAACAAACTCGCGTGTTGTTTCGGAAACTAACCAATAATTAAAATTAATTTCATCGTGTAATTGTTCGGGTGCCCAGCCAGAATTTCCAATAAAAAACCTTGCATTAGAATTATTTATAATTCCTAAATTTACTAAAGTCTTTATTGTATCAAAATTACCGCTCAAATAAATACCATCATTTATATGGATTGAGTCGGGCAGATAATCAATAGTATGAATACAAAACAAAACATCTTTTTCGACTGGTCCACCAATAAACACGGGCAAATTTTCTATTTCTACACCGTCTATTAGTTCGTGTAGATTTCTGTTTGAAGGATTATTTAAAATAAACCCAAACGCAGATTTGTTTTCCATTCCTGCAATTAAAATTACTGAACGTGAAAAAATATCATCTGACAATAATGGCTCTGAAATAAGTAGCCTTCCAGTAGCCGGCTCTAAATCATTAGAAATAATATTAAATATGTCTAAATTTTTTAACATTTAACAAAGTTAATAAAAATTTTGATACGCGAAGAAATAAAGTTAATTTATTTTATTGCTTTTTATATGTTTTTTAATGGAGAATAACTGAATAAGGAGACTATAAATCTAATAATTGAAAAAAAACTATAAATAATTCAATTATTTTTCTTTTCTTTGCACCAGAAATCAAATTCAATTTTGATTTTTTCTCTTTTTCATGGTTGATTGGGGTTAGTAATAGAGCCGAAATTCCAAATTTCGGCTCTTACTTTTTCTAGACAACTGTATTTCATACAGATTTAAGTAATTTTAATTATTACAAATAAATACAAAATTATTACATTTTTAATTTGCTTAAAACATGTAAAAGTATTAACTTAGCCAAAAATATTAAATATTACAATTTTAAAAATTATAAAAAAATGGCTACAAGTTATAAAGAATTAGGCTTAGTGAATACTAAGGAAATGTTTGAGAAAGCGACTAAAGGCGGATATGCAATTCCTGCTTTTAATTTTAACAATATGGAACAAATGCAAGCTATAGTTGCAGCTTGTGCTGAAACACGCTCACCTGTTATACTTCAAGTTTCGAGTGGTGCAAGAAAATATGCAAATCAAACTTTGCTTAGATACATGGCTCAAGGAGCAGTTGAATACGCTAAAGAACTTGGTTGGGAAAACCCACAAATTGCATTACACTTAGACCATGGCGATACTTTTGAACTTTGTAAAAGCTGTATTGAAATGGGATTTTCGTCTGTAATGATTGATGGTTCTCATTTACAATATGAAGAAAATATTGCTTTAACAAGAAAAGTAGTTGAATATGCTCACAAATTTGACGTAAGTGTTGAAGGCGAACTTGGCGTATTGGCTGGCGTAGAAGATGACGTTTCGGCAGAACACAGCACCTATACAAAACCTGAAGAAGTTGTTGATTTTGTTAGCAGAACTGGAGTTGATTCTTTAGCAATATCTATAGGAACTTCGCACGGAGCAAATAAATTCACTCCCGAACAATGCACAAGAGATGCAAATGGTAAATTAGTGCCTCCACCTTTACGTTTTGACATTTTGAAAGAAATTGAAAAACAAATTCCAGGATTTCCAATTGTTTTGCATGGCTCTTCATCTGTTCCAGAAGAATATGTGAAAACTATCAACGAAAATGGTGGTCGTTTAAAAGATGCAATAGGCATTCCAGAAGACCAATTAAGAGAAGCAGCCAAATCATCTGTTTGCAAAATCAATATTGACTCTGACGGAAGATTGGCGATGACAGCAACTATCAGGAAATTCTTCAACGACAGTCCTGATAAATTTGACCCACGTCAATACTTAGGTCCTGCTCGCGAAGAATTGAAAAAATTATATATACACAAAATTAAAAATGTATTGGGTAGTTTTCAAAAAGCATAAAACACAAAGGCGGTGTCTCATAAGTGTCAAACTGCTTCGTTGCTTTCAATATTCGGACTCAGTCACGTACACTTCGGCTTTGCTCAGTGCAACGCTTCATGTACGCTCCTTCGTCCTCAATTTCAGCGCCTTGCATTTTAACACTTCTGAAACACCTTGAAAATTCATTGTTTTAAAATTTGTTTTGAGACAGCCTCTTTTTAAATATAATTATAATATGTATTTATTTGCAGATAGCGGTTCCACAAAAACTCATTGGGTAATAACGGACTTTGAATACAATATTTTAACTGAATTTAAAACTATTGGTTTAAACCCATATTTTACAAGTGAACAAAAATTGTTAGCTACACTAACAGAAGCATTTCCCCAAAAATTAGACCCTTTAAAAATAGAAAAATTATATTTTTATGGTTCTGGTTGCTCTATTGAAGAAAATTACTACCACTTTCGTCAAGCTTTTTTAGATTTTTTCTTTAATGCAGAAATCAATATTTTTTCTGATATGCTTGGAGCTGCAAGAGCATCATTAAAAACAGATGAAGGAATTTGTGCTATTTTAGGAACTGGCGTAAATTCTTGCTTTTACAACGGACAAGCTATTAAGCAAAATGCAATTTCACTTGGATATATTCTTGGCGATGAAGGAAGTGGAGCATATATTGGAAAATTATTTGCAAAATTTTACTTAGAAAAAAGATTAGACCCAGAATTAAGCGATAAATTTTATCTCGAAACTGGCGAAAATAAAGCAAGTATATTAAATGCTGTTTACAAAAATCCTAATCCAAACAAATATTTAGCAAATTTTTGCCATTTTATTTACAAAAACATAGAACACAAGCAATTAACAGAACTTGTAGAATTTTCGTTTAACAAATTTTTTAAAAATTATATTGTAATTTTCAATGACTATGAAAATAAAAAACTAAGCCTAACAGGTTCACTTGCAAATGCTTTTAAAGATATTTTAATAAAAATAGCTACAAATTTAGGAATTCAACAACCTATATTTATTGATAATCCTATCTACGGAATTATAGAATATCACAGAATTACAAACGAATAAAATTTTATTATAGCACTAAAACTCCTGATTTAAGGCTTTTAGGAATCAAAAAAATCAAAATAAGTTTATAATTGTTTTGTCACAATTTTTGCGTTTAACTTCAAAAATTTCGCCAAAACATAACACAAATTTTATCAAATTTTATTTTCACACCCAATTGTTAATTACTTTATCGTATTTTATTGTAAAAAAGTGTCAAACTTTGTATGAAAATTAAATTATTTATCTATTTTTGCATTTAAATTAATAGGTAAAAAAATTTGTTTTTAGACAACGAACATATAATTTTTACGTCTTTATTTTTAGAAATTTATAATATTTTTTAACATGAAGAAAATTTTATTCCTAAGCATTCTGTTTTTTAGCTGTTTTGTGATTCAAGTACAATCTCAAGTAACAGTTACTATTGGCACTGGTACAGAAGAAGGCAAATATAACCCAATTTATACATTTTATGGTTATAATTATACGCAACAAATCTACACTTCTGCAGAACTTAATACTGCTGGAGCTGTTGCAGGTATGCAAATAAATGCTATTCGTTTTTATTGGACAGGAGCAGGCAGTTTAAACAACTGTAATGTTTGGACTGTATATATGGGCGAAACTACTCAATCAAGTTTTACCTCTAATACAAGCTGGGTGCCCTATGCCTCTCTAACAGAAGTTTATACAGGCACTGTTACCTTACCTGCAAATGCTGGTTGGTTTACTATTACCCTTACAAATCCTGTTACTTGGAATGGTGGTAACATAGTTGTAGCCATAGATGAAAATGTTCCTGGCTATGGACCATCAACCACTAGATGGCAGGCTACAATTACTGCGAATAACACAGCAATATACTATTATGCAGATGGGACAAATCCTGATCCTGCTTCGCCACCTTCTGCCGATGGTACTACAACAACTCGTCCAAATATACAATTTGAAATGGCAAGTCTTATACCTTGCGCTGGAGACCCAGATCCTGGCACAGCTACAATTAGCTCTGACACAGGTTGCCCAGGAGCAACAATTACATTAAGCTCTACAGATGCTACTGTTGGTTCTGGCATTACTTATATTTGGCAAAGCTCTCCAAATCCAGATGGACCTTGGACAGATGTTCCAAATGGATCAAATCTAACTTGTGCTACTAATACTAATTCAATCACATATTATAGATTAAGAATACATTGTGCAAACTCAGGATTATGGGGAACTTCCAATGTTGTATCTTATACACCAGAAGGTGAAGTTTGCTTATGTGGAGAATATCCTGCAGTTTACGCAAGTTCAACTTCTGACGAAGATATTTCAAATATTACTGTTGGTGGATGGTCTAATGATTCTGATTGTTCGACAACAGCACCCGGACCAGGCTCTATAAACAAAAGATACGCTAATTATACCGGCACTAGTGTTGGCGGACCTGTTGTAATGCAAGGAGAAACTGTTAACTTTAGCTTAACTCAAACAAGTTGTGGTTCAGGCTCATATGGGAACGGCTTTCAATTATATATTGATTGGAACATGGATGGAGATTTCTTAGATGCTGGAGAGCAAGTTTATAACCAACCTACATCTGCAAGTGGAAATCATACAAAAACAGGAACATTTACAGTACCAACAACAGCAACACCAGGAACAACAAGAATGCGTGCTGTTGTAGTAGAAACTACTTTCCCAACAAGCACAAACTATGCTCATGCAGCATACTCTTGGGGTGAAACTGAAGATTATTGTATTACTATTATTGCAGCTGTTGATTGTAATGACATGCCTGTAGCTGGCACAGCTACTCCTGCTTCACAAGTAGTACCTAGCGGAGGTAGTGCTACAATAACTTTATCTGGCTCTACTATTGCTGCAGGCTTATCATATCAATGGCAAAGAGCTACTTCACCTACAGGTCCTTTTACAGATATTGCTGGAGCAACATTACCAAGCTATAATACAGGAGCTCTAACAACTTCATACTACTACCGTTGCATTGTTACTTGTGTTGCCACAGGAGATGCTGCGACTTCAACCGACGCTTTTGTTGAAGTAATACAATCATATAATATGTCTAACACAACAATAACAACTTGTAATGCATTATTTTATGATTCAGGAGGTCCTACAGGAAACTACTCATCTAGTCAAAATCTTACACTTACAATAATGCCAGAAGTTGTAGGAGGAAATGTAATTGTTACTTTTAACAGTTTCTCCTTAGAAAATAATTATGATAAATTATTCATTTATAATGGTAATTCTATTACTGCTCCACTAATTGGTCAATATACAGGAAGCACGTCACCTGGAACAGTTACATCTACAGCCGCAGATGGATCTCTAACTTTTAGATTTACCTCTGATGGTAGTGTACAATATGCTGGATGGGAAGCTGTAATATCATGTTCCGACCCTTGTAATTATGTTTACGAAACTCCTACTTTTGACCAAGTTGGTCCTTTCTGTTCAGGTTGGACTATTCCAGACCTACCAACGACTTCTAACAATGGATATGAAGGAACTTGGGCTCCTGCAATTGATAATACTGCTACTACAACATATACTTTTACACCTAACGAAGGAGAATGTGCTACTCCAACCACAATGACTATTGTTGTAAATCCAAATAATCCTGCTAGTTTTACTCAATATCCTTCATATTGTAGAGGAACTGCTATTCCAGAATTACCAACGATTTCTAACGATGGCATTGAAGGCACTTGGTCTCCTGCTATTAATAACTGGAATACAACTGAATATACCTTTGTTACTAATGACGGAACTTGTGCTTGGACTACTATGGAAATCGAAATTGACACAGTCCCTGCTGAAATTATTAATAATTCAGGAAGCAACGAACTAACCTGTGATTTAACTGCTATTTATTTAACTGCACAAGGAGGTGTTAGTTACTCATGGGATGGAGTTTATTTTAATACTTTCCAAGGCAAGACTATTACAGACCCTGGAACTTATACTGTAATTGTGCGAGATGCTAATAGCTGTACAGGCGAAGCAAGTATTGAAATTACTCAAAATCTCAATCCTCCTGTTGCAACTATCACAAATAATACTGGTTCAGACTATCTTAATTGTCATATAAATGAAATTAGTTTAACTGCATCAGGTGGAACTAGTTATGCTTGGAGTGGTGGTGCTACACCAAATTCAGCCACAAATACTTTTAATACTGAAGGCACTTATTATGTTACTGTTACTGCTGATAACGGATGTGACACGATCATATATTACATGATAACAGATGAAACAATTTTAGATATAACAGAAAACATCACAAGTCCTTCTTGCTTTGGCATGACAGGAAGTGCTGAAATAATTATTAATTCTGGTGGTCAAGCTCCATTCATAATTGAATGGACAGATGGTGTTACTACATTTTCTCGTACCAATATTCCTACAAATACTCCATTCGGATATATTATTACTGACGCTGATAACTGCTCAACTATAAGATCGCTAACCATTACCACACCAGAACAAATACAAGTAAACTTTGTTAGTGATAGTGTCAGTTGCTATGGTGGTCATGACGGTTCCCTAGATATTTCAAACTCCACTGGAGGTGTTCCTCCATATTCTTACCAATGGTCTGTTGCTGGTGGAACTGGAAGTCAAATAACAGGTCTAGCTGCTGGTACATATTTTGTTACAATTTCAGACGCTAAAAACTGTACTGCATCAGGAAGTCATTCTGTAGGTCAGCCAGAACAAATATCAATTGACATGCAAATTACTGATGCTATTTGTGGACAAACAGGTGGAGCTATAAATGCTGAAGCTACTGGTGGTGTTGGTGGTTTTACATATGAATGGTCAACTAGTAGCATATCTAACAATATCACAGGACTAACTCCAAACATGTACACACTAACAGTTACAGATGCTAACAATTGCACCCAAACAGCTAGTGCAACTGTCGATAAAACTGGAGATATTATTGCTAACATAACAGTTGTTCAACCTATTTTGTGCGGAGGAAATCCAGATGCAATTTTACAAGGTAGTTCTGCTAACGGAGCAATGCCATTGACTTTTAATTGGAGCAATAGCGCTACAAGCGAAATTATTAATAACTTAGCTGTAGGTACATACATGCTTACAGTTACTGATGCTTGGGGTTGTACTGGAAGTACAGAAGAAACACTTGAAGCTGCAATAGATGTAAGTATAAATTCTAATGTATCTCATGTGAAATGTTATGGTAACAATGATGGTAAAATTAATATTGGCATCTTAAGTGGTGAACCTCCATTCACTATTGCATGGTCAAATGATTCTACAGAATTGAATCAAAGTTCTTTACCTGCTGGTCTATATTCTGTTACAATTACTGATAATAGAGACTGTGCGATTACAGAAAATTTTGAAATCATTGAGCCACCAGTTCTTGAATTAGCTTTCACAAAAAAAGACGTTAGTTGTTACAGTGATTTAAACGGCACTATAACTATGAATGTTACAGGAGGAACAGAACCTTACACTTATTCTATAACAACTCCAAGAAATCAAGTCGTAACAAATACAGCTTCAGCAAATAACTTATCAATTGGAAAATATATAATGAAAGTTGTTGATAATAACGGTTGTACTGACATTAAAGAAACTAACATTTATCAACCAGCCAAACTAAGTGCTAAAGTTAATGTTACAAATCCAAGTTGTATGGGGAATGATGATGGCTCAATTATAGTTACTCCATTAGGTGGAACATCACCATATAGATACACATACGATAACTTTGATTTAGATACTAATATTATTGTCAATGCAAAAGAAGGTAGATATAGCATTGAAGTTGAAGACGCTAATTCTTGTAAACTTATTTTAAGCGATATATATGTTGGAGATGGGCTATTGCCTTGTCTAAAAATTCCAAATGCTTTCACTCCAAATGGTGATGGTATTAACGAAACTTGGATAATTGAAAATATTGATCTCTACCCAGATGCTCAAATTTTTGTATATACCCGTTGGGGAGAACAAATATATTATGGAACCCCAAAATCAGATCCTTGGAATGGAACTTATAATGGTAAAAAAATGCCTACAGGAGCATACTTGTACATTGTAGAAACAAGAAATAACGATGCTGGCGTATATAAAGGCACTGTAACTATAGTGTACTAAAAAATACTAGGAAATAAAAAAGCCAACTAATAGATAATAAATTAGTTGGCTTTTTTTTAATTCCTCAATGTTTTATTCTATTTCTTTTTGCTTAGTTTTTCCTTCAACAACTATTACTATTTCACCTTTTATAGTTTTTTCTGAAAAATGCGTAATTAATTCTTTCAAATTTCCTCTAACATTTTCTTCATGTAATTTTGAAATTTCACGCGAGACAGAAGCTCTACGATTTTCGCCAAAAAACTCAACGAACAATTCCAAAGTCTTTATCAATCTATAAGGAGATTCATAAAAAACCATGGTTCTCTCCTCCTCTACCAAGCTCTGCATTTTTTTATTTCTACCTTTTTTCTGAGGTAAAAAACCTTCAAAGCAAAATCTATCATTGGGTAAACCAGAATTTACTAAAGCTGGCACAAAAGCAGTTGCTCCCGGAAGACATTCAACATCAATTTCATTTTCCAAACAAGCTTTAACAAGCAAATATCCAGGGTCTGAAATACCAGGAGTTCCAGCATCTGAAATTAAAGCAACTGAATTGCTTGTCAAAATTCGTTCTACTACATTATCTAAAATTTTATGTTCATTAAACTTATGAAAACTATACATTTTTGTATTTATTTCAAAGTGTTTTAACAAAAACCCCGAAGTGCGTGTATCTTCAGCCAAAATAAAATCAACTTCTTTTAAAATTCTTATGGCTCTAAAAGTCATATCTTCTAAATTACCTATAGGTGTAGGAACAACAAAAAGTTTACTCATAATTCTCTACAAATTTTGTTATTAAATCAAAAAGTTGATAATATCCACCAAAAGTTAATGTTTCTAATTTATCTTTAGGATGATGATAATAAGTTTTTCCACCCATAGTATAAATAAAAAGAGACCTCACTCCCATTTCGTGAAAAGGATAATGATCACTATTTGCTGAAATATCACGTGATTTCATTATTTCAAAAAAATTATTTTCAGAATTTAACTTTTGAAATAAATTCCATTCTTTTTCATATTTTTCGTTTGCTGCATTCACTATAGTTATTCCCTCATCACCAGTTCCTGCTAAATCAATATTTAGTAAAACTTTAATTTTTTCTAATTCAAAAATTGGATTTAATACATAATACAACGAACCTAACAAGCCAGCTTCCTCGCCAAAGAAAAACATAAAAGCTATGGAATATTTTGGTTTATTCTTAGAATAATAATCTGCCAAATCCAATAACAAAGCTACCCCACTTGCATTATCTTGAGCTCCGGGCATATAAACTTTTTTACCCATTTTACCCAAATGGTCGTAATGTGCAGTAAAAACAACAAAATCATCTGTTTCGCCAGGAATATAAGCAATTACATTTTTTGCTTTAAAATTAGGATTTAGTGCAGGTTTAACATCAATAAAAATAGTTTTGGAATTTGGGTCAAAAAATTCTCTTTTGATTTTCACAAGCGGATATGATTGCTGCCTTCTACTAACAGACCACATTAATTCTTCTGGAATTAATTCTACTATCCCAGCAAAAAAAGAATTGCCCATTACAAAATTTGAAATATAAAATTTCTTAATATCTATATTTTCTGTTTGAGCATAGTCAATTACAAAAACAGATGATTTTAATGCAATATTTTTACCTATATGTTTAATAATTCCAATAGTATCATTTAATAATACCGAATCTGGCTTCCACAACTCATATTCTTGCTTAACTTTTGGACTAGCAGGACCAATCAAATAATCAACTCCAGGAATCAATTGTTTATTATCGATTTTTACAAGTAATTTTCCTGGAAAAGTATTTACAGGATAAGAAAATTCCTGAAAATAAGAATCTCCAAATTTTAGCAACCCCATTTTTGAAAGTTCATCTGCAATAAAATTTGCAGACAAGTCGCCTGCTTTTCCCACATATCCTCGTCCAGCAAATTTCTTAGAACTTAAAATTTCAATTCTTTTTTTTGTATTTTCAAGATTTTGAGCATGTAAATTTGAAGAAAAAGAAAAAACAAAACTTAATATTCCAAGAAAAATTTTTACCCTATACATATCTTCTTCTAACAATATTCATAAAGTTTTCCACATTAGAATCTGCTATATCCCATTGAAAATGAGATTTCATATAACTTTGAGCCTCATCAAAAGAATTTAAAGAATTCAAATTTGCTATTGTCTCATCAAATAAATCTGTACTTCCATTAAACAATTCACGAACAAATAAAAATCTATCTCCTAAACTCATGGCAGAGCGAATATCTGAAACAGGTTTTATCCTTGCATTCAAATCTTGAACACTAGTCTGAGAAGCTAAAGCTTCATTTAACGAAGTTTTATTTTGTCCCAAATGCTCGCCTATATATTTAGGAGAACTTGAATTATTATCACTTGAAAATAAATTCCCTTGCTCAACACTTTGTGTTTTTTTAACTTCTTCCTTCTTTTCAAACACAACGTCTTTGGGTTCTGGACTTTCTTCTTCGTCTAAATCGAAAAAATCAATAGGGACAAAACTATCTTTTTTAGTTTCAACAACAGGTTTTTCTTCTACAATAGTTTTTTCAGGCTCTTTATTTACAATAGGTTTTTCTTCTACTTTTTCAGCAACCACTTCTGGCTTAACTACTTTTTGCTCAACAGGTTGTTCTATTACTTTAGAATCTTTCTCCTCTTCTATTTTAGTTACTTCAATTATACTCAACTCAAAATAAACATCTTTAAGTTTTTGTAATAAAATTTCTTTTTCTAATTCTGTAATAGCAACATTATTTATACTGTTAATAAAATCCAGAATTTTATTTAATTTTTCTTTTACAATAAAAATCTTTTCCATACAAAATATTTTTCTAAATTTGTAATTAAATTATTTGTACAAAAATATAAAAATTATTGTTAAATGTTTCTTGAACAACCTAAAAAAGGTGAGCCAAAAAAAGGCTGGATTGAAGTTATTGCTGGTTCAATGTTTTCGGGGAAAACCGAAGAGCTAATTCGCCGTTTACGTAGAGCTGAATTTGCTAAGCAAAAAGTTGAGATTTTCAAACCTGCTATTGATACAAGATACGATGCTGAAGATGTTGTTTCTCATAATGCTACTTCTATTCGCTCCACTCCTGTAACTTCTTCACAAAACATTCTTTTATTAACTGGCGAAGTTGATGTTGTCGGAATTGATGAAGCTCAGTTTTTCGATAACGGAATTATTGAAGTTTGTATCAAACTAGCTGACCAAGGCATTAGAGTTGTTGTTGCAGGTTTAGATATGGATTTTTTAGGACGACCTTTCGGTCCAATGCCTGCTTTGTTTGCTGTTGCCGAATATGTTACTAAAGTTCATGCTGTTTGCGTACATTGTGGCGATTTGGCTCAGTTCTCATACCGACAATCCGAAGACAATGCTGTGGTTGTGCTTGGAGAAAAAGACATTTACAAACCTCTATGCAGACGTTGCTACAACGAAGAAACAAAAAAATAATAAATGCAAAACTGGAAACTCGAAAATATTGCAAAAATTGTTGGCGGAAAATTCTTAGGAAATAAAAACAATACTTTTTCGCAAATCACTACAGACAGTAGAAATGTTACAAATTACAAAGATGTTTTGTTTTTTTCAATAAAAGGTCAAAATAATAATGGACATAAATTTATAAACGAACTTTATCAAAAAGGTGTTAGAAACTTTGTAATTTGCGAAGATGTTGATATTGAAAAATTTAAAGAAGCCGCATTTTTAAAAGTCGAAAACTCAATTTCTGCACTTCAAAAACTTGCTGAATACAAAAGAAGTCTTTTCAAAAATCCAATAATTTCAATAACAGGCAGTAATGGAAAAACTATTGTTAAAGAATGGCTATATCATATTTTAAATCCCTTTTATACTATAAGTCGCTCACCAAAAAGTTATAACTCTCAAATTGGCGTACCTATTTCCTTATGGCTAATAAATAATAACAGCGATTTAGCAATTATAGAAGCAGGAATTTCATTACCCGGTGAAATGCAAGCTTTAGAAAAAATTATTAAACCAGAAATTGCTGTTATTAATAATATAGGTAAAGCTCATTCGGCAAATTTTAAATCTACAGAACAACTTTATCAAGAAAAAGCAATATTGCTAAAAAACTGTAAAACTACTATTGTTAATAAAGATGACGAACTTCTTTTTGACACAGTTTCCAAATTAAATATTCCAAATACTTACACATATTCTAAGGATAAAAATTCTGACTTTTTTGTAAAAAAAATTGAAAAATCAAGTGATAATTCACTTATAGCAATAATTTTTAAAGACAAAGAATATAAAATTAAAATTCCTTTTACAGATCTTGGCTCTATTCAAAATGCTATTACTTGTTTCGGTATTATTTCAATTTTTGATGAAAGTAAAATAAATCAAATTATTCCAAGATTTGAAAGTCTGCACGGAATTGAAATGAGATTGGAAACTATAGAAGGAATTCAAAATAGTATTATTATAAATGATGCCTACAATTCAGATATTAATTCTTTAATAATTGCTCTCGACTATCTAAATCAAAAAAAAGCCGATAAAAACACTATATTAATAATGTCGGACATTCTTGAAAGTGGTGAAAACGAAGAAGTTTTTTACAAACAAATTTCTCAAATTATTAAAGAAAAAAAATTTAAGCATTTTATTGGAATTGGCAATAAATTAAGTAAATATAAAAATTTATTCCCTAAAGATTCTTCTTTTTATCTAGATACAAACGAATTTCTTGAAGAAATTTCCCTTCACACTTTCAGCAATAAAGCTATTTTGTTAAAAGGAGCACGTAGTTTTAAGTTTGAAAAAATTTTTAATCGTCTTCAATACAAAAATCACTCCTCAGCAATAGAAATAGATTTAAACTCTATGAAACATAATCTTAACTATTTCAAATCAATAATTGGCTCAGAAACAAAGTTAATGGTTATGGTAAAAGCTTTTTCTTACGGAAGTGGCTACAGAGAAGTTGCTAATTTCTTGCAACACAACAGAGTTGACTATTTAGCAGTAGCCTTTGCTGACGAAGGTGTTGAATTAAGAAATCTTGGGATTTATCTTCCAATTATGGTAATGAACCCAAATGTAAAGGGCGTACACAATATGATAGAGCATAAATTAGAGCCTGAAATTTATTCTCTAAATATTTTAGAAGAATTTATTAATGAAATTGAACTTACAAACATTGAAGAATTTAAAATTCATATAAAATTTGACACAGGAATGCATAGATTAGGATTTATGAAAAATGATATTCCAAAACTTTGCAAATTAATTAATTCCTGTAAAAAAAATAAAATTGCTTCTGTTTTTACTCATCTTTCTGGTAGCGATAGTAAAGACTTGGATTATTTTACTCAGCAACAAGTAAAAGTGTTTGATGAAAATTATTCTTTAATTTGCAAAGAAATTGGTTATCAGCCTAAAAGACATATTTTAAATTCTTCGGGAATTTTAAGATTTCCACAATACAAATACGAAATGGTTAGACTTGGAATAGGCTTATATGGCTTATTACCAGACATTTGCGATGAACTTATTCCTGTTGCTGTTTTTAAATCTGAAATTTCACAAATTCACAAAATCAATGCCGACGAAACTGTTAGTTATAATAGGTCGGGAAAAGTAAAAAGAGATTCAATTATTGCTACCGTTCCAATTGGCTATGCTGATGGATTTGATAGAAGACTTGGAAATGGAAATTGGGAATTTATTGTTAGAGGCAAAAAAGCAAAAACCATTGGTAATGTATGTATGGATATGTGCATGATTGACATCACTGACATTGAAGCAAACGAAGGCGATGAAGTAATAATTTTTGGCTCAGAAAATTCTGTTATTAAAATGGCAGAAAAACTCAATACAATTCCTTACGAAATAATTACCGGAATTAGTCAAAGAGTTAAGAGGGTTTATTATGAAGAATAAAAAAAAGCTCCTCATTTCTGAAGAGCTTTTTTATTGTTATGAAAAATTCGACTACTTATTTACTTTAAATCTAACATCTCCTTTTTCGAAGAAATTAATAATTTGCTCAATAGCTGCAACTCCTGCGTTATTGTTAGCTTCAGAAGTTTGAGCACCCATTTTTTTAGGGGTAAAGAAATATCTTCCAGCAAATTTTTCAGCATAAACAGCAGCATTATCTGGAGCTACGTCTGATACATAGCTAAAATCTTGTCTTTCTTCCATAAATTTAACTATAGATTCTTCATCAATAACTTCTTTACGAGCAGTATTTACTAGGCAAGCATTTTTTGGCATTAGTTTTAGCAAGTTAGCATTTATTGATTTTTTAGTTTGGTCGTTTGCTGGAATATGTAAAGAAACATATTGGCAAGTTTTGTATAATTCTTCAACAGAAGTAAGAGGTTTTACACCGTCAGCTTGAATAGCTTCGTTGCTTATAAATGGGTCATAAGCATAAACTTCCATACCAAAACCTTTAGCAATTTTAGCAACGTATTTTCCAACATTACCATAAGCGTGAATACCAAGAGTTTTTCCTCTTAATTCAGTTCCTGAAGCTCCACTAAAACTTCCACGTGCATTATACACCATCATTCCAAAAGCCAATTCTGCAACAGCATTAGAATTTTGTCCAGGTGTATTCATTGCAACAACACCTTTTTCTGTAGCAGCTTCTAAATCTATATTATCATAACCAGCACCTGCTCTAACGATAATTTTTAAATTTTTACCTGCATTAATAACATCTCTATCCGCTTTGTCACTACGAATAATCATTGCATCAACATCAGCAACTGCTTTCAACAATTCGTCTTTTGAAGTGTATTTTTCTAATTTTACAATTTGATAACCCACTTTTTGTCCTATGCTTTCGATACTTGCAACAGCTTCTTTAGCAAAAGGTTTTTCGGTAGCAATTAATACTTTTTTCATATTTTTAATTTTTAAATTTACATTTTGCCCAAAGATACAATTAAGTCAGATAAAAAACAAAAACTAAAATATATTATACAGCAGTTAAAAGTTAAAAGTTAAAAGAGGCTGTGGTTTTGGCTTTACTTCAAAACTTTTAACTTTATTAACTTTTTAACTAATTCTTAATTATTTTATAAGTTCCGCTTCCATTCATAGTATTTAGTCTAAGCATATACATTCCGTGTTTTAGCGATGATACGTTTACAAGGCTTTCGGTATTAGATACATTTGAATCATTTAGCATCAATCTTCCGACTGCATCATAAAGTTCGTAGCTTATAATTTCGCTATCGCTAACAATATTTAGTATATCATTTGCTGGATTTGGAAATATTTCTGCTGAAAAAAGAGATGACTTTATGTCTCCAATATCAGTTGTTATTACAGTAATATTTGCTTCCGCAGAACAAATATAATTAAAACTATCATCATAATATTCCACAACAACAGCTAAAGTGCGTGTGCCAGGAGAAAGAACAGGCGTAGTCCAAGAAGTCAAATCGTCTGTTTCGTCATATCCTATAAAATAAATTCCGTCATAAAACTCAAAATCAAGATTTCCAGTGCAACCAGTTGGAAATTCTGCTGGTTGTGGGTTAGTCCAAGTGAGTGTTACAGTATTATTTTCGTTTATTGTTGCATTAAGGTCGGTAACTGGAGGACAATCTAAACTGCCACTAATTGTTACTGTAGTGCTTGTAATAGCAGAGCAAATAAGATCCAAATTGGTGTCATAGTAATATACAACAACACTCATAGTATGAGTTCCATTTGTAAGCACATCGGTTGTCCAAGAAGTTAAACCATCAATATCGATGTCCCACAGATAAGTTGCCCCAAGATAAAACTCATAATAAGTATCCACACAATTGCTTGGTGGCTCTTGATTAGTCCAGTTAAGAGTTACAGTATTATCTGGATTAACTGTTGCAGTTAGATTAGTAACTGATGGACAATCAAAGCTACCACTAATTGTTAGTATAATATTAGCTTCGGCTTCACAAATAAAAATCCCATTGTTGTCATGATAAGATACAATCACTCTTAATATATGGGTTCCGTTTGAAAGCACATTACTTGTCCATGTAGTTAGATTGTCTGTATCATCATATCCAACATAATCTTCAATATAAAAATCAAAATTTAAATTTCCTTGACAGTCGCTGGGCCAAGTGCTTGAGTCTGGATTAGTCCAATTAAGAGTAACTGTATTGTCTGGGTTCACTGTTGCAGTTAAGTTTTCGACAGGTGGACAAGCAATTTCTCCAATTGTTACTGTCGTATATGCTTGGGCAGAACACACATAATGACCTATATTATTACGATACTCAATGGAAACAACAAATGTATATGTGCCATCTGGGAAAACACCGCTTGTCCAAGAAGTTAAATCATCTATGTCGCTACTTCCATATTGCATTTCTCCTACACCAAAAATAAAAGAAAGATCTCCTTCGCAGGTGCTGGGCCAAGTGCTTGAATCTGGTATAGTCCAATTAAGCGTTACTGAGTTATTTTCATTTACTGTCGCAGTTAAATTCTCAACTGATGGGCAATAGTAGTTTTCAAGAATTTCAACTTCTACAAAGACTATATCGGATAAGTGAATACAAACACCTGTATTGTAATAGCATATTTGTACTCCAATATTGTGAGTTCCTGACATAAGCACAGGTGTTATCCATGAACTTATTTCTCCAGTATAATCAACACCTAAAAAATCTTCAACATCATAAAATCTATGATCAATATTTTCGGTTGGCCACTCACTTTGTGGTGGATTAGTCCAATTAAGGACTACTGTATTATCTGAGTTTATCGTTGCATAAAGATTGGTAACAACTGGACAAGTATAAAGTTCAGTAATTGTTGCTTCTACAAAAACAGTATCTGCAATACAAACCAAATCAGAAGAATTGTAAATAATATACCAGCACTCCAAGATTGTGAGTTCCTACCGCAAGCACAGGCGTTGTCCATGAACTTAATTCTGCATCATTATAACCGTTACCTATCCAATCTCCGCCATTATAAAATCGATAATCAATATCTTCGGCTGGCCACTCACTTTGTGGCGGACTTGTCCAGTTTAGAGTTACTGTATTGTATGGACTTACTGTTGCTGTAAGGTTAGTAACCCCTGGACAAATTTGTGCTAATGTTACATTTGTATAAACTACTATCACAAATAGTGCTAATGTTAATTTTGTAAAAACTCTTTTCATAATAAAACAAATTTAAAATAAATTATTAAAACTGATTATAATAAACAATTTTAAGTTTCTGTAAAGATAATGCTTTTTTAAAAATAATACAATTTTATAAGTTAAAATTCTCAAACCCCTATTGTCTGAATTTTCATTTAATTCTTAATTATTCAATTTTCTAAGGAACGAGTGCAGAGCCAAGCTTGCTTGAGCTATGCCGAGAGACGACAGAAAATGCAGCGAAGCTGAATTATCAATTATTCAATTATCAATTCTTAATTATCATCATCAGTCCATCACGAACAGGCAAAATCAATTTTTCAACTCTTTTATCCTGAGTAATATATTCATTAAATTTTAAAATTCCTTTTGTCATATAGTCATTTGATTCAATTTTGCCGAAAATTTTATTATTCCAAAATACATTATCTGCTAAAATCAAACCGCCTTTTCGCAATTTTGGAAAAACTAAATTATAATATTCTATATATTCTCGCTTGTCGCCGTCTATAAATACTAAGTCAAATTCTTGATTTAAATTTGGAATTATCTCTTTTGCATCGCCTAATAATGCATTAATTTTATTTTTCATTCCCGACTTTTCAAAATATTTTTCCGAAAGCCATTGAATTTCATCATTTACTTCAATTGTTGTTATTTTTCCATTTTCGGGCAATGCTCTTGCTATACAAATAGTTGAATAACCTGCATAAGTACCTATTTCTAATACTGATTTAGCATTAAAAAGTTTAACAAACATAGCTAACAAATGTCCTTGGTAATTTCCCGAAAGCATTCTATGATGCAATTGTGTTAGTGCAGTTTCACGCGAAAGTTCTTTTAACAATTCATCTTCGGGTTCGCAATAATTTTCAACATAATCCAAAGCAATTTTTTCCATATTTTCCTTTTAATAATAAATTAGAGTTGAAAATTTATCCAAATCAAAAATTTCGTTTGCAACTTCAAGCAATTGTTCTGACGTTACTGTATCAATTTCTTTTAAAACATCTGTTAGCGTTTCTACTTGATTATAAATAAGATAGGTTTTCCCCATAGACAACAAAGTATTGGAATGAATTTCGCTACTTATTGCAAGTTGCCCAACAAACTGCTTTTTCAACTTTGATAATTGTAAACTTCCCAACTTATTTTCTTTCAACTTTATCAATTCTTTTTTTATAATTTCTAAAGCCAAATCAAGTTTATCTTTATCAGACCCAAAATATATATTAAAACAGCCTGTATCTTCATATGAAACATAACTTGACTCAATATTATAAGAAATTCCTTTTTTCTCTCGCAACATCATTACCAATCTTGCATTCATTCCAGGACCAGCAAGTAAGTTTGACAACATAGACAATAGCAAACGCTTATTATCTTTAAAAGAATAAGCATAAGTTCCTAAAACACAATGAGCTTGGTATGTGTTCTTTTTTACTGATTTATTAAAAACTGTTTTTGTTTCAAATTTTTCTCTCTGATAAAGTCGCTGATTTTCAGGATTTTGACCAAAATATTTTTCACAATACTTTACTAATTTTTCAAATTTAATTTTTCCAATAGAACAAAATACCATTTGCTCAGTATTGTATTTTTCTTTTACAAAATTCAATAAATCATCGGAATTATATTTTAGCAGTTTTGATTTTGCTCCTAAAGTATTGCGTCCCAAAGAGTTATCTGGAAATAGCAATTCATCAAATTGGTCAAAAATACTGTCAGAAGGCGAATCTTTATAAGAATTAATTTCATCTATTATTACTTCTCTTTCCTTTTCCAACTCTTTTTGTGGAAATGCAGAATTAAAAACAACATCATTTAATAATTCTATTGAACGTTCATAATGCTCGGTTAAAAAACTTGCAGCAATTACTGTTTCTTCTTTGGTTGTCCATGCATCTATATCACCGCCTACATCGTCCATACGGCTAAGAACATGAAATGCTTTTCGTTTTTTCGTTCCTTTAAAAAGCATATGTTCCACAAAATGAGCCAAGCCATGCTGATTAAAATCTTCGTCTCGAGTGCCACAATTAATTATTATGCCACAATGTGAAACATAAGAATCCACATAACGATGAATTATTCTTATTCCATTATTTAATAAACCTGTATAGTACAAATCTTTAAATTTTTGACAAAGATACAATTCTAAAATATTCTAATAAAATTATTTTTTACACTTAAAAAATTTAATATCTGATACAATAGTTTAAAAGCTATTTTTTCTTAACTTTGTAACGAATTTACAAACTAAATTTTATGAAATCATACCGAAAAATATTGTACTTTGAGACATCTCAACGCCGTGAATTTATAAATATCACTCAAGATGTTGCCAACTGTCTTTACGAAAGCAAAATTAAAGAAGGCTTGTGCTTAGTAAATGCAATGCACATTACCGCAAGTGTATTTATAAATGATGACGAATCTGGTTTACATCAAGATTTTGAAAAATGGTTGGAAGAGTTAGCTCCCGAAAAACCTTACGACAGATACAAACACAACACTTATGAAGACAATGGCGATGCACATCTAAAAAGAACAATTATGGGTAGAGAAGTTGTTGTCGCAATTACAGAAGGTAAACTCGACTTTGGACCTTGGGAACAAATTTTTTATGGCGAATTTGATGGTATGAGACGTAAAAAAGTAATGGTTAAAATTATTGGCGAATAATTATGAGAAAAAACATTTTATACCTATTATTAATTTTGCTAATATTTTCATTTTCATGCAAAAATAAAAGCAGTGAAAACCTTAGTGAAGAAACTACCGACTCTGCAAAAGAATTTTCTGTACCAGATACTTATAAATTAATTTCAAGTACAAAAGGCGATTTGGATAAAGATAATATTGATGAAATTATTTACCTATACCTTACCAACGAAGATAAAGACACAAATGGTTTTGATAGAAAAATTTATATTTGTAAAAAAGAAAATAACAAAACTATAATTTGGAAAGAAATTACAGGACCTGTTTTAAGTGCAGATTATTTACACCAAAATATTGATCCTTTTGAAGAGATTTTAATTGATGAAAATAAAATTTACATTATACACTCTGTAGAAGCTGAAAATAAATTTTATTTCAACCACTGTTTTGAGTTTAAAGACAACGATTTTTATTTAACAAAAGCAACTGTTGACTACGCTATCCCATGCGAAAAATGGGATACTTATATTATTGACTTTAACACAAAAATCGTTTCACATCAGTCATCGCCAGATTGGTGTGATGATGAACCTATTGGTAAAAAATTTCAAATGTCTAAACAAGAATATAAAGTTGAAGATTTACAATCCTATAAAATGCAAGATTTTATACCCGGCAACAATAAGCTAATAATTCCAAATACAAAAATTGAAGTTTATTTTTAAAAGATATGGCAAAATACAATAAATAAAAAAACTTTAAAACAACTAAACTATGCAAACACTAACAAAAGAAGGACTAATAGTATCAAGTTTCATACTTTTATGTGTTCTTGATAAAATAGACATTCAATTTATGGGGATAATTACCATGCTTGCTTTACCAATTTCAATTGGACTACTGATTTATGTAATTGTTACAAATGCTAAAATTAAAACAAATACACTACAAAGCATATCCATTATTCTCGAAATTTATTATAAAATGTTTTTTTTATTAGCTTTATATTATATTTTTAAAGATTACCCCGGCAAAGACATAATGTCAATTGTTGCTATTGGGAATACTTTATTATATATTATTTTTGCCACAATAAATAAAGCAAAAAAAGATTTTGTTTTTTCTGCAATATTATATACCATTGTATTTAGTAGTTTTTCTCTTTTAGTTAGATTTTAGTTTTCTAATTTATACAAGAAAACTATTTTTAAAAAATAAATCCTCTCTTTTGTAATTATTCAGAAATTTAATATCTTTACAAAAATTATTTTATGAAGAAATATTTTTTGATATTAATTTTTGCATTAGCTTCTCAACTTGTTGTTGCGCAAGAAGATAAGTTTTATTTTGGTGATGAAAATCATTTTTCCAACACCAATAATACAGAGCAAGAAAAGAAAATACCTTTTAAAACAAAAACAAACACTAATAAATTTCGTACAAGTTTTTCAGCAGGAACAGGTTTTTCAAGTTTTTACGGACAAAATCTTTTCTATAATTATGTTTCGCCAAAAATAGATTACAATTTTACTGACAGGTTTACTTTATCGGCAGGAACAGCTTTTGTACACTCAAATTTTCCTTCATATTTAGATTGGAACGCAGAAAATAGAACTTCTAAAGCTATGAATCAAAATAAACTTTACTTTTTTATGAAAGGCTCATATTTAGTAAATGATAGGCTCAGAATTCATGCAAGCAGTATTTTTGACACAAATCCAGTTGCAATCTCAAACAATGCTAACAATGCATTTACTTCTTTTGGCTTTGATTATAAAATAGGCGAAAACTCTTATTTTTCTGCAGAAATTAGCATTCATAGAAATCCTTTTTTAAGACAATACGACCCATTTTATTTCGATAATCCATTAGTAAACAGACCTTTCGGCAATTCATTGTTTTCTGATCCTTTTCCACAGTGGTAAACAACACAACACTTAGCTTTCCTACTTCAAAAAAAGAAATGCAAACGCTTGGCTGGCAAGCTGCTGACATTATTCTTGTTAGCGGAGATGCTTTTGTTGACCACCCATCTTTTGGCACAGCAGTAATTGCACGAGTTTTAGAAAAAGAAGGTTTTAAAGTAGCTGTAATTCCACAACCAAACTGGCAAGACGATTTAAGAGATTTTAAAAAACTTGGAAAACCAAACTTATTTTTTGGAGTTAGTGCCGGAAATATGGATTCAATGATTAACCACTATACCGCAGCAAAAAGAAAAAGATCTGACGATGCCTACACTGCTGGAGGAAAAGCCGGACAAAGACCAGATTATGCAAGCAATGTTTATTCAAATATTTTAAAACAGCTTTATCCCGAAACACCAGTTATTCTCGGTGGTATTGAAGCCTCAATGAGAAGATTTGCTCACTACGATTTTTGGCAAGATAAAATTTTAAACTCAATTTTAATTAGCTCAAAAGCCGACCTATTGGTCTATGGAATGGGCGAACAATCAATTAGAGAAATTGCAAAACAACTTAAAGAAACAAATAATATAAAATCTTGCTACAACATAAAACAATGTGCTTACATAGGCGAAATTGACGACATACAAGATTCTGACATTGAGCTATTTTCTTTTCAAGAAGTTGTAAAAGACAAACTAAAATATGCAGCAAATTTTGTGAAAATTGAAAATGAGACCAATTACAATAGCAACAAAAGAATTACACAAATTACAGAAAACAAAAAAATAATTGTAAATCCTGCTTTTCCAGCATTAAGCGAAAAAGAAATGGACGAAATTTACGATTTGCCTTACACTCGCTTACCACATCAAAGATATTCGAAAAAACAGGCAATACCTGCTTACGAAATGATTAAAAATTCGGTAAATATTCATCGTGGTTGCTTTGGAGCTTGTAGTTTTTGCACTATTGCCGCTCATCAAGGAAAAAGTATTGCGAGTCGTTCAAAAAAATCAATTTTAAACGAATTGCAAAAAATAGCAGAAATGCCTGATTTTAAAGGACATATAACAGACATTGGCGGTCCTTCAGCAAATATGTATAAAATGCAAGGTTTTGATTTGAACATTTGCAAAACATGTAAAAGACCTTCATGTATATTTCCAAGCGTTTGTAAAAACCTTAACACCTCTCACGAAGAATTATTAAATCTTTATCAAGATGCCTTAAAGATTAAAGGTATTACCAAAATCAGCATAGGTAGTGGCATAAGATATGATATTGCAATTCACGAAACAAAGAATCCCAAAACAAATAAAATCAATCAAAAATATTTAGAATTATTAATAAGTAAATTTGTTTCTGGAAGGCTTAAAGTAGCTCCAGAACACTGCTCGCCTGAAGTTCTTAAACTAATGAGAAAAACTTCATTCTCAGGTTTTAAAAAACTTAGAAAAATATTTTTTAACGTCAACGACAAATATGAGTTAAATCAACAGATTATTCCTTATTTTATTTCATCTCACCCAGGCTGTAAAGAAGAACACATGGCAGAACTTGCAAAAGAGTTAAAATCCATAGGATATAAACCAGAACAAGTACAATCCTTCACTCCCACTCCAATGACATTATCAACAGTTATGTATTATACTGGAATAAATCCTTACACAGGCGAAAAACTTTATATTGCCAAATCTCAAAAAGAAAAAGACAAACAATTAAGCTATTTCTTTTGGTACAAACCCGAAAATAGAAAAAGTAAAAAAGAAAGAACGAATAAAAATATTAGCATCAAGAACCGAAACAAAACTCGCTAATAATCAAACACTTAGTAAAGATTTTTTATTTTTTCAACACAAAACATCTTAAAAAAACATAAAATAATTCATTAAAATTTAAAATAATATTTATATATTTGAAATAAATATGGTTTTTTATCGGTTATTTTATTAATATGACCGAAATTTTTTATGAGAACTTTTAATTTAAAAATATTTTTCTTATTATTTTGTCTAACACTTGTCGTAAACGTGTTTAGCCAATCTACTATTCAACTAAAATTTTCGCCTATTGGGATTCATCCATTTAACGAAACTAATAAACATTTATTTGACAATAAAATTGACGAAAATGCGATATTTGTTACAGAGCCTTTATTTTTATTGTGCTACGAATCCTATCTAAGAGAAGACAGTTTTGCTTTTAGAGGAATGTTTGGCTTTTTAAACGATGCTGCTGCAAAACCTGCTATTACCTTACATCTTGGTCTTAAACAAAGATTAGTGCAAATCTGGAGAAACTCATTCAGTGTTGGAGCTGGCTTTAATTTATATGGCAGAGGCTTATGGTCAACAATTCCAGGATATATCCAAGAAAAACATTGGGGGGCAAACGGAACTTGGGAATATAAACTTGGCTTTATGGGAGAGTTAGAATATGCACTTTTTTTAAACGATAAAAATGACTTGACACTATCTTTACTATATGGGCATCAACAAAATACTTTCACAGTAACAATCGGATATAAATACTGGATTTCTTCAATAATAAAACATCCGAAAAAATGTGGTTCTTGTCCATTTCAAAAGACAAGTAAACACTGGAATCCTTAACTATTTTAACAATTTAAAAAATTTGATTATTTAATGGAAATTAAACGAGTTTTTGACATTTTAGAATTATACAATAATGAATATGCTGAATTAAAAGACGCATTTTCATACAAAGACAAAGGTTCTTGGGTAAATTTTTCGGCACAAGACTATTATCTTTTTGCTTGTGGATTAATAAATAAAGGCTTTAAAAAAGGTGAAAAAATAATTACTATGTCTCAAAGTTTACCGCATTGGAATATTGCTGACATGGGGATTTCGCTTGCTGGATTAGTACACGTTCCTATTTACACAACTCTTGGTGGAGAAGAATTAGAATATATTTTAAGACATTCTGATGCAAAAATAATTATAGTTTCTGACCAAAATCTTTATAAAAAATTAAAACCTATAGCCGACAAAATCCCAGAAATTCAAACTGTTTTTACTTTTCATCATATCGAAGGAATAGAAAACTGGGTTAGCTTGATTCAAGAAGCACAAGAAAACGAAGAAGAGCTGATGAAAAAACTTGAAGAAAGAAAAAAATCAGTTGACGAAAATGATATGCACACTCTAATTTACACTTCTGGAACTACAGGCAATCCAAAAGGTGTAATGATTTCGCATAAAAATATTTTAAGTAATGCTTTAGGTGTAAAACCTATTGTACCAATAGACCACGGACAAAGAGCGTTAAGTTTTTTACCACTTTGCCATATTTACGAAAGAATGTTAAATTATTGCTTCCAAATTAAAGGAATTTCTATTTATTACGCAGAAAATCTCGGAACAATAGCTAATGATTTAAAAGATATTAAACCTCATTTATTTAATTCTGTACCAAGAGTTTTAGAAAAATTTTACGATAGAATTATTTCCGTAGGAAAAAATTTGAAAGGAATAAAAAAATGGATATTCTTTGCAGCAGTTAGATTAGGAACGAAATACGATGACAAAGGAAAAAACTCTTTAATGTACAGATTCAAATTAGGTATTTATAGAAAATTAGTATTCAACAAATGGAAAGCTGCCTTAGGCGGAAACATAGTAGCTGTTGTTTCTGGTGGAGCATCTTTGCAGGTTAGATTAGCAAGATTATATACTGCGGCAGGAGTTAGAGTTTGCGAAGGCTACGGTTTAACTGAAACTTCGCCTGTATTAGCAGTAAATTGGCCCGACTGGAATAAATCACGACTTGGAACTGTTGGACCCATTTTAGAAGGAGTGCAAGTTAAAATTGCTGAAGATAAAGAAATTCTTGCCAAAGGACCAAATATTATGCTTGGCTATTATAAAAATGAAGAAGAAACAAAAAAAGTAATTGACGAAGATGGCTGGTTCCATACTGGAGATATTGGAGAATTTATTGATAATAAATATCTAAAAATAACTGATAGGAAAAAGGAAACTTTTAAAACTTCGAGCGGGAAATACATTGCACCACAAGTAATTGAAAACAAGTTCAAAACTTCAAACTTGATAGAGCAATTAATGGTTGTAGGCGAAAACGAAAAATTTGTAAGTGCTCTTATTTCGCCCAATTTCAACTATCTTCATTTTTATGCCAGCAAACACAAAATCCACTATCGCGAAAACAGCGACCTAATTAAACACTCCGAAATCATAAATAAAATTCAAAAAGAAATAAATTTAGTTAATGAGACCCTTGGCGAACATGAAAGAATTAAAAGATTTAGGCTTGTATGCGAAGAATGGTCACAACAAACAGGCGAACTTTCACCAACTTTGAAGTTGAAACGAAATGTGATTTATAAAAAATACGCTCATATTCTTGAAGAAATTTACGGACACGGTGAAGACAAAACCGAAAAAATGGGCAAAGAAGGTCCTGGTCCAAAAGAAACTTTTGAAAAGAAAATTTCTAATGGAATGAAAAAATTAATAAATATTTACTCATCAAATAAAGAATAAGCCAAATCTCGGTAAAGGCTGTCTCAAAACGATAAACATAAATGAACTCTGGTTTTATAAAGGTAAACAATAAAAATATTTTTTATAAATTTATTAATTCTGAATTTTTCGATAATACAGATGATGTTTTAATTTTTTTACACGAAGGCTTGGGGTCTATAGGTCAATGGAAAGAATTTCCGCAAAAATTGTCCGATAATTTAAAAATACCTGCTTTAGTTTATGATAGATATGGATATGGAAAATCAGATGGATTAAGCGAAAGCAGAACACTAAATTATTTGGAAGAAGATGCCGAAAACTTTATGCCTCAGATTTTCAACAAACTTCTAAAACCAAATTCAAAAAAAATTTTGATAGGGCATAGCGATGGCGGAAGTTTAGCTATTTTATATGCTGCAATGTTTCCAAACGATACGAAAGCAATTATTACCGAAGCAGCTCACTTGTTTGTAGAAGAAATTACTTATAATGGTGTAAAAAAAATGTATGGTATTTTTTACGAAAAAAACTTAAAGAAAAGATTTGAAAAATATCATGGCGAAAATACTGTTTCAATGTTTCATGGCTGGCATGATGTATGGACAAACCCAAACTACTTTAGTTGGAATATAGAAAAATATTTAAAACTTATTCAATGCCCTGTGCTAGCAATTCAAGGCGATAAAGACGAATACGGAACTTTAAAACAATTAGAATCCTTGAAAAACAATATAAAGTCTCCTTGCCAAATCGAGATAATAAAAGACTGCGGACATATACCACATTTTGAAGCAGAGAAAGAAGTGAAAAATATTATGACAAATTTTATTATGAACTTGTAATAAAGACAAACATATTTAAAAAAAATCACAAAATTTTCTTAAAACAATAGGTTTTTAATGATAAAATCCTATATTTGAGTTTTTATTGAATGGTTTTTAAATTTAAAAAATATAATTTCAAGGACGTTTTTAAAAGAATAAGTTATCTTTGTAAAAAATTAAAAATAAATAACAATTATAAATTATGAAAATTCTCGTTTGTATTAGTAATGTACCTGACACCACAACAAAAATAAAATTTGACGACGGCATGAAAAGCCTTGATACCAATGGTGTTCAATGGGTTATTAACCCTTGGGACGAATTTGCTTTAACAAGAGCATTGGAAATAAAAGAACAATCATCAGGGAAAATCGAAAAAGTTTCTGTAATAAATGTTGGTCCTGTAAGCACTGAGCCAACTATAAGAAAAGCATTAGCCATAGGTGCTGATGACGCTTTTCGCATAGACTGCGAACCAAGCGATTCATATACAATTGCCACTCAAATTGCAGAAGTAGCTAAAAATGAAAATTATGATATTATTTTCGCTGGTATAGAATCTTCAGATTGTAATTCTTCTGCTGTTGGTAGCATGGTTGCAGAATTTATGGACATAGCTTCTGTTTCGTCTGTATCTTCATTTGAATTTAATAATAGCGATATAACATTAAAAAGAGAAATTGACGGTGGTAAAGAAACTGTAAAAATTCAAACTCCTTTTGTAGCTATTGTGCAAAAAGGTATTTGCATAAATCCTCGTATTCCAGCGATGAGAGGTATTATGATGGCAAGAACAAAACCTATAAAAGTTTCTAGTCCTGTTTCTACAGAGGCTTTATCAGAAGCTTTAAGTTTTGAAGTTCCACCACCAAAAGCTGATTGTAAAATGATTGATGCTGAAAATACAGATGAGCTGATTGAACTTTTACATAGCGAAGCTAAAGTGTTATAAATTAGAGTTTTATTAAATTTAAAAATTAGATTATGTCAATTATAGTTTTCTCAGAAAATAGAAGTGAAAAAATTAAAAAAAGTAGCTTAGAAGCTGTTGCTTACGCTACTAATATTTCAAAAAACACCCAACAAGCTGTTGTTTCAGTTTCTATTGGTAATGTGCCAAACGAAGAACTTGAAATTTTAGCAAAATACGGTGCTTCAAAAATAATTTCTATCAATGCTCCAGAATGGCAAACGCATGATAGTCAAGCATATGCAAAACTTTTAAACGAAATTACTGAAAAAGAAAATGCAAGCACAATTATTTTCACAAATTCAAACATAGGTAAAGCTGTTGCACCAAGACTTTCAGTTAGATTAAAAGCTGCTTTAGTTAGTGGTATAGTTAGTATTCCAAGTTCATACTCTCCATTAACTTTAAAACGCAAATCATATAATGGTGGTGCTTTTCAAAATGTACAAGTAAAATCGCCAAAAGCAGTTTTAACATTAAATCCAAATTCTTGCGAAGTTGTAGAAAATCCTCAAGCTGTAAATATTGAAAATTATACACCAAATACTCCTACAAATTTTCAAACTAAAATTGAGTCAACAGATGTTACAAGTGGCAAAATTGTTCTTACCGAAGCAAGTATTGTTGTTTCTGGTGGTCGTGGTTTAAAATCTGGCGACAATTGGAAACCACTTGAAGAATTAGCTGACGCTTTAGGTGCTGGCTTAGCATGTTCTCGCCCAGTTTCTGACGAAGGCTGGCGTTCTCACGAAGAACATGTTGGACAAACTGGAAAAATTATTGCTCCAGACCTTTATCTTGCAGTTGGAATTTCCGGTGCAATTCAACATATTGGCGGTGTGTCTGCTTCTAAAGTTATTGTAGCAATAGATAGAGATAAAGATGCTCCTATTTTTAAATATGCCGACTACGGAATTGTAGGAGATGCTTTTGAAGTATTGCCAAGATTGATTGAGTCTGTGAAAAAATTTAAAAACATATAAAATCATTTTTTTAATTCGCTCAAGATTATATTTTTGAACAAGTTTTATTTTAATTAAAATTATTTATGTCACAAATTATTTTTTCTGTTCTATTAGCAATAACTTTGGGCGTTTTTGCCTATTCTATTTTCAAAATATATCAGTTATTCAAATTAACTAAGCCTGCCTATCCTGTTCGCGATTTTGGTAAAAGAATTAAAAGAACAATCATAAACGGATTTTTACAACAAAGAATTTTCCGCAACCCTATTGCAGGTTTTATGCACGCAATGGTTTTTTGGGGATTTTGCATAATTATTTTCGGAAGTATTGAAATGGTAATTGATGGCGTAGCTGGAACCGAAAGAATTTTATCAGTAGGCGGAATTGTTTACGATATTATAATGGCAATTGGCGATATTTTTGCCTATATAATTGCATTATTTGTTGTGATTTTCATCATTAGACGTGCTGTATTAAAAATAAAAAGACTTAATGGCAAAGAGTTAAAACACAAAAACCATGTTGATGCTTATATAGCTCTAAGCCTTATTTTAATTTTAATGATAACTCTTGCAGGACTAAATATTTTTTACCTCGCAGGAAACAGTGATTTTGTTGGCAGATTTCCTATAAGTGAACTCATTGCTCCAATGTTTGCTGGTATGCAACCAGATACTATTAACTGTTTACACGATATTTTTTGGTGGTCGCATATTTTATTGATTTTCCTATTTGCAAATATACTTCCTTATTCAAAACACTTCCACATATTTATGTCATTACCTAATGTTTTCTTTAGTCGTTTGACACCACTAGGAAAAATGGCAAATATGGATTCTATTACTAAAGAAGTAAAATCAATGTTAGACCCAGAAACTGCTTTTGCAGCTAGTACTGACGAAGGAAGTGTTCCTGACCGTTTTGGAATTTTAGATGTTGAAGATATTACTTGGAAAAATTATCTTGACTCTTTAACCTGTACTCAATGTGGACGTTGCACATCAGTTTGTCCTGCTAATATTACAGGAAAAGAATTGTCGCCACGAAAAGTCATTATGGATATTCGCTTGAGAATGAAAATGAAAGGACCACATTTGGTAAAAGACTCTTCTTACTCAGATGGAAAAACTTTAATTCGTGATTTTATTAGCGAAGAAGAAATTTGGGCATGTACAACTTGCAATGCTTGTGCAAAAGAATGTCCTCTAAATATCGATCATCCTACTTTTATCTTGGATTTAAGAAGATATTTAGTAATGGAAGAGGCTGCTGCACCTGCTGCTCTTAATGCGATTTTCTCGAATATTGAAAATAACGGTGCCCCATGGCAATACTCAAATCAAGATAGATTAAACTGGACAGAATAAAAAATTTAAAACTTAGAAAAATGAACTCAACAAAGATACAAGTACCAGTAATGGCAGAATTGTTTGCACAAGGTAAAAAACCTGAATATTTATTTTGGGTTGGTTGTGCCGGCGCTTTTGATGCTAGATATATGAAAGTTGCAAAAGCATTTGCTAAAATTTTAAACCATATAGGAACCGACTATGCTGTTTTAGGAACAGAAGAATCATGTACTGGCGACCCTGCTCGCCGTGCTGGAAACGAAATGCTTTTCCAAATGCAGGCACTAAGTAATATTGAAATTTTCAAAATGTATGAAATCAAAAAAATCATTACTATCTGTCCACATTGTTACAACACTCTTAAAAACGAATATCCAGATTTAGGTTGCGAATGCGAAGTTGTGAATTATACCGAGTTTTTAGAAAACATGATAAAACAAGGCAAATTAAAAATTGACAAAACAAAACTTGCCAACAAAATCGTTACTTTCCACGACCCTTGTTATTTAGGACGTGCAAACAACATTTACGAATCTCCACGTTTCTTACTACAAAGTTTAGGAATTAATTTAGTAGAAATGGAAAGAAACAGAAGTTTTGCTCTTTGTTGTGGTGCTGGCGGTGCACAAATGTTTAAAGATGCAGAAAAAGGCGATAAAGAAATTTTTATTGAAAGAACTGAAGATGCTCTTAAAACCCAAGCTGAAATTATTGCAAGCTCCTGCCCTTTTTGCATGACAATGATGACTGATGGTTTAAAATACAAAAACAAAGAAGAAGAAATCCAAAATTTAGACATCATTGAAATGATAGCTGAAGCAATGATTTAAAGAAAAAATACTATCCGAAAATCTTTATTATATTATCATTTTTTTTACCTTTGTAACAATACAAAAATATCTAAAATGATAAAAATTATACTATACGTAGTTGCTTCATTATTAGCATTATTATTGTTTTTGCTTGCATTTAATTCTTGTCGTAGCAAAAGCAAAAATATTGAAACTCAAGATTATACACAATATGTAAATCCTCTTATAGGCACAGGCGAAATGGGACATGTTTTTCCTGGAGCCACAGCTCCATTCGGCATGGTACAACTAAGTCCACAAACTCATTTTGAACCTATGCACGATAGCTTGGGAAATTATAACAAAGATGTTTATAAATATTGCTCTGGATATCAGTATTCCGACACTACCATCATAGGTTTTGCTCATACAAACTTTAGTGGCACAGGTCATTCCGATTTAGGAGACGTACTTATTATGCCTACTACAAAGAAAATTAGCTCTTCTGACTTTCAATCTCCAACCGATTTCAATACATTTGCTTCTAAATTCAGTCACGATAGCGAGTTTGCTTCGCCAGGATATTATGAAGTTTTTCTTGAAAACGATTCAATTTTAGCTCAACTAACTGCCACCGAAAGAGTAGGATTTCATAAATATACTTTTAAAGATTACAATAGTGCAAGTATTGTGTTAGATATGGTTTATAATATTTATCATCACGAGGATAAAAATGTTTGGACTTTCATTAGAGTTGAAAACGATACACTTATCACAGGCTACCGACAAACACAAGGTTGGGCAAGAACTCGCACAGTATTTTTTAGCATTCAAACATCTAAGCCAATTATAAATTACGGACATAAAAAATTTGACAAAACCCAATATCAAGGTTTTTACAGACGTTTCGACCAAGAAAACAACTTTCCTGAATTTGCTGGAAAAGACATAAAGGCTTTTTTTGAATTTGATATGCAAAACGACCCTATTTTGGAAATTAAAGTAGCTTTATCGTCAGTTAGTACAGATGGAGCCATGCTAAATGCCTTAACCGAAGCACCTAACTGGAATTTCGATGAAATAAAAAATCAAACTCAAAAAAAATGGAATGCAGAATTATCCAAAATTGATGCAGAATTTATTTCTCATGAAGACAAATTAAATTTTTATACAGCTTTGTACCACACATATTTGTCGCCTATTATTTACCAAGATGTAGATAAAAAATACAGAGGCTTAGACCAAAATATTCATATAGCTCAAGACTTTGATAATTACACAATTTTTTCTTTGTGGGACACTTATCGAGCTTTGCATCCTTTATTTAATATTATACAACCCGAAAGAAATGTGGATATGATAAAATCAATGTTGGTGCATTATCAACAAAGTGTTCACAAAATGTTACCTATTTGGAGCCATTATGCAAACGAAAATTGGTGTATGATTGGTTACCACGCTGTTTCGGTTATAGCCGATGCTATTGCAAAAGACAACGGCAACTTCGACAAAAAATTAGCATTAGAAGCTTCTGTTAGTACAGCAAATGTACGATACTTTGACGGCTTGGGTTATTATATCGATTACAATTTCGTTCCAGACGACAAAAGCCATTCTTCAGTTTCAAAAACTCTTGAATTTGCATACAACGATTGGTGTATTTCCGAAATAGCTAAAAGTCTTAATAACAAAGCCGTTCAAGAAGAATATCTACTAAGAAGTAAAAATTTCATAAATGTATTTGACACAGTCAGCGGTTTTATGCGACCTCGCTTATCTGACTTAACTTTCAGAGAAAATTTTGACCCCTCAAATACTTCTGGACAAGGATTTATAGAAGGCAATGCGTGGAATTACGGTTTGTATGTTCCACACGACATAAACAAAATGATTGACATGATGGGTGGTAAACAAAAGTTTGAAAACTATTTGGATACAGTTTTTTATATGCACATTGAAGATGAACAATTTGCAGACAACGAAGATATTACTCGACACGGTATTATTGGCGGTTATGTTCATGGCAACGAACCCGGACATCATATTCCATATTTATACAATTGGACAGATAGTCAGCACAAAACACAAAAACGAGTTAGAGAAATATTAAAAACAATGTATAAGCCTACTTTCGATGGATTGTGTGGAAATGATGACGTTGGTCAAATGAGTGCTTGGTACATTTTTAGTGCTTTAGGATTTTATCCAGTTTTACCCGGAAGCAGTGATTATGCAATTGGCAGTCCTTTAGTTAAAAATGCAACTATAAAACTTAATAACGGCAAAGTTTTTAAAATAGAAGTTGAAAACCAATCTGATGAAAATATTTATGTAAAAAACGTTTATATTAATGGAAAACAGATTACTGATTTTACTCTAAATCATAAAGATATACTAAAAGGAGGAACATTAAAATTTGAAATGACCAATAAAATGAATTAAGAATTAAGAATTGAAGAATTAAGAATTAAGAATTGAAGAATTAAGAATTAAAAATTTATAAATCAGTTAAAAGTGTTTAGTTAAACTTTATGAACTTTGCTTTCAGCGAGCTCGTAAACTCGGTTGAACTTTATGAACTTTACGAACTTTATAAACTTTTAACTTATTTCAATGCCTTTTCAAATTTTATTTTTTCTTGCAAATTAAAAAAAATATATTATATTTGAAATCTAATGTTTATATTTAAAAAAGTTATTTATGGGATATCATAATATTGAATTTAAAATTGACGGAACTACTGCTCAAATTACTATGAACAGACCTGAAGCACTTAATGCTTTAAACTCTCAAGTTTTTGTTGAGCTTAATTCTGCTTTGGACGAAATTGAAAAAAACGAAACTTTAAGAGCTTTAATCATTACTGGAAGTGGTAAAGCTTTTGTTGCAGGAGCTGACATTGCTGAAATGTCGGGAATGAACGAAAAACTAGCTTTTGAGTTTGCAAAAACTGGGCATAACACTTTTAATAGAGTTGCTAACTTAAAAATTCCTGTGATTGCAGCTATTAATGGTTTCGCTTTAGGCGGTGGTTGCGAGTTTGCAATGGCTTGCGACATTAGAATTGCAAATACTTTTGCAAAATTTGGTCAACCAGAAGTTAATTTAGGCATAATTCCTGGATATTGTGGAACACAACGCTTATCCAGAATTGTAGGTTTATCAAATGCCTTAAATCTAATATTAACTGCCGATATGATTGATGCAAACGAAGCTTTTAGATTAGGTTTAGTACAAAAAGTTACAGAACCTGAAGAATTGCTAAACGAAGCCTATAAACTTGCTTTAAAAATTGCTTCCAAAGGTAAATTAGCGGTTGAAAAAGCTAAAGAAGTTACTGTAAAAGGTGTAAATATGAATTTTGAAGCTGCTTCTGAGCTTGAAATAAAAGAATTTTCTAAACTTTTTGGCAAACATGAATCTAAAGAAGGAATGACAGCATTTTTAGAAAAGAGAAAACCTAACTGGTAAATAATAAACTAAAATAATATTTTTAAATTTAATAAAAAAACCAACATGAATTACAACGAAAGATTTGAAAATGTAACAATAGTTGGAGCTGCAGGAAAAATGGGTAGCGGCATCCTTCTGTTAACTGCTATGGAAATGTACAATATTAGCATGAAGCCTGAAAATAAAGACAAAGATTACATTTTATATGCCTTTGATATTTCACAAAATGCTTTGTCAGGTTTAAAGACTTACATTCAAGACCAACTTACAAAACAAGCCGAAAGAAAGATTGAAATATTAAAAGAACACTATAAAGACAAAAAAGATTTAGCAAATGATTCAGACATAATCTCTCAATATGTAAAAGACGTAATGGCTATGATTCAACCAGTTACAACAATAGAATCAGCTTATGAATCACATATCATTTTTGAAGCCGCAAGTGAAAATCCTGATTTAAAAACAAAAATTTTTGCTCAAATTAATGCAAATTCAAAATGTGAACCTTGGTTTTTCACAAACACATCATCAATTCCAATTTCTTACTTAAACGAGAAAGCAAATTTGAATGGCAGAATTATTGGAGTTCATTTTTACAATCCACCAGCAGTGCAAAAATTGGTTGAAGTAATTAAATGCGACCAAACCCCAGATATAATGGGAGAATTTGTTAGCACATATATCAAAAATTTAAGAAAAATAGAAGTCCCATCATACGACAAAGCAGGATTTATTGGCAATGGACATTTCATGCGTGATGCACTATACGGAATGATGAGAATGGAAAATTTAAGAAAAGATATGAGTTTTGCTGAAGCAGTTTATATTGTAAATAAAGTTACTCAAGATTTTTTAATTCGTCCTATGGGAATTTTCCAACTTATTGATTATGTGGGAATTGACGTTTGCCAATTTATTATGAAAGTTATGAAACCATACGTTACAGACGAAGATATCCACAGTCCGCTTTTGGATACTATGATGGAAATCGGAGTTAAAGGTGGTCAAAATCATGACGGTTCTCAAAAAGACGGTTTCTTAAAATATGAAAAAGGTAGAATTGTTGCTATTTGGGATTTAGACAAAAAAGAATACGTAAAAATTGAAGATATTTCTGAAAAATGTGATAAACTTATTGGAGCTTTACCTCAAGAACACCAACCATGGAAAGTTGTTGTAAGAGACCCTAATAAAAATGAATTTTTAACTAAATATTTTTCTGCTTTACAAAAAGAAAACGGAATGGGTGCTAAACTTGCAGTAGAATACCATATAAAATCTAAACAAATTGGCGAAAAACTTGTATCAGACAAAGTTGCATTCAATGCTGATGATGTAAATACTGTTTTAATGACAGGATTTTTCCATGCTTATGGACCAATAAACGATTTTAGTAAATAAAATATTTAGTAATTTTCAAAAACTTTTCAAAATGATGATTTTTGAAAATTATTTAGCAATAATTGCTATTTTTGTAACGATTAAAAATGAATATGAAGATAAAATCTAATAAACACGAAAACTATGAAATCTTAAACTTATTAGGCTATGGATTAGCTAAATTTGACAATGAGTTTATTAAACAATTTGGTTTTCAAACTAAAAATTCATTTTTTAAATATTTCGTAGAAATAGGCATTGTTGAAACTGGAAGTGTTGTTAAAAATAGAATGGATTTATTCGACCCTTTTTTTGAAAATGGAAGAAAAGGTTGGTGGCAAAAAGGCAACGCTTATATTCATAGAAAATTATTAATTGATAGTTTGTTTGGAAATGAAAATGTTATTGGATATGCAAACATTGTCAAGTTATTCCTGAAAGATAAGTTTAAAATTAAAGATATTTGTGTTGAAGTAAAACCAATTGTCAAATCAAGATATAAAAAAATACAGGAAACTGGTTTAGAAGCAGAATTGTATTTTATGAACAACTACGATTCTATTGATATTTTCAAAAATGGGACTATTGAAGATGCAAGATTATATGGAGATGGGTATGATTTTCAAATTAATGTAAATAACACTTCATATTTAGCTGAGATAAAAGGAATTAGAACCAAAAAGGGGAAATTTAGACTAACTGAAAATGAATACATTAAGGCAAAAGAATATAAAAATGATTATTTTATTATTGTTGTCTTAAATTTAGAAGACGTGCCTACTTTATTACCTATTGACAATCCTTTGAAAAATTTAAAATTTGAAGAAAAAATTATTACTTCAAAAAAAGTTAAAGAATACCATCTAATAACAACTATATGCTAAGTTTTAACGATAAAATAGAAGCTCTTAAATCATATTTATCTGATGTTAAAGATAATTATGCTGATAGTTTTAAAGAAGATATTTGTTTACACTTCAACCACTTTGAAGATGTTCAAGATCAAGACTTTGAGTTTCTCGAACAATTAAACACAATAGAAGAAATACATACTTGGGTTGATAATTTAACCTCTAGAATAGTAATGAAATTTGACGAAGAACATGAACAATTATCAGATTTCATTTTTTATGAAATATATTAATTTTTCAAAAATTAGTTTAAATCGATTAAACATACAATAAACGTATAAAAATCTGAGTACTACAACTATTCTGGCATCAAACCATAATTGCAAAAAAAACAAAAAACTACTGTAAAAAACAGATTTTATGTTAATAAAAATGCTTTATTACTTAAAAAATTATATCTTTGTAGAAACTTTAAAACATTATTTAATAATTATTGTTGTATTTATTTAATTAGATTTGATTTATAAATAAAAAATAAGATGAAAAAAACACTATCAATTTTAACTTTATTTTTTTTAGCTCAAGTTGTTTTTGCACAATCTGGCAATTTAGACAACAACACATTAAATATCATAAGGAGCAATTATTCTCAAAAAGCCGAAAATGATATTGCAATTAGAAATGCGTTAACAAACAATGACATTAGAAATTTAGCTCTTAACAGAGATGTTGTTGGTAAAGAAACTCACGACTTTAAGTATAAAGTCAAAGTTAAAGGAATTACAGACCAAAAATCTTCTGGACGTTGTTGGATGTTTACAGGTTTAAATATTCTTAGACCACAACTTATTGATGAGAAAAAATTATCAAATTTTGAATTTTCTACTAACTATCTATATTTCTACGACATGCTAGAAAAATCAAATTTATTTCTCGAAGGAGTTTTAAAATATCATGATAAAGAAATGGACGATAGAACAGTTGACTGGTTTTTTAAAGATCCTATCACAGACGGAGGTGTGTGGAACTCTTTTGCAAATTTAGTTAATAAATATGGACTTGTTCCAAAAACTGTAATGCCAGAAACTTTCCATTCTGAAAACACACGCTGGCTTAACAATATACTAAGCTCTAAACTTAGAGAGTTCGGCTTGGAGTTGAGAGAAATAAGAAGACAAGGAATTACTGGCAAAAAACTACAATCTGCTAAAATGGAAATGATTTCTGAAATTTACAGAATACTAGTTCTTTTCCTTGGCGAACCACCAACTGAGTTTACATATAGATTTGTTGACAAAGACAATAATATTTCAGAAGCAAAAACATATACTCCTCAAGAATTTTTTAAAGAAATTTTTCCAAATTATAATACCGAGGATTACTACATGTTTATGAACGACCCAACAAGAGAATACTATAAAGTTTACGAAATTGATTTTGACAGAAATGTTTTAGAAGGTAAAAACTGGATTTATTTAAATCTACCTTCTGATGAAATAAAAACTTTTGCTCTAAATAGCATTAAAAACAACGAAGCTCTTTACGCTTCATGCGATGTAGGAAAACAACTTTACAGTGCTGAAGGAACATTAGATGTTAAAAATTATAATTTTGAAGCTTTATTAGGTACTAAATTTAAAATGGATAAAGCAGCAAGAATTAAAACTTACGATTCTGGTTCTGCTCATGCAATGTTGCTAATGGCTTGCGATACAGACAAAGACGACAAACCAACAAAATGGCAATTTGAAAATTCATGGGGAAGCAGTCACGGACATAATGGGTATTTAACCTTCACTGACGAATGGTTTGATGAATATATGTTTAGAGTTGTTGTAAATAAAAAATTTATTGACGATAAGACTTTAAAACTTTTCGACCAAAAGCCAATTTTACTACCACCTTGGGATCCAATGTTCTCAAACGACAACTAACAACAACTTTATATGTGCGGAATTGCTGGAATATTTTCTTTTGATAAAGCTAGTACTGAATATTCAAAATATTTAGAAAAAAGTATTAGTGCTTTAATAAAGAATAAAAATGAAAAACCAGATTTATTTATTGAAGACAATATTGCTTTTGCCTATTTAAAAAACACACAACACGCTGAAAATCAAAACAATATTGTAATAAGCGATGATAAAAACTACCTCTTATTACTTGAAGGCGATATTTTTTATACCGAAAATTTAAAAAATCTAATAAATAATACTGATAAAATTAAATTAAAAACTGACTCCGAAATTTTACTTTTTCTTTTAATAGAACATGGCGAATCGATTATTGAAAAACTAAATGGAAACTTTGTATTTGCATTTTTTAATAAAATAACAAACACTCTTATTGTTAGCAGAGACTACATAGGTTTTAAAAATTTGTTCTTTTATAAAGATGATGAAAAATTTATTTTTTCAACAGAATTAAAATCTATTTTACAATTTGATATTACAAAAGAAATTAATTCTGCCGCATTATTCTCATACCTACAATTGAACTATATTTTACCAAATGTAAGTATCATTAAAAATATAAATAAACTTGGATACGGCAGTTTTTTAAAAATTAATAAACAAGGATTTGAAATTAAAAACTATTATAAAATAATACCAAGTTTTAATCCTGAAAATTATGACAATTTTGAAATAGCTTCTTCTAAGTTAAGACAATTGTTAAGTGATGCAATTGAAGACAACTTAGCTAAACACCCTGATGCTTCTTGCTTCTTATCGGGTGGAATTGACTCTAGCTTAATAACAGCTTTAGCCTCAAAGTTTAAAAAGAATTTGAATACTTTTTCTATTGGATATAAAGATGTAGATTTTTTTGATGAAACCCAATTTGCTGAATTAGTTGCACAAAAATATAATACCAATCATACTAGTTTTAAAATTACAAACCAAGAATTGTTAGATAATATTGACTCCGCTTTTGATAATTTTGACGAACCGTTTGCCGATAGTTCTGCTCTTGCTTTAAATATTTTAAGTAAACATGTTAGTCAACATAGCTCTGTAGTTTTAAGTGGAGATGGAGCTGACGAGATGTTTGCAGGCTACAACAAGCATTCTGCACATTTTCAAGCTAGCTATCCTGGTACAAAAGAAAAAATTGCATCTGGGTTAAATCCAATTTGGAAAATAGTTCCAAAATCTAGAAGCTCAAAAATGTCAAATTTAGCACGACAATTAGATAGGTTTGCCACTGGATACGGGCTTAATCCTAACGACAGATATTGGTTTTGGGCAACTATTGGAACAGAAGAATACGCAAAAAATATTTTAAAATTACCAATTGATTACTCTCAGTTTTCAGCAAAAAAACACAAATATATAAATCAAGATATTTGTTTAAAAGATATAAATAACGTATTACTAACCGACATGAATTTAGTTTTGCAAGGCGATATGCTTATCAAAGTTAGCACAATGTCGGCAGGAAATAGATTAAAAATATTTGCACCTTTTTTGGATAAAAACATTATTGATTATTCGTTTAGTTTACCATCACATTTTAAAATTAATTCCACAAGTCGAAAACGAATTTTAAAAAATGCATTTAACGATTTGCTTCCTGATGAAATTTTCAGTCGTCCTAAACATGGTTTTGAAGTTCCTTTGCTAATGTGGTTTAAAAAAGATTTAAAACATCTAATTGAGGATAAAATTTTATCTGAAGATTTTATAAAAGAGCAAGGAATTTTTAATTACAAAGAAATTTCAAGTCTCAAGCAAAAACTCAATTCTCCAAACCCACACGATAGTCCTGCAAAAATATGGGCAATTATAGTTTTTCAAAAATGGTGGACAAAACATATGTAAATTATGGCAAAAGTTTTAAGAATTATTAATCGCTTTAATTTAGGAGGACCAACATACAATGTTGCTTACCTCACTAAGTACTTAGCACCTGAATATGATACTCTTTTAGTTGGTGGATCAAACACTAAAGACGAAGCTTGTTCTGATTATATCATCAAAAAACTTGGTATCCATGCAATTACTATCCCTGAAATGAGTAGAGAAATTGGATATAATGATTTAATAGCATATGCAAAAATTAAAAACATAATAAAACGTTATAAACCAGATATAGTTCATACTCATGCATCAAAAGCCGGATATTTAGGAAGAAGAGCTGCCATAAGTTTAAAAGTACCAGTTATAGTGCATACATTTCATGGACACATATTCCACTCATACTTTAATAAACAAGCTACATCTTTATTCAAAAGTTTGGAACAAAGTTTAGCAAAAAAAACTGATGCGATTATAGCCATTAGTCCTATCCAAAAAGATGAATTATGTAATATTCATAAAATTGCTCCAGAAGAAAAGTTCAGAATAATTCCATTAGGATTTGATTTAAATAGATTTCAAGAAAATTTACAGGAAAAAAGAAAAATATTTAGAACAAGATATAACTTAAAAGATGATGACATTGTAATTTCAAGTGTTGGACGATTAGTGCCAATAAAAAACCACCCATTATTTATAAAATCTATTGCTAAAGTTAAAGAAAAAACAAATAAGAACGTTAAAGCTATGATTGTTGGAGACGGCTCTCTTCGCAATGAATTTGTTGAGCTAGCACATTCTTTAAATTTGAATGTTTCTACACCCGAAAAAACAGAACCAAATCCCGACATCATTTTCACATCTTGGATAGAAGATGCAGACATAGTTTTTGCAGGTTCGGAAATTGCAGCATTAAGTTCATTTAACGAAGGCACTCCTGTATCATTAATTGAAGCTCAAGCATCTAACATCCCAGTTATATCAACAGACGTAGGTGGAGTTAAAGATATTATAATAGAAGGTAAAACAGGTTTACTTTGTAAAAATGATGATGTTGATGATTATGCCGAAAAACTTTTAATTTTAATTGAAAACGACAAGCTAAGAGAAGAAATGTCATTAAAGGGCTGGGAATTTGTAAAAAATAAATTTCACTATTCCAGATTAGTAAATGATGTTAAATTACTCTATGTCGAACTTCTAAAAAACTCACAAATAAAATAAAATACATAAGAAAATCATATCGCATTTTAAGATTCAATTAATTTAATTAATTTTGTGAACCAAAATTTTAAAATTTTACTTGATGTTTACTTTATTTTTTAAAGAAATAAAAGAGTTTTTTAGCTCAGTAACAGGATACCTTGTTGTGATAATTTTTTTGCTAATAAACTCAATGTTTTTATGGATATTTAAAGGAGCTTTCAATATTTTTGACCTCGAAATGGCAAATATTGATAGCCTTTTTATAATTTCACCTTGGGTATTTTTATTTTTAGTTCCAGCAATTACTATGAATATGTTTGCAGGAGAATACAAGTCTGGAACTATGGAATTACTTTTAACGCGTCCATTAACAGAATTTCAAATTGTTTTTGCCAAATACTTGGCTAGTGTTGTGCTTGTATTAGTGGCTTTAGCTCCTACTCTACTATATTTATTTTCAATTTATTTTTTAGCAGATCCTGTCGGCAACGTTGATTTCGGTGCTATTTTTGGTTCTTATATAGGATTGTTTTTCTTAGCAGCTATTTATTCTGCATTAGGAATATTTGCAAGTTCATTAACAAAAAATACTATAATATCTTTTTTACTCGGATTATTATTTTGTTATGTATTTTTTCTTGGTTTTGAAAATCTTTCATATTTAATAAGTTCGGGAAAACTCTCAAATTTTATTATTTCACTCGGAATAAACGACCACTATAGGTCTATGAGTCGTGGAGTAATTGATAGTCGCGATGTCGTTTATTTTTTATCGGTAATTAGCATATTTATTTTTGTTACAAAACTTAGATTAGAAAGTCGTAAATGGTAAATAGTATGGAAAACAATAATAAAAAAAATAAAACCTCTCGCTCGACATTAAAAAAACAAAATATACTTCAAGCGATATTAATTTTGGTATTAATCATTGTCTTCAACCTGTTGTCGTCAATGGTATTTTTTAGGCTTGACCTCACTAAAGAAAAAAGATTTTCGATTACTGACACTTCAAAAAAAATATTAGATGATTTAGAAGACAAAATAATTATTGATGTTTATTTAGAAGGAGATGATTTGCCTGTTGAATTGCTAAGATACCAAAAAACTGTTAAAGAATTTTTAGACAATTTTAAATCATATTCAAATAAAATAGAAGTTATTTTTAAAAACCCATTCGAAGAAGGCAATTCTGAACAAAACCGAGAAATTTATTTTCAATTATATAATAAAGGACTAAGCCCAACTTACATTAGCCAATCACAAGATATGGGGCGAAGTGAAAAAATGATTTTTGCTGGAGCACTTTTGAAATATGGAGAAAAAGAATTTCCAATAAATTTAATAAACAACAATTTAAGTTCTGGAAGCAATTATGTAGGTTTGTCCGAAACTGAATTAGAAAGAGATTTTATCCATGCTATTTGGATGTTAACAAACGACAAACTCAAAAAAATTGCTTTTCTAGATGGGCATAAAGAGCTTTCAGAATATCAAACTTACGACATAATGACCTCTCTTTCAAAATATTACCACATCGACAGAGTAATTATGAATCAAGTTTTAAATGCTTTAGACGGTTATGATGTAGTGGTGGTTGCTAAGCCAGAAGGATATTTTACAGAAAGAGATAAGTTTATCTTGGATCAATACATAATGCAAGGTGGTAAAATGATATGGTTAGTAGAATGGATGAAAATTGATATGGATTCTCTAAGTACTAAACCAATGCAAATGGCAATGCTAAACGATATAAACTTAGACGACCAATTATTTAATTATGGTGTTAGAATCAACCCTGATTTAATTCAAGATTTATCTTGTTTAAGTATTCCTGTTTATGTTAATACAGTTGACGGAAAACCACAATTTGAGCCTAGACCTTGGCCCTTTTTTCCAGTTATTGTACCCGACACATTATTAAATCATCAATTATTAAAAAACTTAGATATCATACGCACACATTTTGTTAGCTCCATAGATACTGTTGGAGAAAATCCAAAAATTAAGAAAACCATTCTTTTAAGAACTTCTAAATTTTCTAAAACCATGACTCACCCTGTAGAGGTAAATTTAGAAATAATGAGAAACGAACCAGAATTAAAAACTTTTAACAAACCAAACTTGCCAATAGCTGTTCTTTTGGAAGGGCAATTTAGATCTAACTTCGTAAATCGCTTATCAGATGAATTTGCAAACAATCCAGATTTTAAATTTATTCCAGAAAGTGAAGAAACTAAGATGATAGTAATTTCAGACGGAGATTTTATTAGAAACGAAGTTAGAGTAATGGGAAACAAACAACAACCCTATCCCTTGGGTGCTGACAAATATTATCCCGAACAATTTACGCCAGGGAATACCCAGTTTTTTGTAAACTGTGTTAATTATTTATGTGCTGACGATGATTTTATATCCTTACGTATGAGGGAAATCAAAATTAGAAAACTTAATAAAGCCGAACTTCGAGAAAATAAACAACACTGGCTTTATTTTAACTTAACACTTCCTATTTTGTCTATTATTATAATAGGTGTTGTTATTCTTTTTTCTAGAAAAATTAAATTTAACAAAAAACCTTTAAAAATTCATAAAACTTATTCTAAAAAATGAAAAAAACAAATTTAATATTACTCATAATAGTTTTAGTTTTAGTTATAGTTACTGCAAGTATATATTTTTTTCAGAACACAAGTAGTCAACCTGCTTACAGAGATTTTGCAATTAAAGATACTGCAAGCATTGATAAAATTTTTATTGCCGACAAAAACAGCAATACTGTTTTATTAGAAAGAAAAGATGGCTATTGGGAAGCAAATAAAAGTTTTGTAGCAAGAAGAGATTTGACAAACCTATTGTTAGAAACTTTTTACAGAATTGAAGTTAGTTCGCCTGTTCCTAATTCAAAATTAGACAAAGTTTTAAAAGACTTATCAGTTAGTGGTGTTAAATGTGAAATATATCAAAATGGAAAACTTTCAAAAACTTACTATATAGGTGGAGTTACAGATGACAACATTGGCTCATACATGATTATGGAAGGCTCTGACCAGCCGTTTATTGTGAGAATTCCTGGATTTAACGGTTTCTTAAATGTAAGATATAATACTAACCCAAACGAATGGAAAGAAAAACTTATTTTTAATTACAAAGTACAGGACATTGCCAAAGTTACAGTAGAATATTCAAATTCGCCTGATGAATCTTTTATTGCAATTAGTAAAGGTAATAATGAATTTGATTTAAAAGAAATAAATGGAAGTAAAGTTAAATTCGATTTCGACACAATAAAAGTAAAAACTTATATTTCATCATGCAAACTAATTGGCTTCGATGCTTATATTTCTGATTCTTTACAACAAGAAAAATACGACAGCCTTTCGGTTCTTCCATTTGTGGCAAAATACACCATTGAAGACATTCATGGAAACGCAAAAAGTTTTAAAACATATCTAAGACAAAATATAACAAAACTTTTAGATGACGAAGGAAACTTATACGAATGGGACATAGATTATTTATATGGAATCCTTGATGATAAAACTGTTGTTTTATTACAATATTATGTTATAGACCCCATAGCAACAGGCAAATACGAGTTTATTAAAAACACAGAAGAACATGATTATTAAAATACTTAACAAAGATTGTTCATAAAAAACTTAGTATTATAAGTAAAAATATAATAAAATATATTAAATTTAACCACAAATTAAAATTGAATGAATATGAATTTTGTAGTATCAAGCGCCAACCTTTTAGGACAATTGCAATTAGTAAGCAAAGTTGTTGTTAGCAAAAACGCTCTTCCAATTTTGGATAATTTACTTTTTGATATTAAAGACGGTATATTAACAGTTACAGGTAGTGACTTAGAGACTACCATTCAAACTAAAATAGAACTCACTTCATGCGAAGGAGAAGGTAGTATTGCTATAGACACTAAAAAAATATTAGAAATTTTAAAAGAATTGCCAGACCAACCATTAACTTTCCAAATTAATGTTGAAGAACAAAAAATAGACATTACTTCTTCAAATGGGCAATTCTCTATGACTGGTCAATTAGGTGATGATTTTCCTGTAATTCCTTCTATTAAATCGGAAAAAGAAAAGAAGTTTGACATAATGCCAGACATTTTATACGGTGGAATATCTTCTACTATTTTTGCAACTGGAGATGACGAACTAAGACCAATTATGAATGGAATTCTTATTGAATTTAAAAATGATAAAGTAAGTTTCGTTGCAACAGATGCTCATAAGTTAGTAAAATACTCTCGTAAAGAATTAAAAACAGATGAAGAAGTATCTTTTATATTGCCCAAAAAACCAGCAAATCTTATAAAAGGAATTTTACCTAAAGTTTTTTCTGATGTCGAACTAACTTTTGATGACAAAAATGCTTTATTCACTTTTGAAAACACAAAACTAATTTGCCGCTTAATTGAAGGAACTTATCCAAACTATGCTACAGTTATTCCTAAAGATAATCCAAACAAATTAATTGTGGATAGATTAGAATTATTTTCTTCTCTAAAAAGAGTTTCGATTTTTGCTAGCCAATCAAGTAGTTTAGTTGGCTTAGAATTTACTGGCAACACTTTAGAAATTAGTGCTAAAGACACAGACTATTCTGTTGCAGGTAACGAAACTATAAATTGTCAATATTTTGGTGACAATATGAAAATTGGTTTTAAATCTAACTTCTTAATGGAAATACTTAGCAACATTTCAACTCAAGAAGTAATTTTCGAATTATCAGACCCAACACGTGCAGGTATAATTTTACCTAAAGATAACGAAAATGAAAACGAAGATGTTTTAATGATATTAATGCCTATGATGCTAAACAATTAATTTTCATAACCATAAATAATCAGGGGCTTTATGCCCCTTTTTTATCTCACTATATATTTTATACTATGAATATTAAACTAAAAAAACCGATTGTATTTTTCGATCTCGAAACCACAGGTATTAATCCAGCAACAGATAGAATTGTTGAAATTTCTATTTTAAAAGTTTTTCCAAACGGAAATGAAACTATTAAAACTTTTTTAATAAACCCAGAAATAAACATACCAAGCGAAGCTAGTGCAATACACGGAATCACTAACGATGACGTTAAAGATGCTCCTACTTTTAAAATGTTAGCAAAAGAAATTGTAAGCTTAATGGACGATTCCGACCTTGCTGGTTACAATTCTAATAAATTTGACATACCTCTTTTAGCAGAAGAATTATTAAGAGCAGGTTCTGATTTTGACCTAAAAAAGCGAAATTTTATTGACGTAATGGTAATTTTTATGAAAAAAGAACCTAGAAATTTAGAAGCTGCCTACAAATTTTATTGCAATAAAGAACTCGAAAATGCTCACTCAGCTGAAGCCGATATAAAAGCAACTTATGAAGTTTTTAAAGCACAAACCCACCATTACGACGATCTAAATACTGATGTAGAAAGCATTTCAAAATATTCATCTCAAAATAAATATGTTGACTTTGCCGGACGATTAATACGCGATGAAAACGACAATGTTATTATAAATTTTGGAAAACATAAGGGAAAAAACATAAATCATGTTTTTGAAAAAGATACTGCTTATTACGATTGGATTCAAAAAAATGACTTCCCACTTTATACAAAAAAAATGTTTACAGAATTGTACATTAAATTTAAACAAAACAAATAAAATATTAAACTTAGCTCATATGCAACGTTACATTAGTGTTTTACTCCTAATTTTTATAACAAATCTAAGTTTTGCTCAAAATCACCAAACCCCAGATTGGTTGCAAGACTTGCCTTATAACACAAGTGAATATATCTATGCCATTGGTTTTAGCGATCCAAAAATGAGCGACAGTATCTTAGCAAAAAACTTAGCTTTAAACAGAGCTTTGGCAATTGCTGTTATGGTAAACCAATCACAAGTTTCGTATGCCTCAGATTTTTATGAAGCAAAATCAGAAGAACACAGATGGTATATTACAAAAGAATCATTTGAAGAATTTGGAAAAATTAAAGCAAGTGCATATGTTAATAATAATTACGAAATTGTAAAATCAGAAACTAATAGTAACGGTGAGTTAATAATACTATTAAAGTTTTTCCCCTCTCAAGAAAAAGGTGTAGAACATAATTTTAATATAGAAATTGAATATTATAGTCAAGTTTTTGAATTAAGTAATACAAGAGCACTTGAACATTTTAGGAATATAATGTTAAATACTTGTTGGACAAACTTAAAAACAAAAGATAGCCTTAAAACTTATTACGAACTTTCTAATTACAATAATTACATAAATATAAAAGAATCCTATGGCACACTAGAAATAGAGGCTCCTAGATTTCATTATAATTACAAACCTAGTTTAGCAAATAAAATTGATTTTAAAGATTTTAGTTCTTACTCTCCTTTGCAAAAAGGACTTTGGCAATCATATTTAGACTCATACACTCAAAGTATATTTAACATTAATAAAAACCATTCCTCCAAAATAGGCACTATCCAAGACGAATTTAAAAGAAGCAAAAACACATATGATTCTCAACAAGGGCAAGGGCAAAAAACAGAAAGTTTAACTAGAAACACTTTAAGGAATACTCTAAATTTTGAACTTGGCGGGATAGAAATATACAACAACTATTTATATAACAGAGTGTATTTACAAAATAAAAGACCATCATATAGTAATGTAAATTCTTCCCAAATTAAAAACGAAAATAGCAACAATGCAAAAGATAAAAAATCAAAAGAATGGTTTTTTAAAAGATGGTTTAAGAAAAAATCATAAGTCTCCGCCCCATTAAACAAAAATAATAACAACTGTGATAAATTAATATCAAAGTTTAGAAGCAATATCTTTTAGTTAGATATTTTCTAAACTATAATTAAAAACAAATAATCTAAATTAATTTAACACTTAATTTTCTTCCTCTGTTTCTAAATCTTGTTCTTCAAAATATTCGGGTTTCTGTTCTTTAATATAACTCAAAGCCTGCTCATATCCTTCTATAAATTTACCAAAATCTTCCTTATATAAAAAGATTTTATGTTTCTGAAAATGAGAGTTCCCGTCATTACCAAACACTTTTTTACTCTCCGTAATTGTAAGATACAAATCATCTTGACGTGTTGATTTTATGTCAAAAAAATATGTTCTCCTCCCTGCACGAACCGAAACAGAATAAATTTCATCTCTTTTTTTCTCATTACTTTCCATACAAATCAGTTTTATTATTTATACAAATATATTAAATTTTTTAAAAAAACAAGAAATTATGAATATTTTTTTCCCAGTTAAAAAGTTTTATCCCTAATATTTATTATTTTTGCCTAAAATTTAAAAAGTACTTTAAAATGATTAGTCGCAGATTGATTAGAATAAAAGCAATGCAAACTTATTATTCGTTTTTGCAAGATTCAGATTCCCAAAATTTAAACTCATTACAAAGAGAATTAGAATACAACATCAAACAATCTTACTCCTTATTTATCCAACTACACTGCTTGCTAATAAACATTGCTGACTATGCTACTGAAAGGATTGAGATTGCTAAAAACAAACATATTAAGTCAGAAGCCGATTTGAATCCCAATACAAAATTTATAAATAATATAATTATAAATAATTTACACAAAGCTGATCAAGTAGAAAAAACTCTTAGAGATAAAACTTTTTCATGGAATGAAAATCCACATTTCATTAAAAACCTGTACGCAAAAATAATTTCTTCCCAATATTACATAGACTACATGAATAATGACGAAAGAAGTTATAAAGAAGATCTTAATATTATTAATAAAATTATCACAAAAATAATAATAGTTGATCCATTAATTAATGAAATTATTGAAGAGCATAGCATATATTGGAACGATGATCTTGAATTTTTAGCTAGTAATCTCATTGCAAATTTAAAAAAACATGATATAAAAACCATAGAAAATTATAAACTTCCACCAATATTCAAAAACCAAGAAGATGAAGATTTTGCTAATAAACTCATTAAAACAACAGCACTACATAGCTCTAACTATGATGAAATAATTCAACAAGCTTTAGAAAAATGGGAATTAGAAAGAATTGCACTTTTAGACAGAGTTCTTTTACATTTAGCATTAGCCGAAATTATGGAATTTCCAAACTTACCAGCTAAAGTAAGCATTAACGAATATATTGAAATTTCTAAATTTTATAGCACTAGTAAAAGTAGTGTTTTTATTAATGGAGTTTTAGATAAAATATATTTAGAACTAAAAAGTTCGGGAAAACTAAATAAAAGTGGTTTAGGTTTAGTTGAATAAGATTTTAAATTCCAAAAATATAGTTAAAATAAATGAAAGTTAATTTATTTTATTAACTTTGCACACTATTATTTTAGACTTATGAAAGCCAATATATTAATAATATTAAGTTTAGTTGTACTGAGTTTAGTTGCATGCAATAATAAAAACAGCAAAAAAACTGGTGGTGAATATAATATTATAAACACTGAATCTGCTGATGGCAATACCAATAGCAACTTACTACCTATAATAAAATTTGATGAATTGGAATTTAATCTTGGTACAGTAATTCAAGGAGAAGTTGTTTCGCACACTTTTTATTTTACCAATACAGGAAAAGGTAATTTAATAATATCAAATGTAAAAGCTTCTTGTGGTTGCACTGTCCCAAAGTGGTCAAAAGAGCCTATTAAACCTAATGCTGAAGGAAGTGTTGAACTTGTTTTTGACACTGCAAACAGAGAAGGAAAACAAATTAAATCGGCAAAAGTATATTCTAATACTGAGCCAAATACAACAGAATTAATAATTAGATGTGAAATAATAAAATAAATAATTAATAACTTAAAAAATTAAAACTATGAATACTATTTTTTTACAAGCGAGCCAACAACAAAATCCATATATGACTCCTATATTTCTCGTTCTTTTAATTGTTGTCTTTTACTTTTTTATGATACGCCCACAAATGAAAAGACAAAAAGAAATGAGAAAATTTAGAGAAGGATTACAAAAAGGTGATAAAGTAATTACCGCAGGTGGAATTTATGGAAAAATCGTTGAAGTTCAAGACAATTACTTATTTGTAGAAATTGATACTAACGTTAAAATTAAAGTTGACAAAGGTTCTGTAGTTGCTTCTCCAGAAGACATTCAACAACAGCAAAAATAATTGTACTTGATGGAAGAAGTAGCTGATAAACTCAAAAATAAAGGTGGATTTATTTCTAAAAAATTTAAAAATCCAAATGTTTTTGTTTTTTTATTATTTGTACTTATTTCAACAGCTTTATGGTTTCTAAACTACATAAACAAAGAACATTCTACTACAATTAAAGTAGCATATCAATTTAACAACCTTCCAAACAATATTGTTTTAAGTCAAGAAAATCCGAAAGAATTAAATATTAAAATAAAGGGATACGGCTATAATCTTATAAAAGAGAATTTTAAAAGAAAACAAGTAGCTGTTAAAATAGATTTTGCGCAAGACAATAAACAACTCAAGCTAAATAAGCTACCAAAGAATAAAAACAAAAAATTTATCCTTAGCTCTGAATTGAGTTCATTTTTCAGTAATAAATTTGACGAAAGCTTAACCATTATAGACATTTCTCCTGACACCATATTTTTCGAAAACGTCCCAACACAATCAAGATCTAAATAAAACTTTTGTATTTTTACGCAAGGCATGATTAAAATAGGCATAACAGGTTTAATAGGTTCTGGCAAAACAACTATTTCACAAATTTTTGAAATACTTGAAATACCAATTTATAACACCGATTTGCGAGCAAAAGAATTAATGCACGAAGACTACGAAATTAAAGAAAAAATTATTCAAAATTTTGGCTCAAACTCCTATATTGATAATAGTTTAAACAAAGAATATATTTCTAAAATAATTTTCTCAGACAACAATGCTAGAAACATAATTAATTCTATAGTCCACCCAAAAGTTATTGATGATTTTAAAAATTGGTTAATTGAAAAAAATAATGAAAATTACAAAATAGCTGGTATTGAGTCAGCTTTACTTTACCAAGCTAATATTCACAAAATTTTAGATTACATCATTTTAGTAAGCAGTAATGACGATACTTTAAGTAACAGAATAATGAAACGTGATAATATTTCTCAAAAACAAGCATTATTAAAAATTAAAACACAAAAAGCTGAACTAGTACAAAACTATAAAGTTGATTATGAAATAAAAAACGACAAAACTGAGTCTATTTTATTACAGACTTTAAATATTTTAAACAAATTAGATTTAGCTACTAAATAAATGAGTGGAATGTTTAAATATATAGGTGGATTTTTGGGCTGGTTATTTGGCGGATGTATTGGTGGAGTAATCGGTTTTTTTATTGGTTTTTTTATTGACTCAATAAGTGTCAACAAATCTCACTTCCAAGAGATGCCCCAAAGCTCATACAGAAATGATTTCATATTAAGTCTTTTAACCTTAACTGCTGCAATTATGAAAGCAGATGGTGTAGTTAAAAAGTCAGAATTAGAATATGTAAAACAATTTTTAAGAGCAAATTTTGGAGTTCAACAAACTAAAGAAGCTTTACAAACATTAAAAGAATTATTAGATTCCAACATTGATTTAGATAATGTTTGCACCAAGATACAATACAGTATGCAACATGCTACTAAATTGCAAATACTTCACTACCTTTTTGGCATTGCTAATGCTGATGGCATACTTCATAAAAATGAAATATACTTATTAGAACAAATTGCTTTAAAAATTGGACTTTCAACTAGCGATTTCAATTCAATAAAATCAATGTTTATTGAAGACACTGATTCGGCTTATAGTATTTTAGGGGTTTCTAAATCTGCTAGCGACGAAGAATTGAAAAAAGCATACAGAGCAATGGCTATACAACATCACCCCGACAAAGTTGCAAATTTAGGCGAAGATGTGCAAAATGCAGCTAAACAAAAATTCCAAAAAATAAATGAAGCCTGGGAAAAAATAAAAAAAGAAAGAGGAATAAAATAGAATTTTACAAATTTTATCTCTCTGATTTAACAAGTTTTATAACCTTATTTTCATTTTCAGATTCTATTTTTAAAAAGTAAATACCCGCAGGAATATCTTTTACAAGTGATGAAATATCTATAAAATCAGAACTATATTGTTTTCCAACTATTAACCTACCAGTATAGTCACTAATTTCAATTTTTAACAAATTATTATAATCGGAATTTTGAATATAAAGTTCATTTACAAAAGGATTTGGATAAACTTGAACGTTCAAATTACTCGAAATTTCAGGACTTAACACCGGTGCCTGTTCAATTTTCACATCATCAATATACATAGTTTTTCCATCTCCAGCAACTGATTCAATTATTAAACGCAAATTATTAGTTTTCAATCTGTTTTTATTTATTAAAAAACTGTGAGTTTTCCAATCTTCTTCAGCAGGCACATATCCACCATACGAAGAAACATAAGTAGATGTTAATGTAGATCCTGTAAAAAGATAAACAAGTTGTTTAGAATCTCCACAATGCGTACTAGTATAAAAGTAAAGATTATCGGGATTATTTCCATTAATTCGTCCATAAGCACATTTAAAACTAACTCTTAAATTTTCACTTGTATCTTCTATATATATATTTGGAAGATGCACTCTATTTCTAGTATCTGAGTCCTTATTTCTATTAGAAATTCTCAATGATTTATTTCCAGAAAAGCTATAGTTTGCTCTTTCCCAATGGGAATTTCCTGCATTTTCAAATATGAAGTCATTAAAATACTCACCTTCTACTAATGGAAAAACAGAAGATTCAAAACTTTCGGTATAAGGCAAAGTTTTACCATGTTCGGGTTTATATACTTTAATGTAGTTTTCTCTTAGTTTAGTATCGCTACCACTTTCATTTTCAACAGTTAACGAAACGTCAAAAACTCCAGGTTCGTTATAAACAACATGAGGATTTGCTTCATTTGAAAAACTTGGGCTTGCATTTTCCATATTCCAGCTATAAGTTCCTATAAAATCAGTATTATGGGACAAATCGTTATATACAACTGTTGTGCCTGTACATGTCATAGTTGTTTGTGTCATAAAATCAGAAATTGGTTCACAAATTTGTGGAACATAACCATCGTTAGTTCCTGTTGCAATTAAATTTGACTGAGTTTTTAGATTATTTCTATCTCCCACCCAATAATTTAAAGTTGCACGCATTACATCAGCTTGTCCTTTTGTAAACATTTTATAGCAATAAGAATATTCCATAAAATTTTGCACATTGTCTAAACTACCGCAAGTTACGGCTTCGAGATTACAAGAAGTGTGCCCTATAGTATTTGGGGTATCGTCAATTCCATCGTCATCATAACAATTATCTGCTAAACCTGGTTCATTTGAATTTCCCCAAGTATGAGGCAGGTTTAAATAATGTCCTGCTTCGTGAGTCAAAACACTTCCATGCCCATTATTACTTGTACCACTTACCCCCACATAATTATGTAATAAAATTATTCCATCACTTCCATCGGGAGCTGTTCCTGGATAATAAGACCACCCAGCAGCTCCATGTCCAAGAACTTTTACTGTCCATATATTCAAATATTTGTCGGGAGGCCATGTTGGCGAAGCTTCCTTAGCTGCTTCATAACCAGCACTAGTAGCTTCAGAAGCAGTTCTAACCACACCAATAGTACAATTTCCCCAAGGGTCAATTCTTGCCAAACGAAATTCTATTTTAACATCAGCAGCAATTCCTTTAAAAGCAGGATGAATAGAAGCGGTATCTGAACGCATTTTTCTATAATCTTTATTCATTTGCTCAACAGCTCCAAGAATTTGTTCGTAAGAAATATTTTCTTCCCCATAATTATGAACTACATGAAAAACCACAGGAATAACATAAACTTCTTCTCTATCAGATTTAGGATTATTTTTAATATACTCTTTCACAAATTCATTAAGATACTGACGCTGATACAACAAGTTTGGATTTTCATCAACAAGTTTCCAATATATTTGATCAGTTAAACAATGCCAAGTCTCTTCTTCTTTTTCTTGTGAAAATAAATTGGTAAAAAGTCCTAAAACTATAAGTAGTGTTAAAAAATATTTCATTTTAAAAATTATTAAAATTTACATATTACAAATTTACTACAAAAAAATAAATATAATTTAAGTTTCTACTTATTTTAGTAAATATTTAACTTTTGCAAACATTTTAGTTTAAGGTTTTATACTAATTTTAATAACTTTGCAATTATTTTAAAAACTGTGGCTTATAAATTAATATCAGAATACAAACCAACTGGCGACCAGCCCGAAGCTATAGAACAATTATCTAAAGGCATTGCTTCTGGTTTAAAACATCAAACTTTATTAGGTGTTACGGGAAGTGGTAAGACTTTTACTATAGCCAATGTTATTGCTAATTTTGATCGTCAAGTTTTAGTTTTAAGTCATAACAAAACTCTTGCAGCTCAACTTTATTTAGAATTTAAAGAGTTTTTCCCTGAAAATGCAGTTGAATATTTTGTGTCATACTACGATTATTATCAACCCGAAGCATACATGCCAATTACAGATACTTATATTGAAAAAGATCTTTCAATAAATGATGAAATTGAAAAACTAAGATTAAGTACTTCATCGGCTTTACTTTCGGGAAGAAAAGATGTTATTGTCGTTAGCTCTGTTTCGTGTATTTATGGAATTGGAAATCCTGATGATTTTCATGCAAATACTTTACAAATAAATATTGGGCAAAAATATGGTCGAGATATTTTATTAAGGCATTTGGTTGATGCTCTGTATTTTAGATCGGATATTGATTTTAAAAGAGGAAGTTTTAGAGTAAAAGGCGATACAGTTGATGTTTTTTTAGCCTATCACGATATTGCTATAAGAATAATTTTTTGGGACGAAGAAGTTGAAGAAATATATTCTTTCGAACCTTATTCTGGGGAAAAAATAGATAATATAGAAACTGCGAAAATTTATCCTGCAAATATTTTTGTTACAACAAAAGAAAGAATAAACCAAGCTATAATTCAAATTCAGGACGATATGATGGCTCAAGTTGAGTACTTCAAAAACATGGGAAAAACTTTGGAGGCAAAACGCTTAAAAGAAAGAGTTAGCTATGATATTGAAATGATTAGAGAGCTTGGTCATTGCAGTGGAATAGAAAATTATTCGCGTTATTTTGATGGAAGAAAACCAGGTACTCGCCCCTTCTGCCTGATTGATTATTTTTCAAAAGATTTTATTACTGTAATTGATGAAAGCCATGTTACCATTCCTCAAATTGGTGCTATGTATGGTGGCGACAGGTCAAGAAAAGAAAATTTAGTAAATTATGGCTTTAGACTTCCTGCTGCAATAGATAACCGACCACTTAAATTTGAAGAATTTGAATCTTTAATGAACCAAACCATTTATGTAAGTGCTACTCCTGCAAATTATGAATTGGAAAAATCAGAAGGAGTTATAGTTGAACAAGTTATTCGCCCTACAGGTTTATTAGATCCAATTATAGAAGTAAGACCCTCATTAAATCAAATTGATGATTTAATGAACGAAATTAATATTAGAATAGAAAAAAACGAAAGAACTCTTGTTACAACTCTAACAAAAAGAATGGCAGAAGAATTGAACAAATATTTTTTAAGATTTAATTTGAATTGTAAATACATTCATTCTGATGTTGAGACTATAGAAAGAGTTGAAATTTTAGCTGAATTACGCTCTGGGAAAATTGATGTTTTAATAGGTGTGAATTTGCTTAGAGAAGGTTTAGACTTGCCTGAAGTTTCATTAGTTGCAATAATTGATGCTGATAAAGAAGGTTTTTTACGTTCAGAAAGGTCATTAACTCAAACTGCCGGAAGAGCAGCAAGACATTTGAATGGAAAAGTTATTATGTATGCTGATAAAATTACAAATTCAATGCAAAAAACAATTGACGAAACAAACAGACGTAGAGAAAAGCAATTAAAATACAATGAAAAACATAATATCACACCTAGTCAAATTATAAAAGCACAAAGAGAAATTATTGGTAAAAAAGCTGAATATTATTCTCCTGACGAAAGCAAAGATATTGAAACACTAATTGCTGCTGACCCAATAGTACAATACATGACAGTACCAGAGCTTGAAAAAACTATTAAAAATACAAAAAAACTAATGCAAGAAGCCTCTTCAAACTTAGATTTTGTTGAAGCAGCAAGACTTAGAGACGAAATGTATGCTTATGAAAAGCTTTTAGAAAAATTAAAACAAAAAAACTACTAAGTCAATAATTAGTTCAAATGCTTATAATAAATATTCATGCTTTCGATTTGCCCTGCTATATGTGTATTGTTTACTAAAGTTCCACTATATTTATACGAAGCATTTAAAAGAGTTTTATTCATTCCTAACTCTGATAATCTTGCAACTGCATAAGCTGTTTTTATATTTTTTTGCTTTAAATTTTCTTCTGTAAACTTCAATAAATGAAATGCAAATCTTTTACCTCTATATTCTGGAAGCACTGCAAAATCGGTTACTTCTGCATGTTTTTCTTTATGGTTAATTTCTGCTCCCGACAAACCAACTATTCTATCTCCGTCCCAAATTCCGAAATGGAACAACCGGTTTTCTTGTATTCCTTTAAGTATATTTTCAGTTTCTATAGGAAAAGGATAAGACGCAAATGTTTGTTGTAATATTTTTGCTATTTCATCTGCATGAGATTCGTTTAATGATTCCATTCTAAAATTTTGCAATTTCTCATAATTATCTTCAACTTCAGTAATTTCCAATAAATCGGAAAATAATCCTAATTGCTTTCTTGGAGTTTTAGCACGTTGTTCTGTGAGAAATTTCGAAACCATAATACAATCAGTTTTACCATCAAAAAATTTAGGAACATAAGCTTCAACTTTATAACCACTTAATATAAAATCTGGTAAATCATCTGTGCGAATTAGACAAATAATTTTACTATAAGAATTTTCTTCAGCTAAATTTTCTATTTCAGCTATTATTTCATAATTGTCATCTTCAGGATTCAAACTCAATAAGATAACTCTATCATTTAGTTTTCCATGCTGTATAATTGATTTTCCAAGTTTTTCAATTTTATCACTTTTTCTTTTTTTTATAATTTTTTCTTTTGCCTTCATCTCTTTAAATAATATATCATTCATAAAAATTAATTTTATTATTAAAATAACCAACTTAAAACTTAAAGTTTAAGCCTTTTAAGTAATTTGTTTTATTTGTATTAAATTAATGGATTAAATAAAAAGCACTTACTTTAGGTAAAAGCATTGCTCATAAACTGTAAAAACATGTTTATGTCTATTTTAAAGAAATATATTGAAAAAATACAGAATAGAGCGTTAGTGTAAAAATAAAATAATGGGAATAACAATAATTTCACTAAGCTATTTAAAATATAAACCATAACACTTTTGTTACTTTTTGTGCAAATATAATAAATTTTTACATATTTCCAAAAAACCATACAGTAAGAACCTTTAAACAAGCAATTTTGCCATATAATATTAATATAATAAAATTTTATTTTTACGATTTTTCTAAATATTTTCCTGTGGCTTATTTAGACAATTTCTATATTAGGAATTTATAATATAAAACATAAAAAATCTGTTTTTAAGACAATTAAAAATATTAACTTAGCGACACTTTTAAAATTGAAATTAATAGTAATAAAATTATTTAAATATTTAATTAATAAAACAAATATGTCAAAAGAAAAAAAATTTATCACATGTGATGGAAACCATGCTGCTTCACACGTAGCATACATGTTTAGTGATATGGCTTGTATTTATCCTATCACTCCATCTTCAAACATGGCAGAGAACGTTGACGAATGGGCTGCTCACGGCAGAAAAAACATTTTTGGTCAAACAGTAAAAGTTGAAGAAATGCAATCTGAAGCCGGTGCTGCAGGAGCTGTTCACGGTGCGTTACAAGCTGGTGCTTTAACCACCACTTACACTGCTTCTCAAGGCTTGTTATTAATGATTCCTAATATGTACAAAATGTCAGGCGAATTATTACCTGCTGTTTTTCATGTTAGTGCAAGAAGTTTAGCTGCTCAAGCACTGTCAATTTTTGGCGACCATAGCGATGTTATGAGTACTAGACAAACAGGTTTTGCAATGTTAGCAACTAGCTCTGTTCAACAAATTATGGACTTAGCTCCTATTGCTCACTTAGCAGCAATTAAATCAAGAGTTCCTTTTATGCACTTCTTCGATGGTTTTAGAACTTCTCACGAAATTCAAAAAGTTGAATATTTCGACAACGAAGAAATGGCTGCACTACTTGATTGGGAAGCTTTGGATAATTTTAGAAAATCTGCTCAAAATCCAGACAATCCTGTAACTAAAGGTACTGCTCAAAACCCAGATATTTATTTCCAATCTCGCGAAGCTGCAAATAAATTTTACACCAACATTCCTGACCTTGTTGAGGAGTATATGCAAGAAATCACAAAATTAACAGGAAGAGAATATCACCCATTTACATATCATGGTGCAGCTGATGCTGAAAACATTATTGTAGCTATGGGTTCTATTACAGACCTGCTAATCGAAACTGTAGATTACCTTAACAATTCAGGTAAAAAAGTTGGCGTTATTACAGTACACTTATACAGACCATTTTCTGAAAAATATTTTATGAAAGTTCTTCCAAAAACTGTAAAAAGAATTGCTGTTTTAGACAGAACTAAAGAAATTGGTGCTAACGGCGAACCTTTATTCTTAGACGTTAAAGAAATGTTCTATAATAAAGAAAACAGACCAATGATTATAGGTGGTAGATATGGACTTTCTTCAAAAGACACTACTCCTGCAATGATGATTTCTGTTTTCGAAAATTTAGCATCAGACAAACCAAAAGATAGATTTACTGTAGGAATTGTTGATGATGTTACAAATTTATCATTACCATTAAAAGAAAACATTTCTATTCTTGATAAAGGAACTTTCGAAGCAAAATTTTACGGCTTAGGTTCTGATGGTACTGTTGGTGCTAACAAAAACTCAATTAAAATTATTGGTGATAGCACAGATAAATATTGTCAAGCATATTTTGCTTATGACTCTAAAAAATCTGGAGGTTTCACAGCTTCTCACTTACGCTTTGGCGACAAAGAAATTAGAGCTCCTTATTTAGTAACTACACCTGATTTTGTTGCTTGCCACGTTCCTAAATATGTAGAACTTTATGATGTACTAGAAGGCATTAAACCTAATGGAAGTTTCTTATTGAACTCACTTCATGACGCGGAAGAAACTAAAAAGAATCTTCCTGACCACATGAAAAAAGTTCTAGCAGAGAAAAATATTAAATTCTATATTATAAATGCTACACAAATTGCAGAAGAAATTGGTTTAGGAAATAGAACTAATACCATTTTACAATCAGCATTCTTCAAAATTGCTAATGTAATCCCTTACGAAAAAGCTGTTGAACAAATGAAGAAAATGATTGATATTTCTTATGGTTTAAAAGGTGAAAAAATAGTTCAAATGAACTATAAAGCTGTTGATGCTGGAGCAAGCGTTGTTCAAGTTGATGTACCAGCAGAATGGGCTAATATTAAAACTGAAGGTTTCAAGTTTAAAAGAGATAGAGAAGTTCCTGAATTTGTTTCAAAAGTTGCTGACGTTATCAATTCTCAAAAAGGAGACACTTTACCAGTTTCAACATTTAACGGTCGCGAAAATGGTAGTTTCCCAGCTGGATTAACCAAATATGAAAAACGTGGCGTTGCTGTTAACGTTCCAGAATGGATTCCTGAAAATTGTATCCAATGTAACCAATGTTCTTATATTTGTCCTCACGCAGCTATTCGTCCTTTCTTACTAACAGACGAAGAAGTTAAAAAAGCTCCTGCTGGAACAAAAACTATTCAAGGTGCTGGACCAACAAAAGAATATAAGTTCAAAATGCAAGTTTCTGTTTTAGACTGTACTGGTTGTGGAAACTGTGCTGATATTTGTCCTGCAAAAACTAAAGCTTTAGTGATGAAACCACTTGAAACTCAAATGGACGAAGTAGATCGCTGGTATTATATGGACGAAACTGTTGGTTACAAAGAAAATGTAGTTGACAAACACTCAAATGTTAAAAACTCACAATTCGCTCAACCATTATTTGAGTTCTCTGGTGCTTGTGCAGGATGTGGCGAAACTCCATATATTAAATTAATTACTCAATTATTTGGCGAAAGAATGATTATAGCAAATGCTACAGGTTGTTCTTCTATTTATGGTGGTTCGGCTCCTTCAACTCCATATTGCAAAAACTACAATTCAGGTAAAGGTCCTGCTTGGGCGAACTCACTATTCGAAGACAATGCTGAATACGGATTTGGTATGGCATCGGCTATAGAAAAAATGAGAGAAGGCATTGCAATGCGTTTAAACGAAGCTAAATGGACAGGCGAAGCAGCAGAAGCGGCTAAAGATTGGCTAGCAAATATGGACAACGCAGAAGCATCTGAGAAAGCATCTGAAAGACTAGTTAAAGCAATTGAAAAGCTAAACGACCCAATTGCAAAAGAAGTAATGAACAAAAAACAATATCTTGTTAAAAAATCAGTATGGATATTTGGTGGAGACGGTTGGGCTTATGATATAGGTTATGGCGGTCTAGATCACGTTATTGCTTCTGGCAAAGATGTTAATATTTTAGTAATGGATACAGAAGTTTACTCAAACACAGGTGGACAAGCTTCTAAATCAACTCCTACAGCTGCAATTGCTAAATTTGCTGCATCAGGAATGAAAACTCGCAAAAAAGACCTTGGTGCAATGGCAATGACTTATGGTTATGTTTATGTTGCACAAGTTGCTGTAGGTGCTAATCATGCTCAGTATTATAAAACAATTAAAGAAGCTGAAGCATATCCTGGACCATCTCTAATTATTGCTTATGCACCATGTATTAATCATGGCTTAAAAGCAGGAATGGGCAAAACTCAAGACGAAGAGAGACGTGCTGTTGAATGTGGATATTGGGTTAATTGGAGATACAATCCACAACTTGAAGCTGAAGGAAAAAATCCATTCCAATTAGATAGCAAAGAACCAGATTGGAGCAAATTCCAAACATTCCTTGATGGTGAAGTTCGTTACAACTCACTAAAAAAATTGTTCCCAGAAACTGCAGAAGCTTTATTACAAGAAGCTGAAAGAAATGCAAAATGGAGATACAATTTCTACAAACGATTAGCTGAACAAAAATAAGCTATATAATACTGTAAATAAAAAATGGCTACCGATTGAGTAGCCATTTTTTTTAAATGTTTTTTTTAATTTTCAGTCCACTTGAAAAATACTGGTTCTACAGTATAACCTTTCTTTCTCAATAATTCCAAAACACCATCTTCACCAGCTAAGTGTGCTGCACCAACAGCACAAAATAAAGATTGTTTTTTAGAAATTTTAAGAAAATTCTTAACCATAACAACATTTCGTTTGATTAAAAAATTCTCATTAAAATCTGCGGGCATAGTAGAATCTGTTGATAATTCAAGCATTTTATCTAAATCAAAATTCATATAAGTTTCCAACATTTCATTTAATTTAGACATAGTATCATTTTCAGCAGTATCTGTTAAAGATTTATACAACATATCTGCCTGTTCTTCTAAACTAATAGCATCAATAGCACTAATTTGATCCATAAATTTCTCTACTCCATAACAAGGCTTTCCAGCTTTTCTCGCCTCTGTCAAGAAAAATAAATCTAAAGCCAAGTCCATATCTTTTGGCATTTCCAATTGCATTAACTGACTAGACAAGAAAAAAGGCTTCATTTTATTATATAGTAATACTCCTGCTCCAGTCTTAACCTTAACTATTGAATCTAAAACTCTATATTCTTCTTTTGTATATAATTTATCAAGTGTGTTGTTTTTCATCAACATTGCATCCATCATTTCTTGCATAGGAATTTCGTCCATAAGAATTTCCATAGCAAAAGCATCGCTACTTTCAAAAGCTTCTAAAACAGACTCGTCAAAACTAAAAGCTCGTTTATCCTGAATATGAATTGTGCCATAAATATAGGACGGATTTTTAATTTTCTTACCGCTTATTTTCCATAACAAAGACTGAGAAAACAATGACGAACTTACAAATAACAATAAAATAAAACTGATTTTCTTCATAATACATTAAATTTATTAATAAAAAATATCCTCAAAAATAAAACATTTTGAGGATATTTTAAAATTTTATCAAACTTATAAAAATATGTTATGATTGAATATTTGGCAATTCAAGTCCATAACCTCTTTTCTTATCAACTGATTTAAGTACAAACCCTAAAATAAGAGCCGCAACACCAAGCATTGCTAACATAATTAGGGGATTTGTATAATCATAAGAGATAGACGCTTCAGTAGAAGTCATAGTTCCATCTGCAACAGCTTGTGCAATTTCTGGATTAGACCAATCTAATATCTTACCTATTAATAATGGGAACAACCATAAACCTATATTTTGAATCCAGAAAATCAAAGCATAAGCCGAACCAATAATCTTACTATCAACAAGTTTTGGAACACTTGGCCATAGAGCAGCTGGTACCAAAGAGAATGATGCTCCAAGTACTAAAATTGTTAAGAATGCAACTATTACACCTCCAATATTATTACCTTTAAATTCTGGCAAAATAAATGCAAAAGTTAAATGGCAAACAATTAGTAAAGTTGAGCCCAACATTAACATTGAAGCTGCCTTACCTTTATTATCAACATATTTTCCTAAAATTGGTGTAATACCAACAGCTAATAATGGGAATACTGCGAAAATAGACTCTGCGGATTGACGTTGATAAGCCATATAGCAGAATACTAACAGCGAAATTATTGATACTGCTAGTAATGAAAATTGTACTTGTCTCTTTTTTACAAAATTACTAGCGAAAGCAGTAGCTGCCACCACAAGCATAACTATATATTGTACAACTGCAACAAGATTAGAAGCCCAGAAAGATCCTTCTTCAGGTTTTACAAAATCTAAATTACATTGCAACATATTTACAGCATATTTTTGGAATGGGAAAATAGCTGAATAATATAGAACACATAATAAAGCTACCAACCAGAAACCAAGACTAGTAAAAATCTTTCCTAAATCACGAATTCTGAATGGGTCGTCTTTTTCTTCTGCTTCACCTGTTTGAGCATCTAATTTTTTATCCATAAAAGCATAAGCAATAAAAGCAATTAGAGCAATCATTAATAACAATAAACCAAAAGCAACAGAACGAGACACGTCAGGTCTTCCAAAAGCATTTGCAATTACAGGTGAGAAAATCATACAAGTTGCAACACCCAAGCGAGCCAATGCCATTTCAGAACCCATTGCTAAAGCCATTTCTTTTCCTCTAAACCATTTTACAATACCTCTAGAAACGGTAATACCTGCCATTTCGACACCACAACCAAAAATCATAAAACCTACAGATGCAAATTTTGCAGAAGCTGGCATACCTCGATAAAATGGAGAAACCCCTAATTCATCAAAAATAGGTATATAGTTTAAATTTTCATTAAACCAAGTTTCTAAACTTGAACCCATAAATGCCTCCGTTACTGCATACCAATTAATAGTAGCCCCAATCAACATTACAATTCCTGATAAAATAGCTGTAAACCTAACACCCATTTTATCCAAAATTATACCTGCAAAAATTAAAAATAGAATGAAAACATTCAAGAAGGTCTCAGAACCAGCATAAGTACCGAAAGCTGTAGAGTCCCAACCGCGAGTAGATTCTAGCAAATCTTTTATTGGAGATAAAATATCCATAAAGATATAAGCACAAAACATCGCAAATGATAGCAAAATCAAAGCTGTCCATCGAGCAGAAGCTTTGTCTCGCAATAAAGTTTTTGTCTTTTCAACCATAATAGTAATTTTTAGATTTTATTTATTTTTTGCAAATGTATTATTTTTTAAATAAAAAAGTGATTTTTTAACAAAGAATATTTTTTCATATCAAAAAATTATTATTACCTTTGCCTTTTAAAAGAATTATAAACTATTATTTATTAATTAATTTAATATGAAAAATTTTTTCTTCTTAACATTTATGGTTTGCGGATTATTATTAGCAAACGGCACTTTTGGACAAACACCTGTAATTAATATCACAGGTCTTGAAAGTGAATATACGGTTTCACAAGACATAGCAATAACTGCTACTATTAGTTCAAATGGAGCTATTGACTCACTTTGTAGTATGGGATATAAAATTTATAAAGATGATGCTGTTACACCCATTGAGAACATTAGTGATTTTGGAAGTTTAAATTACAAATTCAGACTTCAAGATGAAGAATTTTATAATGGCACAATTACGCAAGGATCAGGAATGATAGAAATTCAAGTAGGAGAAGATACTTTTGGTGCTTTTACTTTAGGAATATTTGACACTTATTGTATAGACAGAAATAGACCAGTAAATATTGAAGCTAATTTTACTGAAGTTGGAACTTACAAATTTAATCTCACTTTATATTATTGTGAAAACGATGGAGTTGCGACTGGCACAAGTTTTACAGCAGATGCTACTTGCGGTGGTGGTGATCATAATGATGCAACTGCGCAAACTTGCGAAAGCCCTACAATTTTTGCTACTAAAAATTTTGAAATAAACGTTGTTGCAGCAGACGAAATTACAATCATTAGCCAATCTGAATCAACAAGCATTTGTGAAGGCTCAAGTACAACTATTTCTGTTGATGCTACAGCAAACAATTCACTAACAATAAATTATAAATGGTATAAAGATGGAACAGAATTTGGTAATACTACTAATGCAATAACCGTTGATGCAGAAGGCGATTATTACTGTGAACTAACCGCAGGTACTGCTTCTGCAACGACCGAGACAATAAGCATTACATATCATCCAACACCATCAATTTCTTTAAACCCAACAACTCCTATGTGTTCTGGAGAGGCTGTGGTTTTAAATCCTGGAGAGTTTGCGTCTTATGAATGGAGCGATAATAGCACAGAGCCAACTTTAAGCGTAACAGAAGCTGGCAACTATAGCGTTACAGTAACCGACGAATTTGGCTGTACTGCAACTGCAAGCACAGTAGTTACAGCAGGAGGTGAAATGCCTGAAGAATTTTCTTTTACAGATACTACTATTTGTTATGGTATAACACATGCATTAGAAGGACCTTTTAATGAAACTTATACATATTTATGGAACACTGAAGATACTACATACTCCATAATTGTAGAAGAAGCCGGAACTTATTCTTTAACTGTAACTAATACTGATGGCTGTAAACGCGAAGGTTCTGTAAATATTGATTTTGCATATACCGTTAATGCACAAATTGCAGGAGGCGACGATGAAGTACATAGTTGTTCAGATGCACCAAATGTAAGACTTGGTCCTATACCTGAAGGCTCAAGTTGGCTATGGAGTAACGAATCAACCTCAAGAACTATAAGGGTTACTACACCTGGCATATATTGGGTGGTTGCAACAGATACAGCTACAGGATGTATTGGAACTGATACCGTTGAACTATTTATACACCAAATCCCTGAAGTTAATCTTGGTGATGATCAAGCATACTGTGCAGAAGAAACAAGAACACTTACTGTGCAAGCTGACAGCTGCCAATACGCTTGGAATACTGGAGAAACTACACAATCTCTTACAATTGAAAAATCAGGTTTTTATGCTGTAACTGTTACTGACGAATTCGGTTGCTGGGCAAAAGATTCTCTTAACATCGAAATTTATCCTATGCCAGTAGTTGACTTAGGAGACGATTTTGAAATGTATGAAAACTATACTGCTATTTTAACTGCAGGATATGGATGTATTAGCTATGTATGGTCTCTAGGTCCTGAATATACAGAACATTTTGTAATATTAAGTGCTGATAATTTAAACTTTGGAACAAATGTAATTAGTGTTACTGCAATTACAGTTAATGGCTGCGAAGATAGCGACCAAGTTACTGTTACACTTCACCAAGGTGTAAATGCAGAAATAGAAAAAGCAGAAATGTTTGATGTATATCCAAACCCAACAACTGGAATTATTAAAATAAATGCTATCAATATTGAAAATATTAGTTTGTATGATTCATTAGGTCGTCTAGTGTTTAGTACAGAAAGCGACACTATTGATATGTCTAGTTTTGCAAACGGAAATTATACTTTAAAAGTTTTAACACAAGATAATTCTTATTCAACAAAAATTGTAAAACAATAATAAACACAACAAAACATTTAAAAAAGGGAGTTTTTTACTCCCTTTTTTTACAAACTAAAATTTGTTAATAAAACATTATAACTAATTTTTATTATTACAAAACATTTGATAACTTTGTGAAATAAAATCAATTCATTATGAAAAAAACAATACTTATAATTCTTGCTATAGTATTAATAGCAATAGGCTTAAGTTCTTGTAAAGGTTCAGAAGATTGCCCTGCATATGGAAAGGCTAATATTGAAACAGAAAACACAATAGCCTAATTTTAAATAAATAAAAAATTATTTATTTTTGCAGTAATAATAAATTTCAAATGAAATATTTATTACTATTTATATTTGGTGTGTACTTATGCTTAGGCTCTAGCTTTGCACAAGGTGAATTAGAAACTTCAAGAGAACCAGACAAATTTTTTGTAAATTCTTTTGGAATTAAACTAAATTCTAATGGATTTGGTGGATACTATAGTCATACTACAAAAATAAATCGTAATTATAGTAGATTCTTTGAGGCTGAGTATAATTACATGAAAAGTCCAAAAGAACTTAAAGTTATAAATCCATATTTTCAAAGTTTGTATATAAAAAAATTTGTGTTTGGAAAAACTCACTCTGTGCACAATGCTAAGTTCGGCTATGGAATAAACAGAGTTTTATTCGAAAAAAGAGATAAAAATAGTATTTCAATATTCTTAGCACTATCTGGTGGAGTTGCTATTGCAGCTAGCAAACCAATTTATTATGAAATAGTTGACAGTGTAAAAGTAGTAAATAACAAGCAACTTTACCCATATACTTCTACTCATAAATTAAATGTTGACATTCAAAACAATCCAACAGATATAATTGGTAGAGCCCCGTTTACTTTAGGATTAAAAGAAACAAAGTTTCATCCAGGCTTTTATTTGAAATTTGGCTTAAACTTTGATTTTAGTCAAAACATAATGAAGTCTAAAGTTTTAGAAACAGGATTTGTTTATGAAAATTATTTAATCCCTATAGAAATTATGTCTGGCACAAAAGACTCTAACTTTTTAAACCTATTTATTTGCTACTATTTTGGCAATAAATTAGATGCTAAATTGAATCGTGAATTTAGAAAAGAACAAAGAAAATTATCAAAAAATTAAAATATTAATTTGTTGTATAACATCAGTTTTTTATCCAAAAAATCTTGATTAATTTCAATATTTTTTTATATTTTTGTAAAAATTAAAATTTACATTATGACAAAAATTAAAGTAGCAATCAATGGATTTGGTCGTATTGGACGCAATGTTTTTAAAATTGCATTCGATAGAGATGATATGGAAATAATCGGCATCAATGACCTAACAGATACAAAAACTCTAGCACATCTTTTAAAGTATGACTCAACGCAAGGAATATTTGATAGAAATATTTCTTACAACGAAACTTCTATAATCGTAGAAGGTAAAGAAATAAAAGTAAGTGCTGAAAGAAGTCCTATAAATATTCCTTGGCCCACCGCTCCAGACGTAGTTGTTGAGGCAACAGGAATTTTTAGATCTAAAGAAAGTCCTAAAGGAGGTTATGGCGATCATATTAAAAATGGTGCCAAAAAAGTAGTTTTAACTGTACCAGCAAAAGATAATATTGACGCAATGGTAGTTCTTGGCGTTAATGATGAAAAATTAACTCCAGAAGTTCAATGTGTCTCTAATGCTTCATGTACAACAAACTGCATGGCTCCAATAGTAAAAATTTTAAACAACAGATTTGGTATAGAAAATGGCTTGATGACAACAATCCACTCCTACACAAACGACCAAATTATTCTTGATGGACCACACAGTGATTTACGAAGAGCGCGTTCGTGTGCTATTTCTCAAATTCCTACTACCACAGGTGCTGCTAAAGCAGTAGGTAAAATTTTACCAGAACTTAACGGTAAACTTGATGGTATGGCAATGAGAGTTCCTACTCCTACAGGTTCTTCAGTCGATTTAGTTGTTAATTTAAAAACTGACACTACAATAGACGAAGTAAATCAAGCAATTAAAGAAGCTGCCGAAGGACCAATGAAAGGAATTGTACAATACACAGAAGAACCAATAGTTTCTGTTGATATTATTCACAATACACATTCTTCAATTTTTGATGCAGGTTGCACTATGCTGAATGGAAGAACTTTAAAAACAATTACTTGGTACGATAACGAATGGGGATATTCTTGCAGAGTGGTAGAATTAGTAGCAAAACTTTTCAAATAAGCCAATTACTTCTTTTAAAAATATTTTAATGAAAAAAGCTGTTTTGACACAGCTTTTTTTTATTCATATCTTAAAGCAACTATTGGATCCAACCTAGAAGCCTTAACTGCAGGAAAATAACCAGAACCTATTCCAACTAAAAAGCACAAAACAACTCCTATTAAAACCCACAACCACGGCACCACAAAAGAGCCACCTACCAATAAAGAAATTAAATTTCCAATAATTATTCCTAAAATTATACCTAATATCCCTCCTATCTGTCCAATAAAAATTGATTCAAACAAAAATTGCTGTTTAATTGCAGTAGAACTCGCTCCTAATGCTTTTCTAACACCAATTTCTCGTGTTCTCTCCGAAACAGAAACTAACATAATATTCATCAAACCAATTGAAGCTCCTAGTAAAGTAATTAATCCAATTATTGTGGCTCCAATAGTTACAACAGAAAGGTTCTCTATAAGCATATTTGCTAAACTGTCGCTTTTTCTAATTGCAAAATTATTCTCATCATAAACACTTAATTTTCTAACACTTCTAAACAATCCTTCTGCTTCTCCAATTGCTAAATCAATATTAGAAATATCGTGAGGCATAACACTAATAATATAAGTGTTTTGCGATGCTGTAAAATATTGACGACCATTTTGAAGAGGAATCCAACAAAATTTATCGCCAGAACCTCCAAATGCTGTGCCTTTTTCTTTTAAAATTCCAATAACTCGATAACGAAGCGAGCCTATAGAAATAAATTTATCCAAACCACTCTCGCTATCTATAAATAATAATTTTGCTAATTCGCTACCTATTATAACAATATTCTCGCCTGATAAAACTTCCTGACTTGAAAAATTTCTGCCTTTATCTATCTCATAACCAGATGTAAACAAATATTCATCATCAACAGAATAAACACTTATATTAGGATCTGACTTTATATTCCCATACTTTACTGTTGCAGAGCCCGAACTATTTGTCATAATACTTACTCGAGCTGGAAAAGAATATTGATTTTTAAACAAAGTAGCATCTTCATAGCTAATGTTTTTACGCTCAACTCGTCTAAATCCACCACCATGTCGCTCACTAGATTGCCTTCTAATAGTAAAAACATTTGCTCCCATACTCTGAAACTCACTACTTATAGTAGTTTTGATTGACTCAACGGCAGTCAGAATTCCAACCAAAGCCATTATTCCTATTGCAATTATTAATACTGTTAAAACTGTTCGCAACAAATTTGAGCGAATTGAATTTATCGATATTTTTAAATTTTCAACAAATAATCCAAATTTCATATTAATAATGCAAAAGTTTTTTACAATAAAACCATAGTTGCCCCAAAACCATATTCCCTAAACGAAGCATCTTCAAATATTACCTTATATTGTTTCGCTAAAGACTCTCTAATTGTCGCTTTTAATGTTCCATTTCCAATACCGTGAATAAAAATAACTTTTCCAGCATTAGACATAATTGCATCTGTCATAGTTTGATGAAAAACTTTCATCTGCTGCTCCAAAATTTCAGCATTTGTCATACCAACAACACTCTCTACCAACTCGTTTATATGTAAATCAACTTCTATGGTTTTTCTTTCTTGACGAGCAGAATATCGTTTTGACTTATCTTCTTCGGCACTTTCTTTTTCCAAAAACATTTTTTCCAAATCTTTCGCTGTTTTCTCAGATTTAAGCGAACTTCCATCGTCTCTCAACAACTCAAAAATATAAGCCTTATCATCAAGGAAATCATTCTCTATAAATAAATGTTCTTGAAAAAAATTTAAAGGAACTATTTTTATTTTTCTTTCAATTTGTGGACGAAGAACTTGATGTGGGTTATCAAAAAACAAAATTTGAATTATCAACTCCTTGCCAGAATTAATTTCATCACGGCTCAAATGAGTAACATAAATTTTTGTATTAGGTTCTAAAATTTCTGCATCAATTTTTTTTAATCCACTATCGAATTTTAAAACTACATGATAAAAAAGACTAAAGTTTGAATCATTAATCAAATAACAATCAAAACCATCTTGTTGCTCCTCTGCATTCCTTACAAAACCAAAAATAATATTTGTTAATTTATCCTTTTTTAACTTAACTTTTAGTTCATTTTTCTGCTCTATAACCTTGTCGCTTACTTTGTTTGTTTGGGCAGGCTCTGGTGGCTTTGCTTTTTCCACCACTATGATTTCGTTAGAATTAATTGGATACTCAAAACCATCTTCATTTTCTACTAAAACCATATTGTTTTTTAAGAATTTAACCACAATTCCACCACCTACATCATTTAAAAATCTAACTTTGTCGCCTATATTTATTTTCATTTTTTATAATTTTCAAGAGTTTATTTGTATTTTTAGATAATCAAAGTTTTTACTTACTTTTGTGCAAATTTACTTAAATGAAAGATTACAAACAAATAAATATTAATAATTACAACTACGATTTACCAGAAAACAAAATTGCTAAATATCCTAAAGCAAACAGAGACGAATCAATGCTTTTGATAAAAAATAAAGATTCTATATCACAGTCTGTGTTTAAAAATATTACAGATTTTTTACCTACAAATAGCTTAATGTTTTTCAATAACACAAAAGTTATTAATGCTAGATTATTTTTTCAAAAAGAAACAGGCTCTATAATAGAAATTTTTTGTCTTGAACCCATACCTATTAATTATTCAAATGCGTTAAATTCTACAAAGCAATGTACATGGAAATGTTTAGTTGGAAATAATAAAAAATGGAAATCTGGAAATTTGAAAAAAAACATAAACATTAATTCCCAAAATTTTGAATTAAAAATCGAAAAGAAACAACAACTTGGCAATGCCTTTGAAATAGAATTTACTTGGGATAATGAAAATATAATTTTTTATCAAATTTTAGAAAATTCTGGGAATGTTCCAATTCCACCATATTTGAATAGAGAAAGTGAAAGTATTGATAATCAAAGATACCAAACTATTTATGGTGAGAAGCAAGGTTCTGTAGCTGCTCCAACAGCAGGATTGCATTTTACAGAAACTGTTTTTCAAAACTTAGAAGCTAAAAACATTAAAACTGATAATATCACTCTACATGTTGGAGCAGGCACTTTTCAACCTGTAAAAACCACTACTGTAGCTGAGCATAAAATGCACACCGAGTATTTTATTGTTTCAAAGTCTAATATCGAAAACTTACTAGCTTACTTAGGAAAAACAATAGTTGTGGGAACTACAACTGTTAGAACTTTAGAAAGTTTGTATCATATAGCTGTGCAAATATATTTTAACAAAAATAAAAAAGACAACTATTTTGAAATTAGCCAATGGGAAGCATACGAAGAGAAAAAGGAAAATATTCCAACAGAAACTCTATTGAAAAATATGCTAAATTGGATGAATGAAAATAATTTTGAACAAATAAATTGTTCAACGTCCATAATGATTGTGCCAGGCTATAAATTTCAATTTACCAATCAATTAATTACAAATTTTCATCAACCACAATCAACTTTATTGCTTTTGTTAGCTGCATTTATTGGAGAATCTTGGAAAGAAGTTTATGAATATGCACTAACTAATAATTTTAGGTTTTTAAGTTATGGAGATGCATGTTTGTTTTTATAAATTTTATATATTTGCAATAAAATATTAAAATATGAAAACTAAAAAAACATCACCAAATTTATTTTTTTACATTGGTTTAATTGCTTTCGGTTTTGGAATTGCAACTCTTAGTATTCCTGATTTCTCAATGAAAACCATGGTTATTATTATTGGTGCATTAATAGCATCGGGTGGATTAGGAATTTTTATTTATACACTCAGAAAAAAACCTGAAAATTCTTTTATTAAAATTTCTCAAATAATTTTAAGCCTTATAAACATAGCGTTTGGAATAGTTTTAATAATTATCCCAAGTTTTTTTATTAAAGCTTTATTAATATTATTAGGTGTATTGCTAATAATGACAGGAGTTTTACATCTAATAACAACTTTAAACATTAAACCTCTAAATAATTTCGGTAAAATGTTTATAGCTATAGCTGCAATCATGCTAATAGCAGGAGCCATATTTATTATAAATCCATTCAAAAACATCCAAGATATTACTGTTTTCTTTGGAATAGTTTTCAGTGTTTATGGACTTAGCAATATTATGATGTCATTTTGGCTAAGAAGCGAATATGCAAAGGATAAAAAACAAGATAAAGAAACCTTAGAAATCGATGCTAAAGTTATTGATACTGAAGTTGATGAAACAGAAGAAACAAAAGAAACTGATGAAACCAATAAAACCGAAGAAGCAAAATAAAAATTGAAAAATATTATATTTTACTTGCATTTTAATAAATTTATCAATATCATTACATAATATTTTATAAACACAAATAATATGAAAGTTGAAAATGGCAAACTAGTAACTATAATATACGATTTAAACGTAGATAGTTATGATGGTGAATTAATAGAATCAATAAAAGAAGACGAACCTGCAATATTTTTATGTGGTGCAGGCGAAATGTTAGAAACTTTTGAAGAAAAACTAATAGGATTAAAAGAAGGTGATAGCTTTAAATTTTCTTTGACAAAAGACCAAGCTTATGGTGACGAAGACGAAGATGCTATTGCTGAATTTCCTATAGATATTTTTGAAGAAGACGAAGAAGGTGTTCCTGAAGTTGGAGACTATGTTCCTATGGAAGATGAAGAAGGAAATATTTTTGACGGTATAGTTATTGAAATTGAAAACGACACTGTCGTACTAGACTTCAATCACCCACTTGCTGGAGAAGACTTATTCTTCGTTGGAAAAGTTATTAAAATAGAAGATACAAAAAAATAACCTAAAGTTATTCTTAGCATAAGACAATAATCTGAAATTAAAACTCTCAGATCAAATACTATAATTAATTTATTTAATAATAAAATATTTATTAAAATAAAAACTCTAATATGAATAGACAGGAAAAAATGATAAATAAAATGAGAGAAATTGCTCAACTCAATCCTGAAAAAATTCATATCATAGAAACAAATGTAGGAGCTGAAATGCAATTAGAGTTTTTTGAAACTCTGCAAAGTTTTACTAAAGAGGATAACATTCCAAAACCCGAACAAATTTGGGAAAACCTAAACAAGGCAGAAACTAGCCTTGAAGAAAAAAAGAAAAGCCTTGCTCTTCTTGCATCATTCGGTGAAGTTGATATCTTTAGAATGATTGAAAAATATTTGGAAAACCCAGAAAAAGAACTGCAAAGCTGGGCATTCTTAGCCTACCAACAAGCAAGAATGTTTTTAGAAGCAAACCTTTTAGATGAAAATAAAATTTATATTGCTTCGGGCTTAGGAGGTAAAGGACATAGACTAAGATATGCTTTTTGCTTTATTGCAAAAGAAAATTTTACAGACACTCAACAAAATATATTTAAAGGCGAAATTGAATATTCTTTTTCAAAAAATGATTCTATCCTAGAAGAATTATCTTTTACTGGCAAATACGCAATAGGCACTGTATTGATTGCACTGCATGTTGACATTGTGGATTTAATCGAAAATATCATTAAAGAAATTAACCAATACGGAAATTTTTTACACGAAAATATTTATATTACTAACGAAAAAATAATAGACACAAACCAACTTGATAATTTATTTAAACATATTGAAAATTCTGATAATGAATAATGAAAATCACAAACGTTAATATTGAAGAATCTTGGTATGCACAAATAAAAGAAGAGTTTAATAAAGAATACTTTTTAAATCTCAAAAAATTTTTAATTGAAGAAAAAAATAAATTTACTGTCTATCCAAAAGGTTCGCAAATTTTCAACGCATTTAATTTAACTCCATTTAAAGATGTAAAACTTGTAATTTTAGGACAAGACCCCTATCACGGACCAGGTCAAGCTCATGGATTGTGCTTTTCTGTACCCAAGGGAGTAAAGCCACCGCCTTCTTTAGTAAATATTTTTAAAGAATTAAAACAAGACATAAATTTCAATATCCCAGATCACGGAAATTTAGAAGCATGGGCAAAACAAGGAGTGTTTTTACTCAACGCAACATTAACTGTGAGAGCAAACAATGCAGGTTCGCATCAAAATAAAGGCTGGGAAATTTTTACAGATAAAGTTATTCAAACATTAAGTCAAGAAAAGAATAATTTGGTTTTTATACTATGGGGAAGATATGCAGGTGCAAAAGAAAATTTAATTGACCAAAACAAACATTTAATATTAAAAGCAGCTCACCCCTCGCCTCTTAGTGCTTATAATGGATTTTTTGGATGTAAACATTTTTCGCAAGCAAATAAATATCTAAAAAAACACAAAATTGAGCCAATTAACTGGAATTTGTGAAAAATAAAACGTAATTTTGTTGGAAAATAAAGATTTTCATTAAATTTGCATAGTTTTTGTAACCTTATTTATAATTAAACGTATAAAAAGATAATTAAAATAAACTAAAAAAGAAAGGAGACCATACTATAGATTAGACTTCTACCCTTAAACATTAAAACTAAATATTATGAAGCTTAAAAATTTTTCCGACCAGGAATTAATCGAAAGATTCATTAAGGGTGATAAAGAATGTATGGAAACTCTAATACACCGTCACAAGAAAAATATTTATTCTTACATTCTTATGAATGTGAAAAATTCTCACATTGCTGACGATTTATTCCAAGAAACTTTTATTAAAGTTATAAGTTCTCTAAAACAAGGTAAATATGTTGATAAAGGTAAATTCTCTAGTTGGGTAATAAGAATAGCCCACAACCTCACTATCGACCACTTTAGAAGAGAAAAAAGTTTAAACACTTTTTCAAATGACGACAGCACAGTAGATGTCTTTAATTCAGAGAAATTTTCCCACGAAAACATTGAAGACCAAATTGTTGGAGAACAAATTGAAAATGATATTAGGTCTTTAATCGAATTTTTACCTGAAGAGCAAAAAGTAATTATTATGCTTAGACATTATGGTGGAATGAGTTTTAAAGAAATTGCTGAACAAACCAATGTAAGCATAAACACAGCTTTAGGCAGAATGCGTTATGCGTTAATAAATTTGAGAAAGATTATAGAAGAAAAAAATATTGTTTTAACAAAATAAATATTTTTAATCGAAATCAAAGTTATTTTCTTAATTTTGCTTTATAGCAATTTTAAGAATTAACTTTACAATAAAATGTTATGGCAAATATTTTAAAATCATTTTTTATTTTAATTGTGTTTAGCTTGTGTATAAACACAAATCTTAAAGCTCAAGCAACAGCCGAAGATTTAATAGATGCTTTTTTCCAAATTTTTGAAGAAGATGCTGGAGCTGCTATCGACTATTTATTTGCAACAAATAATATGATAGACCCAAATCAACCTGGAATAAAATCAATTAAAGAAAGATTAGAACTCTCTCGAAAATTATTGGGCGATTATCATGGATATGAAATTATTAATGTTTATCAAGCTGGAGAATCATATAGAAAATATAATTACTCTCTAAAATTTGAAAGACAACCAGTTAAATTTACTGTAGTTCTATACTGCCCAAAAAATAAATGGAAAGTTCAAAATGTTAACTTCCAAGATGATATAGATACAGAATTTAGTTTACGAGAAGACTAAAATTGCATTAATTCTTTTAAATCATCTTACCCCTATCAGTAATTAATAAAACAGATTCGTTATTGCTATCCTTAATAAATTTTATAAGTCCTTGATTTTCTAAAATATCTGAAATTAAACCTCTGAATTTTTTTGTACCTGTAATAACTTCTTTGTACTCAGGAATATAAATCCCATTTTCTTTAGTTTTCAGATGATTTAGCAGTTTGTGTTTAGCTTCAATAAAAATTTTTGAATGCATGTATTCGCCATTAAAAACCACTAATATATTTTTAGAAACAAAATAATTCAGATACAGTTTGTATTTTTTTGTTGAGATATTTTTCGCACTTGCTTTTTCTTCAATATCCAACAATACAGGCTTTTCGTCCTTGTATGCTAAAAATTCAGACTCTAACCAATCTAATTCACTTTGAGTTTTCTGGTCAATATTTGCTTTATGATTTTTTAATATCCAAGTATTTTCATAAAAATCAAGCAAGGAATTTTCTTTTAATCTTTCTAAAAGATTTTTGAGGTAATCTTTAACCAAATTAGACTTTCCAAGATTAAATTTACCTAAAATTTCCTCGCTTTGCATTCCTGTATCAAAAATGTAATTTACTGAATGATAATCTTTTAAATAAGCAATTATTTTATCTTCAAACATTTTATCAAAACGAGAATAAATCAAAATTTCGTTATTATAAACGCAAATATTTTGAGATAGATTAGATATTTCTGATAAAATTTCTTCTTTGCTCGACAAAGTTTTTTCAACAATCTCATCAATACCAAAAGGACGTGGTTCTTTTTCAATTATCCTTAAAATATTGCTTTCCAATTCATTGCCTTGAATTAGATTTGTTGCAATATTTCTAAGTTTTTGACTAAGCTCTAAGTTTCGCCTCTTATGATGAAGTGGTTGATTATCAATCACAAACCCACCGCCAAGACTAATATCATCTGAAGAATTTCTAAAAATAAATCTATCTTTTATTTCGCCAACAAAATCTTTTTCTAAATGAATTTGTGCTATAGCATCGTCTCCTGCAAAAAGTTTTTCCTTATCAATTAAGTGCATTTTCCCCATTGATTGATAAGTGCCAGAAATAAAAATTATATCAGTCCACAATTTTAATGTTGGGACTAAATCAAAACTTGAAATATAAACATCAATCAATTTTGTGCTTACAATCTCATTTTTGCTAATTAGCATTCCTCTTGTAAAATCTTCTTGCTTTAAACCAATTAAATTTATTGCTGCTCTATCGCCTTTTTGCACAATCTCAGTTGGCTTTCCGTATTTTTCCATAGCTCGCACTCTAAACTTTTTCGAGTTTGATGGAAGTAAAAATACCTCTTCTCCACTTTCTAATTTCCCGTCTAAAACAGAGCCTGTTACAACGCTTCCATGTCCTTTCACAACAAAAAGCCTGTCGATATACATTCTAAAATTATCCTTAAACTCTGTTTCTTGGTAAGATTTTACAAAATTTTCTAATTCTAAAATTAAATTATCTTTACCCTCGCCTGTATGAGATGAGACACCAATAATTGGCGAATTTTCTAAAATGCTATTCTGCACAAAATCTTTAATTTCCGATTTTGCAATTTCAACAAGTTCTTCGTCAACTAAGTCAATTTTTGAAAGAACAATAATTCCATGTTTTATTCCAAGTGCGTTTATAATATTCAGATGCTCAGAAGTTTGTGGCATAATACCTTCATCAGCTGCAATTACTAACAAAACCAAATTAATACTGCTTGCTCCACTAATCATTGTATCAATAAGGTCTTTATGCCCTGGCACATCAATAATTCCTAAAACTTGACCCGAAGGCAAACCAACATGTGAAAAACCAAGACTTATAGTAATACCTCTTTCTTTTTCTTGTTTGTGTGTGTCGCAATCAATTCCTGAAAGAAGTTGTATCAATGATGTTTTTCCGTGATCTATATGTCCGGCAGTGCCAATAATTAAATGCTTCATTTTTGCTTTTTAGAAGTATTATTCATTGCTTGACAAAGTGCTTGAGATATTGTTGTTAACTCATTTTCGTTGCAAGTAATAATATCGAAAAGAAGTTCACCTTTACGTAAAATTCCAATTATGGGAATATGATTTTTCATTAGAGATTTATATACTATAGCAGAAATTGCAGAATTTTGCTTTTTATTTTTTTCATTAAATAAAATTTTAACTGCAAAACTTTCTGTTTCACTTTCGGGATTTGTTCCACCACCAATCATAGCTTTGTTTGGAATAATTTTAGATGAAATTTTATTTTCTTTTAAAGAGTTTTGCAAAAATTCTGCTTTACTTTTTAATTCTACTTGAGTTTGAGAAAGAGTTTTGAAAATAAAATTATGTTTATATAAATCTTTCTCATTAATATAAAGCTTACAGCTTGCTTCTAACAAGGCAATCGTAGTTTTATCAATTCGTAAAGCTCTCAATAATTGATTTTTTTCTAATTTTTCAATAAAAGAAGTTTTTCCTAAAATTATTCCAGCTTGGGGACCGCCAAAAAGCTTGTCGCCACTAAAAATCACTAAGACTACTCCTGCTTTTATAGATGATTTTACATCAATTTGATTTTTCAAAGCCTTAAAATCTGATTTTTCTAACAAGCCCGAACCGTTATCATAAATTACAGGCAAATTATATTTCTTTCCAAGTTTTGCTAATTCTGAAACTTCGACTTCTTCGGTAAATCCTTTTATTACAAAGTTAGATTGATGTGCTTTAAATATAATTGCTGTTTTTTCACTTATTGCATTTTCATAATCCGAAAGCTTGGTTTTGTTAGTAGTTCCAATCTCTACCATTTTACAGCCTGCTGCTTTCATAATTTCAGGAATACGAAAAGAACCGCCAATTTCAACTAACTCGCCACGAGAAACCAAAACTTCTTTTCGTTTTGCAAAAGTATTTAAACAAAGAAGAACCGCAGCGGCTGCGTTATTTACAACTAAAGCATCTTCGGCACCACTAAGTTTGCATAAAATATTTTTTAAATGAGTATTTCGTTTTCCTCTTTTAGCAGTTTCTAAATTAAATTCTAAATTATTGTAAGCACAAGCAATATCGCGAGCTTCTAAAAAAACTTTTTCGCTCAAAGGAACACGTCCAAGATTTGTATTTATGATTACTCCACTTGCATTTACAACTTTAATTAAAGAATTTTTATTTGATTTTTCAATATCATCGCAAATACTCTGGATAATTTGATTTTCGGAAATTTCTTGAGATTGTGTTTTTAAAATTTTTCTATAATTTTCTAAAATTCGACGAATAGATTCTGTTACAGCCTGCCGACCGTATTCTTCAATTTTATCGGATAATGAATCAGAGTCCAAAAGTTTGGAAACTGCTGGTAACTGTTTATAGACAGCCGAATTTTTACTCATATATTTCTAAATAAATTCATTAAAAATAATTTGATGTTAAAGATAATGAATTTTATATTGTAATGCTTAGAAAAATTAAAAAACTTTAGTTGGTAGATTTTAAATTCTATAGAAACAGCATAAAGTCAAGCAATAAAGCAAGTATAAAAAAACTGATGCTCGCTCGGATTTGCAATCCGAGTGTAACATTACCAAGCACTCGGATTACAAATCCGAGCGAGCGGGAGGCTGCCGCCTACGGTTAATCACATGTTGTCCTGCGGACAAGCCTTTGATGGTCTTATGTTGTCCTACGGACAACAAACATCAGAGCGAGCAGAGTGAGCAAATCGAACTATGCGAAGCAAATATACTACTTACAATTAGTGTGATGTTTTTAAAAACTCACTACTAAAAACTAAAAACTCAACACTAAATACTCTTTAAACTTTTAACTAATTGATTTAGAGATTTTTTTAGCTAATTCTTCAAATTCTTGTTTAGAAAGTTTTACTCTTTGGTTAGAGAAGCTCAAATCTGATTCTTGATTTATAGGAACAAGATGAATGTGAGTGTGAGGTACTTCTAAACCGACTACTACTAAGCCTATTCTTTTACATTCAACATTAGCTTCTATTCCTTTGGCAACTTTTTTAGCAAAAACTAAAATCTTCGATAAAGTTTCATCAGAGTTGTCGAAAATATAGTCAATTTCTTTTTTAGGAATCACAAGTGCATGTCCTTTTTTTAATGGATTTATATCCAAAAAAGAAATAAAATTTTCATCTTCTGCTATTTTGTAGCAAGGTATTTCGCCATTTATAATTCTTGTGAAAATTGAAGCCATATTATTTAATTTTATATTGAAATGTTTAAAATCTCGAAAGTTACAATTCCATTTGGAACTTCAATTTCTACCACATCGCCAACTTTTCTACCTAAAAGACCTTTAGCAATAGGTGTGTTAACAGAAATTTTCTTTTCCTTTAAATTAGCTTCTGTTTCGGCAACTATAGTATATTCCATAGTTGAGCCAGTTTTAACATTTTTCAGTTTAACTTTATTTAGTATTTGCACAGCATCTGTGCTAATTTGACTTGGGTCTAAAACTCTCGCATTTCTAACAATTTCCTGAAGTTTACTAATTTTCATCTCTAATAAACCTTGGGCTTCTTTAGCTGCGTCATATTCTGCATTTTCAGATAAATCGCCTTTATCGCGTGCTTCGGCAATTTGTCTTGAAATGTTCCCTCTTTCAACATTCACTAATCGGTCTAACTCGTCTTTTAATTTGTTTAACCCTTCTTCGGTTAAATAAGAAATCTCTTCAGACATATTATTATTTGATTATTTTTTATTAATTAAAACTCTATAAAATAAAAGAAACCCCACGTTTTCGTGGGATTTCTATGGTGCAAAAGTATTAAATATATTTATACAAAACAAATATTCTTACAAATATTTATTAACAAAATGCAATTTTCACAATTGTTATTAGTGCTTAAAATGGCGAATTCCTGTAAACACCATAGCAATATTATTTTTATTGCAGAACTCAATAGTTTCATCGTCTCTAATAGAACCACCGGGTTGAATAACTGCATTTATTCCTGCTTCATGAGCAATTTCTACAGAATCGCTAAAAGGGAAAAACGCATCTGAAGCCATAACTGCTCCCTGTAGGTCGAAATCGAAACTTCTTGCTTTTGTAATTGCTTGCTTTAGAGCATCAACTCTCGAAGTTTGCCCTGTGCCGCTTGCTAATAATTGCTGATTTTTCACAAGAACTATTGCATTAGATTTTGTATTTTTCACAACTTTATTCGCAAAAAGCAAATCTGCAATTTGAGCTTCGTTAGGACGTAAATTTGTAATAAAGTTGAAATCATCTTCGGTTTCAATTTTAGCATCTCTTTCTTGCACTAACACACCATTTAAAACAGACCTATAAGTTTTTTCTTTTAATTCTCTGTATTTTTGAATTAAAATTATTCTATTTTTCTTTTGTTTTAAAATTTCTAAAGCAGTTTTTGTATAGTCAGGTGCGATAATAATTTCGAAAAATATTTTATTAATTTTTTCTGCTGTTAATTGGTCAACTATTTGATTTGTAATAATAATTCCACCGAAAGCAGAAACAGGGTCGGCTTCTAAAGCAGCGTCCCAAGCGTCGCTAAGCGTTGGTCGAGAAGCAATTCCACAAGCATTATTATGTTTTAATATAGCACATGTTGTTTCTTCAAATTCTGAAATTAAATTTACTGTTGCATCAATATCTAAAATATTATTGTACGAAATTTCTTTTCCATGCAATTGCTCGAACATAGCTGATAAATCCCCAAAATATTTTGCTTTTTGATGTGGATTTTCGCCATATCTTAAAATTGTGCTTGATTTTTCAGAAACTTTAAATTCTGAATAACTATTATTATCAAACCAATTGAAAATTGCTGTATCGTAAGCTGAACTAATTCCAAAAGATTCTAATGCAAATTTTTTACGATTTTCTAAACTTGTATAACAAGCATTTTCCTCTAAAAGGCTATACAGTTCTTGGTATTGAGAACGATTTGAAACAACTAAAACATCATTAAAATTTTTGGCAGCTGCTCTAATTAAAGATATGCCACCAATATCAATTTTTTCAATTATTTCGGCTTCGTCTGTACTATTTTTCACCGTTTCTTCAAATGGATACAAATCAACTATTACCAAATCAAAACTAGGAATTTCATAAGTTTCCACTTCATTTTGATGAGTTTCATTATCGCGAATAAATAAAATTCCACCAAAAACTTTTGGGTGCAAGGTTTTTACTCTACCGTCAAAAATCGAAGGATAACCTGTAATATCTTCAACTTTTATTGCATCTATACCTAAATTATTTATAAACTCCCAAGTTCCACCTGTAGAATAAATTTTAACATTGTGTTTTTCAAGAGTTCTAACAATAATCTCTAAACCATCTTTGTGATAAACCGAAATAAGAGCAGAATTGATTTTTTTTTCCATCGTTTTTTAATTTAATCTGCCAAAACTAATTTTTTTAACACAAGATTTCAAGATATTTTTCAATTTTTAATTAACAAGTTATGAAACCTCAATATAAATTCTGTAAGAAGTTTCAGGCAAAACATTATTTAGTGATAAATAGCCACTTAGGATTTTATTATTTTCAATAATTAAAGGATTTTTTTGCTTTCTTGTTAAATTATCTTCATAAAAAAAGCCTTTTTGTGCATTGTGTTCAACAAACATTTTGCCTTTTTTGGTATTGTTTATGAATTTATCGAACAAAATTCTTGCAACATAACCCATAGTCAGTCGTAAATTTATTTCTACACAAGGATGAATTAATATTTCAGAATTGTCGGAATACAAAAACATATCTACACCCAAAATTCCAGAATAATGCGGAGAAATTTCTTTTTGAATAAATTTTATAAGTAATTTTTGAATTTCTAAAAAACTTTCTTCTAAAACTCCGAGACTGCAAAGCTTGTGTAAAATTTCCCTATCACTCATTAATTCACAATATTGAAATCTGCCTCTATCTGTTTCAAATAATGAATATCCACAAAACTCAGCTTTATTTTCGGCACATAAAAATTCCATAGCAAAGTTCTGAACCACAGAATATTGCTTTTCGAGTATTACGCTTTTTTGTTTTTCTAAAATATTGCTTATCCAACCTAAATGACTATCGCTCAATTTATTTTTCACCCATTGCAAACCCTTACCACTACCCGACCACGGCGCTTTCACAACAACTTTAAGATTTTCGCTCACAAAATTTTGAACGCCTAAAAGCTCGCAACACTCTGAAGCTGAAACATTTAAGACTTTATCAGAATTAATATTTTGAGATATAAAATTATGTGCTTTTATTGCTAAATTTCTGTGAGAAAGCTCTCGTATTTTTTCAAGTTTTTCAGAATTTGGGAATAAAGATTTATCTACTTTTAAACCTTGCAATTGTTTATAAATTGTTTTATCCCAGCCCCAAACTTCAAGTTTTTGAACTTCAGAAAAATCTGAATTTAAACTTATAATATTTGCATTTACTAATTGTGGGAATTTTAATTTTAATTCATTTAACCAATTTTCAGAACTTGAATAATCAAAAACAAAACACTTATCATTGCTAAACCAAATTGGGAAAACAGATAAATCTTGAGCAAATTTTTTAGCGGATTGTGGTGGATTAAAATTTTCATCATCACAAGCTAATGCTAAATCGTGTTCTGGATTGAATATGCAAAGTTTATTTTTCATAAAATATTTTCAAAAATAATAAATATTCATACTGCTTTTAGAAAATATTTTAAAAAGTTGAAAATAACGAATAAAAAAAGGAGGAATTACCCTCCTTTAAAATTTCGCGTTCTATTAAACTCAATGTTAATCACTTAATTGGCAAAAAATAAGTTAAACCATAAGTCAAATAATTAATTCTATGATTATTTGACAATGTTGTAAATTGTCTCTCAACATACTGATATTGCGCTTGCTTAGAAAGTTCATAAGTGTATTCTACTTTAAACTGAAAAGCACCCACATTCTCAAAGGCAAGTTCCCAACCAACACCGCAATTTACAAATGCAGAAGGTTTATCAGGTTTTAAAATCTGCAATGAATAAAGTAAATCTCCATCATTATACATCCCAGAGTTTGTTTTATCATTTGAAGTTAATATATAATTTATTCCACCACCAATATTAGCAACAAAAGTTGACTCATCGCTTACGCGTTTACGATAATTTAAGTTTATCGGAACATTTAGCGAATAATGATTAAAATTTGTAATAGAGGTATAGTGTTTCGCATATTTAATATTTCTGTAAATTACATTGACATGAACAGATGGCGAAATTACTTTAAAATTTCTTTGAACACAAACACCAAGTTTTATTGGCATTTTAGTTTCTAATGAAAATGGTTGTATAGTTACCATAAAATCTTCTAAAGGTTTGTTCCAGTTAAAATCACTAACAATATTTTCTAATGAAACCCCAACTTTATAGTTTTGAGCTTTCACATGCGTAATCGTAATTATAGCAATAGTTAATAAAAAAACAAATCTTTTCATCTTTAATAATAAAATTTATTTCCGCCTTACTTTGTTTTCAAGAGTTTTCAGGACAATTTCTTCTCTTTTTAAAAAAAGTGTAGTATAATCCATTCGCATTTAGTGAACTATTATAGAGTCAACTTAAATTTGAAAAATAATTATCTAAATAATTAAGCCGTGCTGATATCCAAGTTTTGATATAATTATATTCTGCTTCTGTATTAATATTTAATTTCCAAATTAAATTTTCTTTTTCAATAATTCCAGATTTTAATATCAAGCTCAAAGGTTTTTCAAATTCTAGTAAAATTTCTTCTTGCGAAAAAACATTCTGACGCAAGGCAAACCATCTATTTTTTAATTTAGTTTTAAAATCATTTGGATTTAATTCAAAAAGTCTATCATACAGATAATTAGTAGTTATGAATGTTGGTTCTGTATAAGTTCCGTCCCAAAATAATCCCCAAGTTGCATCTAAATCCCAAGGAATAATCACAAATTTTCCTGTCTGAGCAGATTTTATTAAAAAAGTATTTTTACCAGCATTATCAAGAGCAAACAATAAGTTCATAAACAAGTAATAATCAATAAAATTATCAATATCAATATAATAAGATATTGAGTCTCGAAAGTTCTCATCACTTGAATTTACAATAAAGTTACGTAAATCTTTTAATGGATTCCAATTTAGATAAAATTTTGGGTCAGGATGTTTTTGTTCCCAGCCGTCCCAAAACTCATTTTTTGAAATATTATCATTAGCAAATTCAAATCTTGTTGCACCTTCGCTCCAATCATAAGCCTTGTAAAGAACTTCAGAATTTGCTTTTAAATTTAAAATTTCGTTACTAAAATTTTCACCTAAGAAATATAAACCTTGATGCTCATTGTTTATAAACAATTCAACAGGTGTAGTATTTATTGAAAAATGATTTGGAGAATTACTAATTTTTGCCCAAACGTAAAACGACACAGAATTTCTAACTCTTAAATTATCCATATAAGCAGCATCTAAAATCCATTTCCAATTTTCTCTATTCCCAACAAGGGTAGTCATTTGGTAAGACTTAATATCTTGATTAGCAAGAGTGTTGAAGCCTAAACTTTTTTTAGGATAAATTTGAGAAGTTGCACCTCTAATTTCCACACCTATATAACAAGAATAATCTGATTTAAAACTTTCGGGATATACAATTTGAAAATAAGCTGGAATTTTAGGTTCATCAAAAATTGTCAAAGTCTTTGAAAGCCTGACTATCGGCAAAGGTGTAAACCTTAATTGTATTTCAACAGAATCATTTTTTGTAACAAAATAAAAACTATATGCTTTTTTATATTCAAAATTCTCAGAATCAGACTGCAAATACTCTGAATTTTTTAATAATTTTCCTTTATAATACACTTTTACTAATGGACTAAAACTAAGTTTTGGATTAAAATTTTGAAGTTCTGTTTCAACTATACTATAAGTTAAAGTATTTGTTGCTTCGTCAAAAAAGCAAGGTTTTGAGTTAAAATATAAAAGCGATTCTAATTGTAAATTGTCATCTGTTTCGGGAATTAATACAATTTCTTCGCGATAACACGATGTTGTTCCAGCTAAAATCGTCAGAAAAATTGCTATTTTTATTATTTTTTTATAAAACATTAAAATTATTTTTCAGTTTTAACCCTTTTAAACCATTGCAATTACGATAAAACTTTTAAAAACAAGTTTAAAATTAAGTTGAAAGTCAAAAATAAAAAAAATAATTCAATAATTAAAAATAATAGCTTATCTTTGCACCTCGGTTCGAGAAACCGATATTTATTAATAATTTAATTAATTATCTTATGGCAGTAAAATTAAGATTGGCAAGACACGGACGCAAAAGACAACCTTATTATTACATTGTTGCAGCCGACAGCCGCGCACCACGTGATGGTAAATTTATTGAAAGAATTGGTTCTTACAGTCCTGTAAGTAACCCTGCTAAAATCGAATTAGATTTCGATAGAGCATTAACTTGGTTAATGAATGGAGCACAACCAAGCGACACAGTAAGAAGAATTTTATCTTACAAAGGAGTTCTAATGAAAAAACACTTGTTAGAAGGTGTTAAAAAAGGAGCTTTTAACGAAGAAGAAGCTGAAAAACGTTTCAAAGCTTGGTTAGCAGAAAAAGAAGCTAAAATTTCTTCTAAAGTTTCTAACTTAGAATTAGCACAACGCGAAGCTGATAAAGCAAGATTAGAAGCTGAACGTAAAGTTAAAGAACAAAAAGCTCAAGAACTTGCTAAGAAATTCGCAGCTGAAGCAGAAGCAGCTAAAGCAGCTCAAGAAGCTGAAAAAGCAGAAGAAGCAACTGAAGAAGCAAAAGCAGAAGCACCAGAAGCTAAAGCTGAAGAAAAAGTAGAAGCTAAAGTTGAAGAAAAAGCTGAAGAAGAAAAAGCTGAAGAAACAACTGAGAATACTCAGGAGTAATTATGTTTTTTGGTAAGGAAGAATTAATAAAAATTGCAGAAATCCAAAGAACACACGGAGTTGACGGCAAAGTTTTATTAAACATCAGCCAAGATTTCGATAAAAGTATTTTCACAGAAGATTTACCGGTTTTCCTGATTATTGATGGAATGCCGGTTCCTTTTTTTATAGAACACAGTAAAAGCCAAGGTAAAAATGTTGTCGTTAAATTACGGCATATAGAATCTTTAGAAAAAGCAGAAAAATTTGTCGGAACAGAAATTATGACTTTAAAATCCTTGTTTGACGATTTTGACGAAGATGAAGATAACGAGAAAGACATTGAAGGCTATAGTGTTTATGATAAAAAATTTGGATTCATCGGTCAAGTGTGCATGCTTAACAATATTCCTGGAAATCCTGTGATAGAAATAAATTTTAAAGAAAAAATTATAATTATCCCTTACGCGGAAGATATTATTCTCGAAATTAATGACGAGAAAAAAGAAATACAAATCTCTGCACCCGAAGGACTTATTGATTTGTATTTGGAAATGTAGTTTGGGTTTTGGCGGGATTTTTGCCAACTTGTTGCAAAAATCATGACAAAACCAACACAAAGGACTATTAAATTTTACAACAAATTTCAATATTTAGCTTTTTTCTCTTAACTTTGGACAAAACTTTAACGAATGAAAAACAAAATATTTCTCTTAGATGCTTACGCACTGATTTTCAGGTCGTATTATGCTTTTATAAAAAATCCACGTATTAATTCAAAAGGCTTAAACACATCTGCAATTTTTGGATTTGTGAATACTTTAGAAGAAGTTTTAAACAAAGAAAAACCAAGTCATATCGCAGTTGTTTTCGACCCTTCTGGACCAAATTTTAGACATGAAATTTTTCCTGAATACAAAGCTAACAGAGAAGCAACACCCGAAGACATTAAACTTTCTGTTCCATACATTAAGCAAATTCTAGAAGCATACAAAATTCCTGTTATTCAAGTAAGTGGTTACGAAGCCGATGATGTTATTGGAACACTTGCCAAAAAATTTGGAAATGCCGAAAACGATGTTTTTATGATGACTCCCGATAAAGATTATGCTCAATTAATTGATGAAAACATCTTTATGTTTAAGCCTGCACGCGGTGGAAAAGCTGCGGAAGTTATTGGTCTAACAGAACTTAATCAACAATATGGAGTTAGCGATCCCGAACAAGTAATAGATATTTTAGCATTGTGGGGAGATACATCTGATAATATTCCCGGCGTTCCAGGAATTGGCGAAATAACTGCCAGTAAATTAATTGATAAATTTGGAAATATCGACAGTATTTATGCAAATATTCACAAATTAGTTGGCAAACAAAAAGAAAGCTTAGAAAAAAACAAAGAACAATTATATCTGTCTCGACATTTGGTTACTATTGACACAAAAGTGCCTGTAGAAACAAATATGGAAGAGCTAAAATTAGAAGAGCCTGACTTTGTAAAACTCAACCAAATTTTTGATGAATTAGAATTTAGAACTTTAAAAAACAGAGTTATTGGCGAAAATATTAGTCAAGTAAAACAAAAAACTGCTCCAAGCCAAGGCAATCTGCAATTAGATTTATTTTCTTCAATTCCAAATTCTGAAAATGTCCAAGCTGAAATACCTGACATTACAACAAATAATAGAGATGTTGATTATAAACTTATAGAAACTCTTTACGAAATTGAAGATTTAATCCCAAAACTAAACGAACACAAAGAAATTTGTTTAGATACAGAAACTACAAGTCTTGATATAATGCAAGCCGAAATTGTTGGAATTTCTTTATCAGTTGTCGAAAATCAAGCTTATTTTATTATTCTTCCTCAAGGTTTTGATACTGCTAAAGAGATTTTAGAAATGTTTAATCCAATTTTTCAAAATAAAGAAAAAGTAATTATTGGACAGAATTTAAAGTATGATTTAGAAATTTTAGATAAATATGGAATTAATGTAAAAGCACAATTGTTTGATACAATGATTGCTCATTACTTAATCGAACCAGAACAAAAACATGGAATAGATTTTCTTGCGGCTACTTATTTGAATTATACAATGATTTCGTATGAAGATTTGGTTGGCAAAGGAAAAAATGAAAAACATATCAGAGATGTTGACACTAAATTACTCAGTTTTTATGCTTGCGAAGATGCTGATATTACTTTAAAACTTAAAAACATATTCACTCCTATTTTAAAAGAAAATAATTTAGAACCTTTATTTTTTGAGGTTGAAATGCCATTAGTAAAAGTTCTTGCCAATATGGAAAAAACTGGAGTTAGTTTAGATGTAGAAATAGTAAAAGAGCAGTCGCAAATTTTAAGAAAAGAACTTTTACAAATAGAAGAAAAAATTTATGAACTTGCTGGAGAGACATTTAACATAGCTTCTCCAAAGCAGTTAGGAATTATTCTTTTTGAAAAATTAAAAATTATTTCAAATCCTAAAAAAACAAAAACCAAACAATATAGCACTGGCGAAGAAGAACTTTTAAAACTTAAAGACCTTCATCCTATCATCAATGAAATTTTGGAATTTAGAAGTATTAATAAATTAATAAATACTTATGTAGATGTTTTACCACAATTAGTAAATCCAAAAACAAACAAAATTCACACAAGTTTCAATCAAACAGTTACAAGCACAGGTCGTTTAAGTTCTAATAATCCAAATTTACAAAACATTCCTATTCGAGACGAAAGAGGTAGAGAACTACGTAAAGCTTTTGTTGCTTCTGATTCTGAGCATGTATTTTTATCTGCTGACTATTCTCAAATTGAGTTAAGAATTATGGCTCATGTAAGCGAAGACAAAAATATGTTAGACGCTTTTAATAAATTTAGTACAGATATTCACTCTGCCACAGCTGCTCAAATATTTAAAGTTGATGCTGAAAATGTTACACGCGAAATGAGAAATCAAGCAAAAACTGCAAACTTTGGAATTATTTATGGAATTTCAGCCTTTGGTTTAGCACAACGCTTAAATATTTCACGTACTGATGCTAAAACTTTAATTGACAATTATTTTGAAACTTTCCCTGGCGTAAAAGCTTATATGGAAGCAAGCATAGCAAAAGCACGTGAAAATCAATATGTAGAAACAATTTTCGGAAGACGCAGAAAGTTAGCCGATATAAATAGCAACAATGCAATAGTCAGATCTTATGCTGAAAGAAATGCTATAAATGCACCAATACAAGGCTCAGCAGCAGATATTATAAAATTGGCTATGGTAAACATTTGCAAAAAATTTGAAGAAAACAATTTAAAATCAAAAATGATATTGCAAGTCCACGACGAACTAAATTTTGATGTTTACAAACCCGAATTAGAGCAAGTAAAACAAATTGTTAAGGACGAAATGCAAAATGTTGTAACACTCAAAGTCCCACTAATTGTAGAAATTGGAGTTGCCGACAATTGGTTAGAAGCACATTAAAAAATTATTTTTTAGGTAATTTATCTTCAACATATTTGAAGAAATATTTCTCGAAATTTTCTGATGGTGAAGGTGCCGGAGACATTAATAAACTTCCACGTGTATCAACTAAAAAATAAGTTGGGTATGTATCAATTTTATAAGTAGATATTGTTTGTGAGTTTATTTCCGTAAATAAAAAAGTCCAGCCAAATTCGTTTTTATTAATATATGCTTTGGCACTTTCAATATCGCTGTCTGTAAGAATAGTTACAAAATTACATACTTCTTTATATCGTTTGTGAAGATTTCCCATCATAGCAAATTCCAACTGACAAGAATAAGTTTTGGTATTTGCAAATTGAATATAAGTGTATTTATTTTTAAATTCTTTTAAGCTATGCATTTCTCCTGCTGTATCAGGCAGTTCAAATGGAGGAGCTATTGTTCCTTTTGCCATGCTTAAAACATTGTCAGCAATATTTTGAGCCACATCTTGATGAAAAGGATATTGTGTAGAAAGATGTACAGAGTCTAAAGTCAATAAAAGTGGCAACCATTGTAAATTACCCCCACCAAAAGCATCATTAAGTCCTTTTAAAATTACCAATTCTTGAAATTGATTGTTTCTGAGAGATAAATTCCTGCTTAAAAACTTCTTCAAACGACTGATACTATGCCCATAAGTAATTATTGCGTAAAGAGAATCGCCGTGAGGTGCAACTAATAACAAATCAAAATATTTAGCATAAATATTATTAAACAAATCCATGTAAGCAGGATTGTCGTAAAGCACAGGAGCTTTAGTGTAATAGCTATAAACTATTTGGTCTTCATACTGTTTTTGAGTTGCTATATTTTTTAGAGCAGCAATTCTATATTTTTTATAATCTTGAAAATATTGATTATCGTAATTATTAAACTTTGAATTTATCTCTGTAATAAAAGTATCAACATCTGTTTGCAAGCCATTTACATATAATTCAATATATTTTAAATCTAAATAACGAAAATAGTAATAATCAAAATCTAAAATTAAATAATTCAAATCTGTTGGTTGCATATTTTTAATCCCGATTTGAATTGTTTCACTACTAAAAAATGGATTAAAAATATCTGATAGAGATTTTTCTTGAAATGGTGGCAATATCAATTCATAGCTTGCATCAGGCTCTGCATAAAAATATGCATGATAAATTCCAAATTCTGCAAACACATATGTTATATCGTCAACTTCAAAATTAACATCAAACTTACCATCTTTATCGATTTCTAACTCAAACAATTGCTTTTTTATAAAAGTTATTCTATCCGAATATTTATAAAAGATTATCGTATTTGAAGCATATTCTTTAGCCTCACCAAATATATGCACATTGCCAGCTCTAAGCCCAAAACTCAAGGCTATGAATAATATAAAAATCGTTTTTTTTAAATTTATCATATTTTTATGCAAATACTTTTTTCAATATCACTATTATAACTTGAATTAGTATCACTTTATTTTATCAGCCAACAATAAAAAAAAGACGGTGTCTCATAAGCTCTTACTTTTAACCAATGAGACACCTTTCTTTTCTCAAAATAATTTTCCAAATAACAAAGAAAAATCAAGGTGTATTAGAAGTGTTCAAATGCAAGGACTTTTAACTTTTAACTGAGTATGACAGTTGGACACTTATAATACACCGTTATAATTTACTTAGTTGTTCTAATATCAAGTTCACTCATAATATGCTTACAATCATATAGTTTGTCGATTACCCAAACCACATATCTAGCATCAACATTAATTGTTTGTTGTAGTTCTGTGCTAAATAACAGATTACTACACAACCACTCCCAGTTTCCGTCAAAAGCTAAGCCGATTAACTCACCTTTTCCGTTAATTACTGGCGAGCCTGAGTTTCCACCTGTAATATCATTATTGCTCAAAAAGCAAATTGGTAAGTCTCCAGTTTTGTCAGCATATCTACCAAAATCTTTTTTAAGAATTTTTTCTTTAAGCTCAGCAGGAACAATAAATTCATCATCAGTAGGATCTTCTTTTTCTAAAATTCCTTTTGAATAAGTAACATAGTGATAATCAACACCATCACGAGGTTTGTAAGAATTAACTGTGCCATATGTTAAACGTAAAGTTGAGTTTGCATCAGGATAAAAAGTTCGATTAGCTTGAAATTCTCTTAAACCTTCAATAAATAATCTTTCGTTAACACCTATATCATTCATTGCACCTACATATGCCATTTGTATTGCAAATACATCTGTAAAAATATTACTAACAAAACTATAAATAGGATCTGAATTTAAAGCTTTATAACTTGGTTTTGCTAAAAAAGCGTCCATTCTTGCTTTATCTGTAAAAATAGATTTAGTATAAACTGCTTGAGCAAATTTTTCTATTGACTCTTCTTCAGTTTTTGCTTTAAAATTCTTAAAAATATAATTATTAAACACAGAATTACGTCTTTCTGCTGGTATATCGGCAATATACAATTTTAGAGAAGCTTCAAAAACTTTTCTATCTGTGTTTGGGAAATATTTGTCAAACATTCCTTCACTCATTTGTTTTAAGTTTTCAACAGTAGCATCTATGGCAGTTTGATTATTTTTTGCATCTTTTAAAAGATTAGCAAGATTCATAAATGCTTGAGCATTCATAACATTATCGCCACTTTGTAAAAGACCTAATGACAAGTAAATCATATCAAGAGTTGCTGGTCCGAAAGCTTCGTAACCTTGTTTTAAACTACTCAACACTTTTCCATATTTTGCATTTCTAGCTTCGTCGCTTTCTACCCATTTTTGGAAATCTTTTTCTAATTGTTCTTTTTGTTGAATAGCATCTGTAGTTTTAAGTGTTAGGGCTTCTCCCTTGAACAATTTATGTCCATTTGCACTTGATGCATAAGAGTCAGATTTTGCTAATCTAACATTAATATCTGCATCCATGTCAACTTTTAAAGTTTTTAATTGTGTTTCTAGAATAGTAACAACTGCTGGATTAAAGAAATCTCTTTTATAAATCATTCCATAAGAGCTAAGATATCTTTCTGTTTGTCCTGGATAGCCGACAATCATTGCAAAATCTCCCTCTTCCACTCCTGCTATAGATACTGGAAGATAATGAAGTGGCTCATATGGTACATTATCTTTGTTATATCCTTTTGTTGGTTTTCCATCTGGAGACATATAAACTCTAAAAACTGAAAAATCGCCTGTATGACGGGGCCACATCCAGTTGTCGGTATCTCCACCAAATTTTCCTATTGATTGAGGAGGTGTTCCTACAAGTCGTACATCACCAAACACTTCGTAAACAAAAAGATAATATTCGCCACCTTGATACATCTCGGAAACAGAAGCTTCGTAGTGAGTGTCTTTTTTGGCTTCTTCAGCAATTTCTTTCATTGCTTTACTTACCATTTTTTCTCTTTCTCCCTCAGAAGTTTCGTCTGTAACTCCATTTAATACTCGAGCAGTAACGTCTTCAATTCTTACAACTCTGCTCACTCTCATATCACTAGCCGAAAGCTCTTCATCATAAGATTTTGCCCAAAAACCATCATCAAGATAATTATGTTCTGGAGAGCTTAGCTTTGTAATTGCTTCATAACCGCAGTGGTGGTTTGTAAATAATAAGCCTTTAGCACTAACTATTTCACCTGTACAAAATCCCATTCCTTGAGAGTTTTGCAATTGAAAAATAGCATCTTTCAAACTTGAATTATTTATGCTGTAAATTTCTTCAGCAGTTAACTTGCAACCAAGTTTTTGCATATCAGCATAATTTAATTGAGCTATTTTATTTAATAGCCACATACCTTCGTCTGGAGTTGTAAATGCTACAAGTGAGAACCAAACGCTAATAAATAAAAAGATAAGTTTTTTCATAAAAATAATTTTAATATTTAATAATTCTTTAGTTAACAAAGTTGCGAAAAAAATATATAAAATAACCTTACTTTTCTTAAAAATATCTTAAAAGAATTAAAGTTTAATAAATTTTGATTGTATTTTATAATTCTGACCTAATAGTTCAATAAAATAAATTCCTGCTGGCAACAAAGACACATCAATATCTAAAACTTGATTTACAAATTGCTTTTTAGAAGTTTTTATCATGCAGTTTCCTTTTGCATCTGATATAGAATATTTAATTTTTCCAGGCAAATTTACCATTATACTTATTTTATCATTGGTGGGATTAGGATATATCTCACAAACTGAATGTAAATTTTCTTCTTTTAATCCTAATGTTGAAAGTTTAATTTCATAAAGAGATTGCACGTGTCCTAAAAAATTTTCATTTGAAAACCAAAGCCTGTCATTGTCTCGAAAAATTATTGCTTCTGTCTGATAACCGTTCAAGCTCAACTCATATCTTAGATTATTTCCACCAAAAAAATCATTATTATCAAAATCGGATAAAACGACTAAAAATGACGGTGCCGGAATGCCATACACATAGCCAATTAATGCTATTGTATTTGTTTCTGGATTGTAATCAGCTCCGCACACTAAACCTTGTGTATCCAATGTATCTAAACGTTGAGCCATATAATGACCCGGAACTTTTGGTAAAGAATACAAGTAACATTTTTTATTTACCCAATTTTTTGAAAAAAGGTATAAGCTATCATCTTTGGCAATAAAAGCTTCACAGTCGAAATCGGTATCATTAGACTTATCTATAGCTTCTGGATATATACTTGGATCATAAGTAAAATAAATAATATCCGATGCTACTGAATCAAGTTGTTCATTATCCAAATCTGCAAGTAAAATTCTATAAATTTTTAAATCTTCTCTAGTTCCACTACTATTATTGCCAAAATCACCTATATATAAATATTCTCCATCATGGCAAATATCTTCCCAGTCTATATTTGTGGCATTTAAAATTAACTTTTCTTCTAAAACAGAGCCGTTAATAGAGTCAATTCTATACAATTTAGGATCACCACCAGAGTCGTTATGTGTCCAAACTTTGTTATTATAAATAATTAATCCTGATGTTTCGGATACTACTTCATCTAAAGTGGTAATTAAAACAGGATCAATTTTTTGAGAAAAACTAAATACAGGAATTATAATAAATAAATATATTATAAATATTTTTTTACTCTTCATCTTTGAATTCTCTCATAAATTCTTCAGCTTTTTCAACCATTTCTTTTGAGCCTACAAAAAATGGCACTCGTTGATGAATGTTTGTAGGTTGAATTTCTAAAATTCTATTTCCATAACCATCTGTTGCCTTTCCTCCTGCTTGTTCTGCAAGAAAAGCTATAGGATTACATTCATACATAAGTCTAAGTTTTCCATTTGGTGCAGAAGCTGTTTTTGGATATAAATATATGCCACCTTTCAACAAATTTCTATGAAAATCAGCAACTAAAGAACCTATATATCGCGAAGTAAGAGGACGACCAGTTTCTTTATCATTTTCTTGGCACCATCTCAAATATTTTTTTACACCTGGTTCAAATTTCACATAATTACCTTCGTTTATAGAATAAATTTTTCCATTTTTTGGTGTTACCATAAAATAATGCGACATACAAAACTCACCTATCGAAGGGTCATAAGTAAAACCTGTTGTTCCTAAACCTGTAGTATAAACCAACATAGTTGATGAACCATATATTATATAACCTGCTGCTACTTGTTTTGTTCCGGGCTGTAAAAAATCTTCTTTAGTAACTTTTTCTCCAACTGGTGAAATCCTTCTATAAATCGAAAAAATTGTACCTACAGAAACGTTGACATCAATATTTGAGCTACCATCTAGCGGATCCATACAGATAACATAGTTTCCTTCTTTCGACATTTCGTCATCAAACACTACTATTTCATCGCATTCTTCGGAAGCTATACCACAAACGATACCAGAAGCTTGCAAAGCTTTTGTAAAAACTTCATCAGCATAAACATCAAGTTTTTGTTGAGCTTCGCCTTGAATATTGATATGGTCGGCTTCGCCAATAATACTTGTTTCTAATCCAGCTTTGTTGATTTTATTATTTACAATCTTAGCTGCTAAACCTATGTGCATCAGCAATCTAGAAAGTTCGCCTTTAGCATAAGGAAATGCCGATTGTTTTTGAATAATTACCTCATTTAAAGTTAAAATACGTGAACTTGCCATAAAGATTTATTTTTTTGCTAATTTAAGTTTTTATTTTCTCTTTTCACAAAAAAATTTTTACTTTTACATCAAATTATATTTTTTATTATACAAATTCAAATTTATTATTATGAAATTAAAAAAAACACTATTATTAATTATTCCTTTATTTTTATTTAGCTGTGTAGTTCAGCAAGATATTGTCTTTAATAAAGATTTTTCAGGCTCGTATAAATATTCTATAGATTTTAAAGAATATGTTAAATACCTAAAAGCAGAAGTTGATGAAAAAACTGATGAAGAAAATTATTTATCAAATATAGATTTTGAAGAATATTTAAATTTTGTGAAGTCTGGTTTAGAAAATATTTTAGGAATTGAAAATTTAAAAATTGTAAATAATGCAGAAGAAGGCGAAGTTTATTTTTCTTACGATTTTGCCGATATAAATACATTGAACCAAGCACTTCGTTATTCAAATTTGGATACAAAAACTAATGAATACTCATCTTACTTTGAGAAAAAATGTAAAACAATAACTTATGTTAGACCAAAAATCCATACAGAAGAAAATAAAAATATAGAAGATGAAAATAAAATAGATTTTGATGATAACAGCTTATTTACTTGGGTGTTTAATTTAGAATTTGCAACAGATGTTAAAAAACACAACTTAGCAAACGATACAACTATTTCAATTCAAAAAGGTGGCAGAAAATTTACAGAAACCAATAATATTTATGATTATACTAACAAAGAAACAAAATGGGAGTTTAAATTGAAGTAAAATCAACTTATTTTTTCATTATTAATTTTGTTGTAAGTTTAGAGTTTTTTAAATAAACATTCACAAAATAAATTCCCGACTTAAATGTTGATAAATCTAAATTACCTACATATCTCTGTTTATTTATTATTTCCTTACCTGCAATATCTGTTATGCTAATAAAAATATCAGCTTTAATATTTTCATCAACATTACCTATATTAATATAAAGTATAGAATTTGTTGGGTTAGGAAAAACAGAAATTTGATTATATAGAATTTCATTTGTAAAAACTTGTGTAACAACAGTTAGATTTAGAGTAACAGTGCTATCGCAACCAAATTCATTAATTAAATGAGATACATATTCACCTGTCTCTGTTAATTCTTGATTATTAAACACAAATGTTTCACCTTCATTAATAGTTTCGTTTAAAATTATTTCATTTGTAGGGTTAACAATCAGATTTAGAAATACAATACTATCGCAAGACTGTGCTGAACTTAATTCAAGTGTATATTCACCTGTTTCAAAAATTTCTTCATCACCAAATAAATAATATTCACCTTCGCAAATAGTATCTTTTAAGTTTGTTTCAAATTGTTCAACAAATTCCAAATTCAAATTCACTACACTATCACAACCATAAACAGTTTCAAATGTGTGAGCAATGTTTGTGTTTTCAGTATAAGTTGCGCCTGCAAATTCGTAAGAACTTCCAACACAAAGTTGAATATGTGTTGAATTATTATAAATAGGATTTACTGTTAGGTTTAAATAATGCTTATCATAACAACCATTAGAATTTTCAACAGCTACTTCATGAGTTCCTGCCTCGCTAAATTCTTGATCGAAAAAAGTATAAGAACCACCTTGGCAAATAGCAACATTCTGGATTGAACTTTCTGAAGGAAGAATTGTAATACTTTGATTAATTACTGCACTAGGACAAATATCTGGATTAGATGAGTTCATTGATTTTACATCAAATTCTATTATTGGGTTTTCTGCGTCATAATCTGGAATTATACCCGAAAGACTTGCAGTTTTTGCTATTTCATCAAACGTTACACTTATCCAGTCTGGCAACGATAACTGATCTATCATATTATCATTATCACCAAGTCTATAAGTTAAAAAAAGTTCATCACCTGAGCAATATTCAGTTTCACCTTCGAGAAAAGTAATTTCACTTTCACTACAAACTGGAATTATTATTTCGCTAGTAAACAAAGTTTCTGGACTAGTGCAAGACGAAGCTGCTTTGTCGGAATGTGAAGTCCCCGCAGTACTACAATATTCGTTACCATTAGACTGAAAACTTGTTAAAATACTAGAACCCGAATTTGAGCATTTTTGAATTTCGACTTTAAATTTATATAGTCCTGGTTCGGTAAAATTCATAGATAGAACTATAGGACGATTTCTATTAACACACCAATTATCAAAAATGCCAAGAGTAAAAGCTATGTAGGTTGTAAACATCGGTTTTATACTTATATACCCACTACCAGAACTGATAGTTTGAGTAACATAATTTTCTCCTTGTCCTCTAACTGCAAATTCTGCATGTCCATATTCTTCTATACTCGAAATAGGCGTTGTGAAATCATCTTTAAAAACTTTATAATAAATAGCACATAAATCATCAACTAAACCATAAGAATATACTCTTGCTGTACATTGCACTTCTTGCCCAACAGAATAATAATCATCTAATTCTGTATATTCAATTTCTGGGACATTAGCTGTATATTTTTGCGATAATAAAATATTGGAATGCAAAAACAATAGTAAAAATAAAAATTTATAACTTAACTTTATCATAGTTTAATTTTATAGTGTTTACAAAACTTCAAACATAATAATATTTTTTTAATTCCAAACCTGAAAATAAAAAACATATTAAATTAGTTTTAATCCAAGCAAGTGTGGTTGTATTCTCAAGAATACAATTTTAATTATATTTTGTATTTTCTAAAATACAATACAATTTTATTGACTTGGAAAAATTGCAACTTTATAAACTTTTAACTGAGTTATTGTGTTGCCAAAATTAAGTTAAAAGGTAAAAGTTAAAAGTTACAAGCGGTTTTTTGCTTGGCATTCCTTTATGAACTTTTAACTTTACAAACTTTTAACTTTTGTGTCCTTTTGTGCCCTTTTGTGTCTTTTGTGGTTCAAACAATAGACGCGTCAGCCACTTTTAACTTTATACTTTTAACTTTCGACTTTCAACTTTCAACTTTCAACTTTTAACTTTTAACTTTTAACTTTTAACTGATTTCGCTGCAATAGTTTCAATTTCTATCATAGCATCGAGTGGCAATCCTTTTACAGCAAAAGCAGCTCTTGCAGGAGGATTATTTGGATAATATTTTCCATAGACCTCATTCATCGCTTTAAAGTTTGCCATATCGCTAAGCAGGCAAGTTGATTTAATTACATTATCAAAACTGTATCCTGCTTCTTTTAGGATAGCTTCAATATTTTTCATTACTTGTTCGGTCTGTGCTGTAATTCCTTCTGGAATTTTTCCTGTTTCAGGATTTACTGGCACTTGTCCGCTAATAAAAAGCATTCCATTCGCTTCTACTGCTTGGCTGTATGGTCCAATTGCTTTTGGTGCTTTTTCTGTACTAATTATTTTTTTCATTTTATTTAAAAATTAAAATTTATATTCTTTTGGTTCTAGTTCACCTTGTAAAACCATAAGTCCATTCATTGCAAGAGCTAACATTTCATCTTCACCAGGATAAACTTTCATAGGTGCAATAAAACTTGTCATTTCGTCAATAAAAGAACAAAATTGTTTATTGTGTGCTATGCCACCTGTTAAAAGAATTGCATTAACTTCTCCTTTTAGTACTGTTGCACAAGCCCCTATTTCTTTTGCAACTTGGTAAGCCATTGCATTTGATATAAACTGAGCTTTTTCATCTCCTTCTTTGGCTCTCATTTTAACTTCATATGCATCGTTTGTATTTAAGTAAGCGGCAAAACCTCCTTTTCCTTTTATCATCAAACCAATTTCTTCTTTTGTATATTTTCCGCTAAAACAAGCAGATACTAATTGTGCTGTTGGCAATGTGCCTGAACGTTCTGGCGAAAAAGGTCCATCACCATTCAAAGCATTGTTAACATCAATTACTCTACCTTTTAGATGTGCTCCAACAGAAATGCCTCCGCCAAGATGTACAACAATTAAGTTCATTTCTTCATAAACTTGATTTGTTTCACGAGCATATCTTCTAGCAGTTGCTTTTTGGTTTAAAGCATGAAAAATCGAAATTCTTTTAAAATTTGGATGTCCTGTGATGCGAGCAATTTCTTCCAATTCGTCAACAACAACAGGATCTGCAATATAAGCATTAACATTATCCAAGTTTTTTGCAATATCATCTGCTATTAAGGCTCCTAAATTACTTGCATGCTCTCCAAAAGGCGAATTTATCATGTCGTTTTTCATTTCTTCATTTACTTTATAAACACCTGATGGAATAGGTTTATTTAGCCCTCCTCTACCCATGACGCATTGAATTTGATTTATGTCAAGTCCTGCTTCTTTAAGTTCGTTTAAAATAGTATTTTTTCTAAACTCATATTGATCAGTAATCTTGGCAAAACCTTTTAATTCGTCTGTTGAATGTTTTATATTTTTTAAAAATATATTCTTTTCATTTTCAAAAATTGCAATTTTGGTTGAAGTAGAACCTGGATTTATTGCTAAAATTTTATATTTCATAATTTTATACCTATTTTAATTTATATTATTTTGCTGATAATGCTGCTAAAGCAATTGAATAAGTTTTTATTTCGGCAGAATCGCCACGTGATGACAAAACAGCAGGACATTTTGCTCCAACAAGCATTGCTGCTAATTTTGCACCTGCTAATTTTACTGAACCTTTATAAAAAACATTTGCTGCTTCTATATTTGGAAAAACTAAACAATCTGCTTGTCCAGCAACTACAGATTTTAATTTTTTAATTTCAACACATTCTTTATCAATAGCTACATCTAAAGCTAAAGGCCCATCGACTAAAGCTCCTTTTATTTGTCCACGCTCTGCCATTTTTGAAATTATTGCTGCATCAACACAAGATGGCATACTAGCCGATACTTGTTCAGTAGCTGCAATTAAAGCAAGTCTTGGTTGTTCAATACCTAAATCATGAGCAACATTAATTACATAGTTTGCAATTTGAATTTTCTGATTCAAATCTGGATAAGGAATTACTGCTACATCACTAACAACCAAAAGTTTTGGATATCCTTCCAACTCCATAACCACAACATGTGACAAAGTTGCCTTTGGGGGTAAAAGTCCAGTTTCTTTATTCAAAATAGCCCTCATATATTTGCCTGTACTAACCAAACCTTTCATTAAAAAGTCTGCTTCTTTGTCGTTTATTAGCTTTACAGCTAGATTTGCAGCTTTGGTTTCGTCTGTTTCATGAACTATTTTAAACTTTTTTACATCTATATTCTCCTGTTTGCATACTTCTTCTATACGATTTGTATCTCCCACCAAAATTCCTTCTACTATACCTAAATCAATAGCATTACTAACGGCTTCTATAGTGTGAGCATCATTAGCAAAAGCTACCGATAATCTTTTGCGAGATTTTGACTTTACAACTTCAATAATATCATCTAATTTCGTTATATTCATTACTCGTTTGTTTTTTGTTATGATTAATTATTTTTTTAACACTAAATCCACAGTATCCATAGCAATCACTAATTCTTCGTCTGTAGTTATACTCATAACTTTAACTTTAGAACCTTCTTTGCTTAACACTTCGTCTTTACCGAATATTTTACTGTTTTTATCAAAATCAAAACTAATACCTAAATAGTCCATATCTCTAAAAACAAGATCACGTATATGTCCAGAATTTTCGCCAATTCCTCCTGTCATAATTATTAGATCTACTCCATTCATTATTGCAGCATAAGCTCCGATATATTTCTTAACTCTATGTGCATACATATCTAAAGTTAGTTTTGCTCTTTCGTTACCTGCTTCACTTTCTGCTTGTAAATCTCTCATGTCTGATGATATTTCAGAAACTCCATTTACTCCGCATTGTTTATTTATAAATGAATTTGCTTGAGAAATGCTAAGTTTTTCTTTTTCCATAATAAACAATAATGCACCTAAATCAAGGTCTCCTGTTCTAGTGCCCATCATTAGCCCTTCTACTGGTGTAAATCCCATTGAAGTATCAACTGATTTTCCATTTTTAATTGCAGTAATTGAAGCTCCATTACCCAAGTGGCAAGTTATGATTTTCTTTTCATTAAAATTCCAACCCAATATATTACAAGCTTTTTGAGCAACAAATTTATGACTTGTTCCATGGAAACCATAACGTCTTATTTTGTAATTTTCATACATTTTATATGGTACTGCATACATATATGAACTTGCTGGCATTGTTTGATGAAAAGAAGTATCAAAAACTGCTGTTTGTGGAACTTTTGGTAATATTTTTTGAATAGCTCTAATTCCTAATAAGTGTGCAGGATTATGTAATGGTGCTAAATCTATACAAGCTTCAATTTTACTAATTGCTTCTTCATCTAATTTCACACTTTTTGTAAAATATTCGCCACCATGAGCTACACGATGTCCTACAGCATTAATTTCGTCTAAAGATGAAATAACTCCATGTTCTTTGCTCAACAAAGCATCTAAAACTAGATTAATACCTACTGTATGGTCTGAAACTGGAGTTTCTAATTCAAACTTTTGATCTTTATTATTTTTATGCTTGATCATACCACTTGGCAAACCAATTCTTTCTACAAGACCTTTAGCTTTCAATACTGGTTCTTTACCCATATCAAGAAGTTGATATTTGATTGATGAACTTCCGCAATTTAGAACTAATACATTCATTTTATTATTTTTTAGATTAAGTTTATATAATTATTTTTTCATTCCCACTGCTTGGTTTACTGTAATAGCAACTAAGTTAACTATATCGTCAACAGAACAACCTCTTGACAAATCGTTGATTGGAGCAGCCATTCCTTGTAAAATAGGTCCTACTGCTTCTACTCCAGCAATTCTTTGAACTAATTTATATGCAATATTTCCAGCTTGCATAGTTGGGAATACAAGCACGTTTGCATTTCCTGCTATTTTACTTCCTGGTGCTTTTTTCTGTCCAACTTCTGGTACTATTGCAGCGTCGCTTTGCAATTCACCTTCAATCATCATATCTGGAGCCATTTCTTTTGCTAGTCTTGTTGCTTCAACAACTTTATCAACCATTTCGTGTTTACCCGAACCTAAAGTTGAAAAACTTAACATTGCAATTTTTGGTTCAAAACCAGCAATTGTTCTTGCAGTATTACCGGTTGCCACAGCAATTTCGGCTAATTCTTGTGCTGTTGGATCTGGTTGCACTACACAGTCTGCAAATACCATTAAACCATCTTCGCCAAATTTTTTGTCATTTAAAATCATTATAAAAGCACCAGAAACAACTGAAATGCCTGGTAAAGTTTTTACAACTTGAAAAGCAGGACGAAGCACATCACCTGTAGCATTATCTGCACCAGCAACTTCACCATCAGCATCACCTGCTTTTATCATTAAAGTTGCTAAATATAATGGGTTCTCAACTAATTTTGAAGCTTCTTCTTTAGTTAAACCTTTTGATTTACGAAGTTCTACTAATAAATCGGTATAAGCTTCTTTTTTATCATGATTTTTTGGATCAATAATTATTGCATTTTTAATATTTGTCAAATTGTTTTCTGAAGCAGTTTTATTTATAACTTCAGGCGAACCTAATAAAATTATTTTTGCTAATTTTTCTTCAATAATCTGATTAGCTGCTTTTAAAGTTCTTATTTCTGTTCCTTCTGGTAGAACAATTCGCATTTCGTGTTTACGTGCGTTTTCTTTAATTTTTTGTAACAAATCCATTTTTAATATTTTTATTTAATTTTAATATTTAATAATTCTTTTTCTTCTATAAAGGCTTTTAATTCATCTCCAATTTCAAGTTTACCAACTCCTTTTGGTGTTCCAGTAAAGATTATATCTCCAATTTTAAGAGTTAAAAATTTAGAAACATATTCTATTATTTCATCAATATTAAAAACCATATTTTTAGTATTTCCCAATTGAACTAGCTCGCCATTACGCATGAGTTTGAAGTTTATATTATTTACATCTTCAATTTCTTCTATTGGTATCCATTCCGAGAGCATTGCCGAGCCATCAAAAGCTTTTGCAATTTCCCAAGGCAATCCTTTTTCTTTACAATCTCTTTGTAAATCGCGAGCGGTAACATCGATTCCAACACCTATATGACTATAATAGCGATGTGCAAATTTTTTATCAATATGTTTTCCTAATCTATGAATTTTTACGATTATTTCTAATTCGTATTGAATATCGTTTGAAAAATCTGGCAAATAAAAATCTTTTCCTGTTTGTAAAATACTTGAATCTGGTTTAAGGAAGAATACAGGTTTTTCGGGCAACACAGCATTCATTTCCTCGATATGATCTTTGTAATTATGTCCTATACAGATGATTTTCATTTTATAATAAAAAGAGACAAGCTATGTGCTTGTCTCGAAATTTTATTTTACTACTTGAATTTGATTTTTAAAAATAGGAGCTTTTACCACTTTAGCTTTTAATCTTTTATCTCTAACTCCGATAAAAATTTCGGTATCAACTTTCCAAAACCCTTTATTTAGATAAGCCATTCCTATTCCAACTTTCATGCTTGGTGACATAGTTCCTGATGTAACTTCACCTATTTCATTTCCTTCTGCATCATACACTAAATAATGCTGACGTGGAATTCCTCTATCAATCATTTCGAAAGGTTTTAACATTTTGCTTGCACCTTCGGCTTTAAGTTTTTCGTGATATTCTCTATTTACGAAGTCTTTACCGTCAACAAATTTTGTAATCCACCCTAATCCTGCTTCTATTGGTGAAGTAGTTTCGTTAATATCATTTCCATACAAGCAAAATCCCATTTCTAAACGCAAGGTATCTCTAGCACCAAGACCTATAGATTTTATTCCAAATTCTTCTCCTGCTTCAAAAACAGCATTATAAAGTTTTTCTGCATCTTTATTTTTTGCATATATTTCACAACCTCCAGCACCTGTATATCCAGTTATAGAAAAAATTACACTTTCAATTCCTGCAAAAGGAATTTCTTTAAAAGTATAATATTCCATATCTGTAATATTTGCACTTGTAAGTTTTTGCATAGCCTTTATAGCATAAGGTCCTTGAACTGCTAATTGGCAATATTCATCTGAAGCATTGATAAGATCTTCGCCAATTTTCATTCCCATTTTACTAGCAATTGCTGTACACCAAGCCCAATCTTTATCAATATTTGCAGCATTTACAACTAACAGATAAGATTCTGCATTAAAACGATAAACTAAAAAGTCATCAACTATTCCACCTTTATCATTAGGAAAGCAAGAATATTGAATTTTACCATCTGTCAAATCTAAAATATTGTTAGACGTAACTTTTTGTAAAAAATCTACAGCTTTTGGTCCTTTTACCCAAAACTCTCCCATGTGAGACACGTCAAAAACTCCAAGTTTTTCACGACAAGTAACGTGTTCGTCATTTATTCCTGTAAATTCAATTGGCATGTTATGCCCTGCAAATTCAACCATTTTGGCTCCTTTTGCAATGTGATAATTTGTAAATGCAGTGGTTTTCATTTTTTATGTATTTTATATAATATTTATTTTTTTAATTTATTTTTAAACTGGTAGCAAATTTAAAAAATTTTATTCAAAAATAAAACAATATTTACAACATATTTTTTACAAAATAAAATCTTTGTTTATATTTGCTTTTAAATAAGGTATGAGTTTTGCAATAAAAAACAATAACAATATTTTAATTAAAATTACAGTTATAGTAAAAAACAATTTATGATGAACAAGATATTTATTATAGGTCTAATAGTTTTATTTTTCGGTTCTATTTCATTTGCTCAGAACAATAGACAAAATGATAGTTTAATTAATTTTGTAGATATTAATAATAACAAGCAAGGAAAATGGGAAAAAAAATATTCCAATGGTCAAGTTAGATATAGAGGTTTTTTTGTGGACAATATCCCTACAGGAGTTTTTACATATTACTATCAAAATGGAAAAGTTAAATCAGTTTTGAATTATGATAAAAATGGTGGCTCTCAAGCCGAATTATTTTGGGATAATGGAAATTATGCAGCTAAAGGTTATTTTGACAGTGATAATAATAAACATCTAACTTGGAATATGTATTTTGAAGACGGTAAAAAGTCTGCAGTTATAAACTTCAATCATGGAGTAGCAGAAGGCAATGTTTTAATATTTTATCAAAACATCGAAAAATTAGCTTTAAATTGTAACTATAAGGCTGGTAAACTTGACGGTCAATACACAAAATATTTTCAATCTGGAGCTAAAATTGAAGAAGGTACATATAAAAATGGCACTCGAGACGGCTATTGGAAATTTTATTCAAATAGTGGTATGATTGATGAAGAAGGCATGTATGTAAATGGTGAAAAAGACGGTGAATGGAAAATTTATAGGGATAATCCAAAAGGCGAAATTGTAAATTACGACAAAGGCGTGCCTGATAATTGGGACGAATTAATGGAAGAATGGAGAGCAAAAGAAGAATGGGCTAAAGAAAATCAAAATAAATTTAAACAACCCGAAGATTATTTTGACAATCCTATTGAATTTTTTAAACCTAGCACAGACCCTAATACCCAAGTAGAATATAAGTTGAAATAACAACTATTTCTTTTAAAATAAAACAAACAATTTTAGAACTCCATCTAAGTCATTGATAATTAACAAACAAACAAATATTAATACTATTATTTTATTTTTTTAATTTTAATAACAAAAAATTTTATTTATATAAATATATTTTGTATCTTTGTATAAGTTTAATGATTAATAATTTACAAACTTAATTGTCAGAATTTCTTTGAAATATTATTCTCCCTGAGGTTAATGATACACTCTCAAATCCTTAATGCTACCTCTCAGCAGGCAACAGCAAATTATCCTCTTAATTAAATTTACAACAATTAACTTATTGTTAACCAAAGGGGGAATTCTGACAAGATATAATATTCGATTTTAATGTAATAATTTTCATGGTATAAAAAGTTTAGTTGATAAAACAAAAAAGGGCTGTTTCAAAAAAGACAGCCCTTTTTATTTGTATATTTTTATAAATTTAGAATTCTCTTCCAGTATCTTTTATAATTGAAGAGCCTGGTTGCCCTTGAGGAATTTCATCTTTTGCTTTTTCTTGTTCTTTATCTTTTCCGTACTCTGTTGAAATAACACTAAACTCAGTTCTTCTATTTAATTGATGAGCATCTTCTTTTTGTTTATTATCTTTAAGTCTATTGATATAATCTTCAGATAAAACATCTCCCTCTTTGAAGTATGGAAATTCTTTTGCTAATTCTTTTGTTATTTCTCTAGGTTCGCTTTTACCAAAACCTTTAGCTGTTAAACGATCAGTTTTTATTCCCTTAGAAATTAGATAATCAACACAAGATTTTGCTCTTCTCAAAGATAAATCCATGTTATAATCTGCTGCTCCTCTAAAGTCGGTGTGAGATCTAAGTTCAATCGTAATATGAGGGTTATCTTCTAAAGTTTTTACCAAACCGTCTAAAGATACAGTTGATTCAGGTAACAATGTAGCTTTATCATATTCATATAAAATATTAGGTAATACAATTACACGTGGTATTCTAGCAAGGTTTATAACTACATTTATTACCGTATCATATTCAATTTTCATTGTTGTAAATTGAACTGATGTTGCAAAATAATCTTTGCCACCATCTGCTTTGATTTTATAGTTTTTATTTACATCTAACTTATAATTAAAAGTTCCATTTTCTGAAGAAAGGAAGTCAGCCACAAGTCCATCATCATTAAATAAGCTAAGTTTCACATCTTTTAGCGTTCTTATTTTTAACATATCTGTAGTATCTCTAACTACACCATTTAAAGTTATAGACAGTGGTGGTAAAACAAAAGAATAAATATCATCTCCTCCTTTACCTCCTTTTCTATTTGAGGACAAATATCCAGTTTCTTCACTTCCATAAAAAATAATTCCAAAATCATCAAATGAAGAGTTAATAGGATATTTTAAATTTTCTATATCAGTAATATTTCCTTTGTCATCTTTAACAACTTTATAAATATCATACCCCCCCATTCCTTTATGTCCATCTGACGCAAAATATAAAGTTCCGTCTGCCCTTACTGTTGGGAACACTTCGTCTCCAAGACTATTTACTATTGGTCCTAGATTTATTGGATGTCCTGCATTGTTAGCTTTTATTGTAGATCTATAAATATCCATTCCGCCATATCCTGTTGGTGCTTCTCCCGAAAAATATAAATATTTATCATCTGTAGATAATGCTGGGTGTCCAACTTCATAATTTTCAAAGCCTGGAATATTTACTAACTGTGCTTCTCCCCAGACATTTCCTTTTTTACTAGCATAATATATTTTACAAGGCTCGTCCACTTTTTTGCCTGCTTTACATCTAGTAAAATACATTTCTGTACCTTTGTTTGATACTGTGCATGCACCTTCGTCATCTTCTGAATTAATTCCTCCTGCTACGGGTGTTGGTTCGCTCCATGACCCTTTTCTATCTTGAGTTACTGAAAATATATCTGTAAATTTTTGACCAGTTTTATAATTGCTTCTTGCTCCTATCGCTCCTTCTCTAGAGGTTGTAAAATACAATGTTCTGTAATCCTTGCTTCCCCATGCTGGAGAAAAGTCAAAACTTTGGGAGTTAAAACTTGAAACATTGGTAACTTTATATCTTGTTGGGCGACTGATCCACTTTGGAACGATAGAACAAGATTCCATTCCAGCAATTGCTCTATGGTCTTGAGGCGAAACTTGAAGATATTGTTTATAAACATCAATTGCATCTTCATATTTACCGTTCATTCTTAATGCATCTGCATAAAACAGCAAAACGTCAGGTTTAATAACTCCTTTTACATAATTATTTTTAGCAACTTGAAAATACAATTCTGATTTATCAGAGTCACCTAAATTTTTAAAACAAATACCAAGTTTGTAATTAACAGAGGCTTTATCTTCTTGAGTTCTCAAACTCGGAATAGCCTTCAAATAATAGTCTTTTGCTAATTCATACTGATATGTGTTATAATACTCATCTCCTTTGGTAATCAAAGAACTTTGTGCTGTTAATAACACCGGTATAATCATTACTAAAATAAAAAAAACAATATGTTTCATAGTCTTAGGTTTTTTCATTTAAAAACTGTTCAAATATAATAAACTTTATTTTTCTATATACACATCTCTTAAAAAATGTTTTGCTTCTGTTAATGTTTTTGTATTAACTATCTCTTTAGCAACACGATAGCCGTTTAATTTATAATAAATTATATAATCATTTTCAGGCAATAAGTCAATTTCATAGCTTCCGTTAGCGTCAGATTGTTGCGAATCCATCAAAATATATTCATCATTCATTACTTGTATATCCACATTTGCCATTTTTTCTTTTGTTATTTTATCATAAATTGTTCCCGAGAGCGTAAATTCTAAAGAAGGAAGCAGAAAATAATATAAATCTGATTTTCCCAAACCTCCAGTTCTTGTAGAAGATAAGAATCCCTCTTCTTTCATACCTATAAAAACTATGCCAAAATCGTCTCTAGATGAATTTATTGGAAATCCTAAGTTAGAAATTTCATACTTAATCCCTGAAATATGTTTAGCTCTAAAGATGTCAAAACCACCCATTCCTGGATGTCCATCAGACGAAAAATATAAATCTCCATTACTTCTAATATAAGGATGAATTTCATCAGCTTCAGTATTTATATAGTGTCCTAAATTTTGAGGGTAACCAAAAGGTGCATTTTTTCTTTCTCTAACAACTTTATAAATATCTTTTCCTCCTAAGCCTCCAAGTAAAGAGTCTGCTACAAAATATAAAGTTAATTCATCATCGCTAATTGCAGGATGTCCTATTGAAATATGTTCTGGTATTCCAAGAATTTCTACTTCTTTGATTTGTCCCCAATAACTTCCCACACGCTTTGCCACAAAAATTCTACAACCTTTATCCTTTTTTTTGTCGTATTGGCATCTTGTAAAATACAAATTATTTGATTTTCGATTTAAAAAAGCAGCTCCCTCCTCATCAACAGTATTTACTAAACCTGGTACAATAACAGGTTTTGACCATTTTCCAAATTTATCTTGTTCTGAAAAAAATAAATTTGAACAATATTCACCAGATTCAGGACTTATAGAAACATGAGTTGGAGCATAACGTCCCGAAGTAAAATAAATTTTGTGTTTGTTCCTAACTTCATAAAAGGGACAATAATCATGTTCGCCAGAATTTAAAATCGCAAACAATTCTACTTTATGGCGAGTTGGGTTTTCGATTGAAGAAAAAGTAAAATCTATACTTTCTATTCCTTTGTTTGCTAACTTATGCTCTGGTGCTAACTTTTTAAAAATTTCATACTGAATTAAGGCTGAATCATATTTTTGCAACATTTGTAAAGCTTCACCGTAATATAAATATTGTACAGGGTCGGAATATCCAAGGTCGATGGCTTTTTTAAAGTATAATGCAGATTCTTCTGGCTGAGATAGTTTTTTGTAGCAATATCCTATTTTAAATGATGATTCTGCAATAATGCGTGGTTTGTTTTTAGATTTTGCAATTTGAGTTAAATATAGCTGAATTGCTTGTGCATATTGTTCTTTGTCTAAAGCGACATTTGCATTTCTCAAATGCTTTTGCCCAAAAAATGTTAGTGGCAAAATTAAGCTTATTAACAAAAGAAAATATTTACTCATGTATGAATTTTTGAAAACGTAAAATAACAAAATTTTTACATTTTAAACAAATTTAAAATGTAAAAAACAAAAAAAACTGTCTTATAAATGCTCAAACACTTTTGAACACTTCTAAGACAGCTCAATTATTTGTGCCTTAATTTTATCTAAAGGCAACTCAACTAAGTTGTAGTTTGTAAAAATTATTTAAAACTTTCTAAATTTTCCATTAACTGACGCCGAGCGAAAAATATTCTACTTTTTACTGTACCTATAGGTAGATTTGTTTTGTCGGCAATTTCCTTGTACTTATATCCATCAACAAACAACTGAAAAGGTATTCTATAATCATCTTCTAAATTATCTATAGTTGATTGAATGTCTTTAGTATTAATACTGTTTTCAGCATTATACTCTTCGTACATAGTATTTTTTAAAATATACTCATCTTCTGTCTCGTCATTAATGGTGTTTTTTGCAGACAATTTAGTTACTTGATTCAAATATGTATTACGTAAAATTGTAAATAACCAAGCCTTAATATTATTATCGGCTGTATATTTATCGCGATATTGAATAGCTTTTACAAAAGTATCTTGAACTAAATCTTTTGCTGTCTCCATATCTTTGGTTAGACTAAGAGCGAAATATCTCAAACTCTTTTCTAAGTCTAATAGTCTTGTGTTAAATTCTTGTGTGCTCATTGTTTTATTATTTTAATTTTTTAATAATTGTATTTAAGTATTACAATGCGAAAATACAAAATTATTTTCAAATAATCCAAATTATTTAAATGTTTTTCATCAAGAATTTAACAAAAAACAGCCTTATTCTAAATAAGTAAATTTTTACATTTTAGTGCTATTAGTGCGTGTGTAAGAAATATTTATAGTTTGTATAAATTAGCGTTTATTCGATTTTTTTTTGTTTTTTTAGTCAATTATTAAAAATTAAACAACAATCCAGATATTCCTACAATTAGTCCAATGGTTATACTTATAGTTTTCATAATTACAAAACTCTTTTTTGATTCTGCTAACAGTGGTAGTGAACCATGTCCGTTTTGCACAATACTATTTGCCAACAAAATACTGAAAGGTATTGTTCCTTGCAAGAATAAAACTACAAACACTAAATGAGGTCCTGATTGTGGAATTATTCCTACTGCTATTGCTATTAGCAAAACAATAAAGAGGTGGTCATAAATCCAGTTTCCAAAATTTGCAAATTGTAATAAAATATTTACAGCTAGCAGAGTTACAAATATCCAAATTAAAATTTTAGGCAAATGTTTTTTTATTAGATGTTGCCACAAGTGTTTTTTTATAAAATGGTCTTTAGTAAAAAGTACTACAATCAGTGCAAAAAATGCAGATATTAAAATCGTAACTCTAACCCAATCTATGCCGTGTTCATGATTATGATGCAAATTTTCATTATGCGAGGTTTCAGAAATATGTTCATGCTCGTGTTCGCAATCATGATTATGAATATGTGTAATATTCAAATCGCTCATTTCCACTTTTTTTACGGAATTTGCTGCAGGGAGTGAAAAAATTAATTTATCTGAATGTGTATGTCCAATAACTCCACCAAAGGTTAAGCCTAGTATAACTAGGATTATTGCTAATATTATCATTCGCTTGGGCAAAAAACTAAAGTTCTTAAATGAAAAAGTACTACTTGGCTTATCGCAACAATCATCGTGGTCGTGAATATCGAATGAAAATTCTTTGTCAGCTGCATAATTTTTTAATTTTAAGTATTTATCAGCAACAAAACCTAAAACTATTGCCAATACAGCTAAAATAGCAAACATAAATATTGCTGTTTTTGGCATTAGTGCTAACATAAAATAAGCCTCATCACCAACAGTTGCAATCATAGCAGCAAGCATTGCTCCAAAAGTAAAAAGTCGGTGAGTATAAAGAGAGACTGCCGTAAAAACACCCATGCAACCTGGTATAAGTCCTAAAACCGTTCCTGTTATAATTTGCATTCCTGGTTTTTTGCTAATAACTTTTGTTAATTTTCCTTGACTTAAAACATTAAGAAATTCAATCAACAACATAACAATTACAACAAAACTTGTAATCATTAATGTTTCTTGTAATATACCATGCCAGTTTAAGTTTGCAATAATTTCCAAAAACTTTGTCATAATAAAATTTCAGTTTCTCTTTCCGCTACAAAATTACATAATTACTAACAATAAAAATTTAATTTTGTTCTAGATTTTCGACAGAAATTGCAATAATTTCTATTTTTCTTTCTCTCGATGCTGCTGGACTATATATTGAATTTCGCGGGTCTTTTGGGTCATCGCTAACTTTGCCATCTGACAGTGTTTTTCCAAAAGCTACAAATTCGTACTCTAATTGTCCAGATTCTATGTAAGGAAGAAATATGCCATTGTCGTATTCGGCGAAATAATTAACTAAACTTGATATTCGGCGTTTAGCAAGATTAATATTATAGGCTGCAGTATTAAGTGGACTTGTATAGCCTTTTATTGTAACAATAATTTTTTGACCTTCAATCAAAAGTTCGTGCATTAAACTTGTAAATTCCAATAGCTTACTGTAATTATCTTGAACATTATAAGAAAAGTAATAATCTATGCTATCAATAGCCATTAGCTTTTCTGTTTTTCCCAATCCTTTTGAATACATTTTTCTATAAGTTTCTTGCAAGGCTAAATAATCAAAATAGCTTGTTGAATAATTTATACTTGTTACAGTATCCCACGAGTTTGGAACTGGCTGGTCGTTATGAAAATACAGCGTAATTGGAACTAAAAGTTTTGTTTTAGTAATAATTGTTGTTATTTTTTTCTCAGTTATTAATTCTGGCGGTAATTCTTTTTCTAGTTCGTAATAAAACAAATCGTTGCAACAACTTTGCTTTTCTACTGCAAATGCAGATTTTCTATTACTGGTAAAAAAAGCTAATCCTTGTTTGGGATATATTTTATAATAAGTATCATTTTGAGCAGTATTAACAGGATACTCTAAACTTTCAACTTTTTCCCATTTTGTAAAGTCTCCTTTTACCTTAAAAATATCGTAACCTCCTAAATTTTCATACCAATCAGACGAAAAATATAAACATGAATCTTTAATATTATAAAAAGGTGTAATTTCATTTCCTGGAGTATTTATTATAGAGCTAGTGTCTAGAAAATTTTGTAAAGTTTTATCTTCGACAATTGGTCTTCCTAAGTTTCTTACTACTCCCCACGAGTCATCTGGTAACACTTCTACATAATAAATATCGTAGCCTCCCTCCCCTCCCGGCTGGTCAGAAGAAAAAAGCAATATATTATTTTCATTTTCTCTTTCTAACATAAATGGGTGTGTGAAGTTGTATCCAGGTCTATTAATAACATCTGGCAATTTTTGTGGTTCTGTCCATTCATTATCAACATATTCAGAGGAGTAAATATAAGTATTTCCAGTTTGATAAGATTCCGAAACTGTAAACCACATTTTTTTCCCATCTTTTGAAAAATGCGGATTTGCAATGTCAAAATCAACTTTATTTATTGTTTCGTCAAAAAGTTCAGCCTCAGAATTATTCTCAAAAAAATTTATTTGATAGATTTTTGACTTATAATCTTTCATACTGTCGCCAACAGGCTGTATTGAAGCAAAAGTTAAAATAGAATCTTTATAAAATGCAGTAGAAAAGTCGCTGTAAACAGAATTTATATTTGTGTCGCATTTAAAAATTTCTATTCCAGATGGATTGTTGTACATTTTCCAAGCTTTTTCGCAATTCAATATTTCTTGCATTGATTTTTTTACTTTCAAATTAGTTTCGTCATTTTCTTTAATTGCTATGAATTGCCGATAATTATACTGTGCTTTAATAAATTCTTCGTTTGCTTTTAACATTTCCGCATAATAAAATATTGCGTCAGGATATTTTTCAGGATTTTTTTCTGCTAAAAATCTATAATGTTTAGCAGCTCTCACATAGTCATTATCCAAGCGATAAGCTTCGGCAGCTTTCCATACAATATCGTGCATTCTTTGATTTGATTTGAGTGCTTGTTCGTATAGTTTTGCTGCTCCATACCAATTTTTTTCTTTAAAAGCTTTGTCCCCAGAAACTACAAGATTAACCACTTCTTTGGTTTGTGCTACAGAGTTTATTCCTATAAATATTACTGCTATGTAAATTAAAAATCTTTTCATCAAATAAAATCCGGACATTTTTTATAATCTGGAGCTTGAAATGGTCGTGGTTTAAAGAATACATAAATTATCGAAAACTCTGCTCCTCCTTTTCCTCTACTAATTGTGCTTAGTTTTGAGAAATTTATATCATAATTAAAGCATATTTTAAAATTATGATATTTAAAGCCAAACACAATAATTCCAGCATCTTTTGCCCTAACCAATCCACCAAAATATATTGATTGCAAATCAAGTGGATTATAATCTAAACGAAAAATTCCACCTACATCTACTTCATTATGTTTTTGCTGAACCATATGCAAAGCATGAGCCTCCAAAAATAAATCTTCTTTTAATTGATATTCTGCAAAAAGAATTGTAGAATATTTTATTGGCAAAAACATTTCTGAATTTTCTATAAAGCTACGTTTTGGTTGCAACAAATGATATGCTGAAAATCCCAATTCAAAATTTAATTTATGATTATATTTATATTTTAATTTTGCTCCTGTTCCAAAATCTGGATATGACATTTTTTGATTTATTAAAACTTCATCAGATGGTAAATTTTCATTAAATCTTTCTCCATCATATTGATTTCCAAAATATAAATTATTTAAATTAATACCATGCATTACATAACCGCCAGCCAATCCCAATCCTAGTCTAAATTTTTGAGTTTTATCCACATTTAATTGATAAGCAAGATTAAGATATAATTGTGTTGTTCCGAACCTACCGTCTCCTGCAATATCGTTATTTATTTGTAAACCAATTCCCGAACGTGATTGAGAGATAAAAACATCATCAAAGCCGGCATCTATAGAACCTGCAAAACTTGAATACGCATTTGTAAATGTATTCCATTGGTTTTTGTTATTTAAAGCGGCTCTATAATCTCCTTCAAAATCACCAGTGTTAGAAGGGTTTAAGAAAAGAGGTGCGGAGAAAAATTGACTAAAATGTATATCTTGAGAATATACTGCATTTTTTGCAAACAAAGCAAAACTTATTGTCAATATTGTTAAAATTATTCTTTTCATGAATTAATTGTAAAGTTAATAATTTTTACAATAATTCAAATGTTAAATAAAAATAATCTTTTTAAAATTTTTATTTTACGTGCCATTGATACTACATAATTGCTGTAGTTTATATGCTTCTGCTAAAAGTTCTTCTTCATGCAAATAACCTGATTTGTGGCATTGCTCCAACCAATATATAATATTCTTTAAATTATTATTGGTTTTTTGTTCATACTCTTTTTCGTCTTTTTTATTATCTGCAACAATCCTGTTTTGGTATGCACAAGTAGCATTTAAAGTAGAACTTAGCAAACGAACAGCTATAGGTTTTTTATTTTGCTCAATTAAGTATTCATATAAGTTTATCATTTGAATACTAAATTCAAAAAGTTTTTTGACTATTTGAAGATTTTCTTTAGTTTCCATGGCAGTAGTGTTTTTTTTACAATATACAACTTTTTTGACGTAAAAACAAATAATTTTTAATGTTTCAATGATTGTATAGGCAATTTATAATAAGTCTATTTTACAAATTTTATGTTTTGTTCTTTATTCAAAACTTTTTACAATTATATAAAATTTGTTTTAAAATTATACAATAAATAAAAAACATTTACGTTTTACTGAAAAATTAAATCAAACTTGCCTATGGTAAACAACTACATTTATTATTACATTTTTAATTCAGAATTACCAAAACATACCCAAGAAGAATTGATAGACTTCGGTGAAATTGATGAAGATAGTGAAATTCTGAATTTGTTACCCGAATTTACTCCTGATGATTCGGTATTGGAAAAAATATTTGAGTTATTGTAAGCTCACAAATTAAAAAGCTGTCTTAACATAAAAACTAAGACAGCTTTTTAATCATTCAATCAAAGTTATAATGTTTCAACATTATTTATTCAACAAATAAATTGATTAAAATATGATTTGAAACAAACATTCCTTCTTTGGTTAAACTTAAAAATTTTTCTGTATAATTAAACCAATCTTGATTTAATTTAGAAACTTTTGCTTTAAGCCTGCTTAATTCAGAATTTCCGAAATGCTGTTGATAGTCTTCTAAATTTAATCCTTTGCTTGTTCTTAAACTCAACATTAAATATTCGTTTATAATATCACTTTCACTTAGTTTATCATATTCTACGGAAAAATTATTTTTCAATCCTTCTGCAATATAGTTTTGGATATTTGTAGTGTTATAAAATCTTTGCTTTCCATCAAAAGAATGTGCCGAAGGTCCAAATCCATAATAAATCGACCTATCCCAATACGAAGAATTATGATGAGAAATCTTATTATTTTTAGCAAAATTAGAAATCTCATATTGCCGAAAATCAAAACTTTGTAATGTATCTATTAAAATTGAGTAATGCTCAAAACTTAAAGAGTCGTCAATTTCAGAAATTTTATTTTCATTTAACAGTCTGTAAAGCAAAGTCCCCTTTTCTATTTCTAAATGATAAGCAGAAATATGAGTAACCGGGAGTTTACAAATTTCTTTTAAATGATTCTCAAAATTCTCAGACCTTAATCCATTTATTCCATAAATTACATCAACACTAATATTTTCAAAGCCCAAATTGTAAGCGTCTATAACAGAATTTACCGACCTTTCGACATTGTGTCTTCGGCGCAGCAACTTTAAAATTTTATCGTCCATGCTTTGCAATCCAATGCTTAACCGATTTATTGGTGTATTTTTCAGATTTTTCAAATATTCCGAACTTAAATCTTCGGGATTTGCTTCAAAACTAATTTCGCAATTCTTTGTAAACTTATAATATTTATAAAGAACCTCAAAAACATTTTGAATTTCATTATAATTTAAAATTGATGGTGTACCTCCACCAAAATAAATACTTGAGAACTCAATTTCGTTAATATTCTTTGAATTAGCTTGTAATTCATTTTCTAAGGCTTTGAGAAAATCTGTTTTTTGTTTTAATAATGCTATAGAACAAAAGTTACAATATGAACACTTACTTTTACAAAACGGAATATGCAAATAAATGCCTGACATTTAAGTCTTAAAATATATTTTGTTATAATTTACTGTTCTTTGTTTTCTACACACTGCTTTTCTTCTTCTTTATTGATATAAAGGTCTATTATAACAAGAGCTGCTACAAACCCCCAGAAAGGAACTGCGACTTTATCAATATCTAAAAAGTTATTTAAAAAAGCATGTGCTAAATATGTTATAAGCCCTACCAACAAAGACATGCTAAGTGTTTTTATAAGTTTAGACTTTGCTCTTTGGTAACTTCTAACTCCTGTAACTACAATAATGATGATTAATGCTGTAAAACTTAGCATTCCTAGCAATCCAGACTCTGATAGTTCTCCTAAATATTCGCTATGGGCATTACCGTAATCTCCAGCATTTGTGCTTACAATAGTTTTTTCGTAAGAAAATTGAAACGGTGCGTAATTAAATTGATAAGTTCCAGGTCCCCAGCCGAATATAGGTTTTTCTTCAAACATTCTTACTGCACAATTCCAACGATTTATTCTTTCTAAGTTTGACGCATCTGTAGTTATATTACTTATAGATTTTATATGTTCTGAAAAGTCTGTTGATGAGTCTTGTCTATTTCCAGAAAGCGACATAAAAATTTGCTCTTGTAAAGCAAAGAACAAACCAAGCATAACAACAGCAACAGTAAGAATATATTTTAGTTTAATTTTTAATTTCAAGATTACATACACGCCTAGACCAACTAACATACTTACCCAAGCTGCTCTTGTGTACGAAAAAATTAGTGCTACAATAAAAAGTACTAAAACAACAAAACTCCAGCCTCTAACATATTTTTTTAAATCTTTAGAAAACACAAATCCTATTAAAACTGGGATAAACATTGCCAACACCGCCCCGTATGATGTATGGTCGTTGTAGAATGGATTCACAATAAAGTTTGCTGTACTTTGAGTAAAACCTCGTGCAGAATGTTTAATTAATGTATAAATTATAATTATTATAAAAGGGATTATGTACAGCCACAAAAAATTATAAATCTTTTTCTTATCTTTTTTAAAAAGTTGAGAAATTAGAAAATAAAAAGGAACTATAAACCACAAGCTAGCAATAAATGCTTTTAACGATACTATAGGCATCGTGCTTGTAAAAACTGTAACAAATTTCCAGAACAGATAAATATACAAAGCAATAGATACTGGATGTTTTAAAAGTTTTGTGTCAAAATATCTATCTTGCAATTGTTTAAGAATAAAAATAAACAAAATTCCTACAAATATTGGCTCTGTTGGCAAATCGATATTAAACTCCAATCCTGGTACAAATGTCTTTAAAGGAACAGAAAATGGTACTAAAAAAACTGAAAAAAGCAAGACTTTGTCTAAAGCAAAAAACATTGCTAAGAAGACAATTAGTGCTATTGGGAATAAATTAAATAATAAATTTTCTTCTTTTATAATTATCCAAGAATTGAATATTATAAAAAAAAATGCAATAGTATAAAATGCTATTATCTTATATTTATTTAGAGAAAACCTCATTTAGTTTTTTTAGAAGCTTCGATAAATGAAATTATTATAACACCTGCAAAAAATGCTCCTAAAGTTGATAGTAATATAATTACCCATCTTATAGGATATGATTTTTTATCAGCTGGAAATGGTTTTGAAATTACATGAGAATATGTTTGTACTTTATTAGCATCTCTTAAGGCATTGTCATATACTTCTTTATTTAATCTATAATCTTTAAGTGCGTAATAAAACAATGAATCTGTTTTATGAAACTCTGAACCATATTCCCTCCAATTATCTAAAACCTTTCTTGATTCTTCTAAACTACGCCCATTAGTTATAGCTTCGGTATATTTCTTTACCTGAGCTTCCATGTCTAATAAATTATAATCTGTTCTAAATGTTTTTAAAATTAATCCTAAGCTATCAATTTCTTTTAATTTTAATTGCATTTGGTTTTTATAAATATTAACAATTTCTCTAGATTTTGAAGCATTTAAGTTTAATACCAAAACATCATAAAATTTAATAATAGAATCAACAATATTTGAAGCTATTTGAGGGTCTATATCGCTTGCAGAAATTACAATAGCATCATTTGGCGTTTTTCTTATATTGATATTAGCATCGTAATATTTTAAAATTTTCCAATTTGATTTTGGCTGTCCTTTTTCAACTTCGTAGTGTTTGTATAAATCAAATGCTTCAATTATAGCAAATTTTATATCTTCACTTTTTAAGATTTCCAACATTTGTTCACTTTCCGATTCATCTGATACAGGTATAACATTTGCTGGATAAACTACAGCGCTAGAAGTATATTTAGGTTTTATAAACCAAGGCGATGAAAATATTGCACTACAAACAGCTACTATTATAACAAATGATATCAAATGCCACTTCCATTTTATAATCAATGAAAAAATTTTTTTTGTGTTAAAGTAGTTTTCCATAACTTCGTATTTTGGCAATTCAAATTTACTAATTATTTCGCTTAAATTAAACGAAAAATTAATTTTTATTTTTTTTTTATATATCTATCAAATAATATAATAATTATAAGCGAAAAAACAAGAGCAGACAAAACAGAAATACTCACAACTAACCAACAAATAGGAAAGTGTTTTTTGTCTGCAACTTCTGCTGGACTAACTATATATGTATTTGGTAAATCTTGCTCTAAATCAATTTTAGCTTCTCTATATTTTGCTTCTAATACAGCAAGTTGCTTAATTTCTTCAAACATTTGCTCTTTTAAGATTGAATGTGTACTTCCATAACTTGCTAAAACATCTAATTTTTTTTCAATTTCAACTTTTGCTCTCTCATTCCCATTTGCGATTGCTATAGCATGTTGCTCACTATACATTTCTGTCTGAGACTTCACGTCTATAACTCCTAATACACTTAGAGCAGATAGAGAGTCTTCTATATTTTTTATTTTTTCTTTTTGTGCTATAAATTCTCTTTCAACAATAACAAAAGCTTTATAAGCCCTTTCGCGTTGTATTTTAAAAATTATACTGTCAACTAATGAAGCTATATCATTTGCAATTAGAGCTGCTGTATCGGCACTAATATCTGAAACTTCAATTTTTATTGACATAAATTGTGTTCTAGAAATATCAATATTAGAATTGTAAGCTCTGTATAAACGACTGTTTGCATGCTTTGAGTTAGGATCAATATCATAATGTCTAAACAAGTCATATTTTTCAATAATTCTATTTCTTATTTCAGACGACATTAAAACCTGCATTAATTGTTCAACCTCTTCTTCTTCACCAAATCTTAGAATATCTTTCTTTTGTTGACTTTCTGTAATAATAGCTTGAGAAATACTTCCCGAAGAACTAGGAAATAAAATTACTGTAGATTTATATCTAGGCTGAATTATTAGACATACTATAATTGCCATTACCAAAGCAACACCACCAACTATAAACAATGGAAGTTTATACCTAAAAATTAAGTTTAACAAATTTTTCAAGTCAAAACTGTTATTTTCTTCTGATACCAAATTCACTGACTAAAATTATTTTAGTGGACAAAAATATAAAATATTTTAATATAAACAGTATTTTTAGAAATTTTTATTAATAAATTCCCCTACTGTTCATTATCAACACACAATCATTTACTACATCTACACCTTTTTCTTTTAATAGTTGTTGAAATTCAGGATTATAAGTACCTGGATTAAAAATTATTCTTCGAGGCGGATTAGCTAATATTGAATCATAATGTGCTTTTTGATTTTCAGCACCCAAATACATAGCAATAGTATCTATTTTAACATCTTTAGGGTATTCTGACTGAATTGGAAGGTCAAAAACACTTCCTTTTTTTATACTAACTGGTATAACTTCATGTTTGGCTTCTAATAATACTTCAACCGCTTTGTACGAATACCGTCTAGGATTTGTACTTGCTCCTAAAACTACTGTTATCATATTTTTATATTTTTTACAAAATTAATATTAAAATTGATTGAAAGTAAAAAAAACGTTTATATTTACCTTTTTATTTTATTATAAACCTATTATGAAGAAAATTGTTTTTTATTTCGCAATATTTGTTCTACTGAATAACATAAGTTTTTCACAAGAAGTCGGTTTTTTCAAGTCTCAAGTAGTTTTTGAACCAAAAAATTCTGGATATTTTGTTTTTAGAATTCCATCTTTTATAATAACTAAAAACAACAGTATTTTAGCTTTTGCCGAAGGACGTAAAGGTGGTGGTGGCGACTGGGACCCTTCCAACGTTGTTTTAAAAACGAGTGCAGATGGCGGAAATACTTGGTCAGATATTAGAGTAATTGCTGAATATGGCAAATTTTCGTGTTCCAACATAGTACCAATTATGGATTATTTTGAGAATAAAATTCATTTATTATATGTAGTTGGTTATAATACTGTATATCACACTTTTAGTACTGATGAAGGCGAAAACTGGGAAGCACCTATTAATATTACTAAAAACATTGAAGATTTTCGAAGTAAATATAATTGGCGAGTTGTTGCTACAGGACCAGGTCATGGCACCCAACTAACAAATGGGCGACTAATTGTTCCTGTTTGGTTTGCTGACGCATCGATTTTAGACACTATTTCCTTTATTATCCCACATTATCCGTCAATAACCTCGGTTTTATATAGCGACGATTTTGGAAAATCTTGGTTAATGGGAGATATAGTTAGCCCAAATTCAGACACTTTGGTTTTCCCAAGTGAAGCTGTCTGTGTTGAACTACAAGATGGAAGAACCATGTTTAACATGAGAAGTGAATCCATAAATTATAGAAGAATAGTTTCTTACAGCTATGATGGAGTTGCAAACTGGCAAAAGCCTTATTATTCCGACAACTTTTTTGAACCGATTTGTCATGCTTCTATGATTAGATATTCAATACAACCATATCAAAGTAAAAACAGAATTTTATTTGCAAACCCTGATAGCAGAATGTCGCCATGGAAACTAGGAAGAGCAACTACAATAAATGCTGGACCAAAAAGACAAAGAGTTAATCTTACTTTAAGAATTAGTTATGACGAAGGCGTTACATTCCCTATTTACAAAATACTTGACGAAGGAAGATCTGGGTATTCAGATTTAGCAGTTGATGAAACAGGCATTATTCATTGCCTTTATGAGAAAGGTTCTAAGAACAACAATCATTTTCTTCCCGAAAACATCAGTATGTTAAGCTTTGATTTGAATTGGGCAACAAACGGACAAGATCATTTATCTCCTGATGACATGCCGCTAAATAGCAATATGATTTGTGCTGCCGAAAAATACAATAATAAAGACCAAGTTAAAAAGAAAAAATTTTTCTTTAAAAGAAAAGCTCAGAAAAGCTGCTAGTCTTTTAAGCTAAACTCAATGTCTAAGGTATAAATAAAATTTACTTTTTGGGAATTGAGTGTTGCTGGTTCCCACTTAGGCATTTTGTTTATTAATTTTATTGCTTCATTATTAAAATAGGTATCCTCGCTATTTAATATTTTTGGCATCATGCAATTTCCTAAACTGTCTATTATAAACTCAACGCTTACAATAGTTTCAATTGAATCATTCATATAAATTTGAGGATATACCAAATTGTTCTTAATAAATTCCTCCAAATCTCCTTGAAAAACTGGCTCTGTTTCAATATTTTCTACATTTTCACAATCAGCAAAATCATAATCTAATTTGCTTTTCTCTCCAAGAGCGACTTTTGGTGCAGTCTTTTTCTTATTAAAGCTAGCCTTTGGTGCAACATCTTCACATTGAGATAAAGCACTTGCTGATTCTGCTATATCTAAATCTTCTAAAGGCAAAGTAGAAAATTTATCTTGTGCTACTTCTTCGCAAGCTGTATTTATTGCAATCTCTTCTATTATAACATCATCACTAGGTGAGGAAACAGTTACTTCGTCTTCTACAACCATTAATATTTCGTTCTGAACTAAATTAGATTTTGTCTGATTTTTAGCTTTAGCTTTTGGTTCGCTAACAACTTGTGCAATTTGTTCTGCAACTAAGCTATCTTCACTTTCAACATCTGAAAACATGACAGGACTTTCTGTTTCTTGAACGAGTTCACTTTGTTTTAGTGTTTTTAGTGAATTTATTTTACTAACAATTAAGAAAACTCCAGAAGCAACAAACAAAATTGCTATCATAGCAACATATTTATAATATGATTGTAAAGATAAGTTTCGTCTTTTTCTGTAAGTGGTTCTAGTGGAAGAAATTTTACTTATTTCAAGATTTAATTTTTGTTTAACTTTAAAATAATCTTCAGGGTTTTCTAATCTTAAAATTCCTTCTACAAAATCTGCACAAATTTCACAATTTAGGATATGGTTTTCTACTGCTGTCATTTCCTCATCGTTCAATTCATCATTGACGAATTTAACTAGAATTTCTTCCGAAAAACAATCTGAATTATTTAATATGTCATGTTTATTGCCTTTCATTCTTTTCCATGCAAATTTTTAAATTTCTTTTTCCATTTTGCAAAAAACTCTTTACCTCTTTTAAGCTAAAGCCTGTAATTTGAGCAATTTCAACATATGATTTTGATTGTAAATAAAACAATTCAACACAAAGTTTTTGTTCTTGTTTAATTAAAGAGATGCAGTTTTTAAGTTTTTCAATTTCTATTTCTTTTTTTTCACTACTTAGATGAAAATCTTCATCTTTTTCCATAAAAATTTTCAAATCATTTGAATAATTTGCAAATAATTTTTCTTCTTGCTTCAAATTTCTAAAATATAACAAACAATGATTTCGACATACTGAATGTAACCAAGATTTAAAATTTGAAACTTCGTAGATTAATAATTTATCGATTAAGTCTCCAAAAATTATTAAAACTGCCTCTTGAGCCAATTCTTTGTTTTTAAAATATTTAAGACAAATAGAAAAGCAAAAACCCGAATATCTTTTAAATAACTCGCCAACAATTTCTTTGTTTTTCGACTTTTTATATTTTTCAATTAATTCTAAGTCGCTTAATGGAAATATATTGTTTGGCAATTTTTGCATCAATTCTAAATAGTTCGACTGTCAAAAATACATTAAATTGTAAATTTTACAATGTAATTTTAAAATTATTCTTCAACAATAAACTTTCTAACCAATATATTATCGGACAAATAAATTTTTGCAAAGTAAACTCCTGAACTCAAAGCACTTATATCAACTTTTGCAATATTATTAGAAATAGTTTTATAATTTACAACTTGACCTGAAATATTTAAAATTTCTACAGACTCAATATTTTCTTCTGAAACAATATTTAAAATACTTGTTGCAGGATTTGGATAAATTTGTATTTCAGAAATATCAAAATCTTCTGTATTGGTAAAAAAACAAAAATTATAATGGGGATTTTGATAATAAAAATTATCATTTTTATAAGCACAAAACAAATGATTTGGTCCTCCTGTTATCGGAATTTGTTCACGTCCACAATCATGAAATCCATTCAACCCACCAACACCTTCAATATAAAGGTCTGGAAAATCAAAATAACATACATTTAAAAGATAGTGTTTTCGGCTTTCACCATTTATTTCAGCATAATAAATTGAATCTACTATCATAAAAGTATCGCAAGGTTCTGACATGCCCCCACAATACAAATCATATAATGAACAATCAGCCATCAAAAAAGGATTTCTAAAATTTAAGGTATCTCCTTTTTCGACATAATAATCATAAATTAAGCCTTCATGTCCATATAAATTTCTGGCATAAACTTTTCTGTCATCTGTTTCTCTTAAAAATCCAATAAGTTGTTTGTTAATCAAGGGATGATATTCTACGTGACTTTCTGATTCATACAGTTTTTTATATGTCTGTTCTCCGATAACAGTATCTTCTCCTATGATTTCGTAATGAGTGCTCGTAATTATATTTGTACCACATATTGAAGATCCAAGACTAAAATAATTTCCTGTTTCCACTATTGGGACATAATCTTGTGACGAACAAATGCTTGCTATTGTTACAAATAAAGACAAGCAAAGTATTTTTAGATTTTTCATGTAAGTAATTTTTAAAATTTAACCTTTATAAAACTTATTATTGCCTGTCCTTTAGCAAGCATTTAGGACAAAAAAACCAACTTCATAAAAGCTTTAGCTTAATATTCTACAATAATAAGCAAAATATCTTAAATAGCAATGCTTTTTCAATAATTTTGTGGTATAAATTTTAGTTTAATTTGATTAGCCTTGTAGTTTTTAAACTATTTAAAAATTTTAATAATAGTTTTAAAAAAATAATTTTGTTAAATTTGCACAAAATTCTAAAATAAATGGCAAAAATTTTAATAATTGATGACGAAAGAGCTATCCGCAACACTTTAAAAGATATTTTAAGTTTTGAAAAACATAATGTTGATTTAGCTGAAGATGGTGTTGAAGGGATAAAATTAACAGAAGACAATACTTACGATTTAATTTTTTGTGATATTAAAATGCCTCAAATGGACGGCATTGAAGTTTTAGAAGTTTTGCATGAAACAATTCCCGAAACTCCTGTGGTTATGATTTCTGGTCATGGCACTATTGATACTGCTGTTGAAGCAATTAAAAAAGGTGCTTTCGACTTTATTAGCAAGCCATTGGATTTGAACCGAATAATGATTACTTTGAGAAATGCTCTCGATAAATCAAACTTGATAATGGAAACTAAAACTTTGAAGAAAAAAGTTGATGGAAAATATCAAATGATTGGTGAATCTGAAGCTATTAACAAAGTTAAAGACATGATTGAACGCGTTGCACCAACCGATGCTAGAGTTTTAATTACTGGCGAAAACGGAACTGGTAAAGAAGTAGTTGCTAGATGGCTTCACGAAAAAAGCAATAGAGCGCAAGCTCCTTTTGTTGATGTTAACTGTGCAGCAATTCCATCAGAACTTATTGAAAGTGAGTTGTTTGGACATGAAAAAGGAGCATTCACTTCGGCTATAAAACAAAGAAAAGGAAAATTTGAACAAGCAGACGGCGGAACAATTTTTCTTGACGAAATTGGAGATATGTCATTACCGGCTCAAGCAAAAGTTTTAAGAGTTTTACAAGAAAATAAAATTACACGAGTAGGCTCCGACAAAGATATAGACGTGAACGTGAGAGTAATTGCTGCTACAAATAAAAATCTTGCAGAAGAAATTGAAAAAGCAAATTTTAGAGAAGACCTTTATCATAGATTAAGCGTAATTTTGATTCACGTTCCTTCACTAAACGAAAGAGAAGGTGACATTCCTCTTTTAGCTGATCACTTTATAGAAATTTCATGCCAAGAACAAGGCTTAGCTGTCAAAAAAATTACTAAAGAAGCATTAAAAGAATTAGAAAAAATAAACTGGACAGGAAATATACGTGAGTTCAGGAATGTAATTGAAAGGCTTGTAATTCTATGCGGTCCAGTAATCGACGCAGCAGATGTTATAACTTATGCTGGAAAATAATTTTCTCTGACATTTTGTCATAAAATAATTTTGCTTATATTTGTATCTTCTTAAAATTTCGTAATTAATGAATTTGCAGGCTATAAAACAAAGATTTGGGATTATTGGAAATTCTAAAGGATTAAATCGAGCTTTAGACATTGCTGTTCAAGTAGCTCCAACCGATTTGTCGGTTTTGGTAACTGGCGAAAGTGGAGTTGGAAAAGAAAAGATTCCGCAAATAATTCATGCTTATAGTAGAAGAAAACACAATAATTATATAGCTGTTAACTGTGGAGCAATTCCCGAAGGCACAATAGATTCTGAACTTTTTGGGCATGTAAAAGGTGCGTTTACTTCGGCTCATAGCGATAGAAAAGGTTATTTTGAAGAAGCTAACAAAGGAACAATATTTTTAGATGAAGTTGCCGAATTACCTTTAGCTACTCAAGTGCGTTTGCTTAGAGTTTTAGAAATTGGCGAATTTATAAAAGTAGGTTCTTCAAAACCTGAAAAAACTGATGTAAGAGTTGTTGCTGCAACAAATGTTGATTTACAACAAAGAGTTAGTGAAGGAAAATTTCGCGAAGACTTGTTCTATAGATTGAATACTGTTCCGATTGTTGTACCTCCTTTGCGACACCGACAAGACGATATTCATTTATTATTTAGAAAATTTGCAAGCGATTTTTCCGAAAAATATAATATGCCAGCAATTCGCCTAAGCGACGATGCTGTCCATGTTTTAAATTCATATAGATGGCCCGGAAATATTCGCCAATTAAAAAACATTACAGAGCAAATTTCTATAATTGAAGAAAAAAGAGTTATTTCAGCAGAAATGCTAAAATCTTACTTAGATGGTGCAGAAGCTTCTAATTTACCTGTTTTATCCAAAAAAGGAAATTATGAAAATTTTGCTTCTGAAAGAGAAATACTTTATCAGGTTTTGTTTGATATGAAAAGAGATATGAATGAATTAAAATTATTGGTGAACGATATTATCCAACAAAATCCTAATGTTAAAATTACTAATTATCCAAATAACACTTTCAATAATTTTGATAATGAAGTACAAATAAATCCTATAAATCACGTCTATTCAAATGAACAACCAGTTATTCATCATCACGAGCCACACCAAGAACACGGCGAGGTTGTTGAAGAAGTTTTATCTTTAGCTGAACAAGAAAAAGAATTAATTATTAAAGCTTTGGAAAAACATAATAATAAACGCAAACTAGCAGCAGAAGAATTAGGAATTTCGGAAAGAACTTTATATAGAAAAATTAAAGAATATCAAATAAATAAGTAGATGAAAAATATAAGAAACATAGTTTATTTTTTAATTTTTATTAGCTCTATTGCTTTATGCTCTTGTACTGGAGGATATTCGTTTACAGGAGCTGATATTTCTGCTGATATAAAAACTATTCAAGTTAATTTTTTTCCAAATCAAGCTAGTATGGTTCAGCCAAATCTTTCTACAGTTTTTACCGAAACTTTGAAAGATAAATTTATTTATCAAACAAATCTTGAAATGGTTAACTACGACGGCGATATTGCCTTTGAAGGTGCAATTATAAATTATAATGTTACTGCTCAATCTTTTCAAGGAAACGAAACCGCTGCCTTAAATAGATTAACAATTACTGTTAAAGTTAAATTTACAAATACAAAAGAAACAGCAAAAAGCTTTGAAGCAAATTTTACAAGATACGCTGATTTTGAAAGTTCTATAAATTTAGCAAGCATTGAAGGCGAGTTAATCCAAAGCATTTCGGAAGAATTAGTAACCGATATTTTCAATAGAGCTGTTGCAAATTGGTAAAATATGAATAAGGAACAATTTTTAAAATATTGTAGCGATTTTTCTTTACTAGACTCAAAAAGTTTAGAAGATATTTCTGCTCTTATTGAAGAGTTCCCCTATTTCCAGACTGCCAGAATTTTATATGCTAAAAATCTAAATTCGCTCAAAGACGTAAGATTTGAAAATAAATTGAGAAATACCGTAGTTTATGTTCCAGACAGAAAACATTTGGTTAGACTAATCAATTTGAAAAATCTTCCTGAAAATGAAATAACATTCATAGATGAGCCAAAACTTGTTGATCAAGACATACAAATTGAAGAAACAAAACAAGAAGAACCTGCTGAAATTCAACCTGTCAACCAAGAAATCGAAGTTAAACAAGAAGAAATAATTGAAACCCCTCAAGTTAGCCAAGAAGTTGAAACTAAAGAAGTAAAACAAGAAGAAATCGCTGATAAACAGCAAACAGTCCAAGCAGTTGAAATCGAAGAAACCAAACAAGAAGAAGTTGTTGAAATTCATGACATTAGCTCAGAAATCAAAGAAGAAGAAGTTACTGAAAATATTTTACCTGAATTTACTAACGATGTTCAAACTGTTGACGAAGCACCTAATGATGAAAAACTTGTAGAAAAAGAACCAACACAACAAGAAGATTATTCAGAAGATTTGTCTGAAACAGATAGGCTTAAATCAATTATTGAAGCTCGATTGAGAGAACTAGGCATTAACGAAAAAGTTAGAATAGGAAATGAAGAAACTGAGGAAATAAAACAAGAGAGCACTGTAAATCAGCAAGTTAATCAAAAAAACCAAGTTGAAGAAATTGAAGAAGATGTTGTCATAAACCAGCAAATTAGTGAAGAAATCAAAGAAGAAGCATCGGAAAATATTTTTATAGATTTTTCTGATGATGCAAAAAAAATTGACGAGTCTATAAATAAAAATAATGGTTTTGAGCTTTTAGATTTTGATTTCGAGATAGAAAAAGATGCAATTTTAGAGCATCAAAATAAAAAAACAGATGCAAAAGACTATGATATTTTAGAAAATTTTTCTCAAAAAACGACAAATAATAAGCCTGAAAAAATAAATTTAATAGATAAGTTTTTAGCTGAAAATCCGAGAATAATTCCAGACAAAGAATACGTTTCTGACAATTCTCTTGCAAGCAAATCGCTACACATTGACGATAGTGATTTATTTAGTGAAACTTTAGCTAAAATATATATTAAACAAGAGCATTTTGAGAAAGCAATTTTAACTTATGAAAAATTATGTTTGAAATATCCCGAAAAAAGTATTTACTTTGTCGGGCAAATTGAAAAAATAAAAGAATTGATAAAAAATAAAACGAATTAGTTATGTATATCTTTTTTTCTGTATTAATTGTTATTTGTGCTGTACTTCTAATTTTAATCGTATTAGTACAAAATAGTAAAGGTGGTGGTTTAGCTTCAAACTTTGGACAAGGTAACCAAGTTATGGGTGTTAAAAAAACTGCTGACTTTCTTGAGAAAGCCACTTGGGGTCTTGCTATAGGGTTAATTGTATTTTCTTTATTAGCAAGTTTTTCTATACCTAATAACCAAAAAATCAAAAAGCAAGATTTTGAACAAACTCAAACTGCACCAGCAGAAAGCAGTGAACCAGCATCTGGTGCTGGAGAGCCACTTCCTGTTGAATAATAAAAATATTTAGTATTTTACAATTTAGTAGTTTTTGTATTTTTACTTATATTTTTTCAACCTTATTATAAAGTCGCTTAAAATATTCATATAATTTACGAATGCTTCGTATGGCGACTCATAAGGGTTGAAATATTTATGCACGTCTCCGTCAGAGAACCATTTTGTACACATATAATAAAAGTGGTCGCTGGTTTGTAAATACAACCAATCTTTCCAAATTTCTGGATCGTTTATTTCTTTTACTTTATCATAAAGCGAATATAAATTATTGAAAGCTTCGTCTTGGAGTTCGTTTCCTAACCAAGCAGTAAGGTCTCTTTCTTCGTCTGCCCATGAAATTGGATATGGCACATGAATTTTTGCTACAGGTTCAGCATTTTCAACAATCTCAGATGGAGTGGAAAAAGTATAGTTTGAATATCTGAAAACAGCATCAGGAAGAGCTTTTAAAAACTCAAAAATTCCTGTTTCCTCCCATTGATGTTCGCCAAAAGTTTCATAATCCATAAACAGATTTACCATTTCTTCTTTTGGGTCAATGGCATTTAGCCAAGACACAAACTTTTCTGTTGTTAATGGAAATTCCTCCCAAGCATGATTTGAAAAACGAAAAGCTATATCATCAGAAAGCTTAAAATTTTTAAGCAATAATTTTAATTTTGGATTTATTGCGTTGCAGTACAAATAGTTTGGACTTTTCCAACCTAAAATATGCTTTGCTCCTTCTGTAATCATTCCCTTAAAACCCATATTTGAAATATACTCTCCTATTTGGTCGGAATAAATTAATTCTGTATTTCTAAAAATTTTAGGTTCAACTCCAAAATGCTCTTTTATTTTTTGGCGATGCATATTAATTTGACATTCAAACTCTTCGTAGCTTTTTAAAGCAGAAAGAGAGTGAGCATAAGTTTCGCTAAGAATTTCGACATTACCTGTAGCTACAAGTCTTTTGAAACTCTCCAAAACATCAGGTGCGTACATTTCAAATTGGTCTATTGCCACTCCAGAAATAGAATATGCAATTTTAAATCTATCGCCATATTCTTGAATCAAATCCAAGAACACTTGATTTGTTGGCAGATAACACTTTTCTGCAACTTTTCGCATTATATTACGATTTTCAAAATCATTATAATAATAATGGTCGTTGCCAATATCAAAAAATTTATATCTTTTTAACCTAAATGGCTGATGCACCTGAAAATAAAAACAAATTGTACGCATTATATTATTTTTTAAATTTACACATTACTAATTCTCAATTATTCAATTATCAATTATTCAATTATCAATTATTCAATTATCAATTATTCAATTATTCATTCTTAATTATTCATTCTTAATTCTTAATTCTTAATTCTTAATTAAATCATTATAAACCTTATTAACTTTAAACGCTGAATTTTCCCATCTTAAATTTTCGACTTCTATTTTTCCATATTTTTTAAACATTCTTGACAGGGCTGGGTAATGCAACATTCCATAAATAGCATCTGCTAGGTCATCTACATCCCAGAAATCGACTTTTAAAGCATGTCTTAGCACTTCTGCCACACCTGATTGCTTTGAAATAATTACAGGCACGTCAGACATCATTGCTTCTAATGGTGAAATTCCAAAGGGTTCGCTAACAGACGGCATTACGTAAACATCGCTAATCGAAAACATATCATAAACTTCTTGTCCTCGTAAAAATCCTGCGAAATGGAATTTTGTAGCTATATTTAATTTTGCCACTCGTCTTATCATTCTATTAAGCATATCGCCACTTCCTGCCATTACAAAACGCACATTTGGGTCTTTATCGAGAACTTTTTTAGCTACTTCAATAAAATATTCAGGACCTTTTTGGAAAGTTACACGTCCTAAAAAAGTAACTATTTTCTCATCAAAACCTTTTGTTACCCTAAACTCATCTGGCAAAGTTATTGGCTCAACTGAATTGTGAACTGTTACAACCTTATCGGGATGGATTCCATATCTTTCGATAATAGTTCTTCGTGTGAGATTACTTACAGCAATAACTCTATCGGCTGCTTCCATTCCTTCACGCTCAATATCATAAACTCTTTGATTTACATTTTCCCCACTTCTGTCGAATTCTGTTGCGTGCATATGCACAACTAAAGGTTTACCCGAAACTCTTTTTGCAGCAATTCCTGCATGATATGTAAGCCAATCGTGAGCATGAATAACATCAAATTTATTTGTACTTGCGACATAAGCCGCAATTAAAGCATAGCGAGCAACTTCTTCATAAAGATTTATACCGTAGCTTCCTGAAAACTTAAAATTTTTTGATAGTACAGATTCTTTAAATTCTGAATGAGAAAGTGATTTTCCTGCGAATATTTTTTTAAATTCTTCGGGGTCCATATATGGAATTAAGTTTGCCCCCACTTCAATATATCTGAAATTTTTCCAGAATTTTGTTTCTTTAGTTTTTCTTTCTGTTATATCAACTTGTCCTGCGTCAACAAGGTTAATGTAAGTTTTATCCTCATCTCCATAAGATTTTGGTACTACAAAAATTACTTCTGTACCAAAGTGTGATAATCCTCTTGTTAAGCCATAACATGCGGTTCCTAATCCTCCTGTGATATGTGGTGGAAATTCCCAACCAAACATTAGTACTCTCATGATTTTATATTGTTTTTATAATTATCAATCATGTTAGCAATTCTCAGCAATTCTGCAACGCTCCAAGCCTGTGCAATTGCTCCGCGTGCATTATGTGGTGGGTCTCCGTCATAAATTTCCGAAATATTTCCTATTCCGGCAATTGTCATATCTTCTTCGAAGTTCAAATAAATTTTTTCTACTAAAGCCAGACCACTTTCTCCATGAATTTTTAGCCAGCCTTCACAAAAACTTCCTAACAACCAGGGCCATGCAGTTCCTTGATGATAGGCATTATCCCTTTGTTCTTGATTGCCTTTATAAACTCCTTTATAATCAGGCGAACTAGGACTTAAAGTTCTTAATCCTTTTGGTGTTAAAAGTTCTTTTTTAACTTTTTCTAAAACTCTTTCTCTTTTTTCTTCCGACAATGGTGAATATGGTAGCGAGCAAGCAAAAATTTGATTTGGACGGATTGCCCAATCTTTATATTCATAAGTGCAATAATCAGCAAGATAGTGTTTATTGTCGTCCCAGAAAAATTGTAAAAATGATGATTTTGTTATTTCTGGCACATGTTTCCAAGCCTCAATAAAATCTTTGTCTTTATTATGTTCGGCAAGTTCTAAGCTAAATTTAACTGCATTATACCACAAGGCATTAATTTCCACTGCGAATCCGTGTCGTGGTGTTACAGGTTTGCCAGCAACAACTGCGTCCATCCAAGTAAGTGCTTTTCCTGCTTCTCCTGCCCAAATCAAGCCGTTATCGTGCATTTTTATGTTAAACTGTGTGCCACTTCGGAAATTTTCTAAAATATTTTTAATTTTTTCGCCAAAATCTTTCCAGATTTTAACTTTATCCTTGGTAAACTTTAAATACTCTTGTAAAGCCCAGAAAAACCATAATGGTGCATCTACAGAATTTAGTGCAGCATTATTGCCCGCTCCAATATTTGGAAAAAGTCCGTCTTTAATTTCAGAAGTCATGGTATCTAAAACTTCTTTACATGTTTTTATATCATTTTGATATAGTGTTAATCCTGGTAGCGAAATAAAAGTATCTCGTCCCCATCTGCCAAACCATGGATAACCTGCAACGATTTCACTTTTTCCTTTTCTTTTGTAAATAAATTGTTTAGCTGCACTTTCTAAACATTCTCTATAATTAGTACGTGGCATTCTTTTAGCAATTTCGGCATTATATTTTCTTGCTAAAGTTTTAGGATTTGCCTCATCTAATCCTGCTGTAAAAATTATAGTTTCACCTGTTTTTATATCAGCCTCAAAATATCCTGGTACATAAAGGTCTTCTTGATAATCATATCCTCGTCTTTGCTCTTCCTCATACTCAACATTATAATACCAGTCGGGTGCATGTATATACTCTGCCTCTTTATTTGTTTGTAAGTAAAGAAATTTATAAGCATCATACATTCTTAGCTTGATACCATTGTTCACAGGTGTAAATTTTGTATTTACAAACAAATTGGCTTTACTAAGTTTATGCACATTTCTAAAAGCGAGAAAAGGTTTAAATCTAATTTTGGTTTTACTAACAGCTTCTAACAAAGTATATTTAATAATTATTCTATCATCTTCGGTAAGGATTCTTTCCATTTGTAAAACCACACCTCCTACTCTCCAAACAAGTTTTGGAACAACATCTATATAAAAATCTCTAACATATTTATGTCCTTTAGGGTGATAATTATTTCCTGGATATTTTCTTACACCAAAATTAAAAATAGCATCATTTTGTATTACTGAAATATCTATACCTGAAAGCAAAACATGATTATCGTTATCAATATCTTCCATAGGACAAACCAAAAGCCCATGATATTTTCGAGTATTACATCCAACTATTGTTGTACTCGCGTAAGACCCAGCTCTATTGGTTCTTAACAATTCCCTCTTTAGTGAGTATTCAAGATTTATTAATTGTTCCTTATCAAATTCTATATAGCTCATGCCTAATTTTTTTTACAAATCAAATACTTAATTATTAACGTAACTTTTCTATTATACCGTTCAAAGATAAACAAAAAAAATGATATAACAATTTTTATTTTCAATTATTTTTAAAATATTTTTAGTTAATTAAATTTCAACTTTATTTTTTCATCATCTCGTGCTTTCGTTCTCATTAACAAGCTTTTAAGTTAGAATATAATTTTAATGTATTTAACAATTGTTGTTTAATAATTTTATTTTGTAAAAATCATAGCTTAATGTAACTTTGAACAATAAATTAACAAGCGATAATGATAAGAAATAATTTTTTAGAATCGGCAAAACTTTTGAATGAGTTTATTTCAGATAATAAAAATTTTGAAACCATTGAATCAGCTGCGAAATTAATGATTAAAAGCATTAATAATGGTGGAAAAATAATTTCTTGTGGTAATGGTGGTTCCATGAGTGATGCCATGCATTTTGCCGAAGAATTATCTGGCAGATTTAAAGAGGAAAGAAAAGCATTACCAGCTATTGCCATTGCTGACCCTTCTCACATAACTTGTGTTGCAAATGATTATGGTTTTGATTTTATTTTTTCGAGATTTATTGAAGCCTTGGGAAATAAAAATGACGTATTACTTGCAATCAGCACAAGTGGAAATTCAAAAAATGTAATTAATGCTGTAAATTCTGCTAAAAATATTGGAATGCCTGTTATTGCTCTTACTGGCAAAGACGGTGGCAAGCTAAAAAATCTTTGCGACATTGAAATTAGAGTTCCACATTTTGGATATTCTGACCGAATTCAAGAAATACACATAAAAGTTATTCATTCTATAATTGATTATATTGAGACAAATATTGATAAATAAATTTAAAACATGACTATTCATTTTATTGCTATTGGCGGTGCTGTAATGCACAATTTAGCAATAGCTTTACATAAAAAAGGCTATAAAGTTTCTGGCTCTGATGATGAAATATTTGAGCCTTCTTTTTCTCGTTTGAAAAAATACGGACTTCTTCCAAAAAAATTTGGTTGGTTCCCAAAAAAAATAAATGCTGATTTAGATATAATTATTTTGGGAATGCATGCTCGTAAAGATAATCCAGAACTTTTACGTGCTCAAGAACTTAATCTTAAAATTTATTCTTTCCCAGAATTTTTATACGAACAAACCAAAGACAAAAAACGTGTAGTTATTGGTGGAAGCCATGGAAAGACCACAGTAACCTCTATGATTATGCACGTTTTGCGAGCTGCCAAATTAAATTTTGACTACATGGTAGGTGCAAACATACGTGGGTTTGATACTATGGTAAATCTTGAAGAAAAAAACAAAATTGCAGTTTTTGAAGGAGACGAATATCTTTCTTCGCCATTAGATTTAACTCCAAAATTTCATTGGTATAAACCCGACATTGCTGTACTTACAGGAATTGCATGGGACCATATAAATGTTTTTCCTAGTTTTGAAAATTATGTGGAGCAATTTGATATTTTTATTAAACATATTAGCAAAAACGGAAAACTTTTTTGGTTTGCAGATGATGAACATCTTCAAAAATTAGTAAAAAACAACAATGTTGATAATAAAGCATATTTGGCTTTTGAGCATAAAGTTTCTGAAGATGGAAAAACTTTAGTAAAATTTGATGGTAAAACTTATACTATGAGTGTTTTTGGAAATCACAATATGCAAAATATAAATGCAGCACGATTAGTTTGTTTAGAATTAGGAATTAAAGAAAAATTCTTTTGGGAATCTATTCAAACTTTTGAGGGTGCTGCTAAGCGTTTGCAACTGATAAAAGAAACTGAAAACTCATCATTTTATTTAGATTTTGCTCATGCTCCTTCAAAACTAAAAGCAACAATTAACGCAATAAAAAATAAAAACCCCGAAAGAAAATTAATTGCTTGTATTGAGCTACATACTTTTAGCAGTTTACAGTATAACTTTATTCCTCAATACAAAAACACAATGGACGAAGCCGACATTGCAATTGTTTATTATAGTCATGAGGTGCTGGAACACAAGAGGTTACCAGCCTTGCCCGAAGATTATGTTAAAGAAAGTTTTGGTGGAAATGTTCAAATTTTCACTGATGCTGAACTACTGAAAGATTACTTAGCAAAACAAAATTATGATAACACAAATCTGCTAATGATGAGCAGTGGTAATTTTAACGGTATAGATTTTGTTGATTTTGCAAATAAATTGATTTAGAATGAAAAAATATTTTTTTAGCTTAATAATAGTTTCAATTTTAGTTAGTTCTTGTTCGTTTAATAAACTGCATATTGGTCAGCCCGAAAGCTTGGAAGTTGAAGAACTAAGCATGCAAGGTGTTAGGCTGAAAGTTTACGTTCCAATAGAAAATCCAAACAATTTATCTTTTAATGTAAAAAACTTAAATTTAGACTTAATTTTAAACGACAGAAATGTAGGTAAGATTAAAAAACTGAAAAAAACAAAAATTCTTAAAAATTCAAAACAAACATATCCATTTTCATTTGAGGTAACGCCAAAAGATGCATTGACAAATATAATTTATTTAGTAAGCGAACTTCAAAGACGAAATCCAGAGTTAAAAATAGATGGCAGTGTAACTGTTTCTAAAATGTTGATTTCCAAAAAGATTAAAATTGACCATAAAGAAAGTTTTGATAAATATTATAAAAAGTAATATCTTTACACAAAAATAATTAATTATGAGTAGGTTTTTATCGATTATATTATTGTTTTTATCAATTGGGATTGTTGCAAAATCTCAAAACATAACACCTATGAGCATTTCTTATTTTAATTCTTCTGCCTATAATGGTAAAGTTAAAATTAAACAAGATGCTAAGTTGAAAAATTTTGTTGAAACTAGTGTTGGTTTAAATAAAAAGCGTAATGGTTTTTATGGTTATAGAGTAAAAATTTATGCAGAAAACCACCCTAATGCTCGTTCTCAAGCAAATACTGTTAGAACTGGTTTTAGACAAGATGGCGAAAAAGCATATTTGAATTTTATAGAACCAAATTTTGAAGTTTTAGTTGGTGATTTCACAAACCGTTTTGATGCTGTAAAACTTCTAAAAAAGATAAACACAAAATATCCTGACGCTTATGTTGTAAAAACAATAGTTTCTTACCCAAATCATTAGTTTTTACCCGAAGAATTTTTTTACTCCACTACAAACTTCATTATTTCTCCTCCAATTTTTATTAGATAAATTCCAGATTTTAATTTTGATACATTTACAGAATTTTGAGGTTTTTTGCTTTTCATAATTAGTTTGCCTTGCAAGTCGTAAATCTCATAAGCAGAGGCTTGATT